>Ga0073902_10001422_pt1 | contig 12938 bp, 15 predicted proteins | sample KloWWTmeKNB19Kit_FD_66667 | JGI IMG/M metagenome (GOLD analysis project Ga0073902, IMG submission 66667) | Active sludge microbial communities from Klosterneuburg, Austria, studying microevolution and ecology of nitrifiers - Klosterneuburg... | ecosystem: Engineered > WWTP > Aerobic digester >...
TGCGGGCAGTAGCGTTTGGAAAACGGGCGGCAAGACTTTCGCGACGATTGGCGATGACCTTTACGAATGGCGCGGCAATCACTTCGTCGCGCAGCCGGATCATCCGTTGGTCAAGCTCGCCGGCACGCGCCTCAACGAAATCGAGTTTCGCGGTGGCGAAAAGCACCAGTACGCATTCACCAGTCGCGATATCTGGATCGAGCAGGACGGTCAGTGGCAAACGTTGAACTTGGAGTCGCGCCGGGCGCTCGGAATGACCGAGTTATCGCTCGCAGACGACGGTCGTCTGACCGTGGTCGCGTGGGGTGGGCTGCTGACCTATGACCCACGTCTCATCGATCATCAGGACGCGACATTTCATCTGCGGATGCATCGCGTCTGGCTGACCGACTCGGGCCGACAGACGCGACTGCTCGACCGCCGTGGTCAGGTGATGCTTGAACTGCCGCCACTGGAAGGGCTGCGTTTCGAATACGGCATTGACGGCCACGACAGCGCGGTCGAATACCGCAATCAACTCGAAGGCAATGACGGCAGCGTCGAGTGGAGCGAATGGTCGACTGCGCAAGTGCGCGAGTTCAACCGACTCGCACCCGGCGACTATCACTTGCGTGTACAGGCCCGTACTCGCGCCGGTCACATTCCCAGCAATACGTTGGATTTCCCATTCCACGTGCAACCGCGCTGGTACCAGACGCGTGCCGCTGCTTGGGCGGTAGCCGCTTTGGTGCTGCTCGTCGGCTCGCTGTTGGCATGGTCTTGGGGCCGATTCCGTTCCCGCCAGTTGCACGATCGCAATCTCGAATTGGAACGCGAAGTCGCGGCGCATACGCGTGATCTCGAAATCGCCAATCAGCGTCTGTCACGGTTGGCAGTGCAGGATGGTTTGACCGGCATCACCAACCGTCGCGGCTTCGAGCAGTTTTACCAACGCACCTGGAATCGCCTCGCCGAACAACGTCAGACCTTGGCGTTGCTGATGGTCGATGTCGATTTCTTCAAGCAGTACAACGACCAACACGGTCATCTGCTTGGCGATGAAGTACTGCGCGGGATCGCGCGGCAACTGGAGCATGAAGTCCACGAACCGGTCGAAATGTTGGCGCGCTTCGGTGGCGAAGAGTTCGTCATCGTGCTGCCCGGTATCGACATCGAAGATGCGACGACGCGTGCCCACGCCGTCCGCTTACGTTGCGAGATCTTCGGCAAAGACCGTGACGTGACGGTCAGCGTCGGCGTTGCCGCTTGTGTCCCACGCGGTGGCCTGAAATCGGCGCAGTTGCTCGACGAGGCCGATGCCGCGCTCTATCGCGCCAAGAAGCTCGGACGCAATCGCGTCGAACGCGGCCGCCAAATCTGAAGCACTTCAGTCAGTCACGACTTCGCGTCGCTTCGAAGTATGCAGCAACCACAAGTTGCGACTGTAAATGAACAAGCCGGAAAACTGACCGAGTGTGAAGACCAGGTCGCGCTTCTGGATCGCATAGACGGTCAGCACCAGCCCACCGGCGAGCGACAGCCACCAGAAGATCGTCGGCACCACGACGCGTTTTGCGCGCTCACTGAACCACCATTGCACAATGAAGCGCGACGCAAAGATCGCCTGACCGAGAAATCCGATCGCGAGCCAGAAATTGAAATTGTGCGCCCAAGACGCAAAGAAGTCGGTCATATGATTCCTAAAACAGAGTTCGAGGCCGAGCCCCGAAACGATCGCGCAGCTTAGCGACTCAATCGTTAGAAAATTCGCGTACGCTGGTGCGCTTGGCGCGACGGATCAGCCATGCGACACCACGCAAGTCTGCGATGCCGACGAGCGCACGGTTGAAGTTGTTGTACTTCGAGACACCGGCCGCGCGGGCGCGGTGATTGACCGGCACGCTCACGGTCTGCCAACCGGCGCGTTGCATCAACGCCGGCAGATAGCGATGCATGTGATCGAAATAGGGCAGGTCGAGGAAGGCATCGCGTTCAAATAGCTTGATGCCACAGCCGGTGTCGGGCGTGGCATCGCGCAGCAGGCGGCTGCGGATTGCATTCGCGAACTTCGACGCCCAGCGCTTGCTGCCACTGTCCTGACGATTCACCCGCCAGCCGGCAAAGAGCTTGGTTTCAGGGCTGGCAGCGGCGCGTGCAGCGAGCAGCTTCGGAATATCGGCTGGATCGTTTTGGCCGTCACCATCAAGTGTCGCGATCCAGTTGCCGCGCGCCGCCTTAACGCCACTGCGCACCGCGGTGCTCTGGCCGCTCTGCGTCACATGCTGCAGCACGCGCAGCTCGGCCACCCGCGCCTGCAGTGACTTCAAGACCGCGAGCGAATCGTCACGACTGTGGTCATCGACATAAACGATTTCGAAGGCGATGCGGTCACGCAGCGCCGCGACGATTTCGTCGACCAGCGGCGTGACATTGTCGCGTTCGTTGAACACCGGAACGACGACGGAGAGTTCGGGGATGGACACGTGGAACCTGGCTCAATTCGCCGCGACGACAGCGACAACGCTGCGCACGCTAACCGATGCGGCGCGAGGCTGCCACCGACAATTGGTTTCAGGGCGCGCCGACCGCCATGCTGTTGTGGCCAGAAAATGCCAATTGAAACTGAGATTCAATCGCATCGAACTCGCGCGCATCGGCGGCCAGCAGAATCAGCGTGCCGTCGCCCATCGGCGCTTCACGGCCGCGCACACCGGTGCGTTCGAAATCGCGGCGTGCTTCGTGCAGCTTTGGCAGATACATCGCCGTGACCGGACCGCTCTCACGTTGCATCACCATGTGCGCCGACATCCGTCCACCGAGCGGGCAGCGCTTCAAGTAATGCACTGCGCCCGGGCTGTGTGTGATGGGTGTCCCGAGCGCCGTGAACAGCGCGCGCACATCCGAATTCGCCACCTCGGCGCGCGCCAATAACGCAAACGGTTCGTGCGCAAGATGTGCGACCGCGAGGTCAGTGGTTGCAGCGTTTGCCAGGAACGTGCGCCAGCCGGCGGTCGCCGCCAACGCAATGCCGATCACGCAGGTGGCGGCGATCGCCCACAGCGGCACACGCGGCATACGCGGTTCATGCAAGGCGGCCGTGGTCTGATGCAGCAGAATTCGCTCGGCGAGATTGTCCGGCGTCGGAATGGCAGCGGCCAGCATCAGCGTACGTTCGAAATCGAGCGCGCGTTCATGGGCCTCGCCGCAACGCCGGCATTGGTTACGGTGCGCGTGTGCAGCACTGTCGAGGCCGCGCGGGTCGGTGCCGATGGCACGACGGAACTCAAGGCAGTTCATAGACCTTGCTCTCCTCGCCATAGCCACCGAGCGCTGCCTTGAGTTTCTGGCGGGCGCGGAATAACTGGGTCATCACCGCACCCGGTGTGGTGCCGACTTCGGCGGCAATCTCTTCGCAACTGAAGCCGCCGAGCACTTGCATCAGCAGCGGTTCGCGATACTTGGCGTCGAGTTTCGCCATCGCGCGCCGTACCAAGGCATCGTCACCGAGCTGGTCGGGCGACTGCAGATCAGACTCGGGCAGTTCGACCGCATCGATCGGCTCAAAGGCCGGTGTCTTGCGTTCGTACAAGCGTGCATGCTCACGGCGCAGGATGGTGATCAACCAAGCTTTGGCGGCAGCGGTTTCACGCAGGTTGTCGAGTGAACGCCATGCGCGCAGATAGGTCTCTTGCGTCAGATCGTGCGCCAGCGCTTCATTGCCGCAGAGCCAGAAGGCAAAGCGATACAGGTCGGCACTCGTCGCGCGAACCAAGGCATCGAACTGGGACTGTTTACTCACCATGCTCCCGAGACCGGCTCAGGGGTTCGATTCTTTCACCGAATCGAGTAGGAAGATCAGCGGATGCGTTCGAGAATGCCGTCGAGTTCGTCCAGTGAGTGATACACGATCACCAGCTTGCCGCGACCGTTGCGGGCGTGCTGGATGGCAACGCGGGTGGCGAGCTTTTCGGATAAGTCTTGTTCAAGGCGGGTGATATTCGGGTCGGTGCCGGACTTCTTCTTGCCATCGTTCTTGCCGCCGGTCTTCGCCAACTGTTCATTACGCACGCGTTCTTCGAGTTCGCGCACGCTCCAGCCGCCATCGGCTGCTGCCAGTGCGAGCGTGGTGGCGAGCGCCGAATCGAGGGTGATCAACGCACGCGCATGACCCATTTCCAAACGATGCTTTTCGAGCAGGGTGCGTACCGCTTCCGGCAAATCGAGCAGGCGTAACAAGTTGCTGACTGCGGCGCGCGATCGGCCGACCGCGTCCGCAGCCTGTTGATGAGTCAGATCGAATTCGCGGATCAGACGGCTGAGCGCCGCTGCTTCCTCCAGTGGATTCAAATCTTCGCGCTGGATGTTCTCGATCAGCGCCATCGCGATCGCGGCTTGGTCCGGCACCTCGCGGACGACGACCGGGACTTCGATCAAGCCGGCTTGCTGTGCGGCGCGCCAGCGGCGTTCGCCGGCGATGATCTCGTAGCGGTGGACACCGATGCCGCGCACCACGATCGGTTGGATCACGCCCTGCGCTTTGATCGATTCGGCGAGTTCGGTCAGGCGCTCCGGGTCCATGCCGGTGCGCGGCTGGTAACGACCAGGCTGCAACTGGTTGGCGGGCACCAGCCGGAACTCGCCGCTGGTCGCGGCCTCGTTGCCATCACCGCTGGTATCGATGCCGAGCAGTTCGTCGAGGCCCCGGCCGAGACCGCGTGGTTTCTTCTTGGTGGCCATCGCGGGCTCCGTCAGTTCGTCGGACCGGCAGCGGCCGGCTTGGCATTGCGTTCGTGGCGCAGCATCTCGCCGGCGAGGCCGAGGTAAGCAATCGCGCCTCGTGATTCGCGGTCATACATCGAGATCGGCAGCCCATGCGACGGCGCTTCAGCGAGGCGCACGTTGCGCGGCACCACGGTGCGGAACACCTTGTCGCCGAAATGCTTCACCAACTGATTCGAAACGTCGTTGCCGAGGTTGTTGCGCAGATCGAACATGGTGCGCAGGATGCCTTCGAGTTCGAGCTTCGGATTCAATCGCGCTTTCACGGCTTTGATCGTGTTCAGCAGCGCTGTCAGGCCTTCGAGCGCGAAGTATTCGCACTGCATCGGCACCAGTACGCCATTGGCGGCGGTCAATGCATTCAAGGTCAGCAAATTCAGCGACGGTGGGCAGTCGATCAGAATGAAGTGGTACTTGTCCTTGACCGTTTCGAGGATGCTGCGCAACCGCGTTTCGCGTGCGATCTCGTCCATCATCCGGATTTCGGCGGCGGTCAGGTCAGCGTTGCCGGGCAACAGGTCAAAGCCGCCGGGCGTGGCCACGATGGCGCGCTCCACCGGCACTTCGTCCAGCAGCACTTCGCAACCATTCGGCTTGGCCGTGGATTTGTCGATGCCGCTGGCCATGGTCGCATTGCCCTGCGGATCAAGGTCGATCAGCAGCACCTTACGGCGGGCTTCTGACAAGGCCGCAGCCAGGTTCACGCTGGTCGTGGTCTTGCCAACACCACCTTTCTGGTTCGCGACAGCGATGATGCGGGTCATGGGCGGGACAGTGCCTACGCGCCGAAAGGCGCCGGGCCGCGAATGATACCTGTAGGAGCGACCCATGGGTCGCGATGCTCTTGGCTTTTCGCGGCGCGCGGACACGAGCATCGCGACCCGTGGGTCGCTACAACGAAAAGAATCGCGACCCGTGGGTCGCTCCTACAAAGTCGGGCGAGCGGGCGAGCGGGCGAGGCAGGCGAGGCAGGCGAGGCAGGCGAGGGCAAGGCGTCAGGTGCGCGCCAGTTCCACCACCACGCGTTCGCCGTCGAGGCCGGGCACGCTTAGTGGATGCACGTTGATAAGCGTGTATCCGGCCGGGATCGTGGCCAGTTCCTCGCCGTAACCGGGGCCCTTCATCGCCAGCAGGCGGCCACCTGGCGCGAGCCAGGCGCGGCACCAGGACGCCAGTTCCGAGATTGACGCGACGGCACGTGCAGTTGCCGCCTGTATTGGCTCAGCCGGATGAAAGGCTTCGGCGCGCCCCCCGACCACATCGACCCGTTCCAGCCCGAGCGACCGCTTCACCTCGCGCATGAAGCGCGTCTTCTTGCCATTCGATTCGATCAGCACCACGCGCCGCTCGGGATGCAGGATGGCCAGCGGCAGGCCAGGCAGTCCGGCACCGGCGCCCATGTCGGCAAGCTCGGTTTCTGTCCACAACGACGCCATCGCCAAGGAATCCAGCAAATGCCGCGTCAGCATCTCGCCGGGTTCGCGGACTGCGGTCAGGTTGTAAGCCTGATTCCACTTCGCCAGCAGTTCGAGATAGGCAAGCCAGTGGCCGACGCGAACCTCGTCCTGCGGCAGTCGCATCGCCACCAGGGCATCGATTAGTTTCGGCCGCAACGCGGCAATCGGCGGAGACAGTTCCATCGCCGCAGTATGCCGGCGCACGGCCATCTCGTCAGCCGGGCAGCGGACAACCGTTGTCGTCGCAGCCAGCAGCGGCTGATGCGGTGGCGGCCGCAGTGGCGATCGCAGCTGATTCACCGACCAAGGCCGCAATCTGCGCGCCGATCGCGAGGTCGCGCAGGCGACCGAAATGCTGCAAGCGCAAGCGTCCGGCACGGTCGATCAGAATGGTTGTCGGCGTGCCCTGCATTGCATAAGCCTGCATCGTCGCTGGCGTCGGTGATCCGGGCAGCACGGCATCGACGCCCACCGGAAAGCCGATGCGGTATTCGTGCAGGAACGCTTCCAGCCCAACCGGCGTCATCGCCGCATGGTGCTCGAACACGCTATGCAAACCAATCACGGCAACATCGTCGCGCGCGAACGTCTGGGCAATTTCGAGCGCCTGCGGTAACGCATGTGAAACGCAGCCCGGGCACAGCATCTGGAACACTTCCAGCACGACGACGCGGCCGCGCAGGTCCGCCAGTTGCAGCGGCGGTGAATTGAACCATTGACTCGTGTGCAGTGGCCGAGCGAGCGGAAATTCCTGATTCATGGCGGTTTCCAAGTGGTGTCCGACGCATGGTCGCGCCAGTGCTGTGCGCGGGCAAGCACACGCCGGCTGAATGCTGTGCTCAGACCGCGGAAAAGTTCAGGATGAATTCACCCCGTTGCGCCACACTCATATCGTTCATCACGGGGAATGCCATGAAACGCCTTGTCGCTCTTGCCCTGACCGCCGCTGCCAGCCTGTTGTCCGGCTGCGCCACTTACGATGACTATTCGTACTATGACCGTGACGGTTACTACGAGGATGACTATTACGGCAATCGCGACGATTCACGCCGTTACTACTACGACGAATACGGCAATCGCGTGTACGGCAACCCCTACGATGTCGCCAGTCGCTATGGCGCCAATTATGGCAGTGCTTCGTGGGGCTATCCCGACTATATCCGTTACAACAGCTACTACTCGGCGTTGTGGCCGACCTATCGCTACTACTACGACCCCTACTGGAGCCCCGGCTTCTATTACGGCGTGACCTATTTCCCGCGCACCTACTTCGGCTTGAATCTCAGCTGGTACAGCTGGCCGTACTACCAAGCCTATTCGCCGTACCGCAACAGCTACGGTGATCACTACTATGACTGGCGCGACGACTACAGCCGCAGCCGTGCCGGGCGCATGCAGCACTATGGCCAAGCGCCGCGTTACGGCAGTGCCCGCAACGAGGCGCAATATCTCGCGCGCACCAGCGGTGCCCGCGGCGCAGCCCAGACCTATTACGGTGCGTCGACACAACCGGGCGGCATCATCGATCCGATCCAAGCACGCCAGACCCGTGCTCGCGGTGGTGCGCTGCCGTTCGAACGCAACACGCGCGACTGGAACGTTGACCCGTATGGCCCCGACGGTCGTGGTTACGGCGGCTTCACCGGTCAAGGCAGCGCGCCGATGACACGCTCCTCGCGTGGTTATGACCGTGGCCATGGCCGCAACGATGGCGATGTTGCGCCAGTGCCGAACGGTCGCAGTCGTTCGCGCGATTCGTTGCGTGATCAGCGATTCGAGCCATCGCAGGAGATCGATGCGCCAGAGACACATCGTGTCTACCGCGGTCGCACCAATCCGGGATCAGCGGATGCGTCTTCGCGTGAGTTCATGCCGCGACAGACGCGCGAGCCATACAACCCGATCTTCGAGCCACAGGTCGAGCAAACACCGCAACGGCGTTCGCAACCGCAGTACGAACCACGCTCCCGCGAGGTCTACCGCAGCCGTGAGATTCAGCAGCGACAGACGTATCAGCCGAGCGAACCGGTGGAGCGCAACTACTCGCGCCAAATCGATCGTAGCGAACCGACCATTCAGCGTAGCGAGCCGCGCTATGAGCGTTCGGCGCCGACCATGCAGCGCAGCGAGCCGCGCTCGGCACCAAGCTATGAACGCTCGCAACCCAGCGAGTCGCGCAGTGCGCCGAGCAGTAGTTCGTCTGACGATGACAGCGGCAGCAGCCGTTCGTCACGCGGCCAGCTCGGCCGCATCATCCACGACGACGACGACTGATCAGACCTCGACCAGTCGTCCGCCTTCCAGCTTCAACACTCGATCGGCCAGCGCCAAGCTGGCCGGTCGGTGCGTGATCAGGAGGACCGTTCGGTGCTTCAGCACGGCACGGCATTCGGCGATGAATTCGTGCTCGCCCTCCGGATCGAACATCGCCGTGGCTTCGTCGAGGATCAGCACCGCCGGGTCCTTCAGCAGCGCCCGCGCCAGCGCGATACGTTGTTTCTGGCCGCCGGAGAGGCGCACGCCGTCGTCGCCGATCACGGTGTCATAGCCATCCGGCAAGGCCGCGACGAAGTCGTGCGCATGCGCCGCACGCGCTGCACGTTCAATTGCAACTCGGTCTGCGCCAGCCAGACCGAAGCCGATGTTGTGCGCTACGGTGTCGTTCAACATCAACACATTCTGGCTGACCAAGCCGATATGGCGCCGCAGGTTCGCCAGTTTCAACTCACGCAGGTCGATCTCGTCCAGCGTGATGCGGCCAGCGGACGGGTCGGCAAAACGCATCAACAGATGCGCCAGCGTGCTCTTGCCGGCGCCATTGGCACCGGTAATTGCGATGGTTTCACCGGCATCGATTTGCAGCGACAAATCCGAAAATAGGGGCGCTCGTTGTGGGTACCCGAATTCGACCGCCGCGAAACCGATGTCGCCGCGAACTGCGCTGAGTTCGCGCACGCCGCTATCCGGCTCAGGGGCTTCCGAAAACAGTGCGTGCAAGCGCTGCGTCGACGCACGCACCGATTGCACGCGACCGTACAGGCCAGCAAGTTGCGACACCGGCTGTGTGAGCAGCAAGCCGTATAACAACAGACCGACGAGATCACTCGCAGCCAAGGTGCCGGCGGTCACCGCACGTGCGCCCAACCAGAACAGTGCGATCACCACGACCGCAGCACACCAGCGCACAAGCGGCGCCAGCAGCAGTTCCTGAAGTTGCTGTTGCGTCCCCAGGGCGCGCACGCGCTCGGCCTGCGCGGCAAAGCGCCGGGCGCGGTCTGGTTCCAGCGTGTAGGACTTGAGCAAGGGCAGCACAGACAAGTGTTGCTCGGCCATCGCGAACTTGGCGCTGTCCGCCGCAATATGGTCGTGCAGCACGGGCCGAATACGCCGGCCTGCAAACAGCAACACCAGCACGTACAGTGGGATCAAGGCGACCAGCAGCAGACCCAGGATGGGCGCGCTCCGCACCAGCATGAAGCTGGCACCGGCCGCCGTCATCAGCAGCGGCAACAGACTCGGCAAGGTCGCCGCCACGAAACCGCTGATCCGCCAGACGTCCTGCCCGAGCAGGGACAACACCTCGCCGCGTTTTCGGGCCTGATGCCAGGCCAGTGGCAACGACTGCAAGTGATCGTGAACGCGCATGCCAAGGTCGGCGGCAACCCGGGCACCGAGGTTGCCGCTCAGCCAGCCGTTGAGCACCATCAACAGGGTCTGCAGCGACAGGACGCCGACCCAAGCGAGCAGCAGCATTGTCGGTAGTTCGCGGCGTGTGAGTGTCGCGATCGCCTCCGTTGCGAACCACGGTGCAGCGAGCCAGGCAAGCGCTTCCAGGCAGGCAAGCACGACAGCGCCGAACAGGGTCAGACGATGGCGGCGCAGCAGGTGGGGGATGAGTGCAGCAGCGGAGGGCATGAGAAGGGAACGCAGGCTTGGGGCGGGATAAGATCGGGACGGCTGACCCACGCCGATCCGATGAGTCGCAACGCTAACACAGGCCTTTCTCGTTCCCGATGTACTCCGGCATGTCCAAATTCAAGGCGAAATGGCAGGCGTGGCGCGCACTACCGGTGTCGGAACGCCGCCAATTATTGCGGCTGCTGATGTTGCTGCCGATGATGCACGCGAGCCTCGCCTTGGCCGGGTACGCACGCACGCGCCGCTGGTGTGAGCGCCTGAGTGATCGGCCCACATGGCAGCGCGCAAGCGCGCAAGACATCGACGCGGCACGGCGTCTCACCGAACTCGCCGCGATCGCCGGCCGCCATGGCATCACCCAAGCCAGTTGTCTGAGGCAAGCTTTGGTCGTCTCGACCTTGCTGCGCCGACGCGGGCTGGACGCGAAACTCCAGATCGGCGTGCAGGATGACGGTGAAACGTTCGGGGCGCATGCTTGGGTGGCGGTGGATGGGGTGGCGACGGATGTTCCCGGAATCGAAATTCATCACCATCCGCTGTCGCGATGATCGAATGCTAATCAGCGCCTACGCATCGTCGCGACAAGCAAGCGCAACATCCGCCGAGCATACGCTGATGGCAACTGACCAAAGTGAGTTAGCCCGAAATGGGCCTGCATAAAGCGCCAATCTGGAAACATTTTGCGCCAGAGCCAAGGCACGCGCTCGGACCAAGGCAGCATGCGGAATGCCCAGTAGCTCCGGTAGCCGAGTTGATGAGCGCGATCCATGCGGAAGACCTCGACGCTCGCGGTGACTGTCAATTCCTGAATGACGGCTTCTGGAATTGGCGAATCGAAAAGGCATCGCGCGGCCACCAAAGTATGTCGGCACGGCTCGGAAATATGAAACCTACTTGCCAATGAAAGTAGAGACGACCACTCCACTTCCGACAGTCGCATCGCAAGAAGTGCGATGTCGTACAACCAGATCAATCGGTCGCCTGCGGCCTCGGTGAGGTTGCAGGCGCGATGCAGGCAAGCGTGAATCATCGCGTGAACCGGACTCAGTCCCCAACTGTCGGGAAGCCCGGACAAGGGTTGACGTTCCGCCCACAACTCCATGAACGTGAAGCATTGGGCAAATGCCGGATGATTTGATAATCGCCAGTGGACATCTACGCAGTGCTCGCCCATGCCGACACGCTTGCGCAACGCTCGTTCATAGCAGGGTGGAAGCAGCGGTGCGTCACGGTCTTCGTAACCTAGGACCAAGAGCGCATTGCGACACCGATTGAAGTCCGCTTCCGATTGCAACAACAGATCGAGGTCACTACGCGTACGCAGATGCGGTGACGGGTAAAGCCATCGCGCAAGTGCAGCGCCCTTGAGGACTAAAACATCAATACCTGCGAGTTGCAGTGCCGAGAGCGCGCTGCGTTCATGGGCCTGAAAGTGCAATTCGCGAGCATGGGCACGCTGGATAGTCTCGTTGCACGCCGCGCGGTCGACCGCCGATAGATTATTTGACGTTTGCCAGTGCGCGGCGAGCAACGTGTCGATACCTTCCTCGCGCCCCGCGTCAAGCCAATGTTCAAGCGATACTGGCGTCGGGGCAGGCACCACCGCAAGCCAGCGTGCAAGTTGTTCGCGACTGGTCATGGCCGTCGTCGGCGTGACGGTCTGCCAATGCGCCAGACTGCCCAAAGGAAACGTGGCGCGGACACGAAGGTTCTACGCCATAACCGTCGCGGCTCTTGCAGTAGCCGCGGCAGCCACTCGAAGCCAAGTCGCTGAAAAATCCAATGCGAGCGGTTGATGCGACCGGCATAGAAGTCGAATACCGCGCCGATTGCACCCGCGAAGCGTGCATCAATAAGTGGCCAGTGTGCATGCAGCCATTCTTCTTGCTTCGGCGCAGTCATTCCGACCCACAGCACATCCGGTCGAGCCGCATTCACCGCAGCAACCATAGCTGCACTATCCGATTCGGAGAACTGCGCTGCAAATGGCGGAGAGTAGGTGCCGACAACTTCCAACCCAGGCCAGTCACGCCTCATCCGTGTGTCGATTTCGCTCAGCACGGCTGCAGTCGAGCCGAGAAAAAAAATGCGCCCGCCGCCAGAGGCCTCAAGCGCATCGTGCAAACCGGAAAACAAGTCAAATCCGGTGACCCGTTCGTGGATATCCCCACCGCACCAGCGCGATGCAAGCACGATACCGATGCCATCCGGCACCATCAGGTCAGCGCCCTTCAGTGCATCCGAGAATTCCTGTCGATCACTTGCCACGACATAGGAGTGAGGGTTCATACAAGCCGCCCAAACGTGACCACCGCGACGAATCGCGTCGACCATGCGGGTCACGCAGGCGACTTTGCCTTCGGTACTGACGTGGTAACCCAGCACATCTTCATTCACACGTCACTACTCCGATCACGTTGCTCGCGCAGTGCCGCATCGTAAATGCGCATCAGCACCGAATAATTCGCGGACTCAGTGTAATGCTGCAGGAATGCCGCATGCGCTTCCAGCGACATTGCCGCTAGCTGGTCGGGTTGCATCCACAACGCTGTTGCCTGTCGACCAAGATCATCACTGTCACCGGCGCGAAAAGTTTTCCCACCGGCCTCGCGAACCAGTGCAGGCAGCGGTCCGATATCCGACACCAGCGACGGTGTACCGAACGCAAAGCATTCACGCAGCACCATCGGAAATCCCTCGATACAGGTTGACGGAACCACCACGAGCTTCGCTTCGCTGATGTGGCGTTGGGTTTCCTCAGCGCTGCATTGCCCAAAGAACCTGATTGGCGCTGAACTTTGGGCG
>Ga0073902_10001424_pt1 | contig 12934 bp, 9 predicted proteins | sample KloWWTmeKNB19Kit_FD_66667 | JGI IMG/M metagenome (GOLD analysis project Ga0073902, IMG submission 66667) | Active sludge microbial communities from Klosterneuburg, Austria, studying microevolution and ecology of nitrifiers - Klosterneuburg... | ecosystem: Engineered > WWTP > Aerobic digester >...
CTCATCGCGCTACTCGGCGCGTTCGTCTGGATCGGCTGAACGTGCCCCTGAGGATTATTGGATGATGTCCGCTCATTTGCTCAGTTGGTTGATTGCACTGCCGGTACTCGGTGGTGTCGCAACCCTTATTTCCGGCGGTGCGCATGCGAATCGTGCACGCTGGATCGCACTCGCATTCGCGCTTGCGACGTTGGCGGTTTGTGTTCCTCTGCTGAGCGGTTTCGATGCCACTTCTGCGTCGATGCAATTCGTGCAGAACCTTCCTTGGATCGAGGCATTGAACGTGAACTATCACGTTGGCGTCGACGGTGTTGCCGTCGCGCTGATCGCGCTGACGGCATTCACGACGGTGCTCGTGCTGATCGGTGCCTGGGGCGTGATCGATGAGAAGGTGCACCAGTATTACGCATCTTTCTTGGTGCTCGAAGGCTTGATGATTGGTGTGTTCTGCTCCCTCGATGCTTTGCTGTTCTATGTGTTCTTCGAGGCCATGTTGATTCCGATGTTCATCATCATCGGCATCTGGGGCGGGCCGCGGCGTGTCTACGCGACCATCAAGTTCTTTCTGTACACGTTCTTGGGCTCGATTTTCATGCTGATCGGGCTGATCTACCTGTACCTGAAATCGGGCAGTTTCGATTTGGCGACGCTGGCGCAATTCCCGTTGACGCGCAGCGAGCAGATGTGGCTGTTCTTCTCCTTCTTGTTGGCGTTCGCAGTGAAGGTGCCGATGTTCCCGGTGCATACGTGGTTGCCGGACGCACATGTCGAGGCACCCACCGGTGGATCAGTAATCCTCGCCGCGATCATGTTGAAGATTGGCGGTTTCGGCTTTCTGCGCTTCGCATTGCCGATTACGCCGGATGCGTCGCATGAGTTCGCGTGGCTGGTGATCGCGATGTCGCTGATCGCGATTGTTTATATCGGCTTCGTTGCGCTGGTGCAGCAGGACATGAAGAAGCTGATCGCTTATTCGTCGATCTCACACATGGGCTTTGTCACGCTCGGTACCTTCGTGACACTGATGCTGGCGCGTGACGCCGGCAACATCGATGGCGCGCGATTGGCGCTCCAGGGTGCGATGGTGCAGATGATCTCGCACGGCTTCATCTCAGCGGCGTTGTTTTCTTGCGTCGGAGTCCTTTACGACCGTGTTCACAGTCGCATGATCGGGGACTACGGTGGCGTTGCGAACACGATGCCTTGGTTCGCGTTTTTCATGGTCTTCTTCGCGATGGCGAACAGCGGCCTGCCGGGTACGTCCGGATTCGTTGGTGAATTCATGGTCATTGTTGCCAGCTTCCAGGCCAAGCCATGGATTGCAGCAACCGCTGCAATCACACTCATTCTCGGTGCGGCCTACACGCTGTGGATGGTCAAGCGCGTCATGTTTGGTGAGGCGACGCACGCTCATGTGAAGGCTTTGACCGATATCAACGGTCGCGAGGCGCTGGTGCTCGGCGGCTTCGCGGCGGCGACCCTGCTGGTCGGTATCTGGCCGGCGCCGTTGATTCATTTGATGGATGCTTCGATCGCCACCGTGGTCGAGCAGTTGTTGCGCGTGAAGGCGTGAGGAGTTCGCGACATGGTTTCTAATGCAGTCGAAATCGCGATCTCGATGGCCGACATTCGTGCGATGTTGCCGGAGATGTTCCTGCTCGCATCGGTGTTCACGATTCTGATGGCTGACCTGTTCATTCCGCAGAAGCAGCGGTCGGTCACCCATTGGCTATCGATTGCCGTCGTGGTCGTTGCCGGCGTGCTGGTTTGGCGTTCGATCGGCGATGCCTCGCTGGCACGTACCGCGTTCAACGGCATGTATATCCGTGACGAAGTGGCGGCGGTGTGCAAACTGTTCATTCTCGGCACGACGGCGCTGGCGTATGTCTATGCGCGTCCGCACCTGATGCCGCGCGGCCTGTTTCAGGGCGAATTCTATACACTCTCGATGTTTGCGGTGATCGGCATGATGTTGCTGGTCTCTGCCGGCAGTCTGCTCAGTGCCTACCTCGGTCTAGAAATGCTGGCGCTGTGTTCGTATGCGTTGGTGGCGCTGAATCGCGACAACCCGATGTCGTCGGAAGCGGCGATGAAGTACTTTGTTCTTGGCGCACTCGCCTCTGGCCTGCTGTTGTATGGCATGAGCATGGTCTATGGCGCCACTGGATCGCTTGATCTCGGCAGTATCCGTGCGATCGCCTCGAGCAACGTGCCGCGTCCTGAATTGTTGGTCTTCGGTATCGTCTTCATCGTCGTCGGCATCGCGTTTAAGTTCGGCGCAGCGCCGTTTCATGCTTGGGTACCCGATGTCTATCAGGGCTCGCCGACGGGCGTGGCGCTGTTTGTCGCGAGCGCGCCGAAGGTGGCGGCGTTTGGCATGGCCTATCGCTTGCTCGATAACGGGTTCGGTACGCCGGCGTTATGGAGTCAGTGGTCAGCGATGCTCTCGGTGTTGGCAGTACTGTCGCTGGTGATCGGCAACGTCGTCGCGATTGCTCAGACCAATCTCAAGCGCATGCTCGCGTACTCGACTATTTCGCATGTCGGCTTCCTGTTGCTCGGCATCATCGGCGGCGGCGCGGACGGGTTTGGCGCTGCATTGTTTTATGCGACGACGTATTCGTTGACTGCTGTGGCTGCATTCGGTTTGATCGTGTTGCTGTCGCGCGCCGGATTTGAGGCCGAGGAGATCGAGGATTTCCGCGGCTTGAACCAGCGGAATCCGTTCTATGCCTTCCTGATGTTGGTGGTTATGGCCTCGTTTGCGGGCGTACCTTTGTTCGTTGGCTTCCTCGCCAAGCTGCAGGTGTTAAAGGCAGTGATTCGCGCTGACGCCTTGTGGCTGGCGATCATCGGCGGCCTTTGCGCGGTGATTGGTGCCTATTACTACTTGCGCGTGATCAAGGTGATGTACTTCGATCAACCCACTGCGCAGGCGCCAGCGATCACCGCGACTGATCCCACATTTCGCATTGTGCTCAGCGCGAACGTGCTCGCCCTGATCGGGCTAGGAATATTCGGCGGACCGCTGATGACTTGGTGCCTCTCGGCGGTAGCTGCGAGCTGAATCACGGCGATCTTTTTTTGTTGCTTTGCGCAACGCGCGACACTATAGTGCGCGTCGCCTGATGCGGGGTGGAGCAGTCTGGCAGCTCGTCGGGCTCATAACCCGAAGGTCGTAGGTTCAAATCCTACCCCCGCTACCAACGAACACGGAACGGGCCTCTTCGGAGGCCCTTTTCATTCGCACCGCATGCGTGATCGTGATCACGCTGCGCGGCGCACGGACGCGAACCGTGCACGATGCGATGGGCCTTCGGGCCCATTTTTGTTTTTGCAGTCCTGCATTGCAGGAGACGAGATGAACGCGGAACAATTGACTCGACTGTTCGAACCGGTAATTGCCTCGCTTGGCCTGGAGTGCCTTGGCGTTGAGTTCGTCGCCAGCCTTGGCAGTGGACTGGTGCGCGTTTACATTGATGTTGAAGGTCGCCATGTCACGGTCGAGGATTGTGAGGCGGTGAGCCGGGAAGTCAGTGGCTTACTCGACGTCAACGATCCGATCTCCGGTCGATACACACTCGAAGTGTCGTCGCCTGGCTTCGACCGTCCATTGTTCGCGGTGGCACAGTTCGCGCGCTTCATTGGCGAGGCTGCCAAGATCAGCGTCAATCTCGCCGTGAACGGTCGTCGTCGTTTGCAGGGAACGATCGTCGCTGTCGATGGCGACAACATTGTCCTGGCGCAGGACGGCGGCGACGTCACGATTGCGCACTCGAATATCGAAAAAGCGAAACTAGTACCGGATTTTTCGGCCATTGACCCGGCGCCCAAGCCGACCGGTGCGAAGCCGGGCAAGGGCAAAAAGAATTCTTGATCACGTCGGCGCGTTGACGCGTGCCTTGGAGCGCACTGATGAGCAAAGAAATGCTGATGGTCGTGGATGCAGTCGCCAATGAAAAGGGCGTCGCACGCAGTGTCATCTTTGATGCAATGGAAGCCGCATTGGCTTCGGCCGCGAAGAAACGCTATGCCGAACAGGACGTGACCATGCGTGTCGCGATTGACCGCAATACCGGCGAATATGAAACCTTCCGCCGCTGGGAAGTGGTTGCCGATGACGTGGTCATGGAATCGCCAGATCGGCAACTGCGCCTGATGGATGCGATTGACGTGAAAGCCGACTCCGAGGTGGGTGAATTCCTCGAAGAGCCGGTCGAGAACGCCGAGTTTGGCCGTATTGCGGCGCAGGCGGCGAAGCAGGTGATCGTGCAGCGCGTGCGCGAGGCTGAGCGCGCGCAGATCGTCGATGCCTACAGCGATCGCATCGGCGAACTGGTCACCGGAATCGTCAAGCGCGTCGAGCGCGGCGCTGTCTACCTTGATCTCGGCGGCAATGCCGAAGCCTTCATCGCGCGCGACAAAGCCATCCCGCGCGAAAACGTGCGTGCCGGCGACCGCGTTCGTGGCTACCTGTATGACGTGCGTCTCGAAGCGCGTGGTCCGCAGTTGTTCGTGTCGCGCACTGCGCCGGAATTCATGATGGAACTGTTCAAGCTTGAGGTGCCGGAAGTTGGCCAGGGCTTGGTCACGATCATGGGCTGCGCCCGTGATGCCGGTGATCGCGCCAAGATCGCGGTCAAGGCCAACGATCATCGCACCGACCCGATCGGCGCCTGCATCGGCATGCGCGGTTCGCGCGTGCAGGCAGTGTCGAACGAACTCAATGGCGAGCGCGTCGACATCATCCTGTGGAACGACAACCCGGCACAGTTCGTGATCAATGCGATGGCACCGGCCGAAGTGCAGTCGATCATCGTCGATGAGGACAAGCACTCGATGGACGTTGCCGTCGCCGAAGATAAGTTGTCGCAGGCCATTGGTCGCGGCGGTCAGAACGTGCGCTTGGCGAGCAAACTCACCGGCTGGCAACTCAATGTCATGACTCAGGCGCAGGTGCAGCAGAAAAGTGAGGCCGAGCAAGAAGCGGCGCGCGTGCTGTTCGTCGAGAAGCTGGAAGTGGATGCCGAGATCGCGTCGATCCTGGTTCAGGAAGGGTTCTCGTCGATCGAAGAAATCGCCTACGTTCCGGAAAGCGAGCTGCTGTCGGTCGAGGAATTCGACGAAGACATCGTCGCCGAGTTGCGTGCGCGTGCGCGCGATGCGCTTTTGACGCAGATGATCGCCGCCGAAGAAGATCTCGAATCGCACAAGCCGGCCGAGGATCTGCTCGCACTCGAAGGCATGGACGAAGCGACCGCCTACGCGCTGGCCGAGCGCGGCATTCGTAGCCAGGAAGAACTGGCCGAGCTTGCCGCCGATGAAATCACCGACATCGAGGGCATGGACGCCGAACGCGCCGCCGCCTTGATCCTTGCGGCGCGTGCGCCGTGGTTCCAGTAATTCCGCCGCAGCGAAAGCAGCAAAGAGGCAAAGCATGTCCGATGTCACCGTACGCCAGCTCGCTCAAGTTCTCGGTATGACCGAGGACAAGCTGCTCGCGCAGCTGTCTGAAGCGGGAATGAAATTCAACGGGCCGGATCAGGCCGTCACCAGCACCGAGAAAATGAAGTTGCTCGGCTTTCTGCGGCGCACCCACGGCAAGAAAGAAGAAACCGTCGAAGCGGCGGCGCCCAAGCAGATCACGCTGAAGCGCAAGCAGGTCGGTGAGCTCACCGTGTCCAGCGGCGCCGCGAAGGGCAAAACGGTCAATATCGAAGTTCGCCAGAAGCGCACCTACGTCAAGCGCAGCGAAGTCGATGAGCAGCAGACGGTGCCGGAAGTCGATGCCGAGCGCGAACATGCGTTGAAGCTTCTGGCGGAATCGAAAGCCCGTAATGACGCTGAGCAAAAGCGTTTGAGCGAAATGGATGCTGTGCGCCGCGCTGAATTCGATGCGCAGCGTCACGAACAAGACGAACGCCTGCGTGCCGAAGAGGCCGTTGTCGAGGCGGCCAAGCGTGCCGAGATTGAGGCGGCGAGTTTGCGTGAGGAAGAAGAAGCCCGCGTTGGCAAGAAGCATCATCACGAAGCACCGAAGAAAGCTGAGGACAAGGCGCCTGCGCCGGTCCGCAAGGAAGCACCGAAGGGCAGCGAGCCGCCGCATCGGCACAAGGGTGCCAAGGGCAGTCATCGCATGGTGGTGACTGACGCTACCGACGACGACAGCAGCAGTGCGCCACGTTTCGCGCCCGGTGAGTTGCATCTGCCGGGCGACCACGCGCGTCGCCCACGCAAGAAACCGCGCCTGTCGAAGCCCGATTTCCGGTCGTCCGACCGCGGTGGTGGTGGTGGCGTTTCTGGCGGCTTCTCGCGCCCGACGGCACCGATCATCCGCGATATCGCAATTGGCGAGATGATTGTCGTTGCCGACCTCGCGACCAAATTGGCGCTGAAGGGCGCGGATGTGGTCAAGGCGCTGTTCAAGATGGGCGTAATGGCCACGATCAATCAGAGCATTGATCACGACACCGCCGTCCTGGTTGTCGAAGAGTTGGGCCACAAGGCGTCACGCGCGACCGACAATGATGCGGAGTCGGCATTGGCCGCACAGATCGATGTCGCCCAAGGCGATAAAAGCACGCGCCCACCGGTGGTCACCATCATGGGTCATGTCGATCACGGTAAAACTTCGCTGCTTGACTACATTCGCCGAACGAAAGTTGCGGCGGGTGAAGCGGGTGGCATTACCCAGCACATCGGCGCTTATCACGTCGAAACCGAGAAGGGTGTCGTATCGTTTCTCGACACACCGGGCCATGCGGCGTTTACGCAGATGCGTGCGCGTGGCGCCAAGCTCACCGACATTGTCATTCTCGTCGTCGCAGCCGATGACGGCGTGATGCCGCAGACCATCGAAGCGGTCCAGCATGCGCGCGCTGCGAAGGTGCCGTTGATCGTTGCGGTCAATAAGATGGACAAGCCGGACGCTGATCCGGAACGCGTGAAGCAGGGCCTGATCCAGCACGAAGTGGTGCCGGAAGAGTGGGGTGGCGACACGATTTTCGTGCCGGTGTCGGCCAAAACCGGCATGGGCGTCGACAGTCTGCTGGACGCGATCTTGGTCCAATCCGAAATGATGGAACTGACGGCGGTTTCGGATGGCCGTGCCAACGGTACCGTGATTGAATCCAGCCTCGACAAGGGCCGCGGCCCGGTCGCCACCGTGCTCGTACAGAATGGCACGCTGAACAAGGGCGACTTCCTTGTCTGCGGTATCCACTACGGCCGCGTGCGTGCGATGTTCGATGAAGCTGGTCGCCCGGTGAATGAAGCTGGCCCATCGATCCCGGTGGTTGTGCTTGGTCTGTCCGGTGTGCCGGACGCGGGCGATGACTTCATTGCGGTCGAAGACGAGCGCCTGGCGAAGGATGTGGCACAGCAACGTGAGCAGAAGCGCCGCGAAACCCGTCTCGTCAAGCAGCAGGCGACCAAGATGGAAGATGTCTGGTCGAGCGTCACCCAAGGCGATGTGCCGACCTTGAATCTGGTCGTGAAGGCCGACGTGCAGGGTTCGTCCGAAGCACTGCGTGATTCGCTGACCCGATTGAGCACCGAGGCGATCAAGATCAATGTGATCGCAAGCGGTGTCGGCGGCATCACCGAGTCCGATGCGACGCTGGCAGCCGCTTCGAAAGCAGTGATCATCGGCTTCAACGTCCGTGCCGATGGCTCTGCGCGCAGAATCGTGCAGGAAAACGCTTTGGATCTGCGTTACTTCTCGATCATCTATGACGTGATCGACCAAGTGAAACAGGTTGCGACCGGCATGCTTGGCATGGAAGTGCGCGAAGAAATCATCGGTATCGCCCAAGTGCGCGATGTATTCCGTTCGTCGAAGTTCGGTCAAGTCGCGGGTTGCATGGTCATCGAGGGTCAGGTCAAGCGCAACAAGCCGATCCGCGTATTGCGCGAGAATGTGGTGGTCTTCCAGGGCGAACTCGAATCGCTGCGTCGCTTCAAGGAATTGGTCGATGAAGTGCGCAACGGCATGGAGTGCGGCATTGGCGTCAAGCAGTACAACGACGTCAAGGCCGGCGACCAGATCGAGTGTTTCGAGCGCATCGAAGTAGCGCGGACGCTGTAAGGAGTATCGACCATGCGCGCAGGCTTCAATCGGACCGACCGAATCTCGGCGCTGCTGCGCCGGGAGATCGGCGCGCTCGTCCACGATGCCGTCCGCGACAAGTTGATTCCATCGGTGTCGGTGTCGGATGTCGAGGTTACGCGCGATCTCGCACATGCCACGGTCTATGTGACCGCCTTGGTCGGCGAGCAGGGCAAGCCCGCGGTCAAGGAATTGAATGCTGCAGCTTGGGAGTTCCGACGCGAACTGGCGCAGCGCGTTGAATTACGTACCGTTCCGGCTTTGCATTTCAAGTACGACGACTCGGTCGATCGCGGCGAGCGCATCGATCAACTGCTGCGCGATCCGGACTGAATCCGGGTGCATGGCATCGTTTTGCTCGATAAGCCGCTCGGACTGAGTTCGAATGCGGCATTGCAGCGCGTGCGTCGTCTTTACGACCGCGCCAAGGCCGGTCACGCCGGCACACTTGATCCGCTCGCCACTGGGATGTTGCCGATCTTTCTCGGCGAGGCGACCAAGTTCATCCAGCACGTGATTTCCGCGCACAAGGCCTACCGAGCAACGATTGCATTCGGTAGCGAAACCGCCACAGCGGACCGCGAAGGTGACATCGTCGTGAGCGAGGCGCTGCCGACGGCGACGCGCGCGGAACTCGATACGGTGTTGTTGCGCTTCGTCGGGCGTATCCACCAGCGCCCACCGATGTATTCCGCAATCAAGCGCGACGGTGTGCCGATGTACAAGCTGGCGCGCCAAGGCGAGCAGGTCGAAGTACCGGAACGTGAGGTTGAGATCAAGCACATCGAGGTGATTGCATATTCGCCCGACGCGCTCGAACTGGATGTGATCTGCGGGTCTGGCACCTATATTCGTAGTCTTGGCGTTGATATCGGGCGTGCACTCGGTTCTGCGGCACATCTGGCGGAATTGCGTCGGCGCTGGGTCAGTCCCTTCGAGACGCTGCCGATGGTGTCGCTTGAAACGCTGAATGACAGTGCCGATCCGAGCGTTTACGTGCTGCCAATCGATCGCGCAATGACCCAGTTTCCGGCAATAACGTTGGATATCGACGCGTTGACCGAACTGAAGTTCGGTCGCCGCGTCACCGGGCGAGCAGAAAACGATGGACGCTATCGGCTCTATGCAATCGACGGCAGTTTTGTCGGGCTAGGCATGACCGACGCCAAGATCATGCGAGCTGACCGTTTGATGGCGACTGGATGAACCGCCCGGGTAAATTCACCGCGGTTTGCTTGTTAAGACTTGGGCGGCCCCCTAGAATATGCGGCCTCCTTCGCCCAAAAACCACTTGTTGAGACCGACTGCGCGTATCTGGCGCCGTGCGGCCTCGTCCCGTTTCAGGAAAAATACTCATGTCCCTGACTGCCGAACAATCCGCCAAGATCATCGCCGAACACGGTCGCAAGCCGAACGACACCGGTTCGCCGGAAGTCCAGATCGCGCTGCTTTCCGCCCAGATCGACGTGCTCGCGCCGCATTTCCAAGCGCACGCAAAAGACCATCACTCGCGCCGCGGCCTGATCACCATGGTCAACTCGCGCCGCCGTCTGCTGGCGTACCTGAAGAAGAACGACAGCGCACGCTACAAGGCGCTGATCGAGAAACTCGGTCTGCGTCGTTAATCGATCACCCAAAGGACCCGCCTCGTGGCCAAGACAGTCAAGTCGTTCAAGTATGGTAATCATGATGTCACCCTGGAAACGGGTGAGATCGCCCGCCAAGCCAGCGGGGCGGTGCTCGTCAAGATGTCCGACACGGTAGTACTCGTGTCGGTCGTCGGTGCGAAGTCGGTGCGTGAAGGCACCGATTTTTTCCCGCTGACCGTGGACTATCAGGAAAAGTTTTATGCCGGTGGCCGCATCCCTGGCGGTTTCTTCAAGCGTGAAGGTCGCCCGACCGAGAAGGAAACGCTGACTTGCCGTCTGATCGATCGCCCGATCCGGCCGCTGTTCCCGGAAGAGATGCGCAATGAAGTGCAGATCATCGCGACTGTGTTGTCGCTGAATCCGGAAGTGGATGGCGACATCCCGGCGCTGATTGGTGCATCGGCCGCACTGATGCTCTCGGGGCTGCCGTTTGCTGGCCCGATCGGCGCAGCCAAGATCGGTTACGCCAACGGGCAGTATTTGCTGTGCCCGACCGCGACCGAGCTGAAGACGTCGCAGCTCGAACTCATCGTTGCCGGCACCTCGAATGCGGTGCTGATGGTTGAGTCCGAAGCCAAGATGTTGAGTGAAGAAGTAATGCTCGGCGCCGTCACGCATGGCCACAAGGCGATGCAGGTGGTGATTGATGCGATCAAGGATTTCGTCGCCGAAGCCGGCAGTAAGACCTTCGAATATGCAGCACCTGCGCGTAACGACGCGTTGATCGATGCGATCAAGTCGGTGATCGGCGAACGCCTCGGCGCCGCCTACAAGATTCACGACAAGGGCCAGCGCCGCGACGCGATCTCGGTGATTCGCAAGGAAGTTCAGGAGGCATTGGCTGCACAAGCCGAAGCGAAGGGCTGGAAGCCGGCGATGATCAACAAGGAATTCGTCGATCTCGAATATCACACCATGCGTCGCTCGGTGCTTGACACCAAGATCCGTATCGATGGCCGCGATCTCGTGACCGTGCGCCCGATCACTGTCCGTGTCGGCGTGCTGCCGCGTACTCACGGATCGGCGCTGTTCACCCGCGGTGAAACCCAAGCGCTGGTCACGACCACGCTCGGTACGACGCGCGACGCACAGATCATCGACGCTGTCGAAGGTGAGACCAAGGACCCGTTCCTGTTCCACTACAACTTCCCGCCGTTCTCGGTCGGTGAAACGGGTCGTGGCGGTGGTCCGAAGCGTCGCGAAATCGGCCACGGCCGTCTCGCCAAGCGTGGCGTCGCTGCGGTGATGCCGAGCTTGGAAGCGTTTCCGTATGTGATCCGCTGCGTCTCGGAAATCACCGAGTCGAACGGTTCCTCGTCGATGGCCTCCGTCTGCGGTTCGTCACTGGCGATGATGGACGCTGGCATCCCGCTCAAGGCACCAGTCGCGGGCATTGCGATGGGTCTGATCAAGGAAGGCAGCGACTTCGCCGTGCTGTCCGACATCCTCGGTGACGAAGATCACCTCGGCGATATGGATTTCAAGGTGGCCGGTAGCGCCGACGGCATTTCCGCGTTGCAGATGGACATCAAGATCGACGGCATCACCGAAGAGATCATGAAGGTCGCGCTGAACCAAGCCAAGGCCGGCCGCCTGCACATCCTCGGTGAAATGGCCAAGGGCCTGAACGCGCCGCGTGCGGAACTGTCTGATTACGCGCCGCGCCTGCTGACGATGAAGATTCATCCGGACAAGATTCGCGAAGTGATCGGCAAGGGTGGCGCGACCATCCAGGGCATCACCAAGGAAACGGGTACGCAGATCGACATTCAGGACGACGGCACCATCATCATTGCTTCGGTGAATGCAGCCGCTGCCCAAGCCGCGAAGGCACGCATCGAGTCGATCACCTCCGATGTCGAGCCAGGCCGCATCTACGAAGGCAAGGTCGCCAAGTTGATGGACTTCGGTGCTTTCGTGACGATAGCGCCAGGTAAGGATGGTCTCGTTCACGTCTCGCAGATTTCCAACGAGCGCGTCGAGAAAGTCTCGGACAAGCTCAAGGAAGGCGACATCGTCAAGGTCAAAGTGCTTGAAGTCGACAAGCAGGGCCGCATTCGCCTGTCGATCAAGGCAGTCCTCGAAGACGAAGCCGCTGCTGGCTGATTCCGCAGCACATCGCGGACATTACAGAAAACGGGCTTCGGCCCGTTTTTTTTGGCCGTTGATCGGTGTCAACGCAATCCGCATGGCTTTGGCTATAGTGCGGCAATGAACATGACTCGAGTCGCGAAGTGTCGTTCGGTGTGGATATGACGTTCGGCGGAGCCGCCTAACATGGCCTACACGCCGCAATCCGTGATTGCCGATGTGCGTGACGCGCGTGCGCCGGATCCAGCTGCCTTGAATGAATTTGTCCGCGGCATGGCCGACGGCCGCACTAGCGAGGGCCAAATGGCGGCGTTCGCGATGGCTGTGCGCTGCCGAGGTTTGAGTGCGTCCGACACGGTGCGCCTGACCCTTGCCATGCGCGACAGTGGCGAACGCCTCACGCGCGCACTGCTCGATATTGATCGGCCGTTGCTCGATAAGCATTCCACCGGCGGCGTCGGCGATGCTGTAAGCCTTGCGCTGGCGCCTATGCTTGCTGCCTGTGGTGCTGCGGTGCCGATGCTGAGCGGTCGTGGGCTTGGGCATACCGGCGGCACACTGGACAAGTTAACCGCCATTCCAGGCTATACCGTTGATGCCGACATCGGTTTGATGCGCGCTGCGCTACGCAGTGCCGGTTGTGCCATCGTCAGCGCCGGCAAGGCCCTCGCTCCGGCCGACCGGCGCCTTTACGCAGTGCGCGATGTCACCGCCACGGTTGACGCCATGCCATTGATCGTCGCATCGATCCTGTCGAAGAAACTTTCGGTACAGCTTGATGCACTGGTGCTCGACGTGAAGTGTGGTAGTGGTGCGTTTTTTCCAGCACGCGACGATGCCGAGTGCCTTGCCCGTAGCTTGGTGGCAGTCGCCAACGATGCCGGCTTGGCCTGTTCCGCGTTGGTCACAGACATGGGTGAGCCGCTGGTGCCGGCGGTGGGCAATGCCACTGAACTGCGCGCCGTGCTCGACTACCTGCGCGGGGATCCATCGTCGCCACGTATGCACGCAGTCTGCTTGGCGTTGGCGGGCGAAGTTCTGCGCCGCGGCGGCCTTGCAACAACCGCACATGATGCGACCACGCGTC
>Ga0073902_10001431_pt1 | contig 12884 bp, 4 predicted proteins | sample KloWWTmeKNB19Kit_FD_66667 | JGI IMG/M metagenome (GOLD analysis project Ga0073902, IMG submission 66667) | Active sludge microbial communities from Klosterneuburg, Austria, studying microevolution and ecology of nitrifiers - Klosterneuburg... | ecosystem: Engineered > WWTP > Aerobic digester >...
AGGTCTGTTGATCGTAGTCCATGACAATCCAAGGTGCGCGCAGGTTGCTAGGGAATCTATCCGCAGATTTCGCAGATAAGCGCCGATTCAGGAGAAAAATCGGCGCGAATCGGCGTAATCTGCGGATAGATCCCTCCCGAGGCCGGCTCATACCTTGGAGTATGCGACTACGCCACCCAAACGCACCTGACAGGTGCCTGACACCTCGCCCGAGCGATCAGCCCTCTGGCGGCTTGACGCCCAGCACCGCAAACAGCCCTTGCGCGCGGGCATCCGTCGTTACAGCCTCGGCCCCAGTCTGGGCCCGGGCCAGCCAATGCAGCGCATGGGCGAGCGCAAAACGATCCTGGGCCGCCTCCGCCAGGGCCACGGCCTCGATCAGGGTTGCCGCCGCGCCGGCCTGATCCCCCCGGGCCAGCATCGCCCGCCCCAGGGCCGTCAGCGCGTACGGCTGGGCATGGGCTTCCTCCTGGGCGCCGGCCAGCCGGGCGTGCCGCTCAGCTTCATCGACCTCTCCCAACGCCAGGCATGCCTCCGCCGCGTTGACACTCAGCCCGGCAATCAGATACCCATGCCGCATCGGCAGCGCAATCGTCAACCCGTCGCGCGCATGCGCGAGCGCCACCTCGGGCCGCCCGAGCGTCAGCGCGGCTGCGGACAGATTGATTCGCAGATACACCGCGCTGAGCGTGTCGCCAGCCGCCGTGGCCAGACCAAGGGCCCGCCCCAGCAATTCGAGCGCCCGCCCGGCATCGCCCTGCTGCCAGCACAACGTCCCTAACCGGGACAATGCCTCGCGCATCACCGCCGGGCGGACGGCGTGGCGCCCGGCCAGGGCCAGGGCCGCCTCGAGCTGCTCGCGCGCCTCGGCGAAGTTGCCTGCCTGGGTCTCGACGAAGCCGCGGAAGCTCTGGGCCTGGACCTGGGCCTCGATGGCGGCCTGGCGGGCCGCGGCCATGTCGCGCTCGCGCAGGTGGACAAAGCCGATCGAGGCGCTCACCCGGGCCGCGTCGCGCTCGCGGGCGCGTTCGAACTCGCCCATCCCCAGCCGCAATTCGGCCAGCGCCTGATCGATCTGGCCGCGCGTCTCGTGCAGTTGCCCGCGCAGAAGATGGGCAAATCCGGCCGCGGGGTGTCCCGCGGGCCAAACCGCCGCGTCCAACGCCCACAGCGCATCATCCGCTTCGCCCGCGTCGCGCATCCAGCCTGCTCGCAACAGGGCCAGCGCCCGCCGGTCCTCAGCCAACGGCAGATCGGCCAGCGCGACATCGACGAAGATCGCCCGAGCCGCCGCCGCCCGCCCATGCCGGGTCTCGGATTCGCGATGCCGAAACCACGTCCATACCGCCAGGGCCGGTTCGCGCCCGGCGAGGTAGTGCCAGGCCGCGGCCGTGAAGTCGGCCCGCTGCTCGTAGATACGCGCGGCATCGATATGCAGGGCGGCCCGAATATCGGGCGCGACATTGGCATAAACAAACTCACGGGCAAAAGTCGGCACGCTCAGGCCCCCCGACCCGTCCGGGCGGATCATCTCGCGCGTCAGCAGGACGGCATAGGCCGGATGGTCCGAATAGGCGTCCAACGGCGCACGGCCGCGATGAACCGACACCCGGGCCAACAACTCGCGCTCCGGTTCGCTCAGGCGCTGCCACACCCGGCGGACCATCACTTCGAGGGTCGGCGAGGCCTGGGTCTGGCGCAACGCGCTGGCGACCGGCTCGCCGGCGCCGACCAGGGCTGCAAACAGACGCAGCAAGGCCGGGCTGCCGCGTGTGCTGGCCAGCAATCGGTCGAACTCGGCTTCCTCGAGCCCATGCGCGCTGTGCGCCTCGAGCAGCCGTCGCGCCTCAGGCGCTTCGAGCCCGCGCAAAACCAGGGTCAGCCCGGGCTCGATTACCAGTTGCTGGCCCATCAACAGCAGCGGCGCCAACAGACGCAGATCCTCCAGCAACTGGATGAGCTGGGCGTGCTCGCTCGTGTCGAAGCGCAGCAGGTCGACTTCGTCGATGCACAAGAGCGGGCGCTCCGGCAACTGGCCCAGATCGTGGCGCAACAGCCCGACGATACGGGCGCGGGCCGCCGGATTGGCGTCAGCGACAAGTTGCTGCCAGGCCAGAGATGCCCCTCGCTCGCGCAGAAATGACGCCAGGGCGAAGATAAAACTATCGAATTGATCATTGAGCGGCGGCCGGAAAGTGAACCAGAAGGCGCTTGCCCAGCCCTTGGCCAGGGCGCTGCCGAGGGTGGTCTTGCCGATCCCGGCCGGCCCTGCCAACGCCACCGTGCCGCCGGCCCGCAATATCGACTCGGCCGCGTCCAGCTCGCGCTGCCGGCCCACCAGGGACGCCCCGGGCGGCGCCTCTAGCCGCAGAGCCGGCTGGATGATCGCGCTGAATGCGCTTCCCAACTCAGGCAGGACGGCATCGCGATGGCGATAGTAGGCGGCTCGGCTCATGTGCAATTCGCGCGCAACCCCGATGATGGTCAGGCCTGGTTTGCGGCGGAAATAGGCGGCGTCGAGCAGGCGGCGGGCATCCTCACTCAGGGTCGACGCCGCTTCGGTCAGCCGTTGGCGCAGGGCGCTCCCGCGGGCTGCCCCGTCACCGGCCGCTGCCGCCCCCAACACGTAGGTCGACGCGAGCGGAGACTGCGCGCCCAGCCAGGCCGGATCGGCCAGGTGGTCGAGCGCAGCTTCCAGCGCTTCCAGGAATGGATCGGCAGACGGCATCGTAATCCTGAGACGGCGACGCGCAAAATCGAGACGCCGGATAGAGAATTTCCAGTATAACCATGCCCTATGAATCGGAAGACTGCAGTTGCGGCCGCCCTGCTGACCTTCGCCGCAGCGCTCGGACTGGCGGCGTCGTCGTCGGCAAAAGCGACGCCCTATGCGCCGGCGCCGGCTGTCGGGCCAGCCCAACTCGCCCCAGAATCAGTCAGCCTGCCACTCCGCGCGGCGGTCGCCCTGCCGCCCGAATGCGTCACCCAGACCCGACTGGCCCGGATTTCCGCGGGCTGGCTGCCCCGGGCCTGGGTCTTTGTCATGAACTTCGAGGTCCCCGATACCGGCTGCATGCTGGTTTATGACCGCGACGACCCGAACCTCGTCCAGGGCTACACCTCGCTCCCGGGCGCCTGCGCCAGTCTGGGGACGCTCCAAGTCGCCAACGGGCGCGCCTTTTTTGATGGCGGAGGCTGGATGCGCTGCAACGTCAACATCATGGAGGCCGTCAACGCCATCAGCGGCAGCGTCACCCTGACCGACACGGCGGTCATCAACGGGTTCTACATGCTCGGCCGGGGGACGCTCTCACCGACGGTAGCCATCTCGCCCGCCGACAGCAATCTGATCATCAGCTACATCCCGACCAACACCCTTCGCCAGCCGGTTAGCTTGTACACGCCCATCACTGAAACCGGGGCTGCGCCGCGGGCGGTCATCTACTCCGAGTTTAACGGCAGCATCAAATACCAGTCGCATTGTGGATTTGCGGTCAAGGCCGTCGACCAGCGCTTTGGCATGACCCGGGATAACTTCGACACCAAATACTGGCTGAACGGCTATCTGAAGTGCGACTTCCCGCCCTTACCCAAGATCGACCTGGCCCAGGATGGCGGCATCTTTTTCATCGGCGGGACGCCCCTTGGCAAGCGCCTGCTGGGCACACTCGAGGAAGTCATCGTTGATCCCTTTGACGGCGGAGAACCGCCAGGGCTCGTGGCGGGAGAGGACGAGGATGGCCTGTGGCGCGCGCGGCTGCCGGTGGTGGTGGCGCCGTGACGGGAAGCATCGGACGCGCGCCAACTGAAGCCGTCACCCCCGCTTTCGCGCAATGGCACAAAGTGAGTGAGGCCCGCACCACTAACGATGCTTAGCGCATTTGTACTTGAGAGTATGGTCGCAATCAGTCCATCGGTTACGCGGTGTAGGTGCCCGGCCCTGAAAGGGCCGCATGAGATAGCCCAGGGCAAGGCCCTGGGTTGCGCCACCAAATACATGATGAGCCCTGAAAGGGCGAAATCCAGATCGGTTCTATGGGCAGAAGTCGCTGGTCGAGACTCCTCGTGCGCCATGCCGCCCTTTCAGGGCGGGAATCGGGTGGGCATCGGTTTCCCAGGGCTTCGCCCTGGGCTATCTCATTCGGCCCCGTTGGGGCCGGCAATCGCGTGCGTCCCTGACTTAACACCATTGCGGGAAATCGGGAAGGACGTTGTATTCGCCGCCGGCTACCCCCACAGTAACGAGACAGCCGCACTCGAAATCGAGACTCCGGGCGGCGCGTGACGGGTTAATCTCGGCGACATCAGCACACAGCGTAAAGGAAAGCGGCGAATGAGCACAGCTCAGGAGACAGGGCGATGAAGAACAAGACGATACGGCAAATCGGACGAATTGGCATGGCGCTTGCGGTGGCGCTCGGAACAGGCGTTGCCCCGACGCCACTGCCCGCAGCCGCAAACGCGCCCCAAAACCCTGCTGAGAAACCGCTTGCAGCGCCTCAGCCGGCCCTCGTCCTGGCCCCCCAGGCCATCAGCCTGTCGCTCCAGGCCCCGGCCAACCCACTCTCGCCGATATCGATCTTCACCGTCGACGTTATCGCGGCCGGGGTGACCGACCTGGGCGCGTGGGAGTTTGACCTTGCCTTCGATCCAACCTTTTTCGATGTCGTCGAGCTGACCGCCCAACCCGCCTTTGGCCAAGAGGCCAATTGCAATCCCACGACGACACGCTGCGCTTACACACTTGGGCCGTGGGTGGACGGCACAGTCGCCTCGGTCGGCGGGTTGACCTATGGGGCAGGCCCGGCCATGGGCGCCAACGGCGTCGTCGGGCGGATGAAGCTCCAGCCCCGCGGCAAGATCGGCACAACGACGATCAGCATCACCCAGCCCCTGGCGACAAATGCGGCCGGCGACAACCAAATCGTCACGGGCGGCTCAACCACCCTTGTTTTCGCCGGCGCGGTCAACCGGGTCTTCCTTCCGTCTGCCCAGCGCACAGGCGCGGGGCTGGCCGGCGCCGAACAGGAAAGCGCGAAGGCGCCACTGCCGAGCGCGACCGCGCGCGCCAAAGACAGCCCGGCCACGGCGGCACCCTACTGCGCGCCCTACGACATTGGCTGCGACAGCTTCATCGACGTGCGCGATCTGCAGACCCAGGCCGGGCTATTTGGCGTCCTCACCGGCTCGCTGCTCTACTCGGCCTCGCTCGACATCGACGGGAATGGCATCATTGACGGGGCCGACCTGCTCCTCAACGCGGGCGGCTGGCACAGCACCCCCCAGCAGCTCGCCGGCGGCCCGCCCCGTCTGGGTTACGCCGTCAGCATCACCGGAGCAGTCTTCCTACGTTGGACCCTGCCCATCACACCCTATGTGGCCTCCGTCTACGTCATCCGCCAGGACATCAGCGGCACCACCGCCTACACTCCCGTGCTTGCCGGCGTGGTTGATCCAATTTACAACGAGCCCCTCGCGCTCAGCCTGCTTGGCACAAACTGGGACACCCTGCGCCAGCTCAGTTTCACCACCGACATCTCAGGCGTGACGACACCGGCGACATTCACCAGCGTCATCAGCATGCATCAGGCCTTTGCGCTGAACAGGGGCAACCTGCTGGCGGTCAGCCAGTTGATCAACACCGAGCCGGGCGTGGCGCTGGTGATGGGCCGCGGTTTCGTCGATCAGAATCGGCAGACGCCGACCTCGAAGTTCTGGATCCGGGTGAAGGGCCGCCTGCTCGGCCCGGTCACGGTCGATCGCACGGGCCGCACGATCGAACCGGCCCCAGCGAACCTGACCGCCTTTGACGCGAGCGGCTACATCACCAGCACCGACCCGCGCGAGCGGGCCAACCAGCAGCGCTTTGCCCATGGCACTGTGTTCTTGAAGTGGACGCCCCCAAACGTTGGGCAATTCAATCCGGTCTGGATGTACGGCTATGACGTGTTCCGCAAGTCGTGCAATCCACTTGCGCCGGCCAGTTGCAGTACAACGGTAAAAGTAAATACTGAGCCCGTGGCGCCGCGGACCAACACCCGGAGCGGGGCGCAGACCGTGCCGATCACCGGCACGCCGGGGGCCAGCCTGCGCTTCTCTGGGGACGTGTCGGACATCAACTTCTCGTATGCCGACCGCGACCTCGACCCCGATATTCTGTACTGCTACCGGGTCGCCGCGCGCGACCTGCTTGGCCAGTCTGGCGCGCTGAGCGAGGAAGCCTGTCTGCGCGGGCCCGATTTCCGCGGGCCGGTGACGCCCCAGCCCGTTTACGCCGCCGCGACTGAAGCGAACGGCGATGTGTGCGAGATCAACCTGACGGTCGCCTGGCGGCGCGACACCGACGCGGCGCGTTACGAGATCTGGCGCGGCACGCCGCCCAGCGGCACCGCCGAATCAGCCTGGGTGCTGATCGCCAATGTCACCAACACAACCATCGTGCTGTCGACGACGACCAACTTCGATCTGCGCGGCGGCTACGCCTATACCCGCTACAGCAACGCCGGAAATTTCCTGGAGACCCGGCCGGTCAATTGGCGGGTCTCCGCGCAGTTCAACAATGCCCTCGCGCTCAAGGACAGCCCCGATGCGCTGCTCGGCAACCGGCTGGTCTTCACCAACGCAGATCCGGGGCATCCCACCTTGACCCTGACCCCGACCCTGGTCTTCACCGGTTCGCGCAGCACGCAGCAGGGAGACAAGCTCGCCCGCTTTGACATCCGCCAGGCGCTCTACATCATCGACACGACAGTCTCGCGCGGCGACCGCTTCCGCTACCGGATCGTCCCCTACGACGCGCGCGGCAATATGGGCCAGCCCAGCGCGCCGGCCGAGATGATCGCGCGCCAGAAACCGGGCGAGTGCCTGCCCGCCGCGCCCGAGTTTGGGCAGAACGTCGGCGACAACGAGGTCGGCACGATCAACCTGTATCGCAAGTTCGGCCCGACGGGGCAGCCGGTGCTCATCAGCCGCATCCCCCGGCTCGACTGGAATGCCAGCAGCAAGCAGGCCAGCGACTTCTATTCGCCCACGGTCGAGATGGAAGTGACCTACGAGTTGCGGGCCGAAAACGGCTACGGCGAACTCAGCCCCCCCGGGACCAGCATCAACAAGATCCTCACCCCGGCGCCATTCCGCATGATCCAGGCCGCCCAGCCCATGATCATCGACGCGCAAATCAGCAAGCAGAACAACGGCAAGTTCAAGGCCACGCTGGACTGGAACGCCGCGGGCAGCGTCGCGATGAACGCCTTCAACATCTACATGGCCAGGGGCGTGACGATGCCAAACAGCTACCTGAGCATGACCCTGGTCTACAGCGGCAGCGCCAAGAGCTTCGAGTTCACCAAAACGACCGTTTACAGCGACGCGGCCGGCACGGCAAACCTGACTGACACGAGCAAGATTTTCCGGCACACCTTCACCAACGATGATCTGGCCACCCGGCCGAAGCTGAACGGCAAGGACAACTTCTGGTTCATGGTGGCCTCCCGCACAACCAACAAGTTCATCTGCATCGGCGGGCCGGGCAACTGCACCATCAGCTATTCACCGGACATGAGCTCCACCCAGCGCGCCGCGATCTATGTGTCGCGGGTCGACGAGCCGCAGCGCGAGCTCGACACGATTGACCTCAGCCTGACCAGCAACGCCCTGCAAACCGAGGTCTATCTGAACTGGCAGAAGGACTCGGAGGATGACTTCAACACGTGCTGCTACGTGGTGATGCGCTCGCGCGATGGCGAGACCTGGACCCAGCTCTCGCCGCCGTTCTCGGCCATCAGCGTCACTCCGGCCACCGTGGAGCCCGTGCTCGACATCAAGTTCGTCGACGACGACCGCTCGCTGAGCGACGCCAATTACGCGGCGTTTCATGACGTCACGATCCAGTATCAGGTGCTCAAACTCGACGCGGGCGGCGAGTTCTGGTTCTTCGCACCTACCAACAGCTTCGATCACGCGGGTGGGTCGGGTGAGATCGTGGCGGCCAGCCCGGTCGTCACCTTCACCCGCAACCGGCCGGCATTGCCGGGGACCTCCAGCTTCGAGGCCGGCCCGATCCCGCAGGCCGGCCACCCGGGACCCGCAGCCATGGTCTTCGGCGCGGATGGCAGCCAACGCTACACGGTCGAAGTGCAATCCGCGTCCGGCCAGCGCACCGGCGGCGCCTTCTCGACTTGGGCGTTCACCGGCACCGGGCGGATCAAGTTGTATCCGCAGGGACGGCCGTTGTTTCCGGACGTCTTTGGGACTGAGCACTCCTGGGTGCGGGTCGAGTTCGCGAACGTCGAAACAGGATTCCAAAACGAGGCGAACGACGACATCACCCGCACGGTGAATGCCGTGCTCCCCGGTGGCTACGCCAACGTCATGCTGGGCGACGCGCCGACAGCCAACAACAGCGACTGCTATCGGGTCAACAAGTCGGGCGACAACCGCTTCCTGCTGTGCGATGTGTATCTCGACAACCTCGGGATGAAGGCCGACAAGCTCATCCTGACCGCGCTCGGGCCTGAGGCGGTGATGTGGGAGGCCGTGAACACAGGCGGGGGAGTCGTCGGCCGGACCGATACCCACACCTTCACCAACCATTTGCTCGACAACATGTACATGGAATGGCGCAAGGCCATTACCCCGTCCCAGGACTGCAATGACCCGCTGACGGACAATGTTCATGTGGTCGGCCATGTCGATTGGCCGCTGTTGATCGTGCCGAAGGACGTCTTTACCTACACCCAGACTGGAATCGATTGGACCAGCGTGTGCACCCGCTACCGCTCCGCCCGCTACAGCGATCGCGAGCTGTATACCGAGGACAACCCGACCGTCGACAACACCCCGCATGAGCCCACCGACAGCGGGAATGAACTCGAGAACGCCGGTTTCCTCAAGCCGACCTACACCGCCAGCAGGTTCTTCTACGTGACCGGCGAGGGTTTCAGCGGCACGCTCAACCACAACAACACGTACAGCTACTCGCTTGCTTTCCCGTTCAAGATGCGGATTACCGGCGACGATTGGCGGGTCAAGTTCGAGGATGGCGAGCTGGTGAGCGGGCACATCGAGAATGGCACGTTGCGCATGCCCCATTCGACCAACGGCGCGCACACCAGCCGGCCGGTCTTCGACGCGTCCTTCGCCAGCCTGGACGTGCTCACCCGCGGTGCGGTGGTCGGGACGATTACCGGCCTCGATCCTCTCGCGTGGGCGACCTTCTCCTTTACTGGGACGGACACCTACGACCTGTTCCTGCCCCAGGCGATGCCGATGGTCAAGGCCAGCCTGGCCTGGCCGGCCGATCGCGGCAACGCGAACAGCGGCCTGGCCGAATCCGGGCTCCTGGACAACGAAAACACTCAAAACGCGGGCATCAACGTCTTCAAACGCGGGCTGGTGTGGGAGAGCTGCGCGGCCGCTGGCGACCTGAGCTCGACCGGGACCATCACCTTTGTCAAGACGCCCAACAGCGGCTTCAAGCTGTATTTCCGATATGGCGGGGCCAGCGGCCAGGTCAACATGACCTGGGGCGGGTCCGACCTGGTTGTGGATCTTGCCGACTACGAGACCCGCATCTCGCGCTTCAGCCAGAGCTGGTTGGACAACCAGCCCCAGGTAGGCGCGACCCTGGGCGAGCTTTTCCTGCCCTTCCCGGTCAGCATGACCCTGGACATGATTGGCATGTCGGTCAATTCGGCAGGCTGTATGTCGGGCGGGCCGGTGTTGGGCGTGCCCGGACAATTGGACTGGTGGAACATCGACGTGTTGCCCAGCGCGGCCGAGTGGCGCACAGGCGCCAACGGCAACACCGATGTCTGGCTGCTCGGCGAGTACGAGATCAAGAACCTGACCCGGGTGGATGGGGTCGTCAACGGCACGACCCTCGACGACCCGACCGTGCCGATCGAGCTGGCCTTCCGGCCGAATGGCACCTTCAAGAGCGCCAACGCATACCCACAGCCGACGGTGTATGAGATCGACGGCTTCTACTCGGTCATTGAGGAGATCAAGCTCAGCGACTGCAATCCCAGGCGGGCCAACGGCAACGCCATCGGCAATAGCGAGCGCCTGATTTCGGTGGACCATTGCGATGGCCCGACCGGGGCGAACCCATGGACGAACAACGCCACGTTCCGCCCCTCGCCCACCGCCACAAACCAGATGAGCGCCTACGTCGATATCGTCGGGAGCATGGTCATGCCGTGGTTCGGCGAGGTGATCTCGCCGAGCGCCAACCACATCTACCTGTTGCACCGGGCCGACTATGTCGGCTTCAGCCAGCGCCCAACGCTCGAAGGGCAATTCAGCAAGCTGCTCCCGATCGGGATCGCGCTGGATCTGACCTTCGCGCAGGGCAAGAACAAGGACGGGGCCTGGATCGGGATCGCCAAGCAGGGCGCCCAGCGCGACGCGCTGCAGGCCTTCAGCGCGCCGTATGCGGCGGTGATCACGCCCGACAACACCACCCTGGTGTTCGGCTTCCCGGCCATGGCCGCCGCCATGCTCGGGGCGCAGCAGATGGAGTGCGACTGGGACGCAGCGCGCTGCAACGACGCATCGAGCTTCGCCAACTGGGACACCAAGTGGTCGAACTTCCGGACCAAGCTCGGAGTAGGCGGCGGCGCCTACAACGGTGAGTACGACGACGCGCGCCGCCTGGCCGATGCGGTCAAGGATCAGAAGGCCACGTTGACGGCCTACAACCTGCTCGACGCGGTCGAGGCCGACCTCGAGGCGACCTGCGCCGCATCGGCCTGCACCGATGAGGAGATTGCGGCCTGGATGGACAACACCGTCCAGCTCACGGCCTCGCCGCATGCCCGCAGCGCGCTGCTGCGCGGCTTCATGGCCCAGAGCCCATTGCAGGTGCAGTGGCTGCGCGGCAGCGTCAGCATCCTCGGCGAGCGCGATGAGGACGGGCGTCTGGTCGGGGGCAAGGTTGGGACGCTGCATCTGGACAGCTATCTGACCGTCTTCAACCGCGCCACCCTCGAGACCGCCGTGGCAGGCGACACCACGCCGATGTTCGACGCCCTGGTCAGCCTCGACATTGACGCGATCAACAACTCGTTCCGAATCTCGGCCAACGGCATCGACGTCAAGCTGGTCGGCAACGCCGCCACGATGAACCTCGACCTCGAGGTCTACATGGGCGACCCCAACGGCTACGGCGCGCACGGCTCGATCGAGCTGCTGAATCTGCATCTCGCGCTGATGGACATCAACGAGGCCGACGCCGACTTCGGATTCACCATCAAGAGCGGCAATCTGGATGAGCTGTATCTGGGCGTAACGTTTGAAGCCAATGTGCAGACCGGCGCGTTCGGCAGCATCCTGGTCGGCGGGCAATTCCTGGTCGGGCGGCTGGATCCGGATCATCCCACCCTGCAGGAGGACTTCGGCGACCTGTTCGACGACATGGACACCAACGGCAACGTCATCGAGGGGATGTATCTGTCGGTCTACGCCAACAACATCCCGATCGTCAACATCGCCGGATGTCTGGTCGCCGAGCTCAGCGGCGGCGGCGGGCTGGCCTTCTGGGTGTTCACCGACCCGGCCCAAAACGACACAGCCTGGGGCACCCGGGTGAGCGGCTTCGTGCAAGGCCAGGGCGGGGCCTGCCTGGTCGCCCTGGCGGTCAATATCGATCTGACGCTCGACAACGGGTTTGGCGAGGACGAGACCAAGATCACCGGCGACCTGTTCGTGGCCGGCGGGTGCGGGTTCTGCGAGCCGGAGGAGTGGATCACCGAGCGCGGCTACGAGGACGACAAGGGCTGCATCAAGTGCGGCCTGAATCTCGGGTTCGTCATCCCGTTGGACGGGTCGCCCGCGCCGTATATGGTGCCCGAACCGCAGTTCAGTTGTTCGTTATAAACGATGTGACGAAACCAATGTAGGGGCGAAGCATCCGCCACAGGGTCTACGCACGCCCAACCGTAACTGCGGATGCTTCGCCCGGACCCGTGGCGGCGCGGGCGCGTCGCGTGTCGCGTGGCGTGGCACCGCGTGTCGCGTGGCGTGGGCGCGGGCGCGGGCGTGGCGTCGCGTGTCGCGTGTCGCGTGTCGCGTGTCGCGGGGCGGGCGGGCGGGGCGCGTGGCGTGGCGTGGGCGCGGGCGAAGCACCCGCCGTTACGTTCCAGCGTGCCGCGAGCCAGTGGCGGGTGCTTCGCCCCTACACTTTTCATGTGTTGCGTGGCGATTTTCGCCACCGCGCCGGGTTGGCCCGGATATACGATCGGATGCGTTCGATATCGCCGTTCGCACGTATGACATGTTCGTAGATTCGGGACCGCCAACCAGCACTCGGTGACAATCTCGCCAATCGGGCTCAGCGCAATATGCCCTTCGCGAACTTCGGACAGAACCGGCCGCCGCCCTTCACAAACGATCGTGACGTAGTACAAGCCGTCCGCGCGATAGTCGCGGCCGGGAAGGCGGATGGTTTTCCGTTGACGAGATCTGGGGTCAGCACGCATGAGTTCTCACGGACACGGTAACGCGCCAGCCGACGTGATGTCAATGAGGTTGCGCCAACTGTCAGGCAAGCGTCATATTCGGCGCGGCAGCCATTGGCAAAGGCGTCGGCTACGCGAAAACACCCAACCCGACTAGAATGTGTCCGCCATGAGCGTGACATTTGCCGATATCCATGCCGCGCGGGTGCGCCTGCACGACGTTTTGACCGCCACCCCGGTTCTGCCTGATGAGCTGTTGTCCCGCCAGCTCGGCGCGCGCGTCTTTGTCAAGGCCGAATGCGCCCAGCGCAGCGGCTCATTCAAGGTGCGCGGGGCCTACAACAAGATCAGTTGCCTGTCGCCCGAGGAGCGCGCCCGCGGGGTGATCGCCCATTCGGCCGGCAACCACGCCCAGGGCGTCGCGCT
>Ga0073902_10001433_pt1 | contig 12880 bp, 11 predicted proteins | sample KloWWTmeKNB19Kit_FD_66667 | JGI IMG/M metagenome (GOLD analysis project Ga0073902, IMG submission 66667) | Active sludge microbial communities from Klosterneuburg, Austria, studying microevolution and ecology of nitrifiers - Klosterneuburg... | ecosystem: Engineered > WWTP > Aerobic digester >...
CCAGTCATTTGGAGATGAAGAAAATGGTTCATTTGCATTTATCATGCTGGGAGTTATCTTCATTGGATTATTTTTTGGTGTAATATTAAAATTACAATGACCATGCAAAGTGTGATCAAAATCGATGACCTGACGGTTAGCTATGGCAATACAAGAGTATTGTCGAATATATTTTTAAACATCGAAGCTGGAAATATTTATGGCGTGATTGGCCCCAATGGAGCTGGGAAATCGACCCTATTCAAAGCGATCTTGGGCATGATAAAAGTATCCAGTGGTAATATATGGGTTCTTGGAAAAGAGCCTCAAAAAGCATATGTTGACTTGGCCTATTTGCCGCAAAAAGAGGAAGTCGATATACAGTTTCCGGTTATTGTTTCTGATGTGGTTCGGATAGGGCGCTTGGCGCACAAAGGCGTTTTTGAAAGACTTAATTCGGTCGATTATGAAATCATAAACCAAACCATGATTCAATTGGACATCTTGAAGCTCAAGGATCGTAGTATAAGTGATCTGTCTGGAGGGCAGCAGCAGCGAGTATTTTTAGCTAGGGCTTTGGCACAGCGTCCTAAGATTTTGTTTTTGGATGAGCCATTTGTAGGAGTGGACATCAAAACCGAAATGAGCATCATACAGATTCTCAAAGAATTGGCGGAAGAAGGGGTTACAATCCTTTTGGTGCATCACGATCTAAGTACCGTGTCCAATTATTGCGATCAAGTAATTTTAATCAACCAACGCCTGATTGGGTGTGGACCCATAGAGACTACATTTACGGATGAGAATATCGCCAAAACCTACGGCGGACAATTGAAATTGTTGCATAAGATTAGTTAGAAGAAAGGTTATGGATCAATGAAGTGAATAGGGGATAAGAGGGATTAGGTGATCTGAATATCAATGACGTTGGCAATTTCAATTCCAGTATGGTGCGATTAAAAGAAACATAGAACTTCAAGGTGGATTGTGTAATGTATCATTTCAATTCCAGTATGGTGCGATTAAAAGGTAGCTTAGTAGCTTTATTGAATATATCTTCTGCCTGATTTCAATTCCAGTATGGTGCGATTAAAAGCTTCAAAGCGACAGACGCGCACAAGTGGGTATGCCATTTCAATTCCAGTATGGTGCGATTAAAAGAGAGGACGCTGGTGTTAAAGACGATGTTTTTAATACATTTCAATTCCAGTATGGTGCGATTAAAAGACCGTTTTCTTTTGGGTTACAGTCGCTTCGAAGAAATTTCAATTCCAGTATGGTGCGATTAAAAGCTTCTACTCGCCAAAGCTGGAAGCCAGTCCGTATTATTTCAATTCCAGTATGGTGCGATTAAAAGTATAATAAGGTTTGAGGGCTGTTGAATCTCTCGATTATTTCAATTCCAGTATGGTGCGATTAAAAGAGAATGCCAAAACATCTCCGATTGGTGTAGTTCCGAATTTCAATTCCAGTATGGTGCGATTAAAAGCCATCTTAAATTGACGCCTGGCGTCTGTGCAAATCGATTTCAATTCCAGTATGGTGCGATTAAAAGACCATGCAGATTGCTCTTGTGACCCAGCATATATATTTCAATTCCAGTATGGTGCGATTAAAAGCCGTTCGTATTACTTTATTATCTTGTTGATTGTCAATTATTTATCAGGGTGTTTTTCTTTATTTTCATTCGTTTTTGTCGTCGCTCTCTAATTGTATGATTTTCCCTGAACATCGACAACTCCATGAAAGCCCTTCCCTTGGTACAAATATACCAATCTCGTATTTATTTTTTTAATTTTTACCCATATTTCAAAGACCATCGACTACCTTGATTCGATTCTTAAATTAGTAATCCTTTGATTTAATCCTCAAATGAAATTGTCTAAACTATTCTTTTCCTTGCCTATTATTTGTTTGTCTAGCCATTTCTCATCCCTACTTTTGAATATAATAACACTGTCATTTGTCTCATCCATTATTTTTTTTGCCGATACAATCAGCTCCTTTAGTTGATATTCAGAGATTTCTCCTTCAAAGACACTATTTTGAATCCAATTCAAATACTTGCGATTAAGCCGGAGCATTTTTCCTACTCGCGTACCAAGTCAGAATTGTGCTCCATGTTGAGGCCATTCGAAAACATCCACAGTTTGCGTTTGCATACATGAAAATAGTTAATATGTGTAGCAGTTATTATCATCATACATGAATTAATATAAAAGTCCAAACATCCATAGGGGTAATGTGCTACCTATATGAATTTCTATGTCATCCTTGACTATATAGGCATTTTCTAAACCTTTTACCTGTTTGGTAGATTTTGAGCTGCCACCTATTTCAAATGTATATGTCGCATTTACTTTAAAGTCAGCCTTTTCGCAGTAGGATATGGAATGCAAATAGGAAACTTGATTATAGAAGAATGTTTCTCGTACGTTGCCCATATTAGGCTGCTGTTCACTAAGTGCATAAATATGATTGGTGTTATCCAAATAAATTTTTTCGGGTTTTTGCAATGAGGCCACACTAAAACTATGATGCTGCAACATTGCAATTAGTCGGGCTTCTTCCAAATAATACAAATAATTATTGACAGAATTGCGATGAATTCCTGATTTTTCTGCCAGTGATGTAATGTTAGGTTTAAAAGGTACTTGTTGGGAAATGATGTTCAATAGTTGTAGGATTTTTTTGGACTGTCTGATATCAAAGCCCTTGACTTCTGCCATGTCGAATTCCACAATCGTTCTTATAAGTTGCCTCAGCCGATGATGGTATGAATCTCTGTCATCTAGTGAAAAAGGATAATACCCATACACAAGATAATCTTTGAAATATTGTAAGGGTTTGAACATTGGATTCAATAATATATTTGGATCATAGTCATGGTTTAGCAATGACTCAAGACTTATTGTGGGTAAGATAATATCATGTGAAAATGCTAAATATTCTCTATAGGAAAGGCCTTTCAGTTCATACATCAATGCCCTACGACTGAGATCACCTTCCATTTTAGATATTTCCATTATCGACGAACCCGTAAAAATAATTTGTAGGCCTGGATACCTGTCATAAAGGTTTTTAATTTCTTTTGCCCATGATGGATATTTATGTACCTCGTCGAGTACAAGCAGCTTACCGCCTCGCTGATAGAATTGCTCCCCAAAATCCAAGATACTATGATTGACAAAGTATAAATCATCCAAAGAAAGGTATAATTTTTGTTCCATGGAAATCGGCGCCTTTTTGAGATATTGCAGAAGCATGGTAGTCTTACCTGTTCCACGAGCGCCTTTGATACCGATGAGCCGATTATGCCAAGGTATTTGGTGATACAAATATCTGACGAATGAATCAGATACATTCAGAATCAGTCGATGAGATGTGGCGACTATAACTTCCATATTGCATATTTAAAAGTGCAAATATACGTATTATTTGCACAATTGTATGTGCATATTTTTAATTTCTTGTAAAAATCAATCTTCATAATAATCGTTGTAAATCTCTTCCATCATTTCAATGAATCCATATCCGCAAGGTTCGGCATACGATAAACACCGCTGCGCCTGATCTTTAAAGTGCGGTAACAATCCATGTTTAGAGATAAATTTAAGCGCCGTTTCAAAGTTATTTTCAGCTCTGGTATAGTATTGTTCGGACATATCACCGAATTCACTTGTAAATTTGCATGCCAATTCTGGAAGATACAACATCAATTCAGTTAAGAATATTGGATCAGGTTTTAAGTCAGCAAAATCTTTAATGGCCTTCTTTGTCACTGAATATTTAAGGCCAGCATTCATGGGGTTTTTCGGGTAAAATTCTTTTTCAATGATCTTTTTGTACTTTGTGAGTATATCAATGCCTATATCTGGATCAAGGAAATGGTCAATATATTCCTTCACCTTTTTTGAATTGGTGTACATTTCCACCACAAACTCGGTCATTTGCTCTCGATCGAGTGCCTTTAGAAATTTGTTAAGGGTTTGTTTTGACATGTGGTTGAGGTGTTCATTTTATAAGAAAAATATTATAACCCTTGTAAATCACTGTTTAACAAGGGTTATAAAAATATAATTATTGATTTTCATAATCAAATGCCATCATCAGGTCAATTAGATGTTGCTCCGCTTTTTCAAGAGCATCAACATTTTCACCTTTTGTATGTACAAATGCACCAGCCTGTAGCGTTATAAAAGTTTCGACCCCTTTTAGATTTTCGTCAATAATTGGATCTGCTTTTTTTGAATCATCCTCTGACAATTTTGCTCTTATGCTTCCAGCTATGGTATTTGCATTGTCACTTATTGAAATAGCAAGTGTATCCATCAAACTAAAAGTACGTGATTGATTAGAGGTAATCCGCCAATCAATTATTGCTTTAGCTAAACCTTTAATCCAACTCTCTCTTAATTCTTTATGGACGGTGAGACAAGGACCAAAAACATTAGATGATTCAATCCATCCTTCATTTTTAAGTTTCTCAATTGTAGATTCACTCATTTCTGGTTCAAAAGAATTGATACTTACAGAAAATAATCTTCTAAGATCAATAGCAAAATCTACAACAAATAATCCTGATACTCTGTCAGACGCATTTAACCATTTACGACTTAGACTTCTATCCTTTCCATCCAAAAGTTCAACAATTTGTTCGTTTGTCAATTCATTTCCTTTTTCGTCTCTAACAATGACAACATTATTGGGTCTTTCACTTCTATCAAAAGAAGCTGCTTCTTTTTCTAAACCAGCAAGTAAAGGATGTAGGGCTCTCATTGCTGAAATAGAAAGCGGGCTTCTTCTTTTTAAAGTTTTTTCTTTTTTCACACCTTCAATCGCCTTATTTGCTTTCATCCAACCGCCAAATAATTGATCTGCGTAGGTTGGGTCACAGGTACCATAAACTTCACCCTCACTTATTTCCTTTTTGCCTTTAACTGTTTCAACTGTAGAAATGAAAGTTGTAGGTGAAGGAGTTTGATTAATTGCTTTGCATAAAGAATCGATTAAAGACCTTTTAATTTGCTGTCCTGAAGAAAATGGGATTCTTTTATGAAATTGAGAATCATAGTAATACTTTTGTCCATCAGCAACACAAAATACAGTGTGTTCTGCTCTCTTTAATGTTCTAACATAAATTGTACTCATTATTTTAAAATTTTGTGTAATAAGATTATGATTGTTTTTCTAAATATGCGTAATCAAATTTTAAGAGAGTGGAGAAATATCCAAACTCTTCATTCGTCATTAGGTGAATTTCATCTTTTAGATTTTTTATTAGACTCAAATCTTGTTCATCTAAATCTTTAACCATTGTAGTCAAATGTTCGATAAATCCTTTTTTGGATTTGGCTTCAAAAAGTTCTTTTTCAACTAAATTTTTTCGGTCATTTTTTGTACCCGAATTTCTATACCTTAAAATGGTCCTTGCCAGTTCTAGTGTATATTCCGTTACTTCTTCTTTGTTTTTTGACATCATTGCTATTAACCATGTTTTATAAATGAAATAATTAATTTTATCGTCATCATTTTTGAATGAAATATTTTTATTTTTATTGATGTACTTTACAAGACCATCAGGTCTTAATGCGTGTAGACCAATACTGCCAAGTTCACAAGCTCTTTTTATATGCATTCCAAATAAACTTTCAAAATCCTTGGTAGAAAGCAAAGAATCTTCTTCAATAAGTTGCTTATAAATTTGCTTGAGTTTTGTGCCTGACTTTAATTGAAATGGAATGAAACCTATTGTTTTATTAGTTTGACCGAATCCGTAAAAATAAGCCGTTAAGGATTTATTTGGATACAGTTGGGACAGGCTAAAGAATAGCTTTGACCAATTGATGGTATTTACTTCAATCTTTTCAGAATCGATACTGAATATTTTCTCATCAGTTAAAATTCCAAAATCAAAGTCTCCTTGAAATTTATTTTTGTCCAAAGAATAACTTAACCATTGACCATTCCATGTACCTATTTGATTACCTCTTAATTTTTCTAAAGTTCTATCATTCATAAATTTTCTATAAACTTTCCAGCCTTCAAAAGTTTGTAAAGTAATTAGGGCATCATCAAAAAGTATGGAATATCCACCAGCAACGCCAATTCCTAATCCACCACCTATCCATGAAAGGTATATTTCGTCTTCATTTGTAGGAATTATAATATCGCTCACCATTCCAGAAGTTGCAGAAGTTATTTCCGATGCAGGATATCCCATAGCGATACTAGCATCAACTATCCCATTAGCTTCTTCAGCTTTGTTTAAAAATTTTAGTAATCTTTCATCTCTCTGATCACTTGATTCATAGGAAATAACTCCCTTAGCCATCTTTTCCCAACTTAATTTTGGATTTTCAAGAGGCGAATTACCTCCTGGCATAAGATATTTATTGTGATTGTAAAATAATGAATGAAACACTTCAACAAAAAACTCTTTTGGTGTTAATTGCTTTTTATATTTGGAATTATAAGCTTCTAAAAAAGTTCTACCTACTACTGCTGTGATCATAATAATTGATATTTAAAGTCAAAATTTTCTTCCTTTATCATTGAAGCGATTAATCCTACTTCTTTTGAATAAGCTTTATCGGGGATAATAAATGGGTTATTTCCTTTTAAAGATTGATTCATTTTAGCTACATTATAATATCTAATTGGAATTTCTAATTCTAATCTTCTCTCAAAATCTGAATTATCGTATTCGTCTAAATCGGCTTCGCAAATACACGAAACAGAATCTATATCTAATAATTCAAAAAGTATAGACTTGCTTCTATGAGTTAGCTTGTTAATTGACATTTTACCATCTGATTTAAAAATAGAATGCTCTTCTATATCCGTAAAATCAATACTTGGAAACACAAGATCAATTTTTTCTTGCAATTTATTTTCCTCAAAGATTTCATCGTCATTTAATATATTGTAAGTTCTTTTAAGTACATCCAAATCATACGGTAGTGCCAATTTAATATCATCTGGTGGAGCTACCACATATACACTTTTTAAGTGTCCAATTGTTTCCAATGTTCTTTTTCTATTAATTCGACCAAATCGTTGTGCTAGAGCGTCAAGTGGTGCAGTTTCAGTAATCATTACATCAAAACTTATATCAAGACTTACTTCTACAATTTGAGTAGAGACCACTATACATGCTTCTGATGTTGTATTAAATTTGCTAATAGGCTCACCATTTGTATCCAATCCAATAAGTTCTTTCTCTTTTTCATTTCTATCGCAACGCTTAAATCGACTGTGCAATAACATCTTATCAAGAGTTGGGTACAATTGACAAATTTCATCGTATACTTTTTGAGCATTCGAAACTCTATTTAATACAATTAAGATTTTTTGTTTTTGCTTAATTGCTTGATTTATTATGAGGTATGAATTTTTAAATGAATCAATTTTAAATGTTTTATGTCTATTGAATTTTTCTAATTCTTTTTTTGGTAAACTTATCTCTAGCACATCATCACCCAATACACTTAAAATTTTATTGTAAAGTACGGTTGGCATAGTTGCTGTACCAATATGGATTTTGCAATTTATGCTTTTTAAAATCTCAACCAGTTTAATTACAATGGCTTGCGAAACTCCTGTATATGTGTGTATTTCATCAAAAATAACATCACATCCTTTTAAGTCTAATATCAAGGCTTCATATCCTTTTAAGCCAAATGCAATTGAAGCAAACTGATGTGGTGTTAAAATTTTTATAGAAGAACCAAAAAGCGACTGTAAGGCTACTTCTTCTACACTTCCTTTCCTTTTAATAACCGAAGATGATGCATGCAAAACCCTAATATCTAGGTCCGGATTATCTACAGCTATATCTTTACTAATTCTATTAAACATTGCATTTATTGATGCTTGAAAAGGTAAAGTATAAAAAACCCTTCCTGTACACCTTCTAAAGAGAAAATCTGTCTTTCCAGCACCTGTGCATGCTACAACTAAACTATGTTTTTTGGTTGAATTAGCGGAAATTTGTGATAATGGATAAAGCGGATGAATTCTTTCATAGAAACTTAAGTTTGGTTGCTTAAAACAATTTTTCAGCTCTTCTTCAGTTGAACTTATTAATGCAGATGCAAAATGATCTGCACCCATTAACAAACCCCTCCATTCTGAATAGCCTTTTTGTTTTACTTGATGCTTACAGTAATCAACAACATATTTAAGATTGTCTAAAGCTTGATTTCTAGAAATTATTTTGGTTTCTACCCCAAATTTTGTTAGTAAATTATATGCTTTGGTACTCCATTCTTGCCAATTGCCTAAATGATAATCTTCATAATCTTCAGTATTATCTAAATCCAAAATTCCATTCTCTCCAACACCATCACCCGTTTTTATAGATTTATGATGCCCAACCACCATTTCAATTAGATAATTTTGTTCTGATTCAGGAAAAAGTGAAATAAAGAATAGAGATGCAATCTCATGTCTAAATACTATATTGGGTTTGGTATTTGATTTTAATCTCTTTTGAAACTCATGATGGGCCTTACCTATATCATGTAAAATAGCCCCTTTATATGCTAATTCTTCTGAAATGCCTAAAAATGAAGCAAATGCAACGGTTGATACTGCTACTTGATGCAAGTGGTCTTCTAAAGATGTCCACTCCGGACCAGATTTTGCTAATAATTTTTCCATTTTAATACTGATTAATTGGATTCCCAACTATTTTAAGCCATCCATGCATAGGTTCCAATGTCAATCTATGATAACCAACTAAAAATGAGTTTTCTGTTTTAGCAAACACTAATTCAAAACCATTAAAATGTTCTTCATTATAATCAAAATCTGATTTTGATGTTTCTATAATTTGAGTTGGCAATAAAACATCTTCGTTACGACTTAAGCAAATATGCTGGTCTAATGCTTTTTTTGCATCATCTGATTTCGAAAAAACTAAATGCAATATTGGATTTATCATAAGCCCTCTCATTAAAATGCCATTTGGTCTTTCATACAAGATTTCTTTTCCTTTTCTTGTTGAATTCCATCCTCTAGTTTGGATTTGCTCTTGTTGGCCTGAAATCTGATCATAAGAAATTCTGTGTCTTAAAATTTTAAATATCCCATTTTGGACCAACAACCCAGGAAACAACTTTTTTTCAATTCCCTCAACTATTGATGGTGTTAAAAATTGTTGACTAAAAGTTTCACTATCCCTAACTGCAGTCCATGGCTTTATGAATCCAAATGGACCTTCATATCTAACAACAAAATATTTTTCCATAATTAATCCATTTTTGAAAGTGAACCAAACCCAATTCCCGTGCTATTTCCTATTCCGACATCCCATATAAAAGCGATTTGTTCTGAAGAGCCTTCTACGATTATAGGACAAATAGAGCCTTTTGAAAATATTCCTTTAAACGTTGTTCCTTTAGTATATGCTAAAGGATAGTCTTTTTCAAAATAAACATTTAAGCCAACATCTGACAGTCCTGCCTTTCGCAATTTGTGTTTGGCATTATTTGTTAGGATTTGATTGCTCTCAACATCATTAAAGTAATAATATGTGGACTTTCTATCCTTTGAGTATTTCAAAAAGATAGGACTTTCTGAAATAAATCTCTGTTTTGTTTCAAACATAGGTACCTCTTGAATAGTAATGTTGTGAACTGACATCCCACAAAATACTTCTGGTTCGGACTGAATTCCTTTTATTATATCCTTTAACCTATTGGTATCGTAAAAGCTTATAAAGAAGTTTGCGCCTTGACTAAAATCTAAATGGTCATCTAATTTCCTACCACCTTTTAACCATGAAAATGAGTAAAGTGACATTTGATCATGAAGGCCATTTATGCCTAGCCATTTGTGAATGGTTCCTACTTGTTTTTGTTGATAACTAAAATCAACAGGTTCTGTGTTTTTTGATAATGATAGATGTATCCTCATAATTTTATTCTGTAATTGTTTTTAGAACTATAACTTAAATCAATTTTAATCAATTCAACTTCTATTGCGGATTAAATAATAACATCCACCTCCTCAGCTCTTCATTCACTGCGTCTTTATCAAACTCGTTTACGTCCCAGGCATCACCCTTTTCCATGCCGAGCCAATATCTCATATCTCTGTGTTCGGGATCTTTCGGGTTATTTATAGCCTCAAGCATGCGTTCGTAGCCCCAAACGCCACCACAATCTTCGGGTGGGCATTTGCCTTTTCCTTTCGTCACGAAGGGTTTATCAACCGTTAGGTCTGTTATCTGAATAAGCGTGATGGTGTGCTTCCAGTTATCGCCAAGATCGTAGATATAGGTGATTTTATCTTGGGTCATTTCGAAATAGTGTGTCAACTTTGCTTTTCGAGAGTCAAAAGTGCCATCATAGCCTAGTTTTAGGTAACTAATCGGTGCAAATTCAATACCTGCGTCAGGCGTATTCTCTTGAAAATTAGGATAAGAACCATATCCTTTTGGTGAAAATATATAATGGTGGTAGTCTTCCCATCCCATAGCTATTTGGATGATTTCGTGAAATCTGTGAAATGAAATATTTTCATTTACCACCACTTCTCTTGTGACAGGCGGTTTACTGACTCCATTCAGTTGGATTTTAAATTGAAATGCCATAATAAAAAAATATTTAAAAGTTCTTTATCAACAGTTTTTGATTTTCTTCAATTATCTCCACCCAACCCAGCCCTAAACTGCATTCCTCTCCTGCACCAGCATAATACAATGTTCTGTGCCAAATCTGAGGGGCATCGAGGTTAAACTTGAAGCTATAAGTTTTCATTTCTATCATTCTTTCCTCCTTGGGGATATTGTATTTATAGCTTCTAGGCTCAGAAAGAAATTGAATATTTGGTCTGATATAATTCGGCAAAGTGACGCCTGTAGCCAGTATTTTATTTCGCAAATTTTGTATGAATTGGTCAGTGTATCCTTCATCAAGAGGGGATTGATATTGTGCATATTTTTTACCGTCAATTTGCTTTGAAATTCTAGCACCAGATCTAAGCAAATAATCTTGTGGTCCATCGATCCACTTTGGCTCTTGTATGATCTCGATATGGTTGGTTACTACATCAAAAGAGGGTGCATTTTTGAAAAAAAATCGATGGCTCTGTCCTGCAAAAAGTCCCATGACAAAACTTTGCATGACCTCGGGTATAAGAAATGAAACTTGGAGTTCAGAGAAAGATTCCAACAGTTGTAAGCCCGAGCCAGAAATTATTTTATAATTAATGGCGTTCCAAGGACTAAAACAAAACAATTTAAAGGTCTTTCCAAATAAGGGATAGCCATGATCATGAAGTTGGGAAGCAAGTTCTGCATCACTTTGAGATAAAACTTTATAGATCCAGGCTTGTACGGCATATTGATAATCAAATGGTAGAATTATCCCTTTATTGTGTGCCAATTTTATGGAAATTCGCATTTTAGTTGGTAGATTATTTATTAAAAGTAAATTTATAAAATATTTTTTTAAAAATTGATAATTTTTTATCCAATTGAAATCCTAGCAAATCACAAAAAATAACTCATACTTTAGTTATCATTTCAAATTTAGGAGAGCTGACCCAAGCGCGTCAAGGATCGGAATGGTCATCTTTGATGAGTCCGAAGGACCGAAGCCATGTAGAGCCAGACCGTCGCTTTATGCGACGGTGACGCCATTATTTTTTAAGAAATCAAGGTTGCTTTTATGAAATTAGTGCTGAACGATCCATTTTTTGATCATGTGTTGGCACTTGATAAAGTATATACCATTGGGCCATTCTGCTGCATTTAGATTGGTGGTCTGAGGCAGGGTGTCCTTGTAAATCAATTCGCCCATGGTGTTGAATATTTGGACTGGATATTGGTTTTGGTTGCCTGTGAATACGATGGTAACCCACTGATTGGACGGGTTTGGATAGATCTCGAAACTCAAAGGTGTAACAAGGCTCGGATTGGCGCTTGTCGATTCATTGTTGAATCCTGGTGTAGGAGTTTTGATTTTAAATGCGCCTGTACCATTGGGGATGCGGCTATACGATTGGTCTAAAGTTTGCTGAGAAAAATCGACTTGGTCGATGATGGTACCTGTGGGACTGCTGAGAATAACAGATTCGCCGGAGGTACTTAGCTTAAAATTGCAATGGTTGTCGCCTTGCGCTGAATCTTCGTCAGCCCAAACGATATAAAAGCCATTGGGTGGCATTTTTGCACCAGCTGGAAATGTCCATTTGGCCAAATTGGTATTGTTATCAGACAATTTGTATCCGCTTAGGTCGATGGTATCGCTAGAATTATTGTAAAACTCAATCCAATCATCGAACTGACCTTCATTGTCGGCAAAGGTAGTGCCATTGGAGGCCATTATCTCGTTGATGGTGACAACACCTGGAGCCAAAGGATCGGCTTGAACCTTGTAAAAATACACGTCGTGTTCCGCACCTGGTGGGTCGTAGGAAGCAGCATTGGAAGTATTGGCGGCAAAGGACTCGATATAATATCGAACATAAGAATTAGGCGCAAAAGGAGGAATGGAGGCACTGAATATACCATCATTGGCTGCTGCATCTCCATTTAGACCGTCGTCATACATCGCGACCTTCGTAAAAAGTCCTGAAATGCCTGAACCATAATATAAGTTCACTGCTCGGATGCCATCTACGTGGGAGACGTTGGTAGAAATCAAGGCCGATTGAGATTTGTTGGGCGAGGTGCCAACTTGACCATTGGTAGCAAATTGAGTATTGGCAATGGAGGGGTGTATCTGTTGAAAGGCTGGATTGGTTTTGATTGTATTGGCTCTTATGGTTACCAAATTTTTTAGTTGAGGAATGGCAGTTGTAAATTGTGCATAGGTTGCCAATTTTTTGGGGTCAGCCAATACGAGTGAGTCCACCATGCCCTTAAAATAATCTATCCTAGACGACAGAT
>Ga0073902_10001439_pt1 | contig 12852 bp, 10 predicted proteins | sample KloWWTmeKNB19Kit_FD_66667 | JGI IMG/M metagenome (GOLD analysis project Ga0073902, IMG submission 66667) | Active sludge microbial communities from Klosterneuburg, Austria, studying microevolution and ecology of nitrifiers - Klosterneuburg... | ecosystem: Engineered > WWTP > Aerobic digester >...
GGTCGGCCAGCAGGCGCGTGCATGGGTCCGCGCGCGCGCCGTCGCAGTCGCGCGGGATCGCCGCGATCCGCCAGATCCGGGGCTCGTCATTCCAGCGGTAGGCGTCGCCTCGGGCCAGGGTCGGCACGTAGCCGCGCAGGTCGCCATAGGGCTGCAGCATTTCGCCCCGGTTCTTCGAGCCCTCCGGCCGCCAGCCGGAAAAACGCAGCACGCCGGCCACCAGCATGCCGCCGAAGAACAGCAGGAACAGCGCCAGCAGCATGCGGCGGTTGCGGCGGCGGATGGCGTCGGCGGCGGACGGCGGTGTCATGGCGAGCGGCGTTTCCGGTTGCGCAGGGTGAGGATGATGGCGGCAACCAGCACCGCCAGCGCCAGCCCGAACCACTGCACGGCATAGCCCAGGTGGCGTTCGGGGGTCAGCGTGTTCGGCAGGATGTCGAGGTCGCGCTCGCCCGGGGCCAGCATCACGCCCGCATCGCCCTTGTTGCGCGCCGGATCCAGCCGCAGCACGCGCGGGGCGATCCCGGTCGAAAGCTTCAGCTCGCGCGCGACCACGGCCAGGTCCAGGCGCGTGGCCAGCCAGCGTTGCGGGCCGGCGGCAGCCAGTGCGTCGCCGCGCGCCAGGCCGCTGGACGGCGGCGGCGCCAGCAGGCCGCGCACCGCCACACCCCGCCCGAGCGGGCAACCGAACACGGGCAACGTGCGGCTGGCGTCCAGCGGCCACCAGCCGGCATCGACCAAGAGCGCCTGCACGCCGTCGTCGGGCAGCAGCACGCAGTACATGCGCACGCCGGCCCTGCCGGCACGCAGCTGGTTGTCCAGCCACACGGTGCGGCCGCCGATGCTGCCGCTGCCGGCGGCCCAGTCGTAGGCGCGGGCACGCTTGGGATCCGAGGCCAGCAGCAGTGGCTGCGGCGCCCGCCTGTCGAGCGCGCGTGCCGCGGCCTCAAGCTTCGCCTGCTTGTCGTGCATCCGCCCCAGTTGCCAGCGTCCGAACCCGGCGAACACCACGATGGCGGCCAGCGCCAGCGCCCAGCCGAGCAGCCAGCCACCGCCGCGCGGCGCCGCCGCGCTCACCACGCGCACCCGGGCTGCGATAATGCGGCGATCCCGCCGCGGCCAGGCGGCAACGAGGGCGCCATGAACGATTCGCTGAAGACCCTGCTCATCGTCGGTGTGCTGATCCTCATCCTGTGGAACCTGGGCGCCGGCCTGTACTACATGCTGGTGGACAAGGGACAGACCAAGCGCACCGTGAACTCGCTGACCAGGCGCATCGGCCTGAGCATCGCCCTGGTCCTGTTCGTGGTGCTGGCCATCTACATGGGCTGGATCACGCCGCACGGCGTCGGGCGCAGCCCGGGCTGAAACGGATCGGCCGGGATCCGGCCTGGCTGCCGCCGCGCGGGCCGGAATCACCGGCCCACGTGGCTTGATCGATGGCGTGCCTGCTTACAGGACGTACACGAACAGGAACAGGCCCAGCCACACCACGTCCACGAAGTGCCAGTACCAGGCCACCGCCTCGAACGCGAAATGGTCGTCGCGGCTGAAGTGCCCGCGCAGGCAGCGCAGCCACATGACCGCCAGCATGATCGTGCCCAGGGTCACGTGCGCACCGTGGAAGCCGGTCAGCATGAAGAAGGTCGAGCCGTAGATGCCCGAACCCAGGGTCAGGTTCAGTTCCCGGTAGGCGTGGATGTATTCCTCGGCCTGGAAGAACAGGAACAAGCCGCCAAGCAGCACGGTCAGGCCCAGGAACAGCAGCAGCGCCCCGCGCTTGCCTTCCTTCAGTGCATGGTGGGCGATGGTGACGGTCACCCCCGAGGTCAGCAGGATCAGGGTGTTGAGCAGCGGCAGGCCCCACGCCGGGATGGTCTGGTAGGCGCCGCCGACCGCGCCCGGGCCATTGCTGGGCCAGCCGCCGGCGAAGTTCGACCACAACAGGCTGTGGGTCGCCATGCCGTCGCCTTCGCCATTGAGCCACGGCAGCGCGAACTGGCGGGCGTAGAACAGCGCGCCGAAGAAGGCCGCGAAGAACATCACCTCGGAGAAGATGAACCACACCATGCCCATCCGGAACGAGGTATCGACCTGCTTGTTGTAGTGGCCGGCCAGCGATTCGCGGATGACGTCGCCGAACCACTTGAACAGGACCGCCAGCAGGCCGGCGAGGCCGGCGAAGAAGGTGGCGCGGCCCCAGCTGGCCTCGTTGAGCCAGCTGGCAAGCCCGGCCATGGTCACGAACAGCGCGACCGATGCGAACACCGGCCAGCGGCTGCCATGCGGCACGTAGTAGGCGGCGGCGTCGGTGCCGTGGTCAGTGGCGGTATTGGCGTGGGCAGTGGCCATGGCGGTCTTCCGGGTGGTTCGGTGCAAGGGGGCGGATCGGCTGGAATCAGGGTGCCGCGCGCGCCGCGCCGGCATGGGACCTGGGCGCGTTGATCTCGGCGGTCAGTGCGTCGTTCTTGTAGAAGGTGTAGGACAGGGTGACGGTCTTCACCCCGGCCGGCAACGCCGGGTCGATGATGAAGCGCACCGGCATGTCGCGCGCTTCGCCGGCCTGCAGGGTCTGCGCGGTGAAACAGAAGCACTCGGTCTTGCTGAAGTAGCCGGAGGCGCGCGCCGGCGCGACCGAAGGCACCGCGCTGCCGACGATCGCGCGGTTGGCGGTGTTGCGCGCGGAATAGGTCGCTTCGTACTGGCGGCCGACCAGCACGCGCATGCTGTCCTGGCCCGGGCTGAACTGCCACGGCAGCTTGGAATTGACGCCGCCGTCGAACTGGACGGTGACCCAGCGCTGCTGCCGCGCATCGCTTTCGGCCACGACCCGCGCCGGGCCCTGCTCCAGGCGCACGCCGAACACCTTCTCGCAGGCGATCCGGTACAGCGGCACCAGCGCGAACGCGAAGCCGAACGCGGCCAGCGCCACGCCCGCCATCTTCGCCACCCCGAAACTGCGGTTGCGGCTCATTGGCCCAGCACTCCCATCAGGATGAAGCCTGCGTACACCGCCACCGCGATCGCGCCCAGCAACATCGCCGTGCGCCGCGCGGCCTTGCGGCGCGGGGCGGCGTCTGCCTGCTGCATCGTGGCGGGGTGTTCGCGCATGCCGGGATCAGTGGGTGATGTCGCCGTGGGCAAGGTCGCCCGGGCGGATCACCGGCGGGGTGGCGAAGGTGTGGTGCGGGGCCGGGCTGGGCACCGTCCATTCCAGGCCCTTCGCGCCTTCCCACGCGCGCGCCTCGGCCTTGGCGCCGTGCTTGAGCGAGTGCCAGAGGACGAAGAACATGATGAACGGGGTGGCGAACATGCCGAACGCGCCGATCGAGCTGATCAGGTTCCAGTCCGCGAACACCACGTTGTAGTCCGGGATCCGGCGCGGCATGCCGGCCAGGCCCAGGAAGTGCTGCGGGAAGAACAGCAGGTTGACGAACACCACCGACCACCAGAAGTGGATCTTCGCGAAGGTCTCGTTGTACATGCGCCCGGTCCACTTCGGCCACCAGTAGTACACCGCGGCGATGATCGCGAACAGCGCGCCGGTCACCAGCACGTAGTGGAAGTGGGCGACCACGAAGTAGGTGTCGTGGTACTGGAAGTCGGCGGGCACGATCGCAAGCATCAGGCCGGAGAAGCCGCCGATGGTGAACAGGATCACGAACGCCACCGCCCACAGCATCGGCGACTCGAAGCTGATCGAGCCGCGCCACATGGTGGTGACCCAGTTGAACACCTTCACCCCGGTCGGGATCGAGATCAGCATGGTCGCGAACATGAAGTAGATCTCGCCGCCCAGCGGCATGCCCACCGTGAACATGTGGTGCGCCCACACGATGAACGACAGGAACGCGATCGCCGCGGTGGCGTACACCATCGCCTGGTAGCCGAACAGCGGCTTGCGGCTGAAGGTGGGGATGATCTCGCTGGCGATGCCGAACGCCGGCAGGATCATGATGTAGACCTCCGGGTGCCCGAAGAACCAGAAGATGTGCTGGAACATCACCGGGTCGCCGCCGCCGGCCGCGTTGAAGAAGCTGGTGGCGAAGAACTTGTCGGTGAGCAGCATGGTCACCGCGCCGGCCAGCACCGGCATCACCGCGATCAGCAGGAACGCGGTGATCAGCCAGGTCCAGCAGAAGATCGGCATCTTCAGCAGGTCCACGCCCGGGGCGCGCATGTTGAGGATGGTGGCGATGATGTTGATCGCGCCCATGATCGAGCTGATCCCCATCATGTGGATGGCGAAGATCACGAAGGCCACGTTGTTGCCGCCCTGCAGCGACAGCGGCGGGTACAGGGTCCAACCGCCGGCGGGACCGCCACCCGGCAGGAACAGGGTCACCAGCAGCATCGCGAACGCGAACGGCATGATCCAGAACGACCAGTTGTTCATGCGCGGCAGCGCCATGTCCGGCGCGCCGATCTGCAGCGGCACCATCCAGTTGGCCAGGCCCACGAAGGCCGGCATCACTCCGCCGAAGATCATCACCAGCGCATGCAGGGTGGTCATCTGGTTGAAGAACTCGGGGCTGACGTGCTGCAGGCCCGGTGTGGCCAGTTCGGTGCGGATCACCACCGAGAACGCCGCGCCGATGATGAACATGATGAAGCTGAACACCAGGTACAGGGTGCCGATGTCCTTGTGGTTCGTGGAGAAGAACCAGCGCTCGACGAAGCCCTGCTTGTGGCCGTGGTCGTCGTGACCGTGCTTGTCGGAGGCAGCGACGGCGGTGGGATGGGTGGCGGACATGCGCTGGACCTCGGGATTCGGTGCGTGGATCAAGCGGCCGCCGCGGCGTCAGCCGGGGCTTGTTCGGCCTGCGGGGCGGCATCGGCCTCGGCCGGTGCTGCATCGTTTGCTTCGGTGCCGGGCGCCGCCCCGGCGGCGGGCGCGGGTGCCGCGGCGTCGGCTTCGGCGGCCGCCGGTGGCGCCAGCCTGGCCTTCTCGGCCGCAAGCCACGTATCGAATTCGGGCTTGCTCACCGCCTTCACCACGATCGGCATGAAGCCATGGTCCTTGCCGCACAATTCGGCGCACTGGCCGCGGTACACACCGGGCTTTTCGATCTGTGCCCACGCCTCGTTGACCAGGCCCGGGATCGCGTCCTGCTTCCAGCCCAGCGCCGGCACCCACCAGGCGTGGATGACGTCGTCGGCGGTCAGCACGAAGCGGACCTTGGTCCCGACCGGCAGCACCAGCGCGTTGTCGACATCCAGCAGGTAGTGCGGGTGGTTGGCGGTACGCGCGTCCACCCCGCTCTGGCGGACTTCCTCGCTCCTGCGGTCGAGCCGGCTGGTGAACTCCACCCCTTCGCCCAGGTATTCGTACTTCCACATCCACTGGTAGCCGGTGACCTTGACGGTCATCTCGGCATCGCGGGTGTCGTACATGCGCATCAGGCCGCTGGTGGCCGGGAACGCCAGCCCGATCAGGATCAGCACCGGCACCGCGGTCCAGATGATCTCCAGCCTGGTGCTGTGGGTGAACTCCTTGTCCGGCACCGCGCCCTTGGACTTGCGGAACCTGAACATGGCATAGGCCATCGCCCCGAACACGAGGATGCCGATCACCACGCAGATCCACAGCACGATCATGTGCGCGTCGTAGGCGGCCTGCGAGGTCGGGGTGACCCCGGGCGCCATGTTGAGCTGCCAGCGGTGCGGATCCGCATGGTTCGCGGCGTCCTGCGCCTGCGCCAGCATCGGCAGCGCGAGTGCCGCCGCCAACGCCCACAACCTGGGGACGCACGTCCTGAATCGACCGGGTTTGATCACATCGAGCCCCATTGGGATGCCTGGAGAGCGGACGGGCCGATCCCCGGGTCGCTTGACCCAGATCAACCCCGAACCGAACGCGCGATGTTAAAGGCCGCGCGCTCGGGCGGCAACCCGCAAACGGAGCGGAGCCCGCCAACGGTGCCCCGGGCGACCCACCGCACTACACTAGGCGACCGCATTTCCCTTGGGCCCGCAGGCGGCCAGACGGCGCGATGAGCAACCAAGCTAGCACTTCCCAGACCCCCGCGCCGATCCTTTCGCCGGAACTCGCCCCCGTGCCGGATCCGGGACGCGCGGCGATCACCGCCGGCTGGATCCTCGACGAGGCCACCCATGTGCGCGAAATGCTGGCACTGGCGGCATTGCCGGAGCGGGAGCACGCCGCCGCGCAGGCGGTGGCCGCCGACCTGGTGCGCCGGGTCCGCGCCCGCGCCCGCGACCAGGGCGTGATCGAGGCCTTCATGCGCCAGTACGACCTTGGCAGCGAGGAAGGCGTGCTGCTGATGTGCGTGGCCGAGGCATTGCTGCGCATCCCCGACCAGGCCACCGCCGACGCACTGATCCGCGACAAGCTGGGCGATGCCAACTGGAAGCGCCACCTCGGCCAGTCCGATTCGGTGCTGGTCAACGCCTCCACCTGGGGCCTGCTGCTGACCGGCAAGCTGGTGGACCTGGCCGACGACACCAAGCGCGACGCCCACGGCGCGTTCCAGCGCCTGGTCGGACGCGCCGGCGAACCGGTGATCCGGTTGGCGGTGCGCCAGGCGATGAAGATCATGGGCCACCAGTTCGTGCTGGGGCGGACCATCGACGAAGCGCTGGCGCGCAGCCGCAAGGGCGACAACGCCGCTTACCGCTACTCCTTCGACATGCTGGGCGAAGGCGCACTGACCACCAGGGACGCGCTGCGCTACCAGGACGCCTACCGCTCCGCCATCCATGCGATCGGCCAGACCGGCCCCGGCGGCAGCTGGGTCGGCAGCGACGTGTTCGCCGCGCCCAGCATCTCGGTCAAGCTCTCCGCGCTGCACCCGCGCTACGAGCACGCCAAGCGCGCGCGGGTGCTGGCCGAGCTGGGCGAGCGCCTGCTGGAGCTGGCGCAGCTGGCGCGCCGCTACGGGATCGGCCTGACCATCGACGCCGAGGAAACCGACCGCCTGGAGCTGTCGCTGGACCTGATCTTCCAGGTCCTGGCCGAGCCCTCGCTGAGTGGCTGGAACGGCTTCGGCATCGTGGTGCAGGCCTACCAGAAGCGCGCGCCGTTCGTGATCGATTACATCGCCCACATGGCCGCCAAGCTGGATCGCCGGATCCCGGTGCGCCTGGTCAAGGGCGCGTACTGGGATGCCGAGATCAAGCGCGCGCAGATGGATGGCCAGGCCGGCTATCCGCTGTTCACCCGCAAGCAGAACACCGATGTCAGCTACCTGGCCAACGCGCGCCGCCTGCTGGACGCCGGCAATGCGATCTACCCGATGTTCGCCACCCACAACGCGCAGACCATCGCCACCGTGCACCGGATGGCACGGGCGATGCGCGGCCGCCGCGACTTCGAATTCCAGAAGCTGCACGGCATGGGCGACGACCTGTACGCCGAGGTGATCCCGGCCGACCGGCTGGACGTGCCGTGTCGGGTCTACGCACCGGTCGGCAGCCACGAAGACCTGCTGCCGTACCTGGTGCGCCGGCTGCTGGAGAACGGCGCCAACTCCAGCTTCGTCAACCGCATCACCGACGAATCCATCCCGGTCGAGGAACTCGTGCGCGACCCGGTGGAGTTCGTGTCCGCGCTGGAGCACATCCAGCATCCCCGCATCCCGCTGCCGGTCAACCTGTACCGCAGCCACCACCAGCATCGAGACAATTCCATGGGCATCAATCTGGCCAACGACGACCAGCTGCGCGAACTTGCCGCGGCGCTCAACACGTCCGGCGCGGGCAGCTGGGCGGCCGGCCCGCTGGTGCCGGGCGCCGCCAATGCCGGCGACCGCATCGCGGTCAGCAATCCCGCCGACCGTCGCGAGGTGGTGGGCCACTGGCAGGCCGCCGACGCCGCCACGGTGGAACAGGCGCTGCGCAACGCCAGCGCCGCCCACGCCGGCTGGGACGCCACCCCGGCCGGCTCGCGCGCCGCCATCCTGGAGCACGCCGCCAGCCTGCTGGAAGCACGCATGCCGGCCTACATGGCGATGTGCACCAAGGAAGCCGGCAAGACCCTGGCCGACGGCATCGCCGAAGTGCGCGAGGCAGTGGACTTCCTGCGCTACTACGCGCTGCAGGCACGCGAGCACTTCGCCCCGGTCGCCCTGCCCGGCCCCACCGGCGAGGCCAACCAGCTGCAGCTGGCCGGGCGCGGCGTGTTCGCCTGCATCAGCCCGTGGAATTTCCCCCTGGCCATCTTCCTCGGCCAGATTGCGGCCGCACTGGCGGCGGGCAATACCGTGATCGCCAAGCCGGCGGAGCAGACCAACCTGATCGGCTTTGCCGCGGTGCGGCTGCTGCACGAGGCCGGCATCCCGCAGGACGTGCTGCAGTTCGTGCCGGGCGACGGCGCCACCGTGGGTGCGGCGCTGACCCGCGATCCGCGCGTGGCCGGCGTCTGCTTCACCGGCTCCACCGAAACCGCGCGCCTGATCAACCGCGCGCTGGCCAGCCGCGAGGCCGGTCCGATCGCCACCCTGATCGCCGAAACCGGCGGCCAGAACGCGATGATCGCCGACTCCTCCTCGCTGCCGGAACAGGTGGTCAAGGATGCGCTGGGCTCGGCCTTTACCTCGGCCGGCCAGCGCTGCTCGGCGGCACGCGTGCTGCTGGTGCAGGAGGACATCGCCGACAAGGTGATCGGCATGCTGGCCGGCGCGATGGCCGAACTCACCGTCGGCGACCCCGGCCTGCCGTCCACCGACGTCGGCCCGGTGATCGACGAGGACGCCCGGGCGATCCTGGTCGAACATGCCGCGCGCATGGATGCCGAGGCCAGGCCGATCGCGAAGGCCGCGCTGGGCGCGGGCTGTGAGCACGGCACCTTCTTCGCGCCGGCCGCGTGGGAGCTGCGTTCGATCGCCCAACTGGACCGCGAGAAGTTCGGCCCGGCGCTGCACGTGGTGCGCTGGAAGGCGGAGGAACTCGATGCGGTGATCGACACCATCAACGCCACCGGCTACGGCCTGACCCTGGGCATCCACTCGCGCATCGACGCCACCATCGACCGCATCGTGGCGCGCGCCAAGGTCGGCAACATCTACGTCAACCGCAACCAGATCGGCGCGGTGGTCGGGGTGCAGCCGTTCGGCGGCCAGGGCCTGTCCGGCACCGGCCCGAAGGCCGGCGGCCCGCACTACCTGCCGCGCTTCGCCACCGAGAAGACCGTGACCGTCAACACCACCGCCGCCGGCGGCAACGCCAGCCTGCTGACCCTGGGCGACTGAGGCAGGCCTCCCCCCCGCCACCGCGGGTGGGGGGGCGCAACAACGAAAAAGCCCCGCCGAAGCGGGGCTTTTCCTGTTGCGCTGGTGCCGTGGATCAGAAGCGGTACTGCATCGACACGCCGAACAGGTTGGCGTAGCCACCGAAGGTACCGTGCAGGGTCGACAGGTCGCTCGGCACGTGCACGCCCAGGTCGATCGTCGGATCGTCGATCTCGATGCGCTGGTAGGCGGCATCCACGGTCAGGTTGTCGCTGAACGCCCAGCTCATGCCGACCGAGTACAGCATGCGGTCGTTGTCGGGCAGGCGCGGGGTGCGGGTCACGTCGTTGGTCGGGCTTTCGTCCCAGCCGATGCCGCCACGCAGGGTGAAGGCGTCGCTGAGGTCGTACTCCATGCCGACCGAGAAGAAGTCGGTGTCTTCCCAGCTGAAGTCCTCGCTGCCGACCACGGTGCCGTTGCTGCGCCGGATGGTGACGTCCTGCAGCGAGCTCCAGCCAGTGCCCTGGTAGTCGCCGAGCACGCGCAGCTGGTCGGTGATGCCGTAGCTGATGCTCAGGGTGGTGACGCTGGGGGTCACCATCTTCGCGCCGCCGGGGCCGTCCTGGAAACGCGGATCCGCGCCCAGCAGGGCCGGCACGTTCTGGAAGTCGAGGTTGCCCGCAAGGTCGTGCTTGATCTCGGAGCGGTAGCTGAAGCCGATCGCCAGCTTGTCGTTCGGCGCCACCTGCATGCCGACCAGGTAGCCGACCGCGGTATCGCTGCCGCTGACCTCGAAGCCACCGTCGAGCTGCTGCGGCTTGAACGGATACTGCGGGTTGAAGCAGTTCGCCGGATTGCCCGATGCGCAGATCGCGGTGCCGAAATCGATCGCCTTGCTGAGGGTGACGTCGGCACGCTCATAGACCAGGCCGGCGCCGAACGACACGCCATCGGTCGCCTTGAACGCGGCGGACAGGGTCAGGTCGACCACCTTCACGTCGGAGGTCAGCGCGCGGTAGCGGCCCACCCAGCCCGGCTCGTATTCGGTCTTCAGGCCGAACGGCGCGCCGATGCTGGCGCCCAGGGTCATGCCCTCGAGCGCGCCATGCATCGGGAACACCACCGCCATGTTCGGGACCAGGGTCGGGTCGCCAGGATCGCCGCCGTTGCCGCCGGTCAGGGCCGCGGACGGCGCCGGCGAGCCGAGGATGCTGCCACCGCCGCTGAAGCTGGCGGACAGGTCGATCACGGTGAGGTCGCTCTGGATCGTGACCTTGTCGAGATTGGTCATCGCCGCCGGGTTCAGCGACACGTTCGACGCATCCTTGCCGACGATGCTGCCGGCATTGGACTTGCCGAGGTTCTTCACGCTCTGCTCGCGCAGCTGGAAGCCGGACGCGGACGCCTGGCCGGCGGCCAGGGTGCCGAGCACGGCCAACGCGAGCGCGGTGGCGCGGAAGCTGCGGGTGGTGGTCTTCATTCGAATCGTCTCCGTCACTCTTTGCAGGGATTGTTTTAGTCGGGCGCGATGCAGGCGCATCGGAGCGCTTGTGCGCGCGGCGCCCGCCGGGACTCTGCAGCAGCAGCCCTCCCCCGACGTACGTCGCCGTATGCAATATAGCGCGTAAATTAACCCGAAGCTAACAAACCAGGCCGCAGTCGGTACAGTGGCAGCCCATGTTCGTCGGCATATCCACCCGCAGGAAGACCGTGTTCCGCTGGGCCGCCCCGTTGCTGTTCGTGGCGCTCTGGCTGGCCTATGTGCTGGGCGCGATGCGCGCGCCGGCGCTGCGGCAAGGTGCGGAACTCGACTGGGGCGTGCTCTCGGGCGGCCTCGACAGCATCGAGGCCTGGCGCCAGGCCCTGGTCGACGGCAGCGTGCTGCGCCTGGCCTCGGCGCTGTTCCTGCACGCGGACTGGATCCACCTGCTCGGCAACCTGGTGTTCCTGCTGATCTTCGGGCTGCCGGCGGAACGGGTGATGGGGGGCTGGCGGTTCCTGGTCCTGTTCCTGCTCGGCGGCGCGGTGGCCAACCTCGCGGCGGTGCTGGCCATCGGTGCACCGGACCGGGTCATCATCGGCGCCAGCGGCGCGGTCTCCGCGGTGATCGGTGCCTACCTCGCGCTGTTCCCGGGCGCACGCCTGGGGGTGGTGCTGCCACTTGGCCTGTTCCTGGAATTCGTGCGGGTGCCGGCATCACTGCTGATCGGCCTGTGGGCGCTGCTGCAGCTGGTGTTCGCCTACAGCGGCCCGGCGTTCGGCGCGGTGGCGTGGCCGGCGCATATCGCCGGTTTCCTGTTCGGGGTGGTGTTTGCCCTGTTCGCCCGCGCCGCGATCGCCCGCAGGCTCCGCCAGAGCCGTGGTTATTGAGCCTTCGCGTGCGGCCGGGCGGCGGCTGGCGGCGCTGCTGTCGCCGGCCGCGCCACGCCCCCCGCCATCTTCTTCAGTTCCAGCAACGCGGCATCGACCGGCTTCGGGCCGGGCAACACCTCGCCTGCGTTGTCGCCCTCCATTGCCTCGCCCTCGCCCTGCAGGTGCCCGGGCAGCGCCGCTTCGCTGATCGGCGCCCCGCGCCCGGTGCCGGCCTCCGGCCTGAGCACCACGTCCGGCACGATCCCGCGCGCCTGGATCGAATGCCCGCCCGGGGTGTAATAGCGCGCGGTGGTCAGCTTGACCGAATCGCCGTTGTCCAGCGGCAACAGGGTCTGCACCGAGCCCTTGCCGAAGGTGCGGCTGCCGACCACCCGTGCGCGCCGGTTGTCGAGCAGTGCACCGGCCAGCACTTCGGCCGCGCTGGCCGAACCGGCATCGACCAGCACCACCACCGGCGCCCCCTTGAGGCGGTCGCCGGGGGTCGCGTCGAAACGGCTGTCGCCGATCAGCGCGCGGCCGCGGGTACTCACGATCCCGCCCTTGTCGAGCAGCTCGTCGGCGATCTGCACCGCGCCCACCAGCAGGCCGCCGGGATTGCTGCGCAGGTCGAGCAGCAGGCCACGCAGCGGCGCATCCTTCTGCAGGGCATCGAGCGCCTTGGCGAAGTCGTTCGCGGTCGCCGCCTGGAAACTGCCGACCCGGACATAGCCGAAGCCGGGCTCCAGCATCCGCGAGCGCACGCTGGTGGTGCGGATGGTCTCGCGCACCAGCGGCACCTCGAACGGCTGCGGCGTGCCTTCGCGCGCGATCCGCAACACCACCCTGGTGCCGGCCGGACCGCGCAATGGCGCCGAGACATCCGCGTCCGCCGGGGTCAGCAGCTTGCCGTCGATCGCGAGGATGCGGTCGCCGCTGCGCAGGCCGGCGCGCTCGGCGGGGCCATCGTCGAGCGGGGCGACGATCCGCAGCCCACCCTCCGGCAATTGCTGCAACTCGAGCCCGACGCCGTCATACGCGCCCCGGGTCTGTTCATTGAAGTCATCCGCATCCTCCTTGCGCAGGTAGGCACTGTGCGGGTCGAGGTCGAGCAACAGTCCGCGCACCGCGGACTGCATCAGCGCATGGTCGTCGACCGGGTCCACGTAGGCCTGCTTGACCGCGTTGTAGACCATCACGTAGCGGCGGATCTCGTCCAGCGGCACTTTCGCGGCGGCGGTGTCGGCCGCATCCGGGTCGTCGCTGGCGGCCACCGGCACGGCGGCCTCCTCGCTGGCGGCGCGCGGATCCGGTT
>Ga0073902_10001442_pt1 | contig 12832 bp, 10 predicted proteins | sample KloWWTmeKNB19Kit_FD_66667 | JGI IMG/M metagenome (GOLD analysis project Ga0073902, IMG submission 66667) | Active sludge microbial communities from Klosterneuburg, Austria, studying microevolution and ecology of nitrifiers - Klosterneuburg... | ecosystem: Engineered > WWTP > Aerobic digester >...
GCTAGCAAAAAGAGAAATATCCGAGGACAAAGTTCAAAAACTCAAACAGCTTCAAGATTTGGATGAATGGCCAAGTTTTAAAGAAGCGTGGTTAAATTTTCAATGGGCTGTAAAAAAGTCCTTTGACACACCCGTTAGGATGAAAGTATTTGCCTATGGAGCTGCAAATCAAGAAAGAGATACTACGATGACCCCATTGGACAGCATCAGATACCATCACATGATACTTCAATGTGGAGTCATAGCCATAGAACCAAACACAGGCCATATAAAAGCTTGGGTAGGCGGGGTCAACTATAAAAGATTCCAATACGACCACGTGAGAACCAACAGACAAGTAGGCTCTACATTTAAGCCATTTATTTATGCGACGGCTATCGAGCAAAGAGGTTTTAGTCCTTGTTTTCCCGTTGCTGATATTCAATATACAATCAAGCAAGGTGAAGCTAATTTTGAGATAGAAGAACCCTGGATACCGAAGAATTCAGAAGGTAGGTTTTCTGGACGTTCGATGAATCTTTACGAAGGTTTGCAAAAGTCTGTCAACTCTATTTCGGTTTATTTGATAAAACAAATCGGTGACACATACCCAATCAGGGGGATGTTGCATTCGATGGGAATCGATAGCAACGCCAGGCGATATGACGGAGAATATAGGATTCCAAAACAACCATCCATTGCCTTAGGTTCAGCTGATTTGACAGCTTATGAGATGACCGCTGCTTACGCTACCTTCGCCAATCACGGTATTTTTGTCAAGCCAACTTCCATCTTGGAAATTAGAGATAAAAACAACAAACTCATATATCGATCGATCCCTGAAGAACAAGTGGCCATATCAAAGCCTGCTAACAATGCCATGGTGGAGCTCTTGAAATATGCTTTGAAAGAGGCAGCAGGATTTGCAGGTACCACCTCAGAGGTCGGAGGTAAAACAGGGACTACCAATGATCACGTTGACGGGTGGTTTATGGGGATTACTCCCCAACTGGCAGTAGGAACTTGGGTTGGAGGTGACTCAAGATGGATTCGATTTAGGACATTTGCCAACGGTCAAGGAAGTAAAATGGCGCGTCCCATATTCTCTAAACTGATAGGAAAGCTTGAAAAATTGCCCGATGTTTATGACGCTCATGCCAAATTCGTGAGACTACCACCCCCATTAGCCATAGAAACCAACTGTGCTAGGTACAGCAATCCAAATTCTGCGGTAATCCAACAGGGATCTAAAGATGAAGAAATGGACAAGGAATTTGAACAGGAGCATCTTTAATTTTTATTTTTAATAAAGATAGATGAATACCAAATTACATTTTAAAAATTTTGGACAAGGAGATCCTTTGGTCATTTTGCATGGATTATTTGGCACTTTGGACAATTGGAATGGGATGGCTAAAATTTTGAGCGAACGATTTTGCGTATTCACAGTAGATCTTAGGAATCACGGCCAGTCATTTCATGATGATGAAATGAATTACAAAGTTATGGTCAATGATTTGGTTGATTTTTTGCAATCTGAATGGATTTATGAATGTCATTTAATCGGACACTCGATGGGTGGGAAATTGGCAATGCAGTTCGCCTGTGATAACTCAGATATAGTCAAGTCGCTGGTAGTTTCAGACATTTCACCTAAAAAATATAAGGAAGGTCATGGTGATATATTTAACGCTTTGAATTCTATTGATTTGGAGACGGTGACAAAGAGATCAGACGTGCAAAATGTGTTGGAAAAATTAGGTTTTGAGCCAGCCATTGTCTTGTTTTTGATGAAAAATTTGCATTTTAATACCATCACGGACGAGTATGAATGGAAAATGAATCTACCCGTATTAACTAAAAACTACCCTCAGTTAATGGGAGAAGTTTGCGCAGGTCAAAAATACGATGGACCGACCCTTTTCTTGAAAGGAGACCATTCCGATTATATTACTAGCGAAGACTATCCACTCTTGGACAAAATATTTAAGCATAACCAAGTTCAGACTGTTCTCAATTCTGGGCATTGGATTCACGCTGACAATCCAGGAGGATTCCTGCAGGAATTAAATAAATTTTACAATACATTGGCCATTCCATAAAAAATATTACTTACATTTGTAAAACTTTGCTGAATAGCTGAAAAAGTGGTAAATTTGGAAGTATAATAGTCCTGCATGGAAGAACTTTATTCTAGACTGGTAAAAGGATGTCAAAGTGCTAATCCACATGCACAGAAGGAAGTTTTTGCCATTTTGGGTGGAAAGATAAAAGCCATTTGTTTTAGATACTGCAGCGATTTCCACATAGCCGAGGATTTGATGCAAGAAAGTTTTGTAACTGTTTTTAGCAAAATTGACCAATTTAATAATCTTGGAAGTTTTGAAGGATGGGTCAAGAGAATTGCAGTTAATACCTCACTCCAATGGCTCCGTAAACAGAAAGATTTTATATTGATGGATAATCTCCAATATACGAAAGAGAGAGATTGGACCGATCACGAGCATGAAGATGAATTGTTGGATGTTATTTCAGGAGAAAAACTGATACAAATCATAGCCCAATTGCCAAAAGGATATAGAGTCGTTCTTAATTTACATGCCATCGAAGGCTATTCTCATAGAGAGATTGGAGAAAAACTTGGCGTTACTGAAGTAACTTCTCGCACACAATATCACCGAGCCAAGAATTTATTGAAATTGAAAATATTACAGGAGTTGAAATTGGTTCATTCGTAACCAATAATTACACCATATACGCCGCATGAGAGAAAGAGAATTTAATTCCAAGATACATCAAAAGGTAAAGGACGTAGAATACGTGCCTTCAGAAGATGCTTTTGGTAACATTATGAAAAGAGCGGAAAAGCCTTTTTGGTATAGCGTTTTTAGGAAAAGAAATTTTATATTCAGTGGGTTGTTTTTGATGGTCTCAGGTACTTTGGTGTATAATATCATGCCGCAGTTCTTTCAAGATATGGATTCAAAACCCTTGGTAGCCACAAACGCCATGACAATGCAAAATACAAATGCTTCTAGCGTTAGTGTTGTTGCAAAACCAAGAATAAACCAATCTGAAAAAGAAAGTACTCTTAAACAGGATATCGGTATTCGAATGAGCGACAAATTACATGCCAATCATTTGGTGGAAAATGCAAGGATCACGCCACAAAATGTAGAAATAGCTACTAAAAATATAACAATCGACAACCAACAAATTATTTCTGTAACGGAAAAGCCATTAGAAGCTATAGATGTACTAGAGGCAAGAGCTATCTCAGAAGAGTATAGCAAGAGTCACATAATAGATATCAAACAATTAAGCCATCCAACAGCTCAAGTCAGAGGTTCCCAAACCAAAATTAGGGTAATGGGTCAGATGGGGTATGCAGGGGCTCTATACAGAAGTAAAATCAATAATGAACCACTAAAGCAGGCATTGAAAGTCCTCAACGGTAATGGATTTACTCAGTCATTTTTAACCGTAGGTGCCAATTATGAATATCAAGGTAAGGGTAAGAATATGGCTTTTTATGCTGGGATTTCTTATGATCGACTAGAATTGGATATTTTAAAATACCAAATAGAATCCGCAGTGAATTCGACCAACGATCCATTATTTAGATCAGCTGGCAAATTGGAAGGTCAGGCAGCAGTGGTTTCAAAAACTATCTCTTTGCCCATCGGATTGAAATGGTATCCACTCGAAAGCACAAATTGGAAACTAGGATTTAGTACTGGAGGTTTTGTTAGTTACAATGCCGACAATGTCAATAATTTATGGAAAAATCAAGACGATCAAATTTCATATTTAGCCAATAAGAGTGATTTTAGGTCGCTAAATATGGGTTTGACAACGGGTGCATCGCTAGAATATAGGCTTAATAAACTGATTACTATTAGCTTCGAATCTCAGTTTGGTCTCAATTTTTGGAATACATACAAATCATCGTATCTGTATAGACAAAATAGATATTTCGGGACTACGGGTCTTGGTTTAGCATTTACCTTATAAAATTTTTTCAAGAATTTTTGGGAAAAAAATCAACTCAGCATGATTATTAATGGGATAGATATAAGCATCATTGTACCAATGCATAACGAGGAGGGCAATGTTAATCTTTTCTATCAACGAGCTTCCAATACCCTAAAACAATTGGATGTTTCTTACGAGATTATTTTCATCAACGATGGAAGCAAAGACAATACACAATCACTGATATATCAGTTGTCAAAACAGGACGACGCGGTCAAATATATTGATTTGAGTAAAAATTTTGGCCATCAAATCGCAGTATCTGCAGGCCTTGCTCACGCAACGGGCAATGCCGTAGTCATCATTGATGCTGACTTACAAGATCCCCCAGAGCTTATCAGTGCCCTCTATCAAAAATTTAACGAGGGTTTTGATGTTGTTTATGCTAAAAGACGAAAAAGGCAGGGTGAATCCGCCATGAAGCTTTGGACAGCCTCCTTATTTTATCGGTTATTAAAAAAAATAACCAATGTCGATATGCCTTTGGATACAGGGGATTTTAGGATTATCTCCCAGCGAATTGTCAAGATTCTCAACAATATGCCAGAACGAAATAAATTTTTGAGAGGACAGATTTCGTGGGTAGGATATAATCAGACATATGTAGAATACGACCGTGAAGCCCGCCAAAATGGGGATACATCCTATACCTATTCGAAGATGATTCGATTTGCTTTGGATGGCATCACTTCCTTTTCTGACATCCCACTTAGACTTGTTACTTATCTTGGACTATTCATCTCCGTTGTAACGGGTTTATTGACACTTTATGCTTTATATTCTAGGTTTATCTCAAAAGTTTACGCTGCTGGTTGGACATCATTGATGATTGTTATCTTATTCTTCGGAGGCGTCCAAATGATAGCCATTGGAATTATAGGTGAGTATCTCAGTAGGATGAATGAAGATATACGCCAAAGACCCTTGTTTTTAATCAAAGAGACGAATCTGGAGAGTAAATCTAATGATGGATAGCATTTAGCCCGATATAGTGAATTAGCATCCATTCACCAGAGATTTTAGCAAATCGACGTTGCAGTCCGATTGGTTTATCTTTCAAGATCATTTTTTCATTAATGATTTCATTGGGTAAAATCGAATATTCTTTCCGATAACTTTCGTCAACCAAATCCTTGTGTAAAACCCAATCTTCCCTTTTCCAATAAAAATTATTTTCAACCAAGCCTAAGCTATCGGCATAAGACGGAATCCCTTCAAGCGGAAATATGATATGTTTCATTTGATATGAACTATCTGTATGAAATTTTTTATAAAATATTTTAAAATCGTCTGGCAGACTGGCATCTACTCCGCGGTTGGAAGAACCTGATTGACAAGCATTCAGAATACAAAAAATGACAAAGAAAAAGGGAAAATATTTCATAAAGTCAAAGTTGATATGGCAATATAATAATTATTTAATTTTTGAAAGTGCAAATCATAATATGACTTATTTGCTTTGTTCACTATGCCTAGGCCTTTGTTTTCTTCCATAAAGAGAACGCCTAAATCTTTTCTGAAATCAACTGATCCTAGTCCATAAGCTTTAAATAGGGCCTCCTTTGCGGACCAAAGCCAATGCAGGAAATCACCATCTGTATCGTGGCGACTCAGCCAGTCTAATTCCGCCTCATTGCAAAATTTACTGGATATGATTTTTAATTTGTTGGTGAAGATTTGAATATCCATCCCGATAGGATGGTGAGAGATGGCTGCTGCGCTCCATTCTTTAGAATGGCTTAAGGATATATGCAATGAACTTCCTTCTAGATAGGGTTTATTCGCTTGTGTCTTCAAAACATTCAAGGGCAATAAATCAGGATAACTACTTTTTATCAAATTGAATAGACAAAATCTATTGGCAAGGGATTCTAGCCTTTTTTTTGGATTCTTTGCGTCGTGGATTGAGTCATCTAAAAATGACGAAGGTGTATTTTCAAAGTAAAAGTCTGCTGTTTGGTCCAACTTCATAAAACCTACAATGCTCGCATTTGGGTATTCTTCGGTTATAATTTGGCTCATTTTGAAGATGTATTTGATACCCGCAAGTACCATTTTTTCAAACGCTTGTCAAAAGATTGAATGATTTTGCTATAAGACTTTTCTAATGGTTGATTTAATAATAACAGAAAAAAACCAGCAGATTTTGTGGTCCTTTCAAAACTTGGAAAAGGTGGTGGAATTTGTGAAAAATTTTGGTCGTTGATTACGACTGCATCAAGCTTTTGTTCTGGCGTACTGCCTTTACGCATTATGAGATAATTAGCTGAATTCCAATCAGTAATGCTGTCTAAAGGAGCCGATCCACCGACAAAATATTTGGTAGAAGGGCTCTTTTTGAAATGTAAAAATGCTGTATCATACATGATAAAGTAAGGACTGAAAGAATAGTTTTCCTTCATGGCTTCGATCCAAGATTGATTAACTTTTTCTAGTTTTAACAGATCTTTTCTGTATCTAATAGCGGACTTTGATGTAGAATCTATTTGATTATATTTTGCTACGTTATTGCGCAAAGGGATATTATATGGCAGCATGACGACTAAAAAACCAGATTTTAGTTTCAGTATTTGGTCACTGGCCGTGTATAAAAGTTTAGAGTCTTGACCCAATAAAGCAGTGCCACGAAATGATACAAATGCTGCCAGAAATAAAATTATTTTAAAAAAGGCCATTAGTCTATTATTGAGGTTTTTTCTTCAGAATAAAATTCTGTCTCTAAATCAAGATTTATGTTTCCCTTTGAATTTTTGATTATTTGCTTTTTTACCAAATAATATTTTATATTTCCAGCATGTAAATTCTGTATCTTATCGGCTGGAATTTTTAGGATGGCGTCTGTTTTCCCTTTGATGTCAAAAACTTCTTGGGCGGTGTATTCTTGGTCATCGATCAGCATAAGAATCAATCCCTCTGCATTGTCTTTAGGATTCAATTTTACAGAAATTTCAACTCCATTCGTTTTGGAAAATGATTTAGGGGTAATCTCTACAATGGGTAGAACTTCAAAATCAAATCGAGTTTCCTCTTTATTTTCATTTTCTAGGCTTAGGTAATATTCCCCAGGTTTTAATGGACTCATTTCATAATTATAGGTTTGTCCAGCACCGAGATTAAATCTCGGAATCCTCTGCCCTTGGAAGAAAATATTTCGATTTAATGTATCGATTACATCAATAGTATCTTTTACGTTGATGAATGTATTTAGCTGAACTTTTACTTGCTCGGTTCCAGAAATATACCTAACAAATCCACGGATGGTAAGCGATTTATTATCATTAGATTTGCATGATCCTAAGATAGCTAATAACCCTACGAAAAAGAGAATTTTAAATTTTTTATAAGACATCAAAATATATTTTTTGCAAAAATGGAAAAAAATCCCCTAAATATTAAATGAACACAACAAAAGAATTCATGCTTATATTGTTCTAATAGAAAAAATAATTGTTGAAAATGAGAATTCTTATAACGGATGATGTACACCCTGATTTGATCACAGGGTTTGAAAACTGGGGCTGGACCGTAGATTTTTGGCCCAACATAAATTATGAAGAATGTAAATCTGTAATCTATAAATACGATGGATTGGTCATCAATAGTAAGATTAATTGCAATAAGGAGTTTATTGATTTAGCAAAAAACATGAGATTTATTGCTAGGCTTGGTAGCGGAATGGAGATAGTTGATATACCTTATGCTGAAACTAAAGGAATAAAAGTAATCTCTTCTCCTGAGGGTAATTGCGATGCCGTCGCAGAACATGTGATGGGCATGATCTTATGCTTACTGAACAATATTTTGCGAGCTGATAATGAAGTGAGACAAAAGACCTGGAACCGAGAAGGCAATCGAGGAACTGAATTAAGGCATAAAACGGTAGGAATCATAGGATATGGACATACGGGTCAAGCTTTAGTTAAAAAATTGAGAGGCTTTGAGTGTAGGATTTTGGTCCACGACAAATACAAACAGGGATTTGATAATCCACAAAATAATGTCTATGAGGTCAGCTTGAGGGATATACAGGATACTAGTGATATTATTTCTTTTCATCTACCCTTGACTGCTGAAACCAAAGGTTATGCCGACAAATTATTTTGGGAAAAATGTAAAAAAAGTCCAATCGCAATAAATACTTCAAGGGGCCAAATTTTAAGGATTGAAGATGCAATTCATGCCCTTGAAAAGGGGCTCATCAGCGGATTAGGAATGGATGTATTCGAAAATGAAAAGCCATCTACATATACGGACCATGAAAAAAAACTATATGAACGATTGTTTTCAGAATCGAATACAATTTTTACACCACATATCGCAGGATGGACGCGCGAATCAAAAATTAGCCTAAGCAGAATTATATTGCAAAAACTTAACGAATGGCGCCTAGAAACAGAATAAAAGTGCGCAATATATTTTTATGAAATATTTAATATTGATGTTCGAAGATAAGTAGATTAAAAATGTAGGAAAATTGAATTCTTGATTACAAAGTAGATATTTTTTTTTATGTTAAAAGTTTCTTAAAATGATTAAATATTAATAATATTGCACTCCTAACATGAAAAGACTATAGTTTTAGGACTTTCAGATAAACTTAGCAGTAGAAATAGTTGAACTAAGCGATAATTTTGTGAAGTATTATTGGGGGAAACCCACGACCATTTAAAATATAAATTTTAAGCATATGAAAAAAGTGCTAGTAACCTTATTTGGTGTTTGTTTAAGTGTCTTTGTTTGGGCGCAATCCAGTGCATCTTTGAGTGGATTCGTCAAAGTAGCGGGTAAAGGAGAGATTATTCAGTATGGAACAGTTGTTTTATACAAAAATAACAATGTATATCAAGACGCATTAACAGATGAAAATGGTCGTTTTGATTTTTCTCCAATTGATCCAGGTTTTTATGATTTAGAAGTTTCCTACATTGGATTTCAAACAAAGAGAATTAATAAAATTCAAATCAACATTGGTAAGACCGTTAAGCTCGATGTAGAGCTTGAAGATGAAGGTGGAGTAAAGCTAGGAGCAGTTGAAGTAATCGTTTATAAAGTTCCATTGATTGAAATGGACCAAACCAGTCCTGGCCAAACATTGACATCAGAACAAATAATGAACCTTCCACTTCGTTCTATCGAAGGTCTTGCGGCAACTACAGCGGGTATTTCATCCATCGACGGAGAAAAAGCTGCTATTAGAGGATCTCGTGACAACGCTACCAATTATTATGTAGATGGTGTGCGTGTTTCAAAAAATATGGTTTCCACATCCGATATCGAACAAATGCAAGTAATCACTGGAGGACTAGAAGCTAGTTATGGTGACGTAACGGGTGGGGTAATATCCTCTACCACAAAAGGTCCAGCCAGCAAATTCGGCGGTTTAGTCGAGTTAGAAACTTCAAAAGGACTAGATGCTTTTGGATATTCAGATATCAGAGCGAGTATTAATGGACCGCTCTTGAAAAATAGCAAGAAAGAAACGATTTTAGGTTATAGACTTTCTGGTCAATATAATATCCAAGAAGAAGACAATCCTTCTGGAATAGGAATTTATGAATTAGATGAGAGTAAAATCAAAGAATTAGAAGCAAAACCCCTTACATTGTTCAATGGCACAGGATTTACCACTGCTGAATTCTTACATGCGGATGATGTAAAGTTGAAAAAAGCTAGAAGCAATCAAAAAAGTACCTATCAAGTATATACAGGAAGATTGGATGCTAGAGTAAATAGAGAGATTGACTTGGCATTGACAGGTGCATGGTCAGCGGGTAATAATCAATTTTTACCTGGTAGCTCATCTTCAAATGGTTTGAGTGGTGCACAGTGGGACTTGTTCAATCACCCGAACAATCCTATCGACAAAAATAGAGATTGGCGTGTAAATTTTAGATTTAGACATCGTATTGGGGCTGAAAACTCAAAAGATACTACTAGAAAATCATCCTCAATAAGAAATGCTACTTATATCTTGCAAGCGACTTATGAGCGTAATTCAAACAAGAGACAAGATTTAAGGCATGAAGACAGACTTTTCGATTATGGATATGTGGGTAAGTTTGATTACCAGTGGATACCAGCTTTGGGTGAATCTGATAATTCACAAGCTCAGGAAGGAATAGGTCACATAGGTTTTACAAAAACCCTAAGGGCACCTTATACACCTGGTACTATTAATCCAACTTTAGCCAATTATAACAATTTATTGACCGCAGAGCAATTATTACTAGATAATCAATACTTGGCTGTAAATTCGATCTTGGCTTCAACAAGAAGTTCCGTTTGGAATATTCATAGCAATGTGGGTCAAGTTTATAATAGATTTAGCAAATCAGAGGAAAATATTCTTACCTTCAATGGAAAATCTACCTTTGATTTATTTCCTAGTGGTTCCGATAAAACTAAACATTCCATTGAGTTTGGGTTTGTTTATGAGCAAAGACAAGGAAGGAGCTATGTAGTTGCACCATTTAGTCTTTGGCAACAGGCAAGCTTAGCTGCCAATGCACATTTTAACGGAGTTGATACCAATAATATCGTAGGAGATACATTAATTACTATTAGAGGAAATGATTATAGAATTCCAATATTTGATAAATTAATTGTAAATCAGCCTGGTAGAGATTTTTATAGAAAAATTAGAAGTAGACTTGGTATTGGTTTAAATCAGTTTGTTAACGTAGATGGGTTAGATCCTTCACAACTATCATTGGATATGTTTGCAGCTGAAGAATTAGCTCAAGCACAAGTCATCGGTTTTTATGGTTATGATTATTTGGGTAAAAGAGTAAAGGCTGGTACGGATTTTAATAGTTTTTTCAGGGACACCACTCCTACTGGTTCAAAAACATTTCTGGTGGCACCTAATACCCCAATTTATCAAGCGGCATATATCCAAGACAAATTTCAATTTAAAGATATCATCTTTAGGTTCGGCTTAAGGGTCGATAGATTTGATGCCAACACCAAAGTCATGAAAGACCCGTATTCACTTTATGAAATTACTACAGCCAAAGATTTTTATGCTGCCCTAGGAACAACCAAACCTAGTTCACTTCCAGATGATGCAAAAGTTTATGTTGCTTCAGAGAACTCAAATAGTGTTAAGGCTTTCAGATTGGGTGATCAATGGTATAATGCAGCAGGCTCAACGGCAAATGATGGAAATTTAATTTTTGGAAACCAAGTTATTTATCCAAAATACGTGGTGGCGAAGACTGAAGATAGATCCATCAGAAGTAATAAATTTGATCCTGATCGTGTATTTGAAGATTATACACCACAATTGAATTGGATGCCGAGAATTGCGGTTTCATTTCCAATCGCTGATGACGCCAATTTCTTCGCACACTATGACGTACTGGCTCAAAGACCCCCTGACAACAGTTATGTAAGTCCAATGGATTATTATTATTTTGAAACAACCGGTTCCGATGATGTTCGTAATAACGCAAATTTGCGATCTGAGAAAACCATCGACTATGAAGTAGGTTTTCAACAAAAGCTAACTAATAGCTCAGCTTTAAAAGTATCTGCGTTTTATAAGGAAATGCGCGATATGATTCAGGAAAGAGTACTCCTATATACAGCACCCATTTCTAGATATACTACATATGGCAATATCGATTTTGGTACAGTCAAAGGATTTTCTGCTGCGTTTGACTTAAGGAAAACTGAAAATGTAGCAGTAACTGCCAACTATACTTTGCAATTTGCTGATGGAACTGGGTCCAATGCTAATAGTTCAAGAGGATTAACTTCTCGTGGAAATATTAGAACGTTATTCCCTTTATCTCGTGATGAAAGACATGCAGTGAAATTGATACTTGATTATGGTTACAGTGGTGATGATTATCGAGGACCAAAATTATTTGGTTTGGATTTATTGAAGAATACCAATATTAATATTCAAGCACAAGCAATCAGCGGTAGGCCTTATTCAGCCGCTCTGAGACCGACCCAATTTGGAGGCACGGGCTTTAAAGGGATAATAAATGGATCAAGATTACCATGGAATTTTACTGTTGATATGAGAATTGAAAGAAATATTCTTTTGAACAAAAAATTAATTGCAGCGGGTGGAGAGAATACAAAACCATTAAATTTAGTGGTGTCCTTAAGGGTTAATAATTTATTTGACACACGAAATGTTAGAGGAGTTTATCGCTATACAGGATCTCCTGATGACGATGGATTTTTAAATGCTCCTGAAGGACAAGGTTCATTGCAAAGTGTATTGAATACAGGTACTTTACAACAAGCTGGTAGGGATTTAAACGCCTTCTTAGCTTCGTATCAATGGAGTTTGTTAAATCCTTCGTTTTATAGTTTACCACGTAGAATATTTTTGGGTCTTACCTTAGAATTTTAAAATACTTTCAATTATGAAAAAATATATTTTATTAGTCATATTAGCCATATCTTTTGTAAAAGATGGCTTTGCTTATATTTCACCAGAAGCGCTGAAAAAGCAAAAATCACAAAGTGGCGCAACTTCTGCATTGGAAAAACGTGCTAATCCTTGTCAAGCTCCAGTTGCCCAAATAGATATGGATATTAATAATTGTAGAGTTCGATTGAACGTTGGAGGAGATGTATGGTGGGATCCAACAAGTAAAGAGGGTAGATTTATAGTACCAAAAGTGGATCCTGCTTCAGGAATTCCGGCTGTTGGTGCTATTTATGCAGGTTCCGTTTGGGTAGGGGGCTATGATCCAGCTGGAAATTTGAAGTTGGCTGGTATGACATATCGAGATGGACCATATACTGATTGGTATGCTGGTCCATTAGATGAAGACGGTAGAACAAGTGCTGAAGT
>Ga0073902_10001446_pt1 | contig 12802 bp, 7 predicted proteins | sample KloWWTmeKNB19Kit_FD_66667 | JGI IMG/M metagenome (GOLD analysis project Ga0073902, IMG submission 66667) | Active sludge microbial communities from Klosterneuburg, Austria, studying microevolution and ecology of nitrifiers - Klosterneuburg... | ecosystem: Engineered > WWTP > Aerobic digester >...
GAAAAAAGGACAAATTTCTACTCCTTTAAGAACCAGACTTGGATACCATATACTTAAAGTAAATGATGTCCGCCCGGCAAGGAGAAAAATTGAAGCAGCCCATATTTTATTTAGAAAAGGAGTAAAAGGGAAACCGGATATTTTGGCTCAGACTAAAGTGGACAGTATTTATAAACTCATCAAAGGAGGTGCAAGCTTTGAAGATCAGGCAAGATTGGTCAGTGAAGATAAAACCACCGCCATGATTGGTGGAAATGTTGGTTTTTTTGGCATCAACCAGTATGAGTCTAATTTTGAAGATGCCGCTTTCTCCCTGGCTAAAGATGGTGACATTTCAGCACCTGTAGAAACGAGTATTGGCTGGCACATCATCAAAAGACTGCGTAAAGAAGAAGAACTTCCTTACGAAAGAGCCAAGAAAAAAATTCAGTCTGAAATTACCAGAGATAGCCGATTCAAAGAAGCACAAGGCAGCTTGATCGAAAAAATTAAAATCGAATCAAAGTATAAGGAAAACTCGGCAGCGCTTGATCGATTTGCAGCCAAAATGGACACGAACTTTTTTACTTATAAGTGGAAGTCTCCCGAATTTTCTGAAAATGAAGAGTTGGGAAGTCTTGGTGACATTAAACTAAAAAGCCAGGATTTCGCCGAGTTCGTTAAATCAAATACCAGACAAAGAATTCAAGGCGCGGAAGATCAAAAAGTAAGGGCAACCATCCAAAATATGTTCAACGATTATGTAGCCCAAAAATGTCTGCAGTATGAAGAAACAAGGCTGGAAGATAAATATCCGGAATTCAAAGCCCTGATGAGAGAGTATCGAGAAGGAATCCTTTTATTTGAAGCAACCAAAAATGTAGTTTGGGACAGGGCTTCTGAGGACACTACCGGATTAAGAATGTTCTATGAAAAAAATAAATCGAAATACAAATGGGATGAAAGGGCACTCATATATTATGTGTCCATTGATACTTCTGACATAAAACTTGCCAATAAAATATATAAGTTTATGTCAAAGAAAAGTGTCAGCAAAGACATAGATAAATTTGACAAGAAAAAAGACTTCATTGCCTTCCAAAAGAATACAACTGAAAAGAAAAATACAGAATCTTACGAAGGACTTCAATTTACAACCGGATTCACTACTCCATTGACTAAAAATGAAAATGGAAAAGGTTATGTATTTAGAAAAATTGAACAAATCCTGCCGGTTGATAATAAATCACTTGATGAAGCGAGAGGTTTTATTATTGCTGACTATCAGGATCACCTGGAAGCATTATGGATTGACGAACTTAAACAAAAATACAAGGTAGAAATCAATCAGGATGTCTTAAATAGTCTTGTTAAAAAATAAATCATATGCAGAAACCCATCGATCTTGCAAAAGTACTTTTCCTGTACTCGATTTTGCTATTTTCGTTTGGGTGCAAAAACACAAAACCAGAAGCTTCACAGGATATTTCGACAGAATTTCTTTTAGCTAAATATAAAAATGAGAAGCTCGTATTAGCTGATATCGAGCCCCTGCTTCCGGTCTTTCAGTCTCCAGAAGACAGCATTCAATTCATTTCCGTAATGGTCGATAAGTGGATCCGAAATAAGGTTTATCTGGAAGAAGCCAAAATGCAAATCAAGAGCAATGAGGAAATCGAAAGACTTGTTGATGATTACAGAAGTTCTCTCATTTTGGATGCATATGAAGAAAATATTTTCAATCAAAAAATAGACAGCAGTATTTCGGATCAGGAATATCTTAATTACTACAACCAAAAGAAGGCTGAGTACAAATTAGAGAGCCCAATTCTGAGGATGATGTATGTTAAAATTTTAAAACAAAATCTTGATCAGAAAATATTTATGCCTCTATGGGAAAAACCAGATGGTGCACGTTTACTTCAGCTTCAGAAATTTTGTCAAAATAACGCTGAAGTAAGTCTGCTTCAAATGGATAAATGGAATAAATGGAATGACATTAAGGACATTATGCCTTCTAAGTTTGTCAATTTAAATACGCTGCAAAGCGGCCTTAACAGAGAATTCGCAGACTTTAAATATAATTATTTCCTAAAAATCCGTGAATTGGTTAAACCCAATGAAACGCCACCATTGTCCTTTTTTAAAATTCAGGCTACAAAGTCCATCCTGCACGATCGAAAGGAAAAACTGATCGAACAAACCAAATCAAAGCTCTACGAAAGAGAACTGAAGAATAAGTCCATCCAGAATTTTGTAAAATAATTAAATCTAATCTCTTGCGTTAATCATACATCCTATATAATACAACAGCCAATAATTATGAAAATTAAAATATATCTCGGTCTCATTCTATTGAATGTGTTTAACGGACCGGTCTTTTCTCAGACCAATTTGTATGTGGATCGCATCATTGCTAAAATTGGTGGAGAAATTATACTCTATTCTGATCTTCAGGATCAGAAAGCATACGTGAAGGAAAGACAAGGCGGTGCATTGAATGAAGAAGATGATTGCGCAATTTTAGAAAATTTGTTTCTTCAGAAATTTATGATTCATCAGGCTAAATTAGACAGCATTGAAGTAAGAGATGAAGAAGTTGAACAACAACTTGATGCAAGAATTGACCAAATTCTGCAATACATGAACAATGACACCAAAAAATTTGAAGAATATTACGGCCAAACCATAACTCAGGTAAGAAACAGATTCAGAGAGGATCTGAAAAATCAACTTCTTACAGAAAGACTCCAAAATAAAGTGATTGGTAATGTGAGTGTAAGTCCGCAAGAAACCGATTTGTTTTTTAAAAGAATTCCAAAAGACAGCCTTCCCTACTTCAGTTCAGAAGTTGAAATTTCTGAAATCCTCTACAAGCCTAAACCAAATAATGAAGCGGTAAAAAATGCAAAAGAGAAACTGAACAAACTTTTACTGAGAATTAAAGGTGGAGAAAGTTTTGAAAAATTGGCACAAACCTATTCCGATGATCCTGGTTCTGCAAAAGCGGGCGGCAGTCTTGGCTGGATGAAAAGAGGAAATCTCGTTCCGGAATATGAGGCGGCGGCCTTTAATCTTGAAAAAGATTCTGTTTCCGGGATTGTAGAATCTGAATTTGGTTACCACATCATTCAACTCCTTGGGAGAAGAGGCAATAATATCAATACACGTCACATCCTTATCAAACCCGAAATTAAAGAGGAGGATTATCAAAAATCTGAAAAATACTTGGACAGTATCAGATCAATAATCATAAAGGATTCCCTGCCTTTCGAATTTGCAGTAAGGCAATTTTCGGATAAAAAGTCTGAGACCTATAACAACGGGGGTCAGTTGATAAACCCCAAAACAGGAAACAACTATTTTGAAGTCGCAGATCTGGAACCTGATGTTTATTTTGCAATAGATGCGCTTAAAGTGGGTGAGATTTCCAAACCCGTAGGCTCCAATGATCAGGAAGGTAAAAAGTATTTCAGAATTTTTAAATTACAATCTCGCTCCAATCCCCACAAGGCAAGCCTGGAAGCGGATTATGCAAAAATTCAAACTGCCGCTAAGGAAATGAAAAAGAATGATCACTTCAAAAAATGGATGGAACAGAAGATTCCAAAAATATATGCTGAGGTAGATCCTGACTTAAAAGCGATTTGTCCAAACCTTCAGACCTGGGGAGGAGCACAAAACTAATTCATTAAAAGCAGGATTATTGTTCCTTGACTTGCTAAATGAATGATTTCATTTATGCTGTCAAATTGTGCTGTCAAATTATAATTTAATGGGTAGGCTTATCATTAATGTTCCCAAAATAACCTGTGGAAATATTTAAAATTGGGTAAAAAAAAAAGAGATCGGTTCATACCCCCCAGCGAACCGACCTCAGAAATTGTTGTATCTAATTTCTTGGATACTTACCGGATTTCTCCGACAATTAATCTAGTACAGAAACCTTGCCAATTTTATAAAAAATCATATTTTTTTTAATATTCATCAAGAATTAAATTAATGGCTCACATAAATAATTGAATTATAGTTATTTATGAAAATGAACAATTTTATATTAATTTGGATTGGATATCTATCTTACCTTTTGAACGATCTTCCATGACTATTTATCGGGTTTATATAAGTTGTGTTGAGAACAATTGCCTCTCAACTGTTCCGTTATGGTAACATCTCTCCTTATGAAATCTAATTATGCTGCATCCTGTACTGCTCGCTATATGATTAAAAGTCTGCTGGTCTTGATGTTAATGGCTATTACCATTCCCCGGATTCTTTCTCAATCCAACGAAGGGACTGAGTTTTGGTTTAGCTTCCTTGAGCACAGGGACAGGGGTAATGCCAGATTATGCATGATCAGTTCAAAATACAACACCTCCGGAACTATAAGTTTGGATGCGATTGGGTGGTCGGTCAATTTCAATTTACAGGCAAACACAATCCTCACCATCTCTATCCCTCCTGAAGCCGAAAATTTTGGTTCTGAATTTAAAGCGAATAAAGGCGTGCGGGTAGTAACCAAATTACCAAGTTCGGTTTACATCCACCAATATCATGAATTCCGCTCTGATGCTGCACTGGTATTGCCTGTAAGTTCATTGGGGAGTGAATATTATGTGATGACCTACTCCGGTTACCAAAATAATGATGACCACTACCCATCTGAATTCGTAATAGTTGCCACACAAAACCAAACAGTACTTGATCTCTACTTTTCGGCTGATACCCGGGGTGGCCAGAAAAAATTAAGCACTCAACAGATCATCCTCAATGAAGGTGAAACCTATCAAGTTCAGGCTGCAAGAGTGACAGATGATTTGAGCGGCACCTTTGTTAAAGGAAATAAAAATTTTGCAGTTTTTAGTGGCAACCGGTGGACACAGATCCCGACAGGTTGTGGGAATAGAGACAATACTTTGGAACAAATGTATCCAATTGAAACATGGGGTAAAGAATTTATAGCTGTCCCTTCCAAGTTTGTGGATTATGATTTGTTTAGAGTGCTGGCTGCTGAAGATGCTACCGAAATAGTTGTCCAAACTTATCTGCCGCCTTCCAAACAAACCATTTATCTTAATAAAGGACAATGGCGGGAATTCAGACTGAATAAACAATCTGCCTATATTAAAAGTACTCGTCCGATCATGTTGGCACAGTTTCTCGTGGGCGGAAATTGCAATGGACTGAATGGACTGGGAGACCCCTCCATGGTATTGCTTAACAGCATTGAACAGTATAGAGATACAGTAACATTGTTCAATTCGCCCTATGAAAATATCATCAACAATTTTATAAACATCATCATCCAATCACGTGACAGTACAAAGCTTACAGTAGATGGAAAAACCATCCGACAATGGGGAGCAAACTTTTCTACAGTGGGCGACTCAAACCAATTTGCTTTTGTCCAATTAGAAGTAAAAGACGGACCACATACGCTTATTTCACAGGGATGTGGTCTCATCGCTGTTGCCTATGGCTATGGACAGGCAGAATCCTATGCATATGGAGGAGGTGCCAATTTTTATAAAATAAATCAGATTCCCATTCCGGATGGATCCTGTCTCACTGACAGCCTTCTTTTGAAATCCGGATTTCCCCCCTCCCGCTTTAATGTTGCCTGGGATTTAGGTGATGGCACTTTATCAAATCTCCACGAATTTAAACACCGTTACAAAGCTCTTGGAAACTACACCGTACAGCTGTTTGTCCATGATTTATGCAGGAATACATTTGACACTTTGGATAAAAAGATTCTTATAAGCCTTAGACAAGGATTGACTGCCTATCCGGATACAACAGCCTGTTTAGGTTCTGTAATAAACCTCCATGCCCTTGATCGGGATGAAAGTACCTATTTGTGGAATGGACCCAATGGTTTTAGTTCTGACAATCAGCATCCAAAATTGATCATAACAAATGTTCAACAGTCGGGAACTTACTCTGTTGTGAGTGATTATTACGGCTGTGAAAGTTATCCAAAAGAATTATTTATCCAGGTTTATGAAAATCCAATACCTGACCTTGGAAGAGATCTCTATTTCTGCCCTGAAAAGGAAAGTGTCATTCTAAAAACAACATTTACTTCAGGATTGGTTTGGCAGGATGGATCAATGAAGGAGGAATTTATTGTTGAAAAAGGTGGCCTTTACAGTATTAAGGTAACCAATGAATATCAATGTGTGGGAAATGATACCATTCTTATCGAAGAGCGCTGCCCTGCAGAATACTTTTTTCCGAATATATTCTCACCGAATGGTGATGGAATCAATGACCTCTTTGTACCCAAGACAGTGTATTTGAACAATTACAAACTTCAGATCTTTAGCAGATGGGGAGAGCTTCTTTTCAGTACGGAAGATCCATCCATTGGTTGGGATGGCACTGCAAATGGTCAGCCTGTGCTTCCGGGAGTCTATATTTACTTGTTTTCTTACACAGGATATGACACCAAATATCAAGTACTTCAAAAAACCATTTCCGGAGATCTGACTCTTATCCGTTAATAAGAACCTTACCATTCTCCAGTAATCATGCAGAATTATGTGCACAGATCAAACTCGTTGTAATTGAGGATTGCATATTCACTTATTCAAACTGTATGTTTTGCTTTTTGCAAAATTTATACATATTATAGAAATCTACATATGTTTTTGTCAAATTTGGATAATTATATCCTTTGTGGCCAATCTAATTTTGATTCATTAATCAACTAAAAATATTCTAGTATGAATTCAAAATTAATCATGACAATTATGTTGATGGTCTCAACAAGTTTGTTTTCAAAATTAAAGGCTTCCGAAGCAATGCCGGGTATCCTGATGGCAGGAATAGAAATTAAAGGTTTTCCAAATGACTCCAATCAACTAGTCAATATCTGTATGTATGAATTGAAAAAATTAAACATCTATGATGTGCTCAACCAAAAAGATGTAGAGTTCTCTGCAAAAGAAAATCACATTGATCTTACCAATTGCATGAGCAAACAATGTATGGCGCAAATCGGTAAGGTTTTAGGTGTGGAAAAAGTGATCGGAGGGAGCATTGAACAATTTGGTGAAAAAATATACATATCCTTTCGTTTGCTAAATGCTTCAGGCGGAAATATCGAAAAGACTTATAGCCAGGAATTCATAGCCTATCCGGATCGGCTGCCACAGATGATCGAAATTACTTTAAGAAAAATGCACAGTCTGGAAGTAGATGAAGCAAAACTGAAATCCCTCACCTCCGTACAAAGTCTTGAAAGCACCTTAAATAATCCTAAAATAAACCGGCTCAATCTAAGTGGTCCGCGATTTGGATTTGGATTTATTGCGGGCCAGGATGGAAAAGACTTTAGAAGACCTGAGAAAGAAGGAGGCTGGGGAAATTCACCAATCCTTTCCCATTTTGGCTATCAGTTTGAAATTTCATACTTGAATCAGGGAAGTATTCAGGGCCTGTTTGAATTTCTTCCTTTGATTTCAGGAGTTGAATATGGCTCCCTCATTCCCAGTTTTACCTTCCTCCATGGGATAAGATCCAATAAGACGGGTCTTGAATTCACCATTGGCCCTTCGTTTAATGCGACCAGGAGAACCGAGGGAGTTTACATCAATGAAGGATGGACCTCCCTCAGCAAACCTAAAAGACCATTAACTGCGGAAGAATTAAGCAACTCCCGAGAGGCACTTACACAAGGTGGACAAGTAAAACTGGAAGGCGGACTAGCCATTGGCTTTGGCAAATCCTTTAGAAGCGGACATGTAAACTTCCCTGTAAATGCCTATGTAGTCTTAAGAAAAGACAGCCCAAGATTTGGATTGTCGATGGGATTCAACACTAAAAAGTAGCACCAATCACACCAAGAGAACCCTCGTTAAGAAAGGCCTGAAGAAACTTTCAGGCCTTTCTTATTTTCAATTTAGCCTTTGACTTTCTTAACTTTGCACAAAATTTGGCTCATGCGTTTTCAAATGATTTTGGTTGCAATTATTCTTTGTTCTTCTACTTACGGTCAGAAGTGTTTTATTCATCCTTCAGTATATGAAAAGCTACAACAGCAATCTGAAGTGACCATTCTGGTAGAATTAAAGGAAAAGCCTAGCTTTCCCCTTTACCAGGAAAGCTGGTCAAAAGAAAAAAAATCCACTTATGTGTATCAACAACTCTCAACGGTGGCATATAAAAGTCAAAAATCACTCATTGACTATTTTATTAAAAAACGCCTTGAATATCAACCCTTTTGGATCCTTAATGCAATCAAGGTTAATGTAGATCGTAACAATCTTGAAGAAATTGCCTTGTCCCCTCAGGTTAAAGCGATTTATTACGATGTTCCGTTTTCATTAAAATTAGGACAGGATAATAGCCTTAAAAAACTTCAGGAGAGGGCCCCGGAAATTACTTGGGGTTTAAACAGAATTGGTGCAGATAAAGTCTGGCAAATGGGTTTCGAAGGCCAAGGGGTAACACTGGCAGGTGAAGATACTGGTTACAAATGGGATTTGGAAGGCATTAAGGATAAATACAGAGGTTGGAATGGAAGTTCAGTAGACCATAACTATCAGTGGCATGACGCCATACACAGTATCAGTGTTTTGAGTGCAGACAGTCTTAATCCGTGTGGTTTAAGTCTGAAAGAACCATGTGATGACAATGGACACGGCACTCACACCGCCGGTACAATGGTGGGGAGTACCGCCGATAATTTATACGGAGTGGCACCGAAAGCTAAGTGGATTGGATGCAGGAACATGGAGAGAGGAAATGGTGCTCCCTCCACTTATATAGAGTGTTTCCAATTCTTTCTGGCTCCAACTGACCTGGATGGCATGAATCCAAAACCAGAACTTGCGCCTCATGCAATCAACAACAGCTGGTATTGCAGTCAGGGGGAAGGCTGTAATGCATCCAATTACATTTATATGGAAGAAGTGATCAACAATTTAAAAAAAGCAGGAATTGTTGTGGTTGTTTCCGCCGGAAATGATGGAGTTGGTTGTGGAACCATCAGTAATCCACCCGCCATGTTTGAAAATAGCTTCACGGTGGGTTCATTTGCTTCAAATGACACCATTAGCGGCTTCAGCAGCGCAGGACCCGTTAGAATTGACAGCAGTGGCCGCATTAAACCTAATGTCGTTGCTCCGGGCTCCTACGTCATTTCAAGAACACTTTCAGGAGAATTGCAAGGCTGGAACGGGACCAGTATGGCCGGACCCCATGTTGCCGGATTAGTTGCTTTAATCATCAGTGCACATCCTGCATTGGCCGGACAAGTGGAAAAAATTGAAACCATCATTGAGCAGAGCGCGAGACCTGATGATGCAATCATTGATTGTGAAGGTTTATTGAATTCCGCACGACCAAATCATGTTTATGGTTACGGTAAGATTCAGGCTGATGCAGCTGTCAAAATGGCACTCCTTCTGAAGACAGATGAAGAACAAAGAATTAAAACCGGTTTTACCTTAAGTCCTAATCCAGCGAAGGATTTTATTAAGATAGCGTTCAATGATAACCTGCAGCACACCATCCAAATTTATGATTTTCTTGGCCATGCTATTTTGGAGAAATTTCTCATCCAAAGCACCGGCATTATTTCAATTACCGACCTTCCAAAAGGAATCTATTTATTAAAGATAAGGGAAACCGGAAGTTCCAGATTGTTTTTGAAAAACTGATTTTTGTATGGCCATACAACTGCACAACAAAGTAAATCGTGAGATCCTGATTCAAAAAATGAAGGAAAGTCGCGAACTCAGGACGACAATTTCTTTTTATAATTATGTAAAGATTGCAAACCCTACACTCTTTAGGGATCACTTGTATTTAGTTTTTGATGAATTAAAGGTATTGGGCAGAATCTATATTGCTCAAGAAGGTATCAACGCCCAGATTTCTGTCCCAAATGAATTTTTAGATCAATTTAGATTTGCCATAGCAGAAATTACTTTTCTAAAAGACATACGTTTAAATTATGCCATCGATGATGATGGAAAAAGTTTCTTCAAACTTAAAATTAAAGTTAGACCTAAAATTGTTGCTGATGGATTGGATGACAACAGTTTCGATGTTACTGATTCCGGCGTGCACTTGAATGCAGAAGAATTTAACAAATTGACCGATAAGGAAGATGTGATTGTGGTAGATATGCGCAATCATTATGAAAGTGAGGTCGGCAAATTTGAAAATGCAATTACTCCTGATGTGGTTACTTTTAGAGAATCCCTACCTATAGTAGCCGATATGCTGGCAGAAAAAAAAGACAAACCTGTAATCATGTATTGCACCGGTGGCATCCGGTGTGAAAAAGCATCAGCTTACATGAAATACAAGGGATTTAAAGAAGTGTACCAACTGAATGGTGGCATTATTGAATACGCACGCCAGGTTAAAGAAAAAGACCTTAAAAATAAATTCATCGGAAAAAACTTTGTTTTTGATGAAAGACTTGGAGAGCGAATATCCGACCAAGTTATCAGCAAATGTCACCAATGTGGAACCCTTTGTGACAGGCATACAAATTGTCTCAACGATCAATGCCATATACTTTTTATTCAGTGTGCAGCATGTTCAGAAAAATATAACCAATGTTGCAGCCAGCGTTGTGCGGACTTCAATTTACTATCGGAAGATAGAAAAAATGAACTTGCCGGAAAGATAGAATTCAATGGCTCTGCCTTTTCCAAAGGTCGGTATAAGGCTTTGGGAAAAGATGAACACCTGGATCTGACTTAAGAAGTTCAGATCTTCTCCAAACTTCTTTTTACAAAATCAGTTAATGCAGCTCCTTTAAGCATTTGCTGTTCCAACAGAGCCAATTCCAAAAGATAAGTTGCCAATTGCTGCTTTGTGGATTCATCTTCCATGGCAACCAATTTCTGAGCAATGGTTGGATGATTTGAATTGACAATCACCGAATGTGAATCTTTAAACATATCATCTTGTTCGCCACGAGCCATATGCATCATGTGTTGCATTTCGGACATTCGTCTTAAGAATTCAGGGCGGACGATCTGTATTGGAGGATCATTTGGTGAAAGTGGTTTTACCTCTGTATTGGTGGCTAAATTAATGGACAATTGTTTGAATAATTCAGTCACTGATTTTTGCTGGTCTTCATTTAAAACGGACTCCGGTTTTTCATCAAGATCAATTAATCTGTCAACCGTATCTGAATCGATTCGTTTAAAACTCATTTCTGCTTTATATTCCAGATGTTGGATGAAATGATTGTCAATGATCTGATCCATCAATAACACATCATATCCTCTATTCTTGCATTGTTGAATAATGCTGTGATGCAATAAAGGATCATGAGTATACAAGACATTCAAGCGCTTATTTTTATCGGTCTGTACATCCTTCACCTTTTCCTTATATTCTTCAATGGTTTCATAAACCTTGTCCACATTTTTAAAAAGTGAAAATGCCATTGCCTTTTCAGCAAATTTCTCATCAGAGATCAATCCATATTTAATGAAGGTTCCGATGTCGTCCCATTTTCTTTCAAAATCCAAGCGATCTTTTTTAAATAACTCCTGAAGTTTTTCTGCTACTTTTTTCGTGATGTAGCCGGTTATTTTTCGTACGTTGGCATCTGATTGAAGATAGGATCTGGACACGTTAAGTGGTATGTCCGGAGAATCTATTACTCCATGCAACAACATTAAAAATTCCGGTACAATTTCCTTTACATCATCCGTAACGAATACCTGATTAGAATACAGGTGAATTTTGTTCTTCTGTATTTCAAATTGATTCTTTATTTTCGGAAAATAAAGAATTCCGGTAAGGTTAAATGGATAATCAATATTTAAATGAATCCAAAATAAAGGCTCTCCGGAAAATGGATACAACTCTTCATAAAAAGCTTTGTATTCTTCTTCTGTAATTTCTGCAGGTGATTTTTTCCAGAGCGGGTTGGTATTGTTGATGATGTTAGGAACTTCAATCTCTTTATCTTCCTCCCCCTCTCTAATGGTTTCCTTTTTGGTTCCCAGTTGAATTGGGACAGGAAGAAATTTGCAGAATTTATCCAGCAGGGTCTGCAATTTAAATTCTTCTAGATATTCCTGTGCATCAGTACTCAAATGAAGTACAATATCAGTTCCTCGATCTGATTTTTCATCAGGTTGAATGGTATACTCTGTTTCTCCGTTACAAGTCCATCTTACGGCAACAGAATCTGATTTATATGATTTTGTGATTACTTCCACTTTTTCTGCCACCATAAAAGCAGAATAAAACCCAAGCCCGAAATGACCTATGATATTTAGTTCATCTTTGTATTTGTCTAAAAATTCCTGGGCAGAGGAAAAGGCTACCTGATTTAAGTATTTATTGACTTCCTCTTCGTCCATACCAATACCACGATCACGAATGGTAAGTGTTTTATTTTCTTTATTTGGTATGATTTCAATATTTAAATTTCCAAGCTCCCCTTTCATTTCTCCTCTGTTGGAGAGCGCCTTTAATTTACTGGTGGCATCAATTGCATTGGAAATTAACTCACGTAAAAAAATCTCTTGTTCAGAATAAAGGAATTTTTTTATGATTGGAAAAATGTTCTCCGTTTGTACAGATATCTTACCGCTTTGCATAATTTTTTAAATTTGATTTTGTTCAGTCAAAGGCTGTGCCAGTCAGTCTAAAACTGACAAAATGGCAACTACAGAAGACTTAAAATAAAAAATCCCGGTTTCATTGCCGGGATTAATAAAATAATATTGGAATTTTAATCTTTTATCCAGCGCTTGGTTGTTTTGAGACCACCGGATTGAATCCTGACCAGATATATACCTTTCTTGTAATGATCTACCCCTAGTTCCAAATT
>Ga0073902_10001447_pt1 | contig 12802 bp, 9 predicted proteins | sample KloWWTmeKNB19Kit_FD_66667 | JGI IMG/M metagenome (GOLD analysis project Ga0073902, IMG submission 66667) | Active sludge microbial communities from Klosterneuburg, Austria, studying microevolution and ecology of nitrifiers - Klosterneuburg... | ecosystem: Engineered > WWTP > Aerobic digester >...
CGCTGAGGATATTGGTGTAAATATTGGCCATACTGAGTGCCTGCCCATTATCGATAATGATATCTTCAAAAAAGCCGGATTCATCTTCATTTTCCCCAAGGCGCAGGAAGTCGGTCCGCTTGATCTTGATCTTGAGCAGTTCATTAGACCCAAGCGCATTGACAAAATACACCAGACTCTTCTCGATCCGGAGCAATTGCTTCAGTTCCGAGTTCCGGCTTGAATCGTAGAGTTCGTTCTCGATTACATTTCGCTTGACATTGAGCTTTTTAAGGCTGTCCATAAACCGAAGTACATTCTGCTCCAGGATATGGAGCACAAACATCTGCTCATTGGCTGGATCAAAGCCCTTGACCCGGCCTTCTATGATTCGTTGGATAATTGGATTTTCATACGGGCCGATAGTCAGTACATGATCCTGGGTCAGGATGATACCAATAGGGGCCGTGATATAGATGGCTTCATTGTCCAGGTCGATCTCATTGAGCATGGGCGTGTTGACCAGGATGAGTCGCACGTCATCTTCACGTTCATAGCGGGATCGCTCATCGATGTCCAATGAGTCAGTAAGGAAATCTATAGGAATGGAAAATTCTTCAGCCAGGGTCTCGAGCTCGTCAGGCTCAAAGGGTGGATGTACATTGACCCAACAGGAAAGTACAGGCTTGTCCAGTTCGGTCAGACGTCCGTCCTCGATGTGATAATACCTGGTCATAACAACTACTGCCTTCCATTTACGGATGAATAATTTAGTTCGGTCGCCAAAGGTAATGAAAAGGCTGGGAAAAAAAATAAGGCTGAGGCAAAGGCTGAGGCGAAGGAAAAAAATAAAAGGCTCAAGAGGCCGAAGGGGCTTAAGAGGCTAAAGGGGCGCGCAATACAAATAAGTAGAGACGCGATTAATCGCGTCTCTACTTATTTGTATTGCGATTATATACCAGTTCATTTCTGTATTTCTCCAACACCTCTCCGATACCAGGCACATTCAAGGCCCACTGGAGAGAAAGCCCCGTCTTCCACCGATAATAATCCTCAATGATATCCGCCTGCTGTTCAAAATTAAAGGCTGATAGTCCTTTGCCCTCACTGTAATTATTCAATGGCAGAAGACCTCCATAGTCATAGCCCCCACCCCAGCGTTGTGCCCAGAGCGCTTCACTGATGTACACACTGCCATAACGCTCATATTGCCATACATGTACGAGCTCATGAATCAAAGTCTGGGAAGGCAGTTCCTTCTCAAAGTTGATCGTATGAAAACTTACATAAGCTTTTGCCTTTCCCTGTATGGCAGGTAATGATGCTGGATCCATGCTCACCAACTGAAGCGGCATACGTGCTCCAAAAACAGATTGTGCTATGTTGATTTCGTCCGGAGACAAAGCTCTTGACCTGGTCTTGATGACATCCATGATCGTTTCATACAGCAAGCTGAGCGGTGTGAGATCGACAATTAAAAGGATTATCCCACCTACCCAGCGGAAGAAACTATGCCTACCTCTTGGTGGGGTGATCCAAAGCGTCCATAAGCACAATCGCAATACTTGCTTTGGCCACTGCAGTATAAAGTGAAGCAGTCTTTCTCCAAACATCCTGAGGCGCCACATCATGAATTATTGGAAATGGATCGTTTTGATCGGATTGATCTTGCTCACCAGGAAGGAAGGGGCGATCAGGCACAATCCAATCACCAGGAGAGCTCCCACATTGACCACGAGGAGATGCCAGGGCAATACCATTACGGGCGCATAGTCAAGGTAATAATCCGTCTCATCGAGTTTGACAAATTTGAATTCATTCTGCAACCATGCGAGTCCAAGACCTAATATATTTCCAATCAGAATGCCTCCAAAAGTGATAAACATAGCAAACCACAGGAAGACTTGTCGAATCGAACCGTCCCGCGCTCCAATGCTCTTGAGTATGCCAATCATCTGCGTGCGCTCCAGGATCAGGATGAGCAAGGCAGTAATCATGTTGATAATCGCCACAGCTAACATCAAGCCGATGATCACAATGGTATTGATATCCTGTAACTCTAGCCATTCAAATAGGCTGGGAAATTTCTCTTTAATGTTCTCTGCATAGAGGTGAGCAGGAATTTCTTCACGGTAGATATATTCAGTGATGAGATCGAGGTCATCAATATTATCAATCGATATCTCCAGACCACTTACCTTGGTGCTGTCCCACTTTAAAACATCCCGTACGCGTTGAATGGAGGCAATGGCAAATTTTGCATCATTCTCTTCCAGGCCTGTTTTATAAATGCCTTTGATACTAAATCGCCGCTGCAACTGTTTTCCTTCCCTGACAAAATGAAGGATCAGCTTATCATCCTGTTTCAACCTTAACCTGTCTGCTGTGATACGGGAGATAATCAGTTCATCATCCCCAAGTGTCGTCCATGCTGTATCCGATTCATTGTATTGATTGATCACCTTCCAGTCATAATCATCGCCAACTCCTTTCAGGACGATTCCTTCCATCTGATCATCGTGCGTGATAATGCCGGGGAGATAGATATACGACTGGACATGCCTGACCCCACCTTTTGATTCAAAGGGCTTTTGACCCGGCAGATCAGGATCCGGGGTGGAGACGACCTTTTCTACAGACTCTATGGATTCGATTAATGTCGAATCATACTCAAAGGGTAACGCCTCATAGGACCTGATGGATCTTGGGTCTGAGATATGAATATGCCCCCAAAAGCCAAACATCTTGCGGGTGATTTCCTGCTTGAAACCAGTCATCAGGGCCAGGGAAAGGATCATGACAGCAACGGACAAACCCACTGCACCGGTAGCGATCCACAGGATGATGCGGGTAAACCCACCCCCGCCTGAGGCCATTAGTTTTTTTGCTATCCAGGGCTCGTATTTCATAGTTTATTGCCGTCGGCTTGAGAGTATTCGGTCAAATATGAGCGCAAATTTCCATTTTTGCCCCTGCTAAGTACATATTTAGAAGCAAAACGCATGAGAAAGTCTTTTATTGAAGAGCTGACCTGGAGAGGAATGATCCATGATCAAACCCCCGGCCTGGAGGTTAAGCTGAATGAGCAGATCGTGATAGGTTATATCGGATTTGACCCGACAGCACCATCCCTCACACTGGGTAATTACGTCCAGGTGATGCTCCTGACCCATTTTCAACGATGTGGTCACCGACCTATCGTTTTGATGGGGGGTGCAACAGGCCGAATTGGTGACCCTTCAGGCAAGGACGCTGAGCGCGAATTGAAGTCATACGATGAACTAGATAAAAATCTTGCGCATCAGGTTAACCAGATGACCCGCCTTCTTGATTTCGAAAATAAAGAGAATGGTGCCATCCTGGTCAACAACCTTGACTTCTATGTCGAGATGAATGCGTTGACTTTCCTTAGAGATGTCGGCAAGCACCTTACGATCAATTATATGATGGCTAAGGAGTCCGTAAAGAAGAGGGTCGAAGTAGGAATGTCTTACACGGAGTTTAGCTATCAGTTGTTGCAGGCCTATGATTACCTGCGCTTGTATAGAGACTATGGATGTATCCTCCAGATGGGTGGATCTGATCAATGGGGCAACATCACTTCCGGTACAGAATTTATACGCCGTAATGTTCCGGAGAGTGAAGTGTATGCATTGACGACTCCTTTGCTGACGAAAGCGGACGGTAAGAAATTTGGTAAATCAGAAGAAGGTAATATCTGGCTCGATCCGCAGATGACGACGCCTTATAAGTTCTACCAGTTCTGGCTCAATGTGGATGACCGTGACCTCCCAAAACTCTTCAGGTATTTTTCATTGTTGTCAAGGGAGGAAATTGAAAGGCTGGAAGCTGAATTCATGGGTTTCCCAAATGCCTTAAAAGCAAAACTTGCAGAGGAACTTACCATCCGTATCCATGGGCAGTCTGCTTTTCAGAGTGCTAAAAATGTAACGGACATCCTGTTTAATGCTAAAGCAAGTAAAGAACAGTTGTACGACTTGAGCCAAACAGATTTGGCGCTCATCGCCAATGAAATTCCTTCCTTTGAAATTCCCAAAAGTATACTCGAAGAGGGTGTCAGTGTCATTGATTTGCTGAGTGATTTTAGTACGGTCTTACCTTCTAAGAGCGAAGCAAGGCGTGCTATCCAGGGAGGGGCGATTTCGGTCAACAAGGACAAAATCAGTGATATCAATACGAGGGTGAACCCAGGTCATTTGTTACATGGTATGTATGTGATGATTGAAAATGGCAAGAAGAATAAGACCATGCTGATCCTTCGATAGTCCTTCATTCCCCTTGGATACCGACATTACAGTGGCTGACTCTCAAAGTTTTAGACCGGATAGAAGTACATAGTACGCATTTCCGGCTCTTTGTTTTACATTCGGTTTACATTTCAGCTCTTACCTCACCTTTTATGCAGGAATTCTTTTCGCAATATGCTAAGATCCAGAACCCGACATTCGAGATGGTTCTGTTCACTTTCCTCCTTGCCTTTATATGCTCCTCGCTGATCGCCTTTGTATATTGGCTCACCAGCCCTTCAACACTTCGAACCGGTAATTATATCCAGTCCCTGATCCTCAGTTCAATGATTGCGACTATGATCCTGCAAAGTATTGGGGATAATGTTGCCTCTGGATTGGGTATCCTGGGGGCTTTAACGATTATTAACTTCAGAACCACCTTTCGCGATCCCCGTGATATCATCTTCATGTTTGCAGCTTTAGGTACCGGCATAGCATGTGGATCGTATGTTTTTATGATTGCCATCATCGGTACGACTATGTTTTGTTTTGTCGGGGTTTGCCTGAAATTCACACCATTCCATATGGGGAGTCACGTGATATGGGAACTGCGGATCCGGATTGAGAATCCCCAGCGAATACAAGCAATGGATGAAGTATTGAAACGTTATTGCCGTCGAATCACCCTCATGGACATGCGAACAGACAACGGACGAGGAGCGGAAGATCAAACCCATGAAAGGGAATATCATATCCTGTTGAACGATGAAAACAGTCACCTGGAACTGGTGGGAGCCCTCGAAGCATCAGGTCTCACCGTTCGACGGTTGTCCAAGCAGACGGTTACAGAAAATGCCATTCTTGATTAATCCTCGCAGGAAGTAAGCCATCATGAGATTCAATGTACTCTATATACTATTTCCTGCAGCGATACTCGCCTGCCTTTGGATAGCACGGGATTTCCAGGGAAGGCAGGGAAGTACCTTTTTCGGAATAGCCGAAACCGAACCACGTATCCTCAATTTTGATCATGACCTCTCCGTGCGTGAAGTCTTCATCAAGGCCGGAGACAAAATCAAGGCTGGAGATACCCTCGCTATTTTTCACCGGGCGGAACTCGATGAAAATGAATTTAGCCAGTACCGTGAAATGATTACGAATGAAACAGCGCGCGCAGCTGAACGTGCCATTTTGGAAAAGGAAAAAGAAGTAGTGCAGGCAAGATTAAATGTTGACATACGTGAATTGGCGATAGATATTAAATTACTCCAAACCGAAGATTCCATTATGATGGTGTATAGAGGGAATCTATACGGACAGTCCACTCCGGTGCAGAACAGAGTAATCAAGGAACGCATTGAAGGCTTGCAAAAACAAATGGAAGATCTCAAGCACCAGGCTGAAGAAGAATTGCTCGTCCTGTCAGCAAAGATCAGCGCAACGGATCAGATCGCAGCTGAGAAGGCAAATAAATTAAAAGGCCAATTGACGATGATTGCTACGGAGCGTGAAAGACTAGTACTCATCAGCCCAATCAACGGGTACGTGGAAGATGTATATTTTAGCGTCAATGCCATGATCCCCGCACATAAGGACTTAGTGAAAATCAACCCGGATGCACCTAACAAAATCATTGGATTCATACATGAAACAAATGAAGTGCCTTTATCTATCGGAAGTAATGTAGAAATGACTTCATTCAATCGACCCGGGATTGTCTCCACCGGACTCATCGTCGGGGTCAACCCTAAAATGACGGAACTACCACTTCGGCTACGGAAGTTCATAGACCTGAGATCCTGGGGCAGGGAGGTATACATCTCCATTCCTGATACCAATTCATTTTACATTTCCGAAAAGGTGAATATCACACTACCCCATGATCAATAGCATGCGGTACTTGATCCTGAGTCTGGCTTTAATATCCGGATGGTCATCGGAGGCACAAGAAATCAGTTTAGAGGAGGTGCTAGGTACCGCCATTGAAGATCAAAACGTCTTACGCTATCAATCCATAAGGGATATAGCCAGTGATCTGAAGATGCATGATCCATTGGTGAAAGAAATAGCCCTGCGCATCGGCTTTAATGGCAGTGTGCTGGGAGACACGATTTATGGCTACCTGCGAAATGAAGATGATCTGCGGCTTCAGGTTAGTTTTAATGCTTTTGCTGTTCGTCAGAAACAGAAGCAGGTAAAATCGGCAAGATTACAAACATTAACCACCCGGCAGGTCGTGTTGACCCATTCAGCATTAATTGACCGGTATGAAGCTTTGTCGGAGTATGTCTATACAATTCCAGCATTGGATGGGTTGAAACACCTGGATACACTTCTTTATCTTGAACATGACATCATCAAAAGTATGCTTGCTACAGGAATACTTGAAGTGAAAGTAAGCAGGATCCTTGATGTCGAAGAAGACCGTAATCGGGTAATGCTGGATATCAATGAGACAGAAGAAAAGTTAAGGCGCGCCAAACTCGATATAGAAAAATATGCAGGTACCTTTTCTTCTATCAACATGGAGCAACTGGCTACCATCGAAGATTTGAGACAATTATTTATTTTCTTGAAGACTTCAGGCTATGTGGAACATCCGGACAATCTTGCATTATCGGCGGAGATTAAAATGGATTCCACCGTTTTTGCATATTCCGCCGCGCAAAACCGCCAGATACTGGATTATGTTTCCGTTGGCTATCAGAATCCACTATACCTTGAACGTCCGAATAAATTTAATACTTCTAACAACTTTGCATTCCGACTAGGGCTACTAGTTCCCATTACAGCTAACAACCGATACAGAAAGGGTGATGCGCTGCTCGATCTTAAAGAAAGTCAGGCCGAAGCTGATGAAGCCAGGATAGATCGGGATCAATCCTGGCGTAGCCAGATAGCCTTATTAGAAGGTCTCTTTAGTGAATATGACCTGGCTGTTGACCGGCTTGACAACAGCCTTATCCATCAAATGCTCACGAATCCGGCACTGATGGCTAATATTACGCCATTAGAGCATGTCGAACTGGAAATTGCACAACAAAAGCTGGTACTGCATCAACTTGATCTACTACAGAACATAGCTTCTGAATATATTGAACTCCTCAGCCTATCCGGCTATCTCGCCTGGAATCCGGAAACAAATTATTTAGCTAAACGCGGTAATTGATTGAAAATTCTTATAACTTGAAATAAAACAGTTAGATTAAGGATGAATTTTTAAAAATAAAGGGTAACTGGTGAGTACAAGCCACAAGGAAAACCCTCTTTTAAAATTGGCAGTTGCCTTTCAAAAACGACAGAACCAATAGAAGCCTTGAAAATCCTTGTTCCTTTCCTACCATATCAAGCATTTACTAATAACCTGGTGGGAATAGTCCGTGCTGTTTTTTCTACACGGTATAGCTGCATAGCACAGAGCCTTGCGATTAGATCGCTTTCCTTATATGTGGTACTAGCCATCCCTTTATTGCTTAGTGGTGATTTGCTGAATGCACAACCCCTGCCTTGTGGCCCTGTTCCGGATATGACGTCCACTTGTATACAGGCCTGTGTCATCTGTGATATTGATGGGTATGTCGGTATCAATAATGATACGCAGACTGGTCAGGAACCTCCTGGATTTTGCACGGGTACTGCCCATCACATGCAATGGATTGCTTTTATTGCCGGCAGCACCAATCTGACCATCACGGTCACCCCTTCAAATTGTGATGAAGGTGACGGACTTGAAGTTGCAATTTACTATAGCCTTAACTGTAATACCTTTCAACTTGTATCCAATTGTGATGGAGATATTCAGGAAGGTCAGGTCGGGGTGTTTTCCAATACAGTCCCATTGATCATCGGACAGTATTATTATTTTGTCATGGATGGAAATATGGACGACATATGTAACTATGTTATCAATGTGACCTCCGGCACCACGCTAGTTCCCCCACTTGCTGATGCAGGACCAGTGCAAGGCCCGATATCTTTATGCCAATCCGAAACAGCAACTTATTCAATTCCATCTATCCCTGGAGCCACGTTTTACAGATGGACACTTGATGGCAGCCCGGTAGGAAATGGAATAACAACAAATATCAGTTTTCCTCAACCCGGCGTTTACGAACTCTGCGTCGAGGCCTACAATGTATGCGACACAGCAGCTCCTGCATGCCATATCATTACCGTGATGCCTTCAAATGTCACAGACGATTCGATCGGATTGTGCCAGGGTGATTGCCTGGTTCTTGAAGATACTACTATCTGTGATCCGGGATTTTATATCCTGCATCTGACCAATGAACTTGGATGTGACAGCATCGTAAACCTGACAGTGACAGGTCTCAATTATACTGAAATTGATCTGGAGGTGACGATTTGTACAACAGATAGTTTACAGTTAAATGGTTCCTGGTATAGTGACCCAGGTGAGTATGATATCACTTTGATGACTGCTTCAGGTTGTGACAGCATTATTCATCTGGATTTGCAAACAATTGTATGTGAGTTTAACGGAGAGCTCGATGCGACACCTGTAGTATGTGCCGGTGATATGACTGGCGAATTAATTCTTGAGGTCACAACAGGCGTTCCTCCATTTAATTATATCTGGCAGCAAACCAGCGATGGGCTTACCGGATCTGGCACTGTCGCAGAACTGAATACACCTGAAGCCATTTCTAATCTTCCGGCAGGTACATACTTCCTCACCGTCACCGACCAGTTTGGTAATGATCTTATTGTTTCGTCCACTATCACTGAACCACCGGCTATGGTAGTCGATATCATTGCTGCTGACTATAATGGATTCAATATCACATGCGCCGGTGCATCTGATGGAGAGATGATGTGCATTGTGAATGGAGGAACACCCGATTATCATCTTCTATGGAGTACCGGAGATACGATTTCACCCATAGTTACCCTGGCGCCAGGGATGTACACCCTGACAGTGACAGATGCTCTTGGTTGTGCAATACAGGACAACATCACCTTAATCGAGCCTGATGGTTTGATGATGGATGTAACTTTTAATGACCCTTCCTGTGGCGGGCTCAATACAGGCTCCGTAGAAATGATATCCACATCAGGGGGAGCAACTCCCTATCAGTATTCAATTTCCGGAGGAGCATCCAATTCGAATGGCGTTTTTACAGGATTGTCAGCTGGGATGTATACAATTACAGTTCAGGATGCCAATGGATGTTCCTCTGTGGTTAATGGCGAATTGACAGGGAAGATCATTCCTTTCCCGGATGCCGGTGATGATGTTGAAATCGAACTGGGTTATTCGACAATGCTTTCAGGGATGGTGGATATACCTGATGCCCTGGTGGAGTGGACACCTGCAGTAAACTTAAGCTGTGCTTTTTGTCTTGATCCGAATGCTACTCCTTTTACGACTACCGATTTTATCTTGATGGCAACTTCTTCAGATGGATGTGTTGGCCTGGATACTGTCATCGTACGTGTACGTAAGAGTGAAGCTGCAGTTTATATTCCGAATGCGTTTTCGCCAAATGATGATGGGATCAATGATTATTTGACGGTGTATGGTAATCGGTCTGTCAAACAGATAGACAAATTATCTATTTTCTCCAGATGGGGTGATCTTGTATTCGAAGAAACGGTCTTTATGCCTAATGAGGCATTGCATGGTTGGGACGGAACCTTTCACAACAAACCTGTACAGACTGGCGTATTTACGTGGATAGCAGAGGTGCGATTTCTTGATGACGAAGTGGAAAGATATTCAGGGGATATTACCTTGATTAGATAAGGCATTCCAGCATACTGTTGTCCTAATAGATCTTTTCCTCGCAGCGACATTTATCCATGATCTTCAACGTGTTTATTTTGTAAGAGTGGTAATCAATGTTGGCCGCTTCACAAGACATCTTAACCAGACCAGGTGGCAACTCATCAATCTGGGCGTATTGAACCATCTTGATAAATTTCTTCTCTCCCAACTCTTGCATACCCAAATACTGACAAACAACCTGCTTTTGCACTATGTGGAAAGAATCCAGACCGATGGCTATCCTGTTGGTATTCACTGCCTGCATGAGGCTGTCTGTATAAAAAACAAATGGCCTGTAGATTTCGCCCATCACCAGATTGATTGTAGTCTTCATAAAATTGTAACCCGGCCTTGGATCGTCAGGTTGATTTCCGATTAACTCCATCAGTGTGGCATAAATGGAGGGATGAAGATCTCCTGCATAAAAGGCCGATTCTATTATCCGTTGCACTTTATTGATGATCTCTTCGTCTTCACCTTGAATAAAATGTCTCAATAGAATATAGACTACTTCATTCCATTGATGATCCGCATCATAGAAGACACCCATCCTTTCTTCACCCGGAAATCCATATTGATTATAAAGCTTTTCAAAACGAATGAAGTTTTCCTTGTCTACACTATCCCTTCGTGCATAAATGGCTTTTCGAGCTTCATAGTCCTTCTGGCTGAAAGCATCATAATCTCTGATCTCCTGATCAATAACAAACATTTCCTTTAACGATTTCTCATACATGGTTTCCGGCAAACTGGATTTTTTCTGGATTTTCACCAGCTTGTTGATTGCGGCCAGCTCCACTTTGCTAAACAACCTTTTCGGTAGGGCCTTAAAAACCTGGGCTGTATCCACTTGTTTATAAACGATAATCTGGTGAAGGGGGAATTCATTCTTGTGAGATAGTCCACTTTTAACATTGAGTAGTATAAAATTCTTCAGGTCCTCATAAAATGGATATGTTTTGTGCATAAAGGCCGTATCGTAGTAAGCAGAAGCCTGTTCAAAGTGGTTGTCATAAATCGCTCTGGCCGCGAGATTAGTGTACTTGTAATAAGTGGCAAGGTCAACCGGCATCGTATCCGCCATCAAGGCTTCTGTAACTAATGTTGAAAGAAGTACATCATTACCTTTCCTGGCGTCACGTGAATGAGTAGATCCGGTGGGCTTTTGAAAACCCTCCAAATGAATGGTCAGCAGCGCAAAAGGCAGGAAAATCAGCTGAACCCAAATGCTGGTATGTGATGACATAACGAGTGGAATGAAGTGAGCTTTTCGTTGAAGGCACTTTGGCCATACCACCTTCCAACGTCCTGATAGCCAACTTATTTTGCAGAAATAATATTTGTCACCTTCTATCATTATCCTGATTCCCTTACTTTTACAAATATTTACACTTACAATTCACAACTCACAACTCACAACTCACAACTCACAACTCACAACTCACAATTCACAATTCACAACTCACAACTCACAATTCACAACTCACAACTCACAATTCACAACTCACAACTCACAATTCACAACTCACATTGCCAAAACAACCTCGCATACCAATTCCTTTCCGCTACGTAGTCAAACTCCTCGTCGAGTTGATCCTGCTGGGACTGGTTGCTTTCTTTTATAACAAGAGTGCATCGTGGCTGGATGATTTCTCCTTTGTCGGACCGGTCATGCTGGTAATTTTGCGATTCCTGATTTTCCTCTTTGGGGCCAGCCTTGTGGTTCGATTGCTGGCGATGATATACCGTGGGAGGAAACATCTACCCTACCATAAACGCGATAATGTCACCACCGGACTGAGCAACCTCTTCATCATGTTTATTGCCGCCTATGGCTTTATTTCCATCTTCGGCTTGTTCGGCATCAGTCTTGCCCACATGTTTACGACGCTATCAATTGTGGCAGCTGCGATTGCGATTATATCAAAAGATTTCTTCGCGGATATCATCAGTGGCGTTGTCATCAGTTTCAGTAAGGAAATCTCCATTGATGATCATGTCAAGATCGGTGATCACCGGGGCAAGATCCTGGATATCAACATAGCCAAGACGGCACTGCTGAATGAAGACGACGATATTATCTTTATCCCCAATAGTACAGTGTTCACCAGCGATGTGATCAACTATACCAAAAAGCAGATCAAGAAGACAAGTATCGAATTTGAAATTCCTTCCGGCAGTATTGACTCTATTGAAGAACTGGAAGAACAACTCATTCTATCCCTGGTAGAATACCATCATCTTATTGAACCGAACTCCTACTACCTCCGGGTCGTCCATATTAAGAAAGACTTGTTGTCCCTCAAGTTTCAGTACAACCTGATCCAGTTTAGCCGGGAGATGGAGCGTACCATCAAGCGCAAGGCCGTGAGGCATATCGTGAAGAATATCTCGGCGGCGAAAACTGTGCAGAAGTAAAATCAGATATGCCGTTGCAGGAGTTTGCTCCTGCAACCAACTGGATACCTAACGCAATACTCTGCTTCCAAGATGCCGTTGGATGGAGTTCTCTCCGCCAACGACCGCGATATCTACCTCAATTCCAAAGGAGAATTTAAATTGGAATTCTCATGGTTGCAGGAGCAAACTCCTGCAACGGCTATGGCCATTTGATCCAAACCTATAATTGCCGCGGCTTTCAAGCCGTGGTTCGGATGCAATTTTGAATGAGGCTTTAGCCCATAACTGAAATCCCAGGTTCTTTCCTATTCATTAATACTTTAAGTATTCCAAGGTTTTGAATCCTCTAATATGTTTGCGCAGAGACGCAGTTGATTTAGCCTTT
>Ga0073902_10001452_pt1 | contig 12789 bp, 10 predicted proteins | sample KloWWTmeKNB19Kit_FD_66667 | JGI IMG/M metagenome (GOLD analysis project Ga0073902, IMG submission 66667) | Active sludge microbial communities from Klosterneuburg, Austria, studying microevolution and ecology of nitrifiers - Klosterneuburg... | ecosystem: Engineered > WWTP > Aerobic digester >...
AGTCTTTAGCATTTTTCAAAAATAAGGTGTAAAGAGATTTATTAATAAACATTTTACTTTAATTCTTAAATAAAATCGGCACTTCACAATGTGAAGGCGTATTTTCAAAAATTCTTATGCTGCTCCGAAAATTCGCCAGCAAAAGTTCCTATCTCTATTGCTACAATTTGAGGAAAATATCCACTTTATTGATAATAGAAATTATCCAAAAAACTAATATTCCTTTATTTAGCTAATTAACATATAACAAAAAGATCATTACGATCATAAAAAAGAACAGTGCCATTGACGGCAAGAGCCAGGGCTTAATAAGAGTTGCTTCACCTTTTTCAGCTTTGTTAATTTTATAGACCGCTATAAGAAATATAGCTAAAATCACCAATCCGTGAACCAATGCCAAGCGATGGGACATAGAATAAGACCATTGAATTAGGTTAACAATAATTATAGTAAAAATAATGGTCTCGTAACTTTCCGGTTTTAATTTTCGTATTCTCATTTTATTAAGTATTTTTATTGAAGTAATATTTATTTACAGCAATTATTCTGTAATGCTTGGGAAGTAGAACACTATTGTTGAATCAAATAATCTCAATTCTCATTAACAATCGAAGAGTAATCAAGATTTTGTAAAATAAGAAAGAATGAATGAAGGAAAGAAATTTAACAAAACTTGAATATTATTTATATCTCCAATCAATCTATCGGCAATATATAATTCTTAAATTTACGTTATACCAAAATATAAATAATCTTTCCGTCATAAAAATAAATTTATAGGTTATTATCCTATGAAAATGTACTGTGCACTTTCAGTGCTTGATTTTTCTCATATCATTCGAGGGGCGACGCCTCTGGCTATTATACTGCGCACCTGCAGTGCTAAGTCTGTCAGAGCCTATGCCATCATTATGTCTTCATCCCGTCATACCCCCAAGAGTGAGCAATTCGGAATTCAGAGCTGAAGTTTTTTTGAGCGCTATCTGCCAATATTTGTTTACTCCCGCGAATGAAATGTGGCGGGATAGCGTTGGGTGAAGCAAATGGCGCGAACGGCCAATTATCACCGCAGGCGCGTGAGTGATAGCAGCGATAGCCCACTGTGAAGCATGGGCTACAAGCGAATAGCACGACCCTGCCAAAGGCGGGGGCACGCCAAAAAAAATCTATTAAGCCTAAAAAAGAAGTCAATCAACTCTTAATTCAAATCAGGTGCCTGGTCCCCTGATAGATACAACCGCCAATACTGTCCATACTGGCGCCAGTCACTGAGCTGAGGAAGTGTGGAATATTTTTGACGCGTAATAATCCGGCTAAGGCCATCAGCAGCGCTTCCTTGAACTCGATGATCTGCAGTTCGGGTAGAACGACTTCAACTCCATTCTCTTTGCTACAGCGCTCCGAAATGCACTCTACCAGATATTGATTGAGCGCACCGCCACCGGTGACCAGCATTTGGGCTCCTTCGAAGGAGGTATTTTCGCGGGTGCAGATATTCTTGATCTCAGCGCTAAGGCGATCTGCGATGAACTCACAAAAAGTATTCAGCTTGTCAGCAGCTGAGAAATCAAAGGACTTGATGACCGGCCATAGATCACGCATGACCCAATTGTTGTCCAATGATTTGGGGTAAGGAGTACTAAAATAATCCAGTCGCTTGAGCGCAGTATTCAACTCTGGTTGTAACTTACCACTGCGAGCTGTCAGACCATCCTGGTCATAAGCTTGGCCACTTTGCGAAGCCAGTTTATTCATCACTTGATTCGCCGGGCTAATATCAAAAGCTACATAGTGACCCTCTATGCGAGCACTCAGATTGGTAATACCGCCTATATTTAAGCACAGCGGAAATCCGGCAAATAACTTGCTCTCTGCAATGGGAATCATAGGTGCTCCCTGCCCGCCCAAAGCAACATCGGTGCTGCGAAAGTCAGAGATTACCGGTAGACCTGTCACTGCTGCTATGGCCGCACCATTGCCGATCTGAAGAGTCATGTGGTTCTGTGGCTCATGGAATACGGTATGACCGTGTGAGGCAATAAAATCAGGTACGATCTGTGTCCGACGAAGAAACAACAAGGCCTGCTCTCCAATATATTTGCCGAAAGTATTGTGCGCCAGCCACATCTCCTTAGCAGAGGTCTGATAAGCCTTCAGCAGGCGATCCTGCCAAAAGACACTCAGCTCGAAGGTCTCGGATTCGATGATCTCCCAGGACTGAATATAAAATGAATCTTGCTCATCCGAATATACAAACCTGCACAAGGCAAAATCTAATCCATCGAGCGAACTGCCGGACATGACCCCCAGGGCATAACTTTCTCCCATACTCCTATTTTTTTCGCAAATTTAAGTACAAGAATAATGATTTTCCTCCTTCGATGTTCTATAATGAAAGTATAGTTAGAGTCTGTGCAGGAAATCTAGGCACATCATAAGGTCTCACCTAGATGCTCTGTATCCGCCAAAATAGACGTAAGGGCTAAGATTTACCTCTCTCACAAAGAAAATTTCATGTTATTTAAGTATAATTGCATCCTTTCAAATCAGATGATCATGCGAAGCAATATTATTTTTTGTAGTATTCTAACTCTCTTTCTTTCACTCCATACGCCTTCCTCAGCAGGTGAGATATTCATGCACTCCCCCTCGGGTAAGGTCAAAGCGTCTTTTCTCCAAAAGGCAGGTGGTAACTCGGTCTATAAAATGTGGCTTGGTAATGACCCTGTGCTCAATGAATCTAAACTAGGCATAAAAATCAAGGATAATGACCTGTTCAATACCACTCTACTATCCAAGGTAGATTCTCAATCTCAAAACTACACCTGGAAACCGGTGTGGGGAGAGGAAGCCACCATCAAATGTAATTACACAGAATATATCTATACCCTGGTGTCTACCAGCAATCAAGCCATATATTACCAAATCCAATTTAGACTTTTTGATGATGGCATGGGTTTCCGGTATGTATTCCCACGACAGTCTGACCTGGCCTATTTCATCATCACAGATGAATTGACGACTTTCGACATGACCGGCGACCACTCTACTTTTTGGATACCGGGGGATTATGACTCAAATGAATTTACCTACTTAAACACGCGCTTATCTGAGGTGGATAGGCGCAAAAATGTGAATGCAGATGCCATATTTGCAAAGACCAGTTTCAGTAATCAAGCGGTCCAAACACCACTGATGATGAAATCTGCCAATGGTATATATATCAATATCCACGAGGCCGGACTGCGAAATTATCCCGCAATGGATCTTGACGTGGATATAAGAAGCTATATACTGTCTGCTCATCTGGTGCCCGATCCTGTGGGAAATAAAGCCTACATGCAGACCCCATGTCAGACGCCCTGGCGCACCATCGTATGCAGTAGAAAGGCAACCGATATATTAAGTTCAAGATTGATTCTCAATCTGAATGATCCGGCACCTGAGGGAGACTATTCCTGGATCAAGCCGATGAAGTACATAGGCATCTGGTGGGACATGCACGTAGGCACAGCCTCTTGGAATTACGCAGATACATCCAATCTAAAACTAAGCACTACCGACTGGGCCGCGCTCAAACCCAATGGCAAGCATGGCGCAAACAACAAGAAAGTACGTGAATACATTGACTTCGCAGCCAAATACGGCTTCAAAGGCATACTAGTCGAAGGCTGGAACATAGGTTGGGAAGACTGGTTTGGGAAATGGAAAGAAGAGGTGTTTGATTTTGTGACGCCCTATCCTGATTTTGACATCGCAGCGCTGAATGCATACGCCCATTCGAAAGGGGTATCGCTGATCATGCACCATGAAACCTCAGCCTCTGTGACCAACTACGAGCGCTGTCTCGACACTGCCATCAAAGTAATGAAGCAATACGGATACCCCGCTGCTAAAACCGGCTATGTCGGCTACATCATCCCACGTGGAGAACACCATGACGGCCAGTGGATGGTCAATCACTACGAGCGTGTGGCTAAGAAATTTATGGAAAATAAATTGATGCTCGATGCTCATGAGCCGGTGCGGCCGACAGGACTTCAGCGCACCTATCCCAACTGGCTGGCCTGTGAAGCTGCTCGCGGACAGGAGTTTAATGCCTGGAGCAGCGGCAATCCACCTGAACACGAAACCATACTACCATTCACACGGTTGATGGGAGGGCCAATGGACTATACTCCCGGTGTATTCCAGACCGAAATGAGTTATTATGACAAGAATAAAAAAGAGCGGGTTCACACGACACTGACCAAGCAGCTCGCTCTCTATCTGACGCTCTACAGTCCGCTGCAAATGGCAGCAGATCTCATCGAGAACTACGAACGCTTTCCGGATGCATTTCAATTCATAGTAGATGTGCCAGTGGAGTGGCAAAAGTCAATCTATCTGGATGCCGAACCCGGAGACTTTCTATACGTAGCCCGCAAAGATAAATATGGTGACAACTGGTATATAGGCTGTATCACTGATGAAAATCCCAGAAATACAAAGCTCAATCTGTCGTTTCTGGATCCGGGTAAGACATACATCGCCACAATATATGCTGATGCAAAGGATGCACACTATATCAACAAGCCTCAGTCGTATAAAATCGAAAAATTTGTGGTGAATAGCAAGTCAGTGATCCCGGTAAGAATGGCAGCGAGCGGCGGCACCGCTATAAGTATAAAGGTAGCCGGCAAGGGTGAACAGGCAGGAATTAAGAACATCTCCGCCAAATCTGCTTGGAAAGCTTGGGAATCACGCTGAGCGGAAAAGGAGTTATACAGTTGAGTGAGGTCATTTGTTTTGTCTGGATAAGAGTCGGAAGTCCGACTTATATGAGTACAATTCTATCTATTAATTTTTAATATTCTTCCTTACTTGCCTTTGAATCCAATCAAAAAAGTAAGGCATGACGTGCCCCCAAGTGTAGGGATCATGGGTGCCCCCAGCCACTTCCATATACTCTATTGAATTGCTACGGTCAAAACCCCGATGGATCAGTGTATCGATGAGATGGAGTGTGTCATCAATAGAATCAATGACACCATTGTGATTGCGATCTGAAAGCTCGTCACGTGTTCCGGCTTCAAACCAGTATTTTTGTCTGAAGTCTAATGGCAACTTCTCTATCGTCTCGTGCATGATACGAAAGTCATCGGGCGTATCAGCGGTGAAGGGCTTATGTCTCCACCAGAAACTACCTGAAAAAACGCCACAAAAGCTCATTAATTCAGGATGTCGAACAGTAAAATCAAAAGCGGAAAGCCCTCCCAGAGAAAAGCCGGCAAAACCCATCCTGTCAGGAGGAGCATTGAAGTGGTATTTCTGCTTCAACAGAGGCAATATCTCACTGATGAGTGAATGATGATATGGAATAGCTTTACTTCCTCTGTTTCTATAATCCAATCTAGCTACTGCCCCATACTCATTGATACGGTCGCCACAATCCAAGCCACACACAGCAATCTTACAATGATCGTATATCTTATTAAAAGCGTCAACGGATCGCTGCATATGAAGGAGTGGAAAATCTTGTCCATCATTGAATAAAATAAAAATACAATGAGGATGATGGAAGTGCCCTTGGCCCAAAATCCTTGCTTTGACATTTCGACCCAATATCTTGGACTTTATGAAAGTTTCCTGAAGAGTTAGAGCTTCTGTTTGGTACAATGTGGCAATATTCAATAATCAAAAGTACAAAAAGGCAGCAGAAATCATAATATTTGGACATTCTATTAATAAAAAAATACTTTTGACGTTGCAATACTGATTCAATTCCTTCATCTATGATTAAGACATACCTGATTTTCGCCTGTCTGTTTATTCATTTTGCACTTATCGCCCAAAACAACTCTCTGGAAGGCCGTATATATGACCAACTAAACCACAATCCGGTAGTAAATGCCAGCATAAGTGTAGTAAGTGCGGAAGATTCACTGCTGAGAGCATATACGCGCAGCGATCTAAAAGGGTACTATAATATCTCCGACCTGGATACAGGGTGGGTCAATGTATATTATTATTATCCTGGATTTCTAATCAATATGGAGACGGTGCATCTTACATCGGTCCAAAAACTCTTCCAGATTGATACACTAGAACTGATAAAGCAGGACCAGATGCTCGGTGAAGTAACCATACTTGATGCAGGCAAGATCAAAATAAAAGGCGATACAATACAATTTACCGCAGACAGTTTCAAAGTGAGTGCAAATGCTACTGCGGAAGATCTATTAAAAAAACTTCCAGGCTTACAGGTAAATTCAAAGGGAGTAATTACAGCCATGGGGCAAGAGGTAAAGAAAGTTTTCGTCGATGGTGAAGAATTTTTCGGAAGTGACCCTACCATAGCTACAAAAAATATTCAAGCAAAGGCAATTGATAAAGTGCAGGTGTTTGACAAAAAATCAGATGCAGCAGAGATGACCGGTATAGAAGATGGTGAAAAAATAAAAGCCATAAATCTCCTCCTAAAAGATCAATATAAAGAGGGCTATTTCGGCAAGATAAGTGCGGGCTTTGGCGCGACTCCCTTTTATTACAACAATACTGTTCTGGGACAATTCTATCAGGGAAAATCAAAATACGGACTATATGGAATTATATCCAATACCGGTACGACTAATCTATCATTTGAGGATTCACAGAAATATATGGGTACAGGAGGTATGAGTATTATGTCTACAGGATCTAACATTTCTATGACATACACTTCTGATGATGATTTTAGTTGGGATGGACAGTATAATGGCGAAGGTATTCCAAAGTCAAAGGCTATTGGGGGTTCTTACTCTACCAAAGTATTTAAAGATAAATTAAAGATTAATGCTAATTATGGATTTTCAAATCGCGAGAATGATCTGGAGAAAAGTGATTTTACAAAACAATTTTTGCCGAATACATTTTTGATTTTTGAAAATGATCGCACGAGTCACAGTTCACTAAATAAGCACTCCGGGTTAGTAAATCTGGATTACCAACTGGATAGCTTCACCACCATTAAATACAACATCAACATTTCAAAATCAAACAATTCAGGTATCTCTACCCTACTGACAAACAATAAAAATAATGAAGATAAAATATTGTCTTCAGTAGATCGAAAAGGTGTTCAGAAAAGCGGAGAAGACCGCATCGGACAAACACTTAATTTCAGTAAAAAATTCAGAAAGCAGGGTCGCTTTATTTATTTATACGGAAACTATACTCAAAATGAAAAGGTGGATTCTACCCTATATAATAGTTACAATCAATATTTTATAGAGCACAGAGAAGAGCGCCTGGATCAAAATCGAATCAGAGAGATCAACAATCGAAACTATGCAGCGAAATTGGTATATACCGAGCCACTCACTACCTCACTTTCGCTGTCATCAACAATATATAGAAATGGGGCATATTCTAATTCAAGTTTCACTACCAATAATAAAAATCCGGAAACTAATCTTTATGACCAAAAACTAGATTCACTCAGCAATCATTTCATATATGATAACTATGCGAATGGCGCAGGGCTGAACCTGAGCTATAGTAAAGATAAACTGATGTGGGGAATTGGTACTTCATTTGAGAATAACAACTTTGCACTGGATAACCGGGTACAAGATACGGTCATAAGATACGACATAAATAAATGGTTGCCGAATGGATTCTTTACCTACCGATTTACTCGTACCAGCAGAATCAATATTAATTACAATGGAAGCACCAAGCCACCGGACATCACCCAGCTTCAGCCACTTAGAGACAATACAGACCCACTCAATATCGTCATAGGTAATCCACAGTTGCGCCAGGAATACAATCAAAGTATCGGTATATCTTATAACTTCTGGAAAGCACTCACTGGACAGAGTTTTTGGGGCTCTATACATGCCTCTAATACGCTAAATAATATTTCTGAACGAAATACGATCGATGCTTCTGGCAGAAGTATAACAACTTTTGAAAACACCAATGGCAACTATTCAGCTTCCGTATATGCGAGCTTCGACCAGAAAATTAATAAAAAGATCAGGTTATCTGTAGGGACATACAGCACATTTATGCAGAATGTATCCTATATCAATAATATACGTACCGAAGTACAGACTTTTAGTCTTGGTCCACAGTTAGAAACTTACATTGACATTGAGGATAAAATGAATATAAATATATCTTATAATCCCAGTTGGAATCGTACTACGGGTGGGGTCATCTCAAATGAAGTAAAGTATTATTCACACGAGATCGAAGCAGGTGTCGAATATAAATTCAGCAAATCTCTATCTCTTAAGACAAATGCAAATATCATTCAACAGAATGCACAGACAGACTATGACAAGCGATTTGATCAGGTATTGTGGAATGGAACACTGAGTTATTCATTTATGAAGGACAAACAGTTAGAACTAATGTTGACAGTTCATGATATATTAAACAATAATAAGGGCTTACGTAGATATACTAGTTCGCAGACGATCAATGAGACCAGATACAACACCATTCAACGGTATGGAATGATCACACTGGTATATAATTTTAAAAATCAGGCTAAGGACAAAAAATCAGATCAATGAAAAAGTGGATATTAACCCTGGTCGCTCTGAGTATATTCAGTCAGGTCTGGTCTCAGGAAGTGCATGAATGTGGTATCATAAACTACGAGCGGAGGTTCAGTATAAAGAAAGCACTCACCGAATCAAAAGACGGAAATGAGAACCCTTGGATGGATGAAATCATTCGCATGGCTCCAAAATTTAAAATTGATCAGTTTACCATGCTGTGGTCACCAGGCAAATCACGCTATATATTTAAAGAAAATTCAGATAAGAGCAAGTCCAGAATGTGGGGTGGTGATGTGGCGCAACATAATGAAGTGTACAAAGACTTCTCCACGGCGAAACAATATTCCCTTAAAGAGATATTTGAGGGAGATTACTTGATCGAAGATACGATACACCGCTTCACATGGAAGATCACCAATGAGTACAGAGAGATAGCCGGCTACAGTTGTCGTCGTGCTACTTGTGTCATTCAGGACTCACTCTATGTGATAGCTTACTACAGTGAGGATCTCGCCAGCTCTTCAGGGCCGGAAAGTTTTGGAGGATTACCAGGGATGATACTGGGTATAGTAATGCCCCGAATGAATACAACGTGGTTTGCCACAGATGTACGGACTGAGTGCAATCGCAGTGGTGAAATTATAAAACCTGTTAAAGGAAAAAAAATACAAATGGACGTACTCAATAAGAAACTAGAAGAAGAGTTTGGCCGTTCAAAGAAATGGTATCAGAAAATGATCTGGAACTTGTTAATTTAAAATAGCAGGGTTACTAATATGCGCAAAAATAAGTTTGAAAGAATATCCGGATAAATACAGTCTCGGATTTAAATTAGAGAAAACAATATGGATACTATTGTAACATTTTTTACTGATATCAATGGATGGCTGAATAATTTCAGCAGTATGTATCCAGTAATTGTATATTTTCTGCTTTTTTCGATTGTATATCTGGAGAGTGCTTTCTTTCCGGCAGCTCCTTTCTTACCGGGCGACGGCCTGTTGATGGCAGTGGGTGTCATCGCCAGCAATGGAGTATTGAATTTGTTTATAGCCATACCTGTATTAATACTGGCCGGAACCTTAGGCAGTGATACATCTTTCAGATGGGGGCGAAGCTTTGGAAAAAACAAAAAGGGCTTGCACTCACCACGATATCAGAAGATTTATCAGAAAGCGCTGAAATTTTATGAAAAGTATGGAAATTCCGCATTCGTTTTATCACGCTTTATGCCGGTGATCAGAGCTTTAGTACCCTTTGTCGCCGGAGCTATTGACATGAAAGAAAATAAAGTCATTAGAATCAGTTTTTTGAGTGTCACATTTTGGGTGATATCTATCATATTAACAGCCTTCTTTTTGGGCCATCTTGATATAATAAAAAATCATTTTACACTGATCATTTTAAGTATCACAGTGATAAGCCTTACTTTTTCTGCTCTGATACCACTTCTACATAGAGAGAAGGAAGAAATTAATGAGTAAAGATAAATTGGGTCGCTACGCTTTGGTCTTTGGGTCGCTACGCTTTGGTCTTTGGGTCGCTGCGCTTTAGTATAATGGCGTTTTGGCGCTTTGGCGCTTTGGCACATTAGCGTTTTGGCGCTTTGGCACATTAGCGTTTTGGCGCTTTGGCAAGAAGAAGGGGTAATCTCTTGTTTGGATACGCACAATATAGGTTAATTACTTTCACTATTATTCAATTACAATTTAAAGGTATTACGCCCATGCAGGGCTTAATCTTTTCTATTATTCCAACACAGGGCGATGCCCTATGCTATCGTATTACGCCCTTTCAGGGCTTAAGTTTTTTCCGTATCCATACAGGGCCAATCTTTTCTATTATTCAAACACAGGGCGATGCCCTATGCTATCGTATTACGCCCTTGCAGGGCTTAAGTTTTTTCCGTGTCCATGCAGGGCTTAACCTTTTCTATTATTCCAACACAGAGCGATGCCCTATGCTTTCGTATTACGCCCATGCAGGGCTTAAGTTTTTTCCGTGTCGATACAGGGCCAATCTTTTCTATTATTCCAACACAGGGCGATGCCCTATGCTATCGTATTATGCCCTTTCAGGGCTTAAGTTTTTTCCGTGTCCATGCAGGGCTTAATCTTTTCTATTACTCAAACACAGGGCGAGGCCCTATGCTATCGCATTACGCCCTTTCAGGGCTTCTTTTGTATCGCGGTTCAGGTAGTTTTTTTATGAAATAATTTTAGACAATTAATGCAAACTAAAATAGGATCTGCGGCTATTAATTATCTTTACTATTACTCTGTTCACCCCCAACCCTTTCCGAAAGGCGACACGCGTAGTTTTACAGTTTAAATTAATCGTTAATCTTAATTAACCAATAGTCATAATTCACAATGAGTTTTGAGCAAAAAAAAGCAGCCCGTACGGGCTGCAAAAGAACTATAAACCTAATTAAAAGAACAAAGACTAATTTATATATTCCATGGATTTATATCCAGGAACTAATCAGCCAGACCTCTTAGAAATGGATTATCATTTCTAATATCTAACTCATTATCTTGAGATATAGACCAGCGTGATAAATTTTGTTCGCTGGAATGTGGCACATCTTCCAATACCACCTTGCGACGAATGTAGGCCGGCGTATTTTCCAATTCTACTATAGTAGCCACATTACTCAAGCGCGCATTTGCAATTTGCTTACGATAGTCATTTCTGGCACTCATCTCATCATATACAGGCTTTCTTTCGGGCGGATGATTGGATGGTGTATCGATATATGGATCAGAAAACTGAGTGTTGCTGTAAGTCTCGGCAGTGGTGCGCAGATCGTTTTTTCCAAACTCGAATAGTTGACCCTGCATTTCTTTTGTTTCAGTTGTTTTAAAGCTGAAATCAATAACTTTTTCATCGTCCAGTGATACGATATTGGGTGTGACGGTATGATCATGTAACATCTTGCGGCTCTTATCGAATCCACTGGCGATGAGTGTAACTGAGATTTTTTCTCCCAGAGCTTCATTAGAACAATTACCCCAAATGATATTGGTATTCATACCTGCCTCTGCTTGAACGAATTCATTAATCTCATAGATTTCATCCATTGTAACTTCTTTCGTACCTGAGGTGATGTTCAATAAGATATTCTGAGCTCCACTGATGTTATTATCCTCAAGTAATGGAGAGTTGAGTGCAGCATCTACTGCACGTCTGGCTCTGTCTTCACCTTCTGCGGAAGCGCTACCCATGATAGCTACACCACTATCTCTCATCACTGTATTGACATCTTCAAAATCTACATTGATATAGCCGGCAACTGTGATGATCTCGGCTATACCGCGAGCGGCTGTAGTCAGTATATCATCTGCGTGTTTAAAAGCTGCTGAAATGGCCAAGTTGCCATATATATCACGAAGTTTATCATTAGAAATGACTATGAGTGAATCCACATTGCGTTTCATTTCTTCGATACCATCTACTGCAAAGCGCTGTCTCAAGCGACCTTCAAAAGCAAATGGAACGGTCACTATGCCCACTGTCAGAATACCCATTTCTTTGGCTGCCTTTGCAATGATGGGCGCCGCACCGGTACCTGTGCCACCTCCCATTCCGGCGGTGACAAATAGCATTTTGGTACCATTGTTGAGGAAGAGTTGTACATCTTCTATTGATTCGAGGCAGGCATGCTTGCCTACTTCAGGTTTGGAGCCTGCACCGCGACCATCCGTCAGGCCGGGGCCCAGTTGAATTTTCGTCGGGACCGGACTGAGATCGAGTGCCTGATTATCTGTATTACATATAGCGAAGTCAACACCGATGATACCTTGCAGGAACATGTGATTGACAGCGTTGCTGCCACCACCACCTACACCGATCACTTTTATTATCGACTGGTCTGTTTTTGGTAGATCAAATTCTAGTTTTGGCATGGTTTATAATTTAAAAAATATTTAGGAATAAGGATTTGTTTCTTTTAAGTATTGTTTTTTATTTTAGATCAGCGTCATCTGCTGCTTCGAAATATTCGCGCGCCTTGGTCATCATTTTCTGACCCCAGGTTACTTTTGGTTCAGAAGGTATTGGATCATTGCCTTCCGAAGTATCAGTAATTTCTTGTCTTCCAGGAGTGGCTGTTACTGATTGAATAGTCCCTTGCTGTTCTTTATAAGTGCCAATTACCGGATTTTGACCCGACTCGACTATCTCTACTTCTATAGGCTTGTTTATGACGCGTGGCGCTTTATCTTCTAGTTCGGTTTCTTTGATTTTGCTAGCT
>Ga0073902_10001462_pt1 | contig 12740 bp, 10 predicted proteins | sample KloWWTmeKNB19Kit_FD_66667 | JGI IMG/M metagenome (GOLD analysis project Ga0073902, IMG submission 66667) | Active sludge microbial communities from Klosterneuburg, Austria, studying microevolution and ecology of nitrifiers - Klosterneuburg... | ecosystem: Engineered > WWTP > Aerobic digester >...
CCCGAGCAGGCCGCCCGCATCGTCGGCTACGCCAAATACCCGCCCCAGGGCGTGCGCGGCAACGGCGGGCTGATGCCCCATCTCGGATTTGCGATGAACCGGGCCCAGTACACCGAGGCTGCCAATCGCGAGACCCTGGTCGCCGTGCAGATCGAGACGAAACTGGCGGTCGAGAATGTTGATGCGATCGCGGCCGTGCCGGGCATTGACGTGCTCTTCATCGGCCCAAACGACCTGCATATCTCGCTCGGCTACGGGCCAAGCTACTGGAGCGATGCGCCGCTCTTTCGAGCCGCGGCTGACAAGGTCGTCGCCGCGGCGGCCAGGCACGGCAAGGCGGCCGGGATCCTGATGGGCAACGCCACCCAGGCCAAGGCCCGCCGGGCCGACGGTTTCACCTTTATCGGGATGGGGGCGGACACCCTCACCCTCCTCAACGCCGTCGGCGCGGGCTACGCCGAAGTCACCGGCGCTGCCGCGCCGCCCGGCGGCTGGGGCACCCACCTGCGGATGGGTTAGCCGATCTCGGCCGTCATCCGAAGCAGCATGACTCCTGCAAAATCGCCTGACAGGATCCCCGAACGGTGCCATACGCGCCAATTGCCGGCGGTCTATGGTTGTTTGCAGGAGAACGGGAGAACGGGAGGGTAAATGCCTTCTCCCGTTCTCCTTGTGATTTCAGTTAATATGCCGTGCCTATGAACATCGACCAAAAATACCCCAGCGTCGCGGAGATGGAAGCGGCGGCCTATCGGCGCCTGCCGCCGTTTATGCGCGATTATCTGTTCGGCGCGCTGGGGGGCAACGTGAGCCGCCAGAAGAACCGCGACGACCTGAACGCGGTTGAGTTGATGCCGCGCTATCTGTCCGACGGCACTGCGCCTGACATTCGCGCCACCCTGTTTGGCCGCGCCTATGACGCGCCGTTTGGTGTCGCGCCGGTTGGGTTGTCCGGCTTGATCTGGCCGAGGGCTGAGCGCATTTTGGCGGCTGCGGCCAAACGCCATAACATCCCCTATGCGCTCAGCACGGTTGCCACGGCGAGCCTTGAAGACATCCGCGCCATCGCGGGCGAGCATGCCTGGTATCAGCTCTATACGCCCAAGCAGCCGGAAGTGGTCAAACATCTGCTCGGTCGATGCGAGGCTGTGGGCTACGACACGCTGTTGCTGACCGTGGATGTGCCGTATGAGACGCGCCGCGAGCAGGACATCCGCAGTGGATTGACGGTGCCCCCCGCGTTCAATGCCCGGACCGTGTGGCAGATGGTCACCCATCCCGAATGGGCCTTGCGCATGTTGGCCTCAGGTGTGCCGGAGTTTGTCAACATCAAGCCGTATTTTGAGATGGGCAGTTCGAAAAATATCGCCAAGTCCATCGCAGCCTCCACCCAGTTTGTGCGTCAGGGCATGGGCGGGCATATTCTGCCGCAGCGCTTTGCCCAGATTCGCGACTTGTGGAAAGGCAAGTTGTTGGTGAAAGGCGTGCTGGACGCGGACGAAGCCAAGCAGTATCTGGCGCTGGGCGCGGATGGCCTGGTCGTCTCCAATCACGGCGGGCGGCAGCTTGATGCCGCGCCCTCCACGGTCAAAGTACTCCCGAAAATCCGCGCCGCCGTCGGGCCGCGGGTGCCGATCATCGTGGACAGCGGCGTGCGCAACGGGCTCGACATTGCGCGCATGCTGGCGCTGGGCGCGGATTTCGTCATCATGGGCCGCGCCTTTCACTTTGCCGTCGCCGCGCTCGACAAGCAGGGCGGCGATCACGTGATGAAGGTCCTCAAGAGCGAGTTGCGCTGCGCGATGGGCCAGATCGGCTGCGCGACTTTGAAGGATTTGCCGGAGTTTTTGGCGAGTTAGCGGCGGCCGGTGAACTGGCAGGACCGGGCTGCGACCCTGGCGCGCTCAATGCCGCGGCCAGGGCCAAGACCGCGCCGATGGCCAGAATGCCCGGCGCGAGCAGGGGATTGGCGCCGCCCAACGCCCTTGCGGCGAGTTCGAGGCCGCCCAGGTCGGGATGGATCTCCAGGGCGAACGCGATGTTCTTCTCGACGTGTTCGAGCGTGCCGTAAGCGGCGCCCAGGCCAATCACGATTAACAGGGCGCGCACCATCCGCCCGGCGCGCATCGACGGCGCGCGCCAGATCACGGCCGCGCACAGCAGACCCAGCCCGCACAGCCCGTACGGGATCCACTGGGTCGGGGTCCGGGTGTGGTCCGACGCGATCAGCTCCACGGGCGTAACGAGGAATATCAACCCTGCCAGGCCGATGAGAAACCGGCGCAGCCTGGCCAACGCGCGATCCGGGGTGGCGTCTGAAACTGTCACGTTGGGCAAGACTCAGGGGGCGAGGTAGGCGCGGCCAAGCGCCAGCTCGGCGGCGCTCACCATCGGGGTCGCCCGGGCGATGAAGGCGTCGGCGTTGGCATACGGCCGGGCCGCAATCAGCGCGGCAGCCTCGGATGCGTCAAGGCCGGGGAACTGCTGGAGGGTGGCGGCGTCCGCCTTGTTGATGTCGATGGGCACGTAGACGAATTTCTCGTACTCGGCCACCTGCTTGGCATCCACGTATTTGCCAATCTCGCGGCGGAATTGCGTGATCGACGTCCACGGCCGGTACTCGAGAAACTCGCGCAGCATGTTCGGGCCGAATCCGGGGATGCCCTTGAGGAAGTCGTTCTGGCTGGTGGTATTGAGGTTTAGTTTTTGCGCTGCTGTGGCCGTTGGCATGGCTGTTGCAGCAGGCGCCGGCGCGGCGGTCGGCGGCGCGCTCGCAGGTGCAGTGGCCGCGAGCGCCGGGGTAGCGCTGGGCGCGGCCGCCGTCGTGGGCGCGGCCGCCGGCGCAGCAGTGGCCGGCGGTCGGGTGGATGTCGCCGCGGGCGCGGGTGTCGCCGCGGGTGCGCAGGCGGCCAGGCTGATGACTGCCAGGGCGGTCAGGGAGACTGCGGTGATGCGGATGGATGTCATGCGCCCGATGCTATCGTCCGATTGTGTGTGAAATGTTCAGATGGGCTGAAGAAATAGCCAGAATCGGCCGCGTACTTCGCCGCGACTGGCGTCTGCCTACTTCAACCCCAGGACGATCTTGATCAGGGCATTCATCTTGTCGCGGGTGACGGCCTCGGTGTAGCTGCCCAGGATGAGCGCTCGCACAACCCGCTCATTCACGGCCACGATCGCGTTAACGGCGAGACTCTTGCCGTTACCCGTATCGATCGCCATCCAGGCTTCATCCCCAATGCCGTCGACGGCAGTGTAGACGGGGCCATTTTCCACGGCCGCGTCGAGCATGGTTTGAACCATCGCGCGTCCGCCGGTGGTGAGGTCGACGATCACCAGCGCGTCATTGGAGATGAACTGGCATTGGGTACCGCCGAATTGCTCGCCGGGTTTCTGGGCTGGGGCCCCAATTGACTTTCCGAAAGTCGCGAGCATGAACGCCGCCGGCAGGGCGGCGCACGCGCCGATGGTCTTTGTGGGCACGGCTGTCGCCTTCACTGGAACGGCGGTCGGCACACGCGTCGGTGTGGGTGGGACGCGCGTAGGCGTGGGTGGGACAGGGGTGGGTGTGGGCGGGACAGGCGTGGGAGGTATTTTGGTCGCCGTCGCTGGAACAGCGGTGGCCGGAACTGCCGTTGGCAATTGCCGGGTCACGGTCGCTGGAACAGCGGTCGCTGGAACAGCGGTCGCTGGCGCTGCTGCCGTCGGCGCCAGAGTCGCCGGAATCGCGGTTACGAGAGCAAGCGTCACCGGAACCGGGGTTGGGGGATCGGCGGTCGGTTGCGCGGGCACAGGATCGGCGCAACCCGCGAGCAACGCGGTCAGAAGCGCGCCAATAAGTGCGGACGAATTCGGACGCCTGGGCGAATGAGGATTCATCATAATGAGTTGTGCTTGAGTATGACCCAGATCGCCCCATATCGTCTCTCAATTTGCGCCCAATGTGCCGTATCGGACCAAACCGATCAATCCCATCGGTTGGTTGACATGGCGCCGACCCGGGAATAGCATGTCATTAGGTTGATACGCCGCTACCTGCTACGCGAGACGCTCAGCATCCTCGGGATGGCCGTGGTTCTGTTCTGGCCGGCTGGAACGTTGGACTGGTGGCCGGCCTGGGGGGCGTTGGCGGTGTCGCTGGGCTGGCTCGCGGGGACGGGCTTTGTCATCATTCGGCTGCACCCGGATCTGCTGGCCGAGCGCTTGGAGCGGCGCACTGGCGCAAAACGATGGGACACCGCCATCGTCGGCCTGATAGGGCTCGTGACCTTGATCCGTTACATCGTGGCCGGGCTCGACCAGCGCTATGGATGGTCGAGCGGGTTCTCCCCGGCGGCGCGGCTCATCGCGCTGGCGGCGGGGGCCCTCGGGTATGGGCTGTTCGTCTGGGCGACGGCGGCCAATGCCTTCTTCTCCCAGGTCGTCCGGATCCAGACCGAGCGCGGCCACACCGTCGCGACCGGCGGACCGTACCGTTTTGTCCGCCATCCCGCCTATCTCGGGGTGATCGCCTACGAGGCGGCCGTGTCTGTGCTGTTGGGCTCCTGGCCCGCCCTCGCTCTCAGCGCGGTGAGCGTGGCCATGCTGGTCGCGCGGACGGCGCTGGAGGACCGCGCGTTGAGGGCGGAACTGCCCGGATACGCCGACTATGCCGTCCGGGTGCGCTCTCGCCTGCTCCCGGGGATCTGGTGAGAGCGGCGCCGGAACCGGAGGCGTGGGACAGTCAACGTCAGCGACTGCCCGGTTTACAACGTCTTCTCGTAGATCCGGTGTTTTTTGTAGATCGTAGCGCCCATCCGCAGCGCGTCATCGAGGGTGAGGACGGTCTCCTCGATCTGGACGATATCGGCGTGCTCGAAGCGCCCGTCGCTGATGGACCGGAACATCTCGGCGTACAGAATGGCATTGACGCCCAGCCCGCGATAGGGGGCCAGGATGCCGGCGCCCATCAGGTTCAGCCAGCGCGTGCGCTTGAACTCGCGCAGGATCCAGAGCCAGCCCAACGGAAAAAGACGGCCCTTGGCCCGCCGGATACCGTCGCTCAGGTCGGGAAAGCCAAACAGAAAGCCGGCGATGGCATCGCCTTTCATCACCAGCTTGATCAGGCGCGGCTCGCCAACTTGCATCAGCCGGTCGCCGATGACCTTGGCCTCGGCCTCGGTCACCGGGTTGAATTCCCAATTGCCCTCAAAGGCGTCGTTGTAGATCTGAACGATGCGGGGGATCCATTCGCGCAGCTCGGCTTTGTTGGCGAAAGTCTTGATCGAGAACCCGCGGCGGGCCTTCATCTTCTCGGCGATCTCGAACACCCGCTCGGGCAGTTTGGGCTGGCCGGGCAGATACAGCGACATGAAGTCGCGCTGTGCCGTGTAGCCCGCGCCCTCGATCAGCGCGCTGTAGTAGGCATGGTTATACGGGATGCCGATGGCCGGGTGGTGGTCGAATCCCTCGATCAATATCCCCAACCCGTCGCCCTGCAGAAAGCCCTTCGACCCCACGATTTTTGTCAACCCGCGCGCTTTGGCCCAGGCTTCGACCGCGCCAAACAGACCGCGGGCCGCCTCGGGGTCATCCTCGCAATCGAAGAGGTAGAAGTTGGCGGTCTGGCTTTTCCAGTGCGCGTTGTAATGCCGGTTCTCCAGCGCGGCGATCTGGCCAACCTGCCGGCCATCGCGCTCGGCGACAAAGAACGCGGCGTCGCTGTGGGCGTAGAAGGGGTTCTTGCGCCGATTGAGCATCAGCCGGGTGTCGTCGACGAGCGGCGGCACCCAGTACGGGTTGTCGCGATACAGCCGGAAGGGCAGGTCGATGAAGCGGATGACGGCGCGCGGGTCGGTGGTGTCGAGCTCGGAGATGGAAAGGGTCATGGTTTGAGCGGGCAGGCGGCCCGCTGCACCATAGGCCAATTGCAGGCGGGTGTCAAGTCGCGCCAATGACGACCACTGGATTTCACCACAAAGACACAAAGGCACAAATACGCAATCTGCGCTAATTTGCGTTAATCTGCGGATCAATCCAGGTCCGCGTCCGCTTGGCCTGTCACGGGGGCGGCAGGTTTTGTCCGCAGATTAACGCAGATTCGATGGCTGTTTTTGGCTGTCAGCGTGGTTCATCCGGGCCGATCGAATCCACCGAGATCGGGGTTACCTCTTCGGTCAGCGCGGTGGGGCTGACCGGCGGGCGGGGCGGGAGCGGGATGGGTTGCAGCATCGGGGACGGCATGGGATGCAGGTCGATCTCGGCCTGGGCGCTCTGACCCGCGCGGGAGACGACGATGGAGGGGTCACTGGCGGGCGCTTCCGGCGGTCGCCATGGACCCGTATTGCGTACCGCGCGCTGCACGGCGCGCAGGGCCGACCAGCGCTTGAGCGCCTGGAACGGGTCGAAGGTCGAGCGGGCCGGATCGCGCACCGCCACGTACCACGGGCTGCTGCGCGGCACCACGATGTTGATCTGGCCATGCGTGGCGACGTAGTCCCATAGCGCCTGGGCCAATGACACTGAGCCGGACTCGGTCACCCGCGAGACCCGGTCGCGCCAGCCGATGATGCCGAGCTCGCGCAGCGAGGCCACACTGGTGGTAAAGATGAACTTGCGCCCGCGCGCGTCGGTCACGGCGAAACGCGGGGCAGGCTCAGCCGCCACGCCGGTGATGCCCATCCGCTCATTGATCCGGATCGACTCGCCGAGCAGGTCGGCGATCTGCTGGCCGGCCACGTTGCCCCACTCGCGCTGGATGCGCTGCTCGAGATCGCTCCGCCAGGCGGCGAGGTCGGCCCGGCTGGTCTGCTCGGCGATGGCGAGCTGGGTCCGGCGCAGGTTATCGATCGCGCCGCTGATCCGCAGATTGGACAGGATGATGAGGATGATCAGCCCGCCCAGAATAACGTAGATGAGCAACTCGGAGATCCGCGCCCCAAGCGAGGTGTTGAGGGTGGGCGCCGCCGTCGGCGCGAGGGTGGGGGCCGCGGGCGGGCTGGTCGGGAGCGCGGCCCGGTCGGCGACAAGCACAAAGTCGATCCGGGCCTGGGCCGGCACGGTCGTGGTCAGGGCGCGGTAGCCGGCGGGGGGAACGACTGAGATGCCGCTGCCGGCCTTGGCCCGCAGGACGTACTGGCCCAGGTCATCGGTCAAGGACAGCGAGCTGCCATCCACGCTCGTGACGCGGGTCTCGCGTACGGGCGCTTCGGCCGGGTCGCATTTTCCGTTTCCGTTTTCGTCAAAGCACACGGTCCCGGTCACCAGGATGACTTCGGGGTCGAGCGGGTCGAGCCGGCTGATGTCGCGCGGCTCGCGGGCCGGGGTCACAGGCGGCCGTTGCGTCGGGGTCTGTGTCGGCGGAGGTTGCGTCGGGGCTGGCACCGCGGTGCTGGTGGATGTCAGGGTTGGCGGGATGGCGGTCGGCGTTGGCGGGGGCGGTTGGGTGGGCTGGGCGACCACGGCCGGCCGTGCTGTCGGCGGGACGGGGGTCGCACTGGGCTCAGGTGTGTTCGTTGGGAGCACGATGCGCGGCAGGGTTGCAGTGGGGATCGGCGTATTCGACGGGAAGACGATCAGCGGGTAAGTCGCGGTGGGAACTGGTGTATTCGATGGGAAGACGATCAGGGGGAAAGTCGCCGTTGGTGCCCGAGTATTCGTCGGGGCTGGCGTCGACGTTGGCTCAGGCGTCTGGCCGTGGGCCGCAAGCGGAAAGGTGGCGGTGGCCCAAAGCGAAAACGAGAACAGTAGTACGAGTGCGCGTTTCACGGTTTCTCCACGTCGTTGTTGCCAACAATCTGAATGCCGGATGAATTGTTCGAGGAATGGACTGTCGCCTGAGTGACCGAAGCCGAAACGAAGTAGCGTGTTTCAGCAGAGTGCGCGCCGAGCGCATTTCGTAGCTGAAGAAACCCGATGCTGTTGCTGTTAGGGGGAATCTGAATCACCATTCCGCTATCGAAGGAGTAAGGTGCGCCCGTAGTGCAGTTTCCGACCACAAAGATGCCAATTGGACGCGATGTCAATTGATCATTGCCTTCAGCAATGATGGCATAGAACTGGGTGGTTGGCGCACTCGGAAAGTCAACCCGAATCACATCCGCGTCGGTGATTCCCCCGCCCGGTCCGGGCTGGAACGTGCGCGTCTGCACCTCGCCAATTTGCAGGGTTTTAGCTGAGGCGCAATCGTTATCGGGCTCATAGGCGTCGCCGGGGACTGGCGTGGCAGTGAGGGTGGCGGTCGCGGTCGCCGTTGGCGTCATGGTGGGTGTGGAAGTCGGGCTGGGGGTTGGCGTCGGCGTCGGTGGCGTGTAATCGCGGAGCAAGTTCGGGAGGAAGGAATATCGGATCGGCAGCGGTGTATGCGTCGGTGTTGCGGTCGGTGTGTTTGTCGGTGTAGGCGTATCGGTCGGTGTTGCGGTCGGCGTATTCGTTGGGGTCGGCGTATCGGTCGGCGTATCGGTCGGTGTGATGGTCGGTGTAGGCGTTGGGGTGGGCGTATCGGTCGGTGTTGCAGTCGGCGTGTTTGTCGGCGTGCGCGTAGGAGTGCTGGTTGGCGTCTGTGTTGGGGTCGGTGTCGGCGTGGGCGGATCATAGATGCGCAACAGGGTCTGCCCGTATGCCACTGCGCCCAGGCTCGAAGTTGCAGTGATGTAGAACATCGTCGAGGCCTGGTGGGGGAGCCCGACCGGGAAGGCGATCAGTGCGGCCGGGAAATCCCCGCTCTGCCCAATGGCCCGCGCAAGCGTATCGCTGAGTGGATAGGTCGTCCAACCTGAGGACGATTCAATCGCGAAGGTCTCGGTGAAATTGCCGTCATTGCTCAGGGTCTGAGTGACGACCAGAAAGGTCCCCGGCGGCGCATCGATGGTGATTTCCGACGGCGCCAGGGTTGCCGAGGGCGCATAGCTGGCGATGAGCGTCTGGGTGAAGGTCCTGCGCCAGGTCGGGGCGAACTGATACTGGACGGCGATGATGGCATCGATCTGGGTCCCGCTGATCGCTCCGGCGGGGATGAGATTGGCGAACGCCACCTCCTTTGACTCGCCAGACGGGAGGGACTGTGATTGGTTTGGCGGCGCGCCCCAGGCACCCGAAAATGAGGCAGTCGCATCCGTTGCGCAGCCCGCCTGGTTGACCAGGACGACAACGGTATCGGTGTACGCCCGCGGCGGCGCGAGAAGCGTATCCGTCTGAAGCGCGCCGCTGAGGCAGGTCGCCGACGGGGCGTCAACTCCGTCGACGGTGGACCGGCCTGGATCAGGCGTATCCGCCCGGGTCGGTTGTGTGGCAAGCCCTGCTCCGAGGCCCAATACAAGTCCGATGGCAACGATTGCGCTGCGATTCATGGTGCGGTGATGTGAGTGCGTTGGGCCCCAAGCCTAGCCGATTTTCGGCGTTTGCGCTAGGCTGTCTGACCAACGTCCGCAAACATCCTATGCCAGACACGGCCAGATGAAGCTGACACCTGCCTGACGCCGAGGCTGGCTTGTCATAACGGAAGCTCCGAAAGCAGAACCCCCGCTCCGGCGTAAGCCGGAGCGGGGGTTCTGCTTTCGGACGCAGGTGCAGATTAGCGCGGCCGCTCGCCGAGGGTGACCTTGACGTCCTGGGCCTTGCCGGCCCGCACAATCGTCAGGGTGATGGTGTCCCCGACCTTGGCGGTGGACAGCATCGTGCCGATCAGGGCATCCGGATCCTTGATTGCCTGCCCATTGAAGGCGGTGATGATGTCGCCGACCTTGAGCCCGGCCCGCTCGGCGGCCTCGCCCGCGACCAGGTTCGAGACAATCGCGCCCTGCTTGAGCCCGTCACCGACCTGGGCGTCGACCGGACCGAGCGAGGCGCCCAGATAGGGATAACGGGCCTGGCCAGTCTCCATCAACTGGGTGGCCACCCGCTTGACGGTGTTCACGGGCACCGCAAACCCGACGCCGGAATTGGAGGGCTGCCCGCCCAGGCCGCCGGTCGAGTTCGCGGTCCGAATTGACGAATTCACCCCGATCACCCGGCCGCGCATGTCAAACAGCGGGCCGCCTGAATTGCCGGGGTTGATCGCCGCGTCAGTCTGGATGATCTCGGGATTGCTGAAGCCCGGTGAATTGGCAGTGCCGCCCTCGCTCAGGGTCCGCCCGATCGCGCTGACGATGCCGGTCGTCATCGAGCCCTCAAGGCCAAACGGGTTGCCCAGGGCCAGCACTTTCTGGCCGGGCTTGAGAGTCGCGGAATCACCCAGCTCAACGGGCACGAGTTGACTCTCTGGAACATCAACCTTGATCACGGCCAGGTCGGCATAGGTATCCGTCCCGACGATTTTGGCTTTGGCGATCGTGCCGTCCGCGAAGCGCACGTTCAGTTGGGTGGCCCCGGCCACCACGTGGTTGTTGGTGACGATGTTGCCTTTCTTGTCGATGACAAAGCCGGACCCGCTGCCCGAGCTGGGGGCCGTGTTGCGGGTCGTCGATGCCACCGTAACCTGGATGAAGACCACCGAGGGATTCAGGCGCTGATACAGATTGATCAGGACCTTCTCTTCCTGGTCGAGCAGCCCGCGCTCCGCATCGGGGATCGCGGTGGGGGTGGGGGCGAAACCCTGGCCCGGCGCCGGCGCCGGCGCGGGCGGATTGCTTTTGGCGGGATCAGCCGCCGGGGGCAATTGCGGCGCCGCGGAGGGGGCGGGCCGAGCGGCCGTCGGCGTGGCGATGATGTTGTTCAGGAAGTCGGGGGCGCGCAGTGACACGCCGCAGGCCAGCGACGGAAGGATCAGCAGAGACAAGCCAAGTGTGGCGATGATGCGTTTGTGGTTCATGTTTCCTCTTCGCGGTGGGGCTATTGTCATCCCGATTTGATGACCCGGGAGAATTACCTCATTCGCTCTCCCCAGACCTATAATGCCACGAGTTTAGGGGAGACTGAGGCAGTCATAAACCCCAGCCAGCATGCAGTCTGTTTCGCCTCGACCCGCCGACACCCCCACGCCCGAATCCTCCCGCGGTGGCGTGCCTGCTTTGCCCGGCGCGCCGGATGCGTTGGAGCAGAATGATCGCTGGCGGCAGGCATGGCAGCTGCTGACCTCCGACGGGTTGCTCGCGCCGGTGTGCGTCCTGTTGTGTCTGGGTTTCGCGGCCGCGTTCTGGCTGCCGCAGTCGCCGCTGGAAGGGCAGCAGGACGCCCTGGCTTTCAGCCGCTGGCAGGCCCAGGCCCGGGATGTGGCCGGGCCGGCCTATGCCGCGCTGACCGATCTCGGCCTCTTCAACGTGTTTCGCGCGTTCTGGTTTCGCCTGGCCCTGGCCATCCTGGGCGGCCTGGCTGGCATGCGTCTGGCTGATCGGATCCGGCGCCTGATCCGCCCGCCGACCGGTCTGGAGGATGAGGCGCGTCTGCGGGTCACCGAGCACGCGCCGGCGATGGAATGGATCATTGCGCGCTTGCGGACTTCCGGCTACCAGATTCGCCAGGTGTCGGAGGAAGCCGCTGGCGCTTCGCGGGTGTTGAGCGCGGATCGCGGGCCAATTCCCCTGATCTTCTCAACCGGGCTGCACCTCGGGTTGGCCTTGATCACCATCGGCGCGGCCTGGAATGGCCTGCGCGGCTGGGATCTTCCGCACCGCCAGGTTGACACGGGCGTCGCGGTCGCGCTCCCGTCGTATGGCCCCCTCTCCAGCCTGAATCTGATCGCCGTCGATGGCAACACGCGGGTGGCCAGCCTGCGCTTGAACGACACCGTTGTATCGCTGGCGGTTGGGGGGCCGCCCGCCAGCGCATATGGCGCCACCGCCCAACTGCTTGAGTTAACGCCAAAGTACCGCCTGACCGCGCTGGATGCGGCCCGCAATCCGCTCACCCTGACCACGTCCAGCTACGCCCCGGCCGACACCTCGGTCATTTTTGCGCTGCGGGCGAATGAGCCCGAGCTGGCGATCCTGGTGGACCAGGCCCGGCTGGTGCTCTTTGTCGCTTCGCCGGACGCCGCAATGCCGCAGGGGCGGCTGCGCGCTGCGCGCCTGCCCTCGGGCAACGCCCTCGGCGAGTGGCCGCTCGGCGCGAAGATCGATCTGGGCGACGCGCTAATTGAGCTCGATCCGTTGTATGGCGGTGTCGTCGCATTACGTTATGCTCCGGGCGACCCGCTGTTATGGGCCGGAGCCGCGCTGGCGGCGCTTGGACTGATCGCCGTGCTGCTTTATCCGGCCCGGCGCATTGTGGTCCGCCAGAGCGCGGTGTGGACCGAGATCTATGCGAGCGGGCGCGGCGCGCGGACCGACGCGCAGCGCTTGCGTGATTGAGGCTCAGCGAGGAGGGATCGATGAACTGGAAACCCGATATCACCTTTGCCCGGGTTGCCGGGGAGCAGATGGACGAGTATGTCCATGCCGAGGTGCTGTTTTTTCCCGTCGGCGGCATTGGCGGCATGCAAATGCCGGCGCTGACGATCGGAACCTGGCTCGAGACGGCCTGGCGGCTCGGCCCAGCCCCGCTCGCTTCACCCGAGCAAGCCATCCTCGTCGACGCCCGGGCTGCCGTTACCCGCATCCGGGCGCGGGTTCCCCAGCTCTACGAGGCCAAGGCCCGCCGCGAATTCAAGAGCCGGCTCGAATCGATGTCGATGTGGCTGGAGGATCTGCCGCCGCGGAGAGAACCTCGGGCGCCTGCCCCCGCGCAACACACGGGCTATCTCGCCCAGGCCCACCTCCGGCTCAAGCTCGAGCTGTTGCGCGAGGATGTGTCACAGACCCAGGACCTGCTCCAGCGCCTGCGCGGTT
>Ga0073902_10001463_pt1 | contig 12737 bp, 15 predicted proteins | sample KloWWTmeKNB19Kit_FD_66667 | JGI IMG/M metagenome (GOLD analysis project Ga0073902, IMG submission 66667) | Active sludge microbial communities from Klosterneuburg, Austria, studying microevolution and ecology of nitrifiers - Klosterneuburg... | ecosystem: Engineered > WWTP > Aerobic digester >...
TACCGCAATTGCTGGTGTTCAACAAAATCGACCGTGTGCCTGACCTGAAGCCGCGGCGCGAACGGATCGACGATGCCGGCCATGAACGTGTGTTCGTGAGTGCAATCGATGGCCTTGGCCTGGAACTGCTGCGCGCAGCGATCGGTGATCGTTTCGCCGGTACGCGCGTGTGTCAGTCGATCTTGCTCGGTCATGATCAGGCGCGTTTGCGTGCCCGTTTATTCGAGGCGGGTGTCGTAGCTGCCGAGCACGCGGACGACAATGGCTGGAAAATCGATATCGACGCGCCACGAGCCGCGATCGAACCACTGTTCGGTCTGGCCGATGGCGACGGCGCGCGTCTACGCGGATACTTGAACTTGGCAACGCCGGAACCCATCTGAATCAATCACGAGGCTGCTGGCAGCAAACGGATTTTGTGCTGGTCTTGATCGGCACTTCCCCTACAATGCCGCGCCAATTTTGGTGAACCCTTGAGCACTGCTGCCTTTGGCAGTGCGGAGCTGGACATGGCCTGGAACGAACCTGGCAATAACAACAAGCGTCGTGATCCTTGGCAGGATGGCGAGAATCGCAACCTTGACGAGGTGTTGAAGCAGATGAAGGACCGCTTCGGCCGCTACTTTGGTGGCAGCGGATTCCCCGGCCCGCTGCTGATCGTGCTTGGCGTACTCGGCGCGTGGTTCATGATGGATTCGTGGCAGGCCATCGACGAGCGCGAACGCGGCGTCGTGCTGCGCTTCGGCAAATTTGAGCGCGTCATGGGCTCCGGTCTGAATATGAAGTGGCCGCGCCCAATCGAGACGGTTGAGATTGTCGAGACCACACGCGTTCGCTCCGATTCGGCGGAAGTGCGCATGCTGACCAAGGATGAAGCGCTGGTCATGGTCGACTTCAACGTCCAGTACACCGCCAGCGATCCGTATTTGTTCCTGTACGGCGGACGTACGCCGGAGGACACCCTGCGCCAGACTTCCGAAAGTGCGGTGCGTCAGGTGATCGGCGCCTCGACGCTGGACGACGTCTTTAGTGAGAAGCGCACCGAACTCGCGAACACGGCGAAGGAAGAACTACAGAAAACGCTGGAGCGCTACAGCACCGGCATCATCGTCACCGAGCTGAACTTCCAGAATCTGCGGCCGCCGGCTGAGGTGAAAGAAGCTTTCGATGATGCGATCGCCGCACGCGAAGACAACCAGCGCATCAAAAATGAAGCCGAAGCCTACGCACAGAAGATTGTGCCGGAAGCGCGCGGTCTGGCGGAGCGCAACAAAGCATTGGCAGAAGGCGAGCGGCAAAGTGCTATCGCCAAATCTACTGGTGAATCGGCGCGCTTTACGCTGTTGGTCGAGCAGTATCTGAAGGCGCCGCAGGTCACACGTAAGCGGCTGTTTCTGGAAACCATGCAGGACGTGTTGTCGCGGAATCCAAAAGTGATGGTAGACGCGGGTAGCGGCAATAACGTCATGGTGCTGCCGCTCGACAAGTTGATGCAGAACGTGGTGCTGCCGGTGTTGCCGGCGTTGCGTGAAGACGGCGCTGGCGCTGCGGTCACTGCGACTGCACGTGCCGTCGCGCCGGAGCGCGAAGCCTTTGATCCGATGCGCGTTGCGCGGGAGCCGCGGCAATGAGGAATTTTATTCTGATCGCGCTAGTTGTTGCGGCGATTCTGCTCGGGAATTCGGTCTTCGTCGTGCGTGAAAACGAACGCGCGGTCTTGCTGCAGTTTGGTCGTGTGCTGCGTTCCGATTACACGCCTGGCCTGCACTGGAAACTGCCTGTACTGCAGAACGTGCGCAAGTTCGAGCGCCGCATTGTCACGCTCGACAAGGAACCGCAACGCTATCTCACGTCCGAGCGCAAGGACGTGCTGGTCGACTTCTTCGTGAAGTGGAAGATCAAGGATGTCGCGAACTTCTACACCGCATCGTCGGGCGATGAGCGACTCGCTGAAAGTCGTCTCGATTCGACCACTCGCAATGCGCTCGGCAAGGAAATCGTCAAGCGCACGTTGCAGGAAGTTGTCGCTGATCAGCGCTCGGAACTGATGGACGACTTGCGTAAGGACATCAGCAAGGCCGTCGAAGAGCTCGGTATCGAGGTTGTCGATCTGCGCGTGATGCGGATTGATCTGCCCGACGAAGTCAGCCAGAAAGTCTTCGACCGGATGACCTCGGAACGCAAGGCGGTCGCGAACAAGTTGCGCTCGCAAGGAACCGAGGCCGCTGAAAAGATTCGTGCGAATGCCGAGCGCGATGCGCAGATTGCGTTGGCCGAGGCCCAGCGCGATGCGCAGCGACTGCGCGGTGAAGGTGATGCCGAAGCCACCAAGATTTATGCTGAGGCTTACAATCGCGACCCCGAGTTTTATGCCTTCTGGCGGAGTTTGGAGGCGTATCGAGCGGCCTTTTCCGAGCCCGGTTCGATCCTCGTCCTTGACCCGAAGTCAGAGTTCTTTCAGTACTTCGGCGAGGGCGGCAAGCGATGAGCGAAAGCGGCTTGAGCGACACGCTATGGGTCGCTGGCTGCCTGGTGTTCGTGTTTGAAGGATTGATGCTGGCGGCGATGCCGGCGAGCTGGCAGAAAATGATGAGCCAGATGGCGACACTTGACCCGGCGCGTTTGCGCTGGATCGGCATCGGTACGATGCTGGTCGGGCTGGTCGGCATCAAGCTGCTAGCACACTGAATTCATTGATTTTGGGGATACTGTAATGGGCAAGTCGGTGGTCATTCTCGGCGCGCAATGGGGCGACGAAGGCAAGGGCAAGATTGTCGACCTGCTGACCGAGCAGGTCGGCGCGGTCGCGCGCTTCCAGGGCGGCCACAATGCCGGCCACACGCTGGTGATCGGCGGCAAGAAGACCGTGCTCCATCTGATCCCGTCCGGCATCCTCCGTGACGACGCGTTGTGTCTCATCGGCAACGGTGTGGTGCTGTCGCCGGCGGCGCTACAGACCGAAATTGCAGAGTTGGAAGCGCAGGGCGTGGATGTGCGTCCGCGACTGAAAATCTCGCCGGCAACGCCGCTGATCATGTCGTATCACATCGCCGTCGATCAGGCGCGCGAAAAAGCGTCGGGTGCGAACGCGATCGGAACGACCGGTCGCGGCATCGGCCCGGCGTATGAAGACAAGGTCGCCCGTCGTGGTATTCGCGTCGCCGACCTGTTCTATCCGGATCAGCTCGCTGAAAAACTCAAGGCGGCCTGCGAATATCACAACTTCGTGCTTGCGAACTGGCTCAAGGCCGATACCGTCGACTATGCGCAAGTGCTGGCGGAAGCGCTTGCATTTGGCGAATACGTGAAGCCGATGGTCGATGATGTGTCGACGCTATTGGTCGACTTGCGTAAAGCTGGCAAGCGCATCTTGTTTGAGGGTGCGCAAGGTTCGCTGCTCGACATCGACCATGGTACCTATCCTTACGTCACTTCGAGCAACACCACGGTCGGTGGTGCGCTTGCCGGCTGCGGTGTCGGTGCTGATGCGATCGATTACGTGCTCGGTATCTGCAAGGCCTATGCGACGCGCGTCGGTGGTGGCCCGTTCCCAACCGAATTGCACGATGCTGTTGGCGAAGGACTGCGTGCACGCGGCCATGAATTCGGTGCAACCACCGGACGTCCGCGCCGCTGTGGCTGGATCGATCTCGTGGCTTTGCGCCGTGCGGTGCAGGTGAATGGCATCAACGGTCTCGCAATCACCAAGCTCGACGTGCTTGACGGTATGCCGACGATCAAGGTCTGCATTGCCTACGAATATCGCGGCAAGCAGCGCACTCTGGCACCGCTGGATGCCGCTGGCTGGGACGAGTGCAAACCGGTCTATCTCGAATTCCCGGGTTGGTCGGAACCGACGCAAGGTATTCGCGAATTCAGCAAGTTGCCACCGGCGGCACGCGCCTATCTGCGCGCGGTCGAGGAATTGGCAGAATGCCCGATCGCGCTGGTCGCGACCGGTGCCGATCGTGATGACACGATCATTCTGCGCGATCCCTTCGCGTAAGACTCACGCCAGTTCGGCGAGGCGGGTGAGCGCGTCGCCGTCGAGTCGGCAGACGCGCCAGTCATCGAGCACGCGCGCGCCGAGCGACTGGTAGAAGCCGATCGCCGGGGCGTTCCAATCCAGCACCGCCCATTCGAAACGCGCACAACCGCGTTCGATGGCCAGATGTGCGAGATGCGCGAGTAGTTGTTTTCCGACGCCGGCGCCGCGGTACTCAGGGCGCACGAACAAATCCTCCAGATACAGCCCACGGCGGCCGCGAAAGGTCGAGAAATTGTGGAAGAACAGCGCGAAGCCGGCGGCGTGGCTGCCGTGTTCAGCGATCACTACTTCCGCTTGTGCGCGTTCACCGAACAGGCTGGTGTGCAGCATCGCTTGGTCACAGATCACCTGATCGCGTAGTTTCTCGTATTCGGCGAGATCATGGATGAAACCGAGGATCAGCGGTACATCGGCGGGGGTCGCGGCACGCAGCGTCGTCATCGGCAACTCCATCGGATAGGCGTGCAGTATCGCGTTACACTGCGGCGCCGGCTACCGGAGTACCAACCATGACGATCTGCCCTGTTGCAATGGCCGTTGGCTGCAAGCGCTGCCCGATTTTTGCGGTCTGTCCGGTGAAGTCGATTATCGGTGACCAAGCGCCTGCAACCGCTACCGAGCCCGTCACTAAGGCGGCGTCGAAGCCCACTGCAAAGCGTAAGGCGCGCAAGTCGAAGCGCTGAAATCGCTTAGGGCGCGTCGTCGTCGCTCGGCGCGACGGTGGCGCGAGCAATGCGGTCGTGGATCGCGAGCCATTCGGGTTGATCGGGCGGCGTCTCGATCAACAGGCGTTCGGCGCCTTCACCGTCAAGACTGCGCAAGGCCGCATACAGGTGACGCGCATACTGTGCTGGATCATTCGGCATGATCAGGCCATGCACGCCATTGGGCAGGTGTCGCAGCGCCAGCACGCGAATGGTTTCGCCGCTACCGAGCGCTTGGTGAATCAGCGTGTCGAGGCGTTCTGTTGACACGCGTTCGGCCGGTGTGTCGGGCGCATAGTGGCTGGCCAGCGAGCCAGAGACGCGCGGACTGGCCTGTTGCGCACCGGTGCCGACCGGAACGCCGAGCACCTTTGCAATTGCATCAGCAGCGATATGTCCGGGGCGCAGAATGCGCGGTACATCGCCGCTGAGATCAACAATGGTTGATTCGATACCAACCTTGCACGGGCCGCCATCGAGCACGACTGGCACAACATCGGCGAATTCATCGCGCACATGCTGCGCCGTGGTCGGGCTAACATGGCCGAAGCGATTGGCCGAGGGTGCCGCCAGTCCACTGCCGAACGCCTGCAACAATGCCAACGCAACCGGATGGTTCGGCACACGCAGCCCGATCGTGTCTTGTCCGCCGGTCACCAGATCCAGCACGTTCACCTTGCGCTTCAGGATCATCGTCAGCGGGCCTGGCCAAAATGCGGCGGCCAGTTTGCGTGCCGATTCCGGTACATCGTTGGCCCAGTCGTCGATTTCCATCGCATCGGCCAGATGCACGATCAGCGGATGGTCTGCGGGCCGGCCCTTGATGGCGAAAATCTGGCGCAGCGCCTCGGCATTTCTGGCATCGCCGGCGAGACCGTAGACGGTTTCGGTCGGAAGGCCGATGACTTCGCCACGACGCAGGGCGACGCACGCATCAGCGAGTTCGGCATTGGAGACAAGAATCAGGTCGGTCATCTTGCAAGCGTAGCGGCATGGGGAAGCAAATGTTTCGGTCCCGCCCGCAAATCGCGACAATCGCAACCATGAAAGCTTCCGACCGTTACCAACTGTTCTTGCGCCTGCGCGAACTCAATCCGCATCCGACCACGGAACTTGAGTACGCGACACCGTTCGAGTTGTTGATCGCAGTGATTTTGTCGGCGCAGGCGACCGATGTCGGCGTCAACAAGGTAACGCGCAAACTCTTTCCGGTGGCGAATACTGCCGCGCAGATAGTTGCGCTCGGCGAAGACGCACTGAAGCGATACATCAGCACGATCGGGCTATTCAATGCCAAGGCGAAGAACGTGATCGCGACCTGCCGCCGACTCGTCGATGATCACGCTGGCGAGGTGCCACGCGACCGCGCGTCACTAGAAGCCTTGCCTGGGGTCGGCCGGAAGACCGCAAATGTCGTCCTGAACACCGCGTTTGGGGAAGCGACGATGGCTGTCGACACGCATATTTTTCGGGTCGCGAACCGTACCGGGCTCGCTAAAGGCAAGACACCGCTCGCGGTTGAGAAGGGTCTACTCAAAAACATCCCACCGGAGTTTCTGAACGACGCCCACCATTGGTTGATTCTGCACGGTCGCTATGTGTGCAAGGCGCGCACGCCACAGTGCCCGACCTGTGTGATTCGCGATCTTTGCGGTTTCCGCACCAAGACGCCAGGCCATCCAGCACACGGTTGACAGCCGATCGAGTTGATTGGCTGTAAGGGATCGGTTGCCACCGCGGTCTGATGGTGCGACCGGTGACCTCGTGCAGTTGTCGTGCGCGAGTGACCGGCGTAAGTTCGACCGGGCTCGGCGGCACATCCTGCGATCTTGCATTCGGTGCTGCGGCGGCGTTGGCGGGCGTATCCCGTCTTGATCAGGCAATGTGGAGAGTTTCATGTCCAAGAAAGTCATCAATTCCCTCTCGATTGCGGTCGGTACCGCGCTGCTCAGCGTGGTTGCAGTCACGAATGCCGACGATTTGTTCCGCGTGAACGACCTCGGTTTCGGTTATCAGATCGCGGCTGACGACGTTGCCGAAGGTCAGTGCGGCGACAAGACCACCGAAGGTTCCTGTGGCGCCGGCAAGGCCGCAGCCGCCGAAGGCAAGTGTGGTGAAGACAATGCTAAGGCCGAGGCCGAGGGCAAGTGCGGTGAAGGCAAGTGTGGCGAAGGCAAGTGCGGTGACGATATGAAGGCCGAAGAGATGAAGGCCGAAGAGATGAAGGCCGAAGAGATGAAGGCCGAAGACATGAAGGCCGACAGCGAAGGCAAGTGTGGCGAAGGCAAGTGCGGCGAGATGAAAGCCGAAGAAGTCTCGACGGAAGATGCTCCGAAGCAATAGGCCAATGAGCGCCGGCATCCCGACATCTGCGCATGCGCCGGTTACGGGTGCCGGACTTGGCCTGCGCCGTGGCCTGCTCACGGCGTTGGAGTCTGCGCATGCAGGCGCGATCGACTTCATGGAGGTTGCACCCGAAAACTGGATTGGCGTCGGTGGACGCCTCGGTCACCGTTTCCGCAGTTTCACCGAGCGTTACCCGTTCTCGGCACATGGACTCTCGCTGTCGATCGGCGGTCCCGAACCGCTGGATGAAACGTTTCTGATCAAACTGCGTCGTTTTCTTGATGACCACGGCATCGCCAGTTACAGCGAACACCTGAGCTATTGCAGTGATCATGGTCATCTCTACGACCTGATGCCGATGCCGTTCACCGAGGCGGCCGTGCGCCATTGCGCCGCGCGCATCCGCCAGACACAAGAGGTGCTGGGCCGGCGTATCGCCATCGAGAATGTCTCGTTCTATACGCCGCTCGACGGTGACATGAGCGAACGCGAGTTCTTACTTGCGGTGCTGCGCGAGGCCGATTGTGATCTTCTGCTGGACGTGAACAACGTGCACGTGAACAGCGTCAACCATCGCTATGACCCATGCGATTTCATTCGCGCGATGCCCGCCGATCGGGTCCGCCAGTTCCATATTGCCGGTCACTACAACGAAGCGCCCGATTTGATCGTCGACACCCATGGCGCTGCTGTCATTGAGCCGGTTTTCGACTTGCTGACCGAAGCCTATCGCTGCTTTGGCGCGAAACCGACCCTGCTCGAACGCGACTTCAATTTTCCGCCGATTGCGGAGTTGATCGCGGAACTCGATCGCATCCGCGTGTTGCAGTCGATCACGCCACAATCGTGGCCGACACCGGTACATGCCGATGTCGCTTGATGCTCAGTCCACACTTGCGCTGCAGCGCGAGTTCGCGCGGCATCTGCGTGACCCGCAACTATTCCCACCGCCCGATGGACTGGAAGAACGACGGCTGCAGATTTATCGCGAACTGTTCTACAACAATATCGAAGGTCTGCTGGCAACGAATTTTCCGGTGATCCGCCGATTGCTCGGCGACTCGCGCTGGCATCGATTAGTCCGCGATTTTTATCGCGAACATACGTCGCACACGCCTTTGTTTACCGAAATCGGGCGCGAATTTCAGCGCTATCTCGACACGCGCGTCGATGCCGGTCGCGGTGATTTGCCGTTCCTGACCGAGCTTGCGCACTACGAATGGGTCGAGCTGGCTTTGTCGCTGGACGAGCACGACATCGCTGATCTCGTGCTCGATTCCACTGGCGATGTGGTCACCGGCGTTCCAGTGTTGTCGCCACTGGCTTGGGTATTCGACTACCGCTGGCCAGTGCATCAGCTCAGTGCTGCTTATCAGCCGCAACAACCGCCGGCACAGCCGACACAGTTGGCTATTGTGCGAAATCGCAGCGACGAAATTTCCTTTCTGGAATTGAAGCCGCTCGCCAAGATTCTATTTGATCTGCTGAAACAGCATCCCGACACGGCAGGTATCGATTTGGCGCAGGCGTTGGCCGATGCACTACCGCAGTTCGCGCGTGAGCAGGTCATCGACGCGGCCAGTCACAGCCTGCGCGAATTCCGTGCTCGCGACATTCTGTTGGGCACTGTTCCGACGATGTGATCGGCGGCACGGCGCACGCCGGCGCTGCTTACGCAGTTGCTCAGACGCTCGGCCGCTTCGCGCGCAGACGTTCATTGCGTTCGGCCTCGTCGCGGGCGAGGCGGAAGTTGCGGAATTCGTAACGGATGCGGGCAGCATCGGCTTCGCCGACGAGGTTGCGATGTGCGGGTGCCGGGATGAGGTCGATACAGTCGACCGGGCAGGGTGGCAGGCACAGTTCGCAGCCGGTGCAGCGGTCGGCGATGATGGTGTGGATGCGCTTGCTGGCGCCGATGATGGCGTCGACCGGGCAGGCTTGGATACATTTCACGCAGCCGATGCATTCAACTTCACGGATGAAGGCGAGCCGCAGTGGTGCCTCTTCGCCGCAGTCCGGATCGAGTGGCAACACCGCACGATCGAGCAGGGCGGCGAGCGCCTGAACACCCGCAGACCCGCCTGGCGGGCAGCGATTGATGTCGGCCTCGCCGCTGGCAATGGCTTCGGCGTATGGCGCGCACGCCGGATAACCGCAACGCGTGCATTGCGTCTGCGGCAGCAGGGCGTCGATTCTTGTGATCAGGTCAGCCGTGGACATCTGGCGATTATCAGGGCAAGCGCGGTCATGGTGCGAGCATGGCGAGCTGACACGAGGCGCTTAAACCTTTCCACACCCGCGCACATCAGATACGGCATGATGTTTGCCATCAGCCCACTATCAATTGCCTCTGTGCCTCACGCGATGCCTGCGGAAACTGCCGATCATGCGCTTGTCCGCGAAGCCGCAGAGGGTGATCGGTACGCCTTCGAGCGCTTGTACCGGCGGCATTCGGCGCGCGTATTCGCGGTCATCTTGCGTCTGCAAGGCGGCGACCGCGCTCGTGCAGAAGACCTGACGCAGGATGCGTTCGTTCGCGTCTGGCAGAAACTGCCCGAATTTCGTTTCGAAAGCGCGTTCTCGACTTGGCTGCACCGTCTGGCGGTGAATACTGCGCTGATGGCCTTGCGTTCGGCACGCGGTGAACCCGCTGCCGACGAGGACATTGATGACCCGGAATTCCACCTCGCCGAGCCGTTGCCGCGCTCGCCCGACCTCGGTATCGACCTCGACAAAGTTATCGCCCGATTGCCGCCGCGTGCGCGCGCCGTGCTGGTGCTGCACGATGTTGAAGGCTGGAAACATGAAGAAATTTCCGGTCAGCTCGGTATGGCCGTCGGTTCATCCAAGGCGCAGCTGCACCGCGCTCGCAACTTGATCAAGCAATGGCTCGGAGGTTCACATGGAAGAGCTTGAATATCGACGCCTGTTGAAGGCGTTGCCACTCGCGGTGGAGCCTGATCGCGACCTGTTTCCCGGCATTGTTGCGCGGCTCGATGCGCGATCAGTCGTCGGTCGTCGTCATGCGCGGCGCCTGTTCCCTTTCGCCGCAGCGGCAGGGTTCGCTGCCGTCGCGATTGTCGCTGGGTGGCTGGGATTGCAGCGCCAATCGGAACCTAATCAGGCAGTGATTGTGCGGCAATCCCCTGTGGTCTTGCGTGAGGCGCGTGCGCTGCGGGCCGAGTACGACGCGGCGCTTATCGCTGGCACTGCAAACCAGTGGGCGCAACTGCGCGAACAAGCCGATCCGCGTCTCGTCGCCGCATGGACCGAACTTGATGCCGCCGAGGCAGAAATCACGGTGGCGCTTGAACAAGATCCGGATGCGCGCTTTCTGTTTAATCGACTACGCCAGGTGCAGGACCAACGCTTGCGCCTCACCCAGAAAGCCCTTTCTGCATAAACATGACGATGGAGATTCCGATGAAGCCGCTGAACCACAGAAAATTACTCGCCGGTACGTTGCTGGCGGCGCTGTCGACACTCGCTTCGGCCGCAACGCCGATTGTGGAAATCGCAGCACCACTAGACGCACGCGGCACGCTGGAGGCTTCCAACGTGCGTGGGCGCATCAGTGTTACTGCGTGGGATCGCAACGAGGTCAGCTGGAGCGGCGCGCTCGGTGCCGGAACAAAGCTCGTCGTTGAGAAGACCGCAGCGCGGATTTCACTCAGCGTCGAAGCCGAGGAAGGCCGTAGTTGGATCGGCTGGAACAAGGGCCCTCGCGAAGACAGCGTTCTGGTGATCAAGGTGCCGGCCAATGCATCACTTGATCTATCGGCCGTCAGCGCCAACATCGACGTGACCGCGATGCGCGGTTCGTCCTCAATCGAAGTTGAATCAGTCAGCGGCGAAGTGGCGGTGCGTGCCTCCAGCACCGACAAGCTGGAGGTATCCAGTGTCTCCGGTGACGTGACGTTCGAAGGCCAAGCCGGTCGTGTCGATGCAGAGACCGTCAGCGGTGATTTGCGCATCAGCGGCGACTCGCGCGATGTGTCGGTGGAGACGGTATCGGGCAGCGCCAGTGTGCGTGCGCAGACGGTCAAAGCATTCGATGGCTCGTCGGTGTCTGGCGATATCGATTTTGAGGGAGCATTGACGGCCGATGGGCGCATTGATGTCGAGAGTATGAGCGGCGACGTTCGGATTACGCTGCCAGCAGATACCAACGGGCGTGTGTCGGCTGAGACGTTCAGTGGCGATCTCGATAACGATTTCGGTCTCGCCATCAAGAAGCAAGATGGGCCGGGATCGACCATGAATGGCAAGCTCGGCGACGGCAGCGCCAGGATCGAGATCGAATCATTCAGTGGTGATGTCGATCTGCGCAAACGCTGATACGTGCTGCAATCAATGCGAGCCCGCCGATGGCGGGCCTGCTTCGACGCGGGTAAGACGAGATCAGAGATCCTGTTTGTAGCGCACGTAAGGCGTGCGTGCCGAGGTTTCACTGATCGTGCGTGCGGCGGGCGTCGGCTCGTCGGCCGCGGGCTTACTCACGATATTTCGTGCGCCCACTGTCAGTTCACCGCGCCAAGGTGTGCGCCAAGACACGCCAATATCAACGCCGCTCCAATAGCGGTTCGGATAGCCCGGTTGTTCGTTCAGGCGACTGACGCGACCGGTGACATTGCCACTGAATGATCCGTAGTTCATGCCGACATCGAGCATGGCCTGTTGCAGATCAAGTGTTGGCGTCGCACCGCCGTTGCGCAGACGTAGTTGGTGCAGGGCGGCGTTGAGTTGCAGAGCGGATTCTGCGGTTAGTCGCCACTGCGAGCTCAAGCCCAGACCGCGGCTTTCGCCGCTAAGCCCAGGCAATATCGGGTGTACGCCGAAGTCGGAGGACAGGCTGAGATCCTGTACTGCGAGGAAGGGAGTATTGAGACGCTCTCTCTGGCTCGGCAGCAGCCATGAGAAACCATAGGCGAGCGATAGGTCAAAGCGTTCGCCACGCCATTGCGCGCCTGCGCCGGCTGTTGCGACGCGACCCGGCAGTTCCAGTTGCAGCGTGCCCTGCATCAGACAGTCGCGACCGAATGCGCCGATGCGCAACAGCCCCGATGCCTCTGCGCACCAAGGTAAGGTGGTGAGTGAATCGTTGTGGCTTGCGTCGACACCGGCACTCAGGCTGATGCGACCCTGATTGTCGAAGGTTACGCCAGCCGCGTTCGCGGATTCGTTGGGATTCGTCAGCGGCGAGACCAGCGGAAATGCCGCGCCGAGATCATTGTTGATGCGCAAGCCGCTCGAACGTGCCGACCAGATCTGCTGCGATTCATCGGCGCAGGCATGCGTCGACGCCAGCGCCGAGAACGCCAACATCATCGCAGTAGCCAGTGGTGCGCAAACGCGTTTCATCGCTCTTCCTCGGGACGTGCATGAGACCTTGCCCGGGGCCGTTCGGTTCCCTCCGATACGGTCGCATGCTGAATTGAGGCCGAGTTTACAAGATTTCCGCAAGTCACGGAATGGGCTGGATTTGGCAGTTTCTGTTACTGCGCACGCTGCGGTGCAGCATTCAGCATCTCGCTGGCGAATGCCTGTTCTAGGTCAATACCGTCGAACCGATAGGGTTCATTGCAAAACTCGCAGGTCACGGCAACCTGACCCTGTTCCGACAACACCGTGAAAACCTC
>Ga0073902_10001465_pt1 | contig 12733 bp, 10 predicted proteins | sample KloWWTmeKNB19Kit_FD_66667 | JGI IMG/M metagenome (GOLD analysis project Ga0073902, IMG submission 66667) | Active sludge microbial communities from Klosterneuburg, Austria, studying microevolution and ecology of nitrifiers - Klosterneuburg... | ecosystem: Engineered > WWTP > Aerobic digester >...
AATTCGACGATCAGGATGCCGTGCTTGGTGATCAGCCCCACCAGCGTGATCAGGCCGATCTGCGAATACACGTTGAGCGAGCCGCCGCTCCACTGCAGCGCCAGCAGCGCTCCAATCATGGACAGTGGTACCGACAGCATGATGACCAGAGGGTCGATGAAACTTTCAAACTGCGCCGCCAGCACCAGGAAGATGAACACCAAGGCCAGTACAAAGACGATGCCTAAAGCACCCTGAGAACTACGGAACTCGCGCGAGATGCCATTGAGTTCCGTGGTGTAGCCCGGTTTGAGCACCTGGGCCGCTGTGCGGTCCATGAACGCCAGGGCCTCGCCCAGCGAATAATCGGGCGCCAGGTTGGCCGTGATGGTCGCCGAGCGGCGCTGGCCAAAGTGGTTGAGCTCGCGCGGACTCACGCTCTCGCGCACGCTGACCAGGCTGGACAAGGGCACCATGACATCGCCCTTGCCCCGCACGTGGATGGCATCAATGTCTTCGGGCGCGGTGCGGTCCTGGCCTTCGGTCTGCACGATCACGTCGAACTGCTCGGCGTCGCGCTTGTAGCGCGTCACGGTGCGCCCGCCCAGCATGGTCTCGATGGCGCGCGCCACCACATCTACGCCCACACCCAGGTCGGCAGCGCGCTCGCGGTTGACGGTGATGCGCAGCTCAGGCTTGTTCAACCGCAGGTCCACATCGGGCGACTGGATGCCGGGATTCTGGGCGATGGCGTCGAGCATGCGGGTAGCCGTGGCGCTCAGCTCTTCGTAGCTGTCCGATGTCTGGATCACGTAGTTAAGCGGCCGCGAACGAAACCCCTGCCCCAGCGATGGCGGCGTGATGGGAAAGGCGTTCACCCCCGGCAAGCTGGAGATGCGCGATTGCATCTCGCGCGCCAACTGGAGTGTGCTGCGCTTGCGATCCTCCCAGTCCACGGTGCGGTAGACCACGCTGCCCTGCGACACGGTGGGGTTGCCAATACTGGCAAAAATGCGATCGAACTCAGGGTAGTCACGGCCGATTTTTTCCAGCTCCAGCGCATAGCGGTTGGTGTATTCGAGCGTGGACCCGTCGGGCGCGTTAATGCTGGCCAAAATGGTGCCGCGATCCTCCAGGGGCGAGAGTTCGTGGCGCATCTGCGGATACACCAGCACCACCCCGGCGCCACTAAGCACCATAACCCCTAGCACCAGCCAGCGCGCCTGGAACACTCCCGTGCGCCAGCCGCCCCCGCCCCAGCGGGCCGTGACCAGCCAGCGCAACAGGCGACCATAGGCGTTTGAAAGCGCGGTAAGCCAGCGCTCCATGCTGCGATCAAACCAGTGCGGGTTGGGGTTGTGCTTGAGCAGCAGCGAACACATCATGGGCGAGAGCGTGAGCGCCACAAAGCCAGACACCACCACCGCGCCCGCCAGCGCCAGCGCAAACTCGACAAACAACCGCCCGGTGCGCCCGGGGGTAAAAGCCAGGGGGGCATACACCGCCACCAAGGTCAGTGTCATGGCCACAATGGCAAAGCCGATTTCCCGCGCACCTTTGATGGCGGCAGAAAACGGGTCCAGCCCTTCCTCGATGTGGCGGTAGATGTTCTCCAGCATGACGATGGCATCGTCCACCACCAGCCCGATGGCCAGCACCAGGGCCAGCAGCGTGAGGGTGTTGATGGAAAACCCCGCCAGCTGCATCAGCGCAAAGCTGCCGATCAGGCTGACCGGAATGGTGATGATGGGAATGATGGAAGCGCGCACCGTGCGCAGGAACACAAAGATCACCAGCGCCACCAGCAGCACGGCTTCAAAGATGGTGGTGTAGACGTTCTTGACCGAGCGGTCGATGAAGCGCGAGTTGTCGTTGGCAATGTCCACCATCACGTCGGCGGGCAGATCGGCCTTCAGGATGGGCAGCATGGCGCGCACGCCATCCGACAGTTCCAGCGGGTTGGCCGTGGTCTGGCGGATCACGCCCACCGAGATGGCTTCGCGCCCGTTGAGCCGCACGCGGCTGCGGTCGCTGGCGGGGCCTTCTTCGACACGCGCCACATCGCTCACGCGCACGGGGAAACCATTGACGGTGCGCACCACAATCTGCGCAAACTGCGCGGCCGTGACCAGGTTGGTCTGCGATGTGACGCTGAACTCGCGTTGCTGCGACTCGATGCGCCCGGCGGGCAGCTCCAGGTTGTTGCGGCGGATGGCGTCCTCGATGTCTTGCGTGGTGAGCCGGTAGCCCGCCATGCGCTGCGGGTCGAGCCACACGCGCATGGCATAGCGGCGCTCGCCATAGATGGGCACATCGGCCACGCCGCTCACCGTCTGCAGCCGGGGTTTGACGATGCGGTTGAGCAGGTCGTTGATTTGCAGGGGCGAGAGGGTGTCGCTGCTGAAGGCCAGCCACATCACAGGGAAGGCATCGGCCTCGACCTTGGCAATGACGGGTTCGTCCACCGCGTCGGGCAGGCGGTTGCGCACACGGGCGGTGCGGTCGCGCACCTCGGCGGCGGCGTTGTCGGCGTCTTTTTCCAGGCGGAAGCGCACCGAAATCTGGCTGCGCTCAGCGCGGCTGATGGAGGTGATGACATCTACCGCATCGATGCCGGCAATGGAGTCCTCCAGCGGCTTGGTGACCTGCGACTCCATCACCTCGGCGGATGCACCGGCGTAGCTCACGCTGACGGTCACCACGGGCTCGTCGATCTTGGGATATTCGCGCACCGACAGGCGGGTAAAGCTCACCGCGCCAATCAGGAGCACCAGCAGCGACAGCACGGTGGCCAGCACTGGGCGGCGGATGGAAATTTCAGCAAGTTGCATGGTGGTGCGGGAAGCGGGTCAGCGGGCCTGGGAGGCGCCCTCGGCGGGCGCTTGCGGCAGATCGACCACACGCACGGCCATGCCATCGCGCTGCACCCGCTGCTGCCCGGCCGTCACCACCGTGTCGCCGGGATTCAGCCCTTCGCGCACCTCCACCATGCCGTCATGGCGGGCGCCCAGCCGCACGGCAACACGCTGCACCACTGTCGTGCCACCGTCCTTGCCGGGCTGCAGGGTATAGACATAAGGACTCTCGCCCTGGGGCACGATGGCTTCTTCGGGGACCACCAGCGCATCGGGGCGCTCGCCCAGACGCAGCATGACGCGCGCGAACATGCCGGGGCGCAACTGCAGGTGGGAGTTGGCAATGCTGGCGCGCACCATCACCGAACGGCCATTGGCGTCGATCTGCGGATCCATCGCGCGCACCTCGGCGCTATAGCTTTTGCCCGGTATGGCATCCAGCGTAACCTGCGCAACCTGGCCCACACGCACCTGGCCTTGGTAGCGCTCGGGGAGCCGGAAATCGACGAATACGCTGTCGATGTCCTCGATGTTCACGATGTCGGAACCGTCTTTGAGGTAGTCGCCCACACTCACATTGCGAATCCCGGCAATGCCGTCAAACGGCGCCACGATGCGCAGGCGCGCTGCCGTAGCTTCGGCCAGGGCCAGCTTGGCCTGTGCCACCTGCAGATTGGCGGCGCTTTCGTCGAGCGAGCGCTGGCTGACAAAGCCCTGCGCCACCAGTTCCTTGTTGCGCTGGTGGTTGGCCTGCGCAATCGACAGCTCGGCCCGTGCCTGCTGCACCTGGGCGCGGGGCAACTGGTCGTCGAACTGCACCAGCAACTGGCCCTTGCGCACCCGGGCACCGTCGCTGAACTGGAGTTGGGTGACGCGCCCGCTCACCTCGGGGCGCAGCACCACGCTGCGGCGCGAACGCAGGCTGCCCACCGCCTGCGCCTCGTCGTGCAGGGCCATGGTGCGCACCCGCGCTACCTCTACGCTGACGGGTTTTTGCGCCCCTTCCTTGCCAGGCCCAGGCTTGCTGGCACCCTGCGTCTGCACGCCCCCCGGCGCAGTGGAGAGGGCGCCCCTTTGCAGGCGCCATGCGGCAGTGCCAGCCACGGCCAATCCGATGGCTGCGATGAAAAGATAGCGTGCTTTGAAAGCCATGTGGAGACGTACCGGGTTACACCATGGAGCAATGTAGCAGCGCGCACCCCCGGGCGTTGCCCGGGCCGCACATACCCACCAGGGTAGGCGGCGGTCTTTACCGGGGCTTTACAACAACGGAGTGCTTCAACGGCGGCCCAGCGCCTGGTCTACGCCCAGGTTGGCCAGCGCATCGGCGCGCTCGTTGCCCGGATCGCCTGAATGGCCCTTGACCCAGCGCCAGTCAATCTGGTGGCCGCCCTGCGCCACCAGCGCATCCAGGCGCTGCCATAGTTCCACGTTTTTGACAGGCTGCTTGGCAGCGGTGCGCCAGCCCCGGGCCTTCCAGCCGTGGATCCATTCAGTGATGCCCTTGCGCACGTATTCGCTGTCAAGAAACAGAGTGACGGCGCAGGGGCGTTTGAGCGCCGTGAGGGCCTCGATCACCGCCAGCAATTCCATGCGGTTGTTGGTGGTGCCCAACTCGCCACCAAAAAGCTCTTTCTCGGTCGGGCCCGAGCGCATCAACACGCCCCAGCCGCCCGGGCCGGGGTTGCCCTTGCAGGCTCCGTCGGTATAAATCTGTACCTGGTTCACTCAATGTTCCTGTCGGTCAATGTTTTTTCTCTGTGCGCCGTGCAATCGGCATGGTGGCCGTGGCGCGCTGCGGGCTGGTGCGCCAGGCGGGTTCGAGCAGACGCACGCCATGCACCCGCTTGATGCCGACCACAAAATAGGCGGCGCCCAGTATGGGCCAGCAGCGGTCGCCCACCGGGTCCATCCATGAAAATTTTTCCAGCCACTGTTCGGTGCGCACCGCCGGGCGGTAGCAACCAAACTGGGCGTCATCCACTTCAAAGTTGAGCAGGCGCAGCCAATCGCGCAAGCGCCAATAGCCAATGAATTCGTTCACATCGGGCAAAAACGAACGACCGCGCCCCCCGCTCAAACGGCGATACAGGCGAATGCGGCGCTGGCGCAGCCCCCACAGGCTGGCCGGGTTGATGCCCGTGATGACCACGCGCCCCTCAGGCACCAGCACACGTGCCACCTCGCGCAGGGCAGTGTGCGGGTCGTGGCTCAATTCCAGCGCATGGGGCAGCAACACCAGATCGAGGCTGTTGTCTGGAAAAGGCAGTGCCACAGCATGGCTGAGCAGGTCAGGAATCGGGCCCGCACCCGGAGCAGGGGCCTCGTCCAGTGCCAGCCAGCGGTGCGGCATGCGGTTGGCGCGCAAGCCATCGAGCAGGGGCATTCCGAGTTGCAGACTGTGGTATCCAAAGACGTCGGCCACGGCCTCGTCAAAGCGCGCCTGCTCCCAGCCCAGCACGTAGCGTCCGGCCGGTGAATCGAACCAATGGTGCAAACCTATAATTTGATCGCTCATGAAACTGCTTGCATTGCCCGCCTTCTCCGACAACTACCTGTGGCTGCTGCACGACGAGCACCATGCGATGGTGGTCGATCCCGGCCAGTCAGAACCTGTCCTGCAGGCCCTCCAAGAGCGAGGGCTGCAGTTGCAGGCCATTCTAGTCACGCACCACCATGCCGACCATGTGGGCGGCGTGCAGGCGCTGCGCGAAGCCACGGGAGCCGCGGTTTATGGCCCTGCACGCGAGCGCATTCCAGCCCCCTTCACACCGTTGGCGCAGGGCGACCGGGTGGACGTGCTGGGCCTGGGCTTTGACGTGATCGATGTGCCAGGCCACACCGCCGGGCACATTGCGTACTACTGCCCACAGGGGAATGGCGCGCCCCTGCTGTTCTGTGGCGACACCCTGTTTTCCGGCGGCTGCGGCCGTTTGTTTGAAGGCAGCCCAGCGCAGATGCTGGCCTCGCTGGACGCACTGGCCGCCTTGCCGGGCGACACGCAAGTGTGCTGCGCCCATGAGTACACACTTTCGAACCTGAAATTTGCCCGCGCCGTGGAACCCGGCAACGCAGACCTGCTCCACTACAGCAGCCGCTGCGAGGCGCTGCGTGCACAGGGCCTGCCTACACTGCCCTCACGCATCGCCACAGAGCGCGAGATCAACCCCTTCCTGCGCACCCGCACGCCTGCAGTGGCTACGGCTGCAGCAGGCTTTGACCCATCCACCCCCACGCAGGATGCCGTCGCTGTACTAGCGGCCCTGCGTGCATGGAAAAACGAATTCCGATGAAGTTTCTGCACATTGCCTGCCTGTCAGGCCTGCTCTGGCTGACCGGCTGCGCCACCCCCGTGGGCACCGAGAACACCACCAGCAACACGCCCGCGATCCCGACTGAGGCCCCGGCCGCGCCACCCACCCCCATCATCCCTTCGGGCCCACTGCGGCCGATTGCCTCGGCACAGGCCACGGGCCAGCAGGTGATGCCGCTGTTTACGCCGTCGGACCTGTGGGACCGCATTCGCCGCGGTTTTGCCATGCCCAACCTGCAGCATGAGCTGGTGCAAGACCGCGAGCAGTGGTATGCCACCCGCCCCGAATACATGCAGCGCATGACCGAGCGTTCACGCAAGTACCTGTTCCATATCGTCGAGGAACTGGAACGCAGGGGCATGCCGACCGAGCTGGCGCTGCTGCCCTATATTGAAAGCGCCTTCAACCCGCAGGCGGTTTCCACGGCCAAGGCTGCGGGCATGTGGCAGTTCATGCCCGCCACGGGCAATTATTTCGATCTCAAACAGAACGCTTTCCGCGATGACCGGCGCGACGTACTCGCCTCGACACGCGCGGCACTGGACTATCTGCAAAAGCTTTACGGCATGTTTGGTGATTGGCACCTGGCTCTGGCGGCCTACAACTGGGGGGAAGGCAGCGTAGGCCGCGCCATCGCCCGCAACCAAAAGGCGGGCCTGGGCACCAGCTATACCGATCTGACCCTGCCGGGCGAGACACGCATGTATGTCCCCAAGCTGCAGGCGGTGAAAAACATCGTGGCCCGTCCCGACGCCTATGGCACCGAATTGCCACTGATCGAGAACCACCCCTACTTCCAGACCGTGGACATCAGCCACGATATTGACGTGGCCCTGGCGGCTCGCCTGGCAGGGGTGCGCGAGGAAGATTTCAAGGCCCTGAATCCATCGTTGCACCGCCCCGTAATCCTGGCAGCCGGCACGCCACAAATCCTGCTGCCCTGGGACAACGCCAAGGTGTTCGAACGCAATTTCGAGGCCTACAACCAGGGGCAGTATGCGAGCTGGACCGTCTGGACCCTGCCCTCAACCATGTCGACGGCCGAAGCTGCACGCCGGGTAGCCATGGCCGAGTCAGACCTGCGCTCCATCAACGGCATCCCACCGCGCATGCTGATCAAGGCGGGTTCCGCGCTTATCGTGCCCCGCTCCACCACATCACGCGCTGACGTCGCCGAAAGCGTGGCCGACAACGGTCAGATCTCGCTCACGCCCGAGCAGGTCACACGCCGCACCACGGTGCGCGCGCGCAAGAACGAATCGGTCGCCAGCATTGCCCGGCGCTACCGTGTCAGCGCAGCCAACGTGGCCGACTGGAACGACGTGAAGGCCAGCGCCGCCTTCAAGGTCGGCGAACAGGTCGTATTGTTTGTGCCAGTACGCGCCGCATCGCCAGCGCAAGCCCGCTCGGGCAAGCGCACAGCCAGCAAAAGCGCCCCGGTACGCCGGGGCGGCAAACCCTCCAAAGTCAAGCGCCGCTAAGCCGCGAAGGCGGCGATCATGGCGCAGGTGTTTCGTCCCAGGCCGTACGCACCGTACGACAAGGCGGGACAACCTCACCCAGAGGCGTGCAGTTCGCCGCTCTTAAAACCGCCACTGGTGCAGACCGAGCAAGCCCAAGATACCAATGGTGATCAAGTACAAAGCCACGATGGTGCTGAGCAAGCGCGGAAACGCCAAGACGAGGATGCCTGCAACCAGGGAGATCAGGGGTGTAATGCTGAGATGAAGCGTCATAAGAAAAAAACAAAGGGGTTCACACAATCCGAATGACGGAGTATCGGCGCATCAGGCACTGAATTGTTGCTTGGCCTTGCGCGCAAATTCCTGCGTATAGGCTTGTGCCAGTCCAGAGGGACGGGCATCGAGGGTCGGATCCAGAAGCGCCAGCGTCTGCGCTGCGGTCTGTACACCGCCCTCGGGCACCAGACCATCGGGCGAGACGGACTCCCGCACGCTGCCCAGCGCCGCCAGGAAGAGACGGCGATCACCCATCAACGCCTCGGTGGGCACCACCTTGAGGACATCCGCCGGGGCTGCTGTCTGCAGCCATTTGAGTGCGTGCACCACACCATCGGCCAGCGCCTGTGCCCTCGCAGGATGCGCCTGCAGAAACTGCGGCGGCGCGACCAGGCAACTGCCGGTCAGGGTTCCACCGAACACGGCCTGCGCACCCGCCAAGCTGCGGGTGTCGTACACCACGCGCAGCTCCCGGTTGCGCTCAAGCCGGGCCATGGCCGGGCCGCCATGGCACAGCGCTTGTACCTTGCCAGCCCGCAGGGCCGCCACAGCCTGGGCCCCATCGCCTACCACCACGAAACCCACCTCCTGCACCCCGGCACGCTCCAGCACCCGCTGCACCATGGCGTGCGCAAGTCCGCCCCATTCATTCACACCGATCTTGCAGCGGCGCAGGTCCTGGGGGGTACGGTAGTGGGGTAACGCGCGGGAGGAAATGGCCAAGACCAGTTGCGGCGTCCGCGCCTGCAACACCAGCGAACGCACGGCCTGGGAACGGCCCTGGGAACGCACGGCATGCTCAAAGCCCATGGCTCCTACGTCCGCCACACCATCCTGGACGGCCTGCAGCGCCAGCGCGTCATTGGGATACGAGAGCCAGGTGACATCCACACCCTCGGGCCGAAAAAAGTCCAACTGGGTCGCGATGGTCAGCGGCAAGTGCCGCAGCGCATATCCCTCCCCGCCCCCCACGGCCACCCGCACCCGTGCAGGCGGTGCAGAGGCACGTACACGCAGCGTCGGCAGCAAGACAGCCACCGCCAGGGCAGAAACAGCCCCCAGGGTGCGGCGGCGAAGAAAGGAGAAAGACACTGTGAACCGTTCCGAATTGGTGCGTTGCAGCAATTTTGCCCAATCCCTGCGGGTAACGCATCAGGGAGAGCCCGTTCGGATTTCTACGTACCGCCCTTTCGACCCGGGCCGGTTACCACCGGCTCAGCGGTAGCCGAGAAAGAAAATGGCAATGTTCACGAAAAAGGCCGCTCCCCAGACCGCGCTGCGCACCCGGGGCATGTCAGACACATACATCAAGATGTAAAACAAGCGCAAAAACACATACAGCACTGCCAGCAGATCCAGCACCACCTGCCCTGCGCCAAGCTGGTGCGCCACCAGCACCGCCGCAATGAAGAACGGCAGCGCCTCAAAGCTGTTGGCCTGTGCTGCATTGGCCCGGGCTGAGGCGCCCGACTGCTGCGCCAGCCAGGCTCGCGGGTCGTGGTTGTCGTACCCGCCTTGAGAACGTTTTTTACCAAAACTTCCCCGTTTAGCAAGAACGGAACACAGCAAGGGCAGCAAGGCCGCCACGAAAACGCACCAGTAGGCGACGGTGAAGTGGGGCAACATGATGGTATTTATTCCGGTAAAAAAGGCCTCAGACGCTCTATTTAAAAGCGCCAAAAGCTATAAATTAGATAGCAATATTAGCGCCGATCAGCCAGGGCATGGGCAATGGTACCCAGGTCCACGTATTCCAACTCGCTGCCCACGGGCACGCCCCGTGCCAGGCGCGTCACCTCCAGCCCCCGCGCCTTGAGCGCTTCACCAATCACATAGGCGGTGGTCTCGCCTTCGGCGGTGAAATTGGTGGCGAGAATCACCTCTTGCACCACGCCATCGGTGGCGCGCTGCAGGAGTTTTTGCACACCAATGTCCTTCGGACCCACACCATCGAGCGGCGACAACCGCCCCATGAGCACAAAGTAAAGCCCCTGGAAAGCCCCGGTCCGCTCCAGCGCCGACTGGTCGGCCGGTGTTTCCACCACGCACAACCGTGTTGCGTCACGCCCCGGATCCAGACAGGTATTGCAGACCTCGGCCTCCGTGAAGGTGTGGCAGCGCGTGCAATGCTTCACATGGTCCGCTGCGTGCGCCAGCGCCTGTGCCAGCACCTGGGCCCCCGCACGGTCATGCTGCAGCAAATGAAAGGCCATGCGGGCCGCCGACTTCGCCCCCACCCCCGGCAGCCGCCGCAGAGCCTGGACCAGTTCCTCAAGCGCGTTGGTGGAGGACATGGAAAGTGGATTTCAGGCTGCAAACTCCGCCCTCAAGGACGCAGCGAGCGATTGGGAGGCTGACGAAGCACAGGAACCATGACGTAATTTCGGTACGCGAGGCTTCCGAGGGCCGCCCAACAACGCCGACAGCCGGTGCAGTAGCCAACATCAGAAAGGAAATTTCATGCCACCCGGCAGGCCGGGCATGCCCTGGGTGAGTTTGCCCATCTTCTCGGCCGAGGTGTCCTCGGCCTTGCGCACCGCGGCATTGAAGGCAGCCGCCACCAGGTCTTCGAGCATGTCCTTGTCTTCAGCCAACAGGCTGGGATCAATGGTGACCCGCTTGACGTCGTGCTTGCAGGTCATCAGCACCTTCACCAGCCCGGCGCCCGCCTCGGCCTCCACCTCGATGTGGGCCAGTTCGTCCTGCGCCTTCTTGAGGTTGTCCTGCATGGCCTGCGCCTGCTTCATGAGACCGGCGAGTTGTCCTTTGTTGAACATGGAAAGAGTCCTTTCGTGAATAGAAATAAGGGGATCAGAGGGGCTGAATGCTGCCGGGCACGATGCGAGCGTCAAACTCGCGCACCATGGTCTGCACAAAGGGATCGTTCATGACGATGTCCTGCGCACGCTGCTGGCGTGCGCTCTCAAGGGCGGCATTGCGGCGGGCGGGGCTGTCGATGACCACACCCAACTCCACGCTGATGCGCTGCGCGTGGCCCGCCGCAGCCAGCGCACCGCGCAGACGCTCACGCGTGGTGGGCTGGTTCAGCGATTCCCGCTCCACGCGCAGCAACCAGTGCTCGCCATCACGGGCCACCAATTGTGCTTGCAACGCCAGTTCGCGCACCAGCGCTGTGATCGCCTCGCTGGCCACCAACTGCTGCACCGCGGCGTGCCAGATTTCACCTTCTTCGGTGGGCGTGAAACGGGCGGCAGCGGCGCGCCCTGCACCACCGGCCTGCGGCTGCAGGCGTGGGCCTGGCTCGGACGTCTGCCGTACAGGAATGGCGACGACTGCGGGTGCTGGCTCAACAGGTGCAGGCTGGGGAGGCGCCGTGGTTGCTGCAGCCACGCCTTCAGCGGTACGCACAGGAAGCACCTGGGTTGCGTGCAAAGCCGGGACAGGGTCAGCGCTGAAACCGACAGAAGGCACCGCGTCTGGCAAGGGCTCTTCTGCTACCAAATAAATAGCTTCTTGCGCTTTACCAGTAAGGACTAGAGCCTGTTTTTCTTCAAATTCTTGTGATGCTGGAGCAGGGGGCTCTGCCGCCGGTGCAGACACCTGTACTGCGGCAGGTGCGGGCGTTGGTGCCGCAGAAATCGCCGGTGGCAGCGTTAAGGCGGCGCGGTCAGGTTGCGCCAGTGTTTTTTTTTCTGGGGCGCCACCTTCGGGCTTGAAAGCCAGCAGACGCAGCAGCACCATGGTGAGCGCCGCATATTCGTCGGGGGCCAGACCCAGGTCGCCACGCCCGTGCAGGCAGATGCTGTAGAGCAGCTGGGTCTCGTCGGCCGGCAACAATGCCGCCAGGCGCGCCGTTTCAGCGGCATCGGGGTCTTCGGCGTCGGTCGGTCGTCCTTCCATTCCAGGAACCGCCTGCAGCACGGCCATGCGCTGCAGCACGGCCGCCATGTCTTCGAGCGTCGAGGCCGCCGACAGACCATTGAGGCGCAGCACATCCACGGTTTCGATCACGGTCCGACCATCACCCAGCGCCAGCGCATCAATCAGGCGAAACACATAGCTGCGGTCTACGCTGCCCAGCATCTGGCGCACAGCTGCTTCTTCGATCTGCCCACAACCAAAGGCAATAGCCTGGTCGGTCAGGGACAGCGCATCACGCATCGAGCCGCGTGCGGCCTGTGCGAGCAGGCGAAGCGCCTGGGGTTCCGCCACCACGTTCTCGGCCTGCAGCACCTGCGCAAGATGCTCCCGCACGGTTTCAGGCGCCATGGGGCGCAGGTTGAACTGCAGGCAGCGGCTCAGCACCGTGACCGGCACCTTCTGCGGGTCGGTCGTGGCCAAAACGAATTTAAGGTACTCGGGCGGCTCCTCCAGCGTCTTGAGCATCGCATTGAACGCCGTGTTGGTCAGCATGTGCACTTCGTCGATCATGAAGACCTTGAAGCGGCCCTGCACCGGCTTGTAGACCGCTTGCTCGAGCAGGCTCTGCACCTCGTCCACACCACGATTGGAGGCTGCGTCCAGTTCGGTGTAATCAACAAAACGGCCGCTATCGATGTCCCTGCATGCCTGGCATTGCCCGCACGGTGTGGCCGTGATGCCACCCTGCCCATCCACACCCTGGCAATTGAGCGATTTGGCCAGGATGCGCGACACCGTAGTCTTGCCCACGCCACGCGTTCCTGTAAAAAGATAGGCATGGTGCAGCCGCTGCTGGGTAAGCGCATTGGTCAGCGCCTGCACCACATGTTGCTGCCCCACCATCTCGGTGAAGTTGCGCGGACGGTACTTGCGGGCGAGCACGAGGTAAGACATCGGGGCGATTCTACGGGCTACGCAAGCCCCGCGCGCCCGAACGACGCACCAACTGAGCGTACAATCGACA
>Ga0073902_10001470_pt1 | contig 12721 bp, 13 predicted proteins | sample KloWWTmeKNB19Kit_FD_66667 | JGI IMG/M metagenome (GOLD analysis project Ga0073902, IMG submission 66667) | Active sludge microbial communities from Klosterneuburg, Austria, studying microevolution and ecology of nitrifiers - Klosterneuburg... | ecosystem: Engineered > WWTP > Aerobic digester >...
GTTTTTAACATACCCTGAAAAACCAAATAATGCGTTTCATTTTGAATATTGAAATATTTCAGACTTAAAAAAGGTTTTTTCTTAACCACTTCTGCAGTATCCTTTTGTCCCCAAGAAGGGTTCACAAAAGCAATGAAGATTATCAGTGGCAGATATGAGTTATATAAGTTGTTCAGCGTTTTCATCTTCTCCTGTAATTGTTTCATGAATAGGAATGATTGGAAATATTCTGGCAAATATGGTGATGACCAATAATGCGCCGGCAAGCGATCCCATCGCGATGGCCCATTCTTGCCAGGATGGGAAATAAAATTTAAATTTCTCAGGTACATCCTGCATAGGCAAAAAGGGATGGAGTAGGGTAGGAGTTACAATCAGGTACCTTTTGAACCAAGCGCCCACCACTACCATTACGCCAGCTGCAAAGACCATAGCCGGTTTACGACCTTGTTTAGTGATCAGAATGGCGATCGGAAGAAGCATTCCAATAATAATCGCAAACCAAAACATAGGGGCAAAGTGTCCGGCAAAAAGTTCATTTAGATGGGCTTCTTCTGGTTTTTTCATTTTAAATGCGGGCACCAAATATTCATTGATGTTGAAATACAGATAAAGGAATGCCAACAGAACAACTGCTTTTCCCATCTTTTCAAAATGCATGTCTGTGATGTATTTTTCTAAGTTATAAACTCTCCGAAAAACATACATAGCGGTAACGACACCACCGGCCCCAACTAGAAATGCACCGGAGACAAAATAAGCCCCAAAATTAGTACTGTCCCATCCGGGTCTATAAGTAGTTGCGAATAGCCAGGAGGTCACTGTATGTATACAAAATGCCACCGGGATAATCATAATACTTAAGATGGTGATGGAATGATTATTTATTTTTTTCTGATCTGAAGAACCCCTCCAAAATGATCCAAGGAACCGGTAAAGTTTATTAAGCCAACCAGGTTCACTGTTTTTGTTGTTGATCATTATTTTAAGATCGGGAAGCAGCGGCAGATATAATAGTAAAAGACTGATAAGGAAATAAGTGCCGATCACCACGACATCCCACACAATAGGTGATTGGAGTCTTGGATGGAATATTAAATTCAAAAGTCTTTCAGGTCTACCCATGTCCACAATAATGATCAAGGAGGCAAAAAATATTGCAGAAACTGCAATGATCTCAGCAATTCTTGTGATCGGAGTACTCCAATGAATATTTGCCAATCGAAAAATGGCGGTGATTAAAGACCCCACCAAACTAATGGCTACGAAGAAAACGAAGTTGGATATGTATATACCCCAGGAAACATAATCACCCATGGCGGTGACTGATAGTCCATCTCTTAATTGGAGGAAGTATGCGTATGCTCCGAAAGCACAAATCAAAAGGAGGCATGCTACCCAAATCATTCCGGCATTTCCAAATTTTTTGGGAAGCAGATCTTTGATTATTTTATCTGATTTAGCAACTGTTGTCGAGTTCATAAGTGGGAATTTAATGTTTGGTCATTTCTTTTTCCCCTGTTGGTTCATTTTCTAAACCGACTTCATAAGGGAAGTTCCTGTTTACGGGTGGAAGGTAGTATACACTTGGTTTAGTTCCCAAATCTTCCATAAGGCGATAGCCAGCTTTGTCTTTGATGAGTTCAGAAAATTTAAACGTTTCTGCCCCATTGGTTACGGAATCTTCATTAATGTCACCGAAGAAAAAGACTCCATTTGGACAAGAAGAGACACAATGTGGTAATTCACCTTTGCGTACCATATCCGGGCAAAAATCACATTTCCCAACAGTCCCTTTTTTCTGCGGAACACTTGTTTCACAATGATATGGTTGTTGAGCAATTTCCAGTGGCATTTTAGGTTCTTCCCAATTAAAGACCCTTGTGGAATAAGGGCACGCAGCCATACAAAATCTGCATCCTACACAGCGATCGCTGTCAATGAGCACAATGCCATCTTGTCTTTTAAAAGTAGCGTCAACCGGGCAAACCTTTACACAAGGAGGTTCATCACAATGCATGCAGGTAGTAGGTTGCCAATAAGGTGCGGTATGTTCTGCATCCTGCATGGAATAAACTTTGATCCAACTCTGTCCGGGATGCACATGATGCATATGATTGCAAGCTTCCTGACACTTTTTTAAATTTTTACATCTTGAAAGGTCAATGACCATGGCAAATTTCTTTCCCGGTATCCCAACTCTTTCCTCTTCATTTGACAGTTGAGGAAGATCTGGGACAGGCTTCAAATATGCTTTGTCCACTTCGATTATTTCCCCTGTTACGGAGAGTAACTTTACCTTCTCTCCAGATGGTTTTACATCGTCACCGGGTTGAAATGGATTTGGTTTTTCACCGCAGGCAGAGAGTGCTAAAACGGTAAGCAGTCCTTGTCCGATAAAATCTCGTCTGGAATTATCTTTTTCGTCCTTCATTTCGAATTTGTTTAGGATTCAGTTATTTTTTAATCCAGTGGAGTAAATCTGTAGTCAGCATTTTAATTCCACTTTTTTTAACATGTTTATTTTCCACTTCGACCAATCTGCCATCCTGGGTCAAATATTTTGAAGTGCCGGGAGTCTCGTTCCTATCAAATAGTTTTGTTCTGAACAATGAAGCAAATGCAACTATTGAGGATCCCCAGAGGATAAAACTTTTTCTTGTGATCATATTTTTTGACATAATGGTTCAGAATTTAAAATACAAATACTGCACTCGCCCATGTAAATAAGCGAACTGTAATAACTATTCAACAATAAATTAACTTATGAATCCTAGAACCGGGAGGAACCTAAAAGTAAGGTCAGGCTCAGGATAATAGAACTTCCAGTTGAATCTATTGATTCAACTGGAAGTTTTTAATACTTATTTTTTCAGTGACCTTACGAAATTGACCAAATTCCATATGTCATCCTGATCAGGTATTTTTTTCTTGAAAGAAGGCATGTCATCACGGCCTGTAACTGTTTTGTAATAAATTGCCCCGTCAGACTGACCGTGAAACTTGGCGATTGTGAAATCACCAGGCTCTGTTTTAAGTTGGGCGGCCTTTGAACCATCACCTTTTCCTGTCTTTCCATGACAAGATTGGCAATGCTTGACCCAAAGAGATTTTCCGGCAGCAATAGAAGCAGGGCTCGATTTAACCGGATTGGCCATAGAGGCAGATTTTGCAGGTACATCCCAAGGCTTTTGGGCTGAAACTGAACCTGTTGAAAAAATCAACGCAGCAAAGATAAAAGCGAAAGCAAAAACTAAATTTCTCACGATTTCTGATTTAAGTGATAAAATAAAATTAATTAACACACATACACCTCTGAATTCAAGCATCTTCGGTTGAAATTACAAGAAACATAGTGCAATGTAGTCACACAATTTGTTTCAACAAATGATTGCGGTCATTCGTTCCGATGATTTTCATAGCAACCTACTTATTTTGCCCTTTTTCTTTAACAAGGATTGAAATAAGGATTGGTAGAAGGCTCAAATTACTTATAAGTCCACAAATCAAGACCAAGGTTATCAATAATCCTGTATAAAAGATACTTTCAATACCCGAGCTCATTAGACCTAGTAATCCGATAGAAATTACCAATGTGTTGATGACCATTGGGGAGACTACCCGACTAAAAGCCCTATTCAGTGACAACTTGATGTTGGTTGAAATTTTCATTTCATTGTGAAAGCTATTGATAAAATGGATAGCATTGTCAACGGACATACCCAGTGAAATGGAAAAGATAATGGCAGTATCAGTTTTCAAGTAGATACCGTACAGTCCCATTACTCCTGACACAATAATCAATGGAATTAAATTGGCGATTATGGCCACTGGAATAATGATCCACTGCCTAATTAAAATGAATACTATTACCCCAAGAATAAAAAAGGCAATGAACAAGCCCGGGATAATGTTTTTAGCCAGATACATAGGGACCCTGTCTAATAGTAGAGATGAACCCGTAAGTTTATAATTGAAAAAATTATTAAGTTGATTTGCATGATAATATTTCTCAATCTTCGTTTCAACTTTTTTAAATTCCTTTATCGTAAGATTGATTAAGCGACCACTGATTCTTAAATTTTTTGCATCAGAGGTGAGGTATCTATTTAAGTCTTCCCCATATTGTGTTTGCTGGATTCCGGATATAATTTTATTTAATTCTGACTGATTGTCCGGGAGGGTAAAGTCAATTGAGTTGCCGCCGGCAAAAGCTTTATTTGCAGCCATGTACATGGCCAAGGGTGAGATGATTAATTCAATGTTGCAACTGTCCTTCAAGAAGTTTTCAAATTGTAAAATTTTCTTCAGAATCTCCAGGTCGTTAAAAGTTCTCTCTGCATTACTATTTTCGAGAGCCATTTCAAAACTCCGTGTTCCTGCAAATTCATTTTCCATAAAAGCTTTGTCTGCAAATATGGGATGGGTTTTTGGAATCTCATCAATCAGACTGCCATTGACTTCTATTCGGCTTGTATAGTAAAGCCCAATTCCAATGGTAATTAAATAGATAAGGAGAATGGGTTGTTTAAAATTTAAAAGGTAATTAAAAGTGGCATTTAAAAATTTGGGTTTGAAGGCTGTTGGCTTAACGCTTAATAGCTTAAAGGTATAATATGAGCTATTGTAATATTGTACCAACCCAGAAAAGGTTATGATGTATGAAATGCAAATTCCCAAAGCCGCATACAGTCCAAAATATCTTACGGGATCAATTGGAGAAATAGCCAAAGTTAAAAATCCCAAGGCGCTCGTAGCAGATGTCAGAAAGGCTGCAAATCCTATCTCCTGGATAGTTTTAATTATTGCTTCTTTTTTAGAAGCAGAAATCTGAATGAATTCTCTAAATTTTGCGTTAAAGTGAACAATGTTTGATAAGGTGATGGTAGCCAGAAGAGGAGGCAAGAGACTCATCAGCGTGTCTATCGGTTGGTTGAATACTGAAATTATTCCAAAAAGCCAAATATTGGAAATGCCAATAATGAGAAATGGAATTAATGTGTCTGCAAAGGAATTGTATAAAATGTAAAGAAGGAGAGCTGCGAGTAAAACCGAGATGATGATTTGACGGATCAGGTTGAATTTTATTTCTTCCAGGTAGCTGGCCTCAATTTTTAATTTTGAAATGGTATGGGATTCATTGAAATCAAATCTATTTACCAATTTTTCTATTTTTGCAATTAATTCATATTGCTTTGATTTAGGGAGATAGTCATTGATGATAATGTTTAAAGCAATAACGGAACCGTTTTTTCCAATAAAGAGGTTTCGATATTCAGGAGAATTGAACAATTTAATGGAGTCCTCTGTATATTTTGAAGATTGATCAATATGAATAAGTGGTTCAAAGTAAGCTTCATTTTCTTTAAAGTATATACGGCTTGTATTATTTAAACTATAAACCTTTACAACATCAGGCATGTTGGTCAATGCGATGGTTAGGCTATCTGTTTTACGAAGAAAATTCTGATCAAAAATCCCCAAATTATTTTTAATCCCTATAATCACAGCTTCTTCATCAAATCTTGAATTAAATTTCGACTGAAAGTCATAGTAATACTTGACTTCCTGGTCATTTTTAGGAAAAAAATTATCGATCTGAAAATCAAACAATAATTTGGGAAGTGTTAGGATGCTAAAACCTGTAACTAAAGCGATAATTATTAAATTAAGCCTTGTATTGAATAGAATTTTAAGCATTAGACATTCTGGTATTAAAAGGCCTTAAAATGGATTTAAGTTGAAATAATATTGAGTTTAATTGATTTTAGTGATGGATAAACTAAAAGATTATTTATTGCTTAAAATGAAAATAAATTGCCTGATTGGCATTCATCATGTCAGCCAACTCAGGTGATTTTTCCCCATTGAATAAAAATAATCCGTATGGGTCATTAAAAGTATTTAAATCGATGGTTTTCCTATCATTATTTTCAAAGATAAAAGTAAGGTATCGTTTGCTTGTTTCGGGAATAACATTCAATTCAGGGTAATCTTTATTGAGGGTTATTTTAGCATTACGTATTTGGAATTCATATTCATGCATACTTCCTTCGTAAATCCAGTGCTCCGTCTGTGATTTGATGTTTATAAGCTGAAGGCTGTCTGGTTTGTAAAAAACTACTGATGGCGGTTTGATGAATTCGGTGTCCTGATTGCTGCTTGGAGGTTTAAGCTTGTTTTCGGTAATTTGGTTTGAAGGAGAAAGTTGATTAGTTTCCTGTTTTTTATTTGTAGTGCACCCCAGAATTGTAGAAAAAATTATGGAGGGTATAATTATTTTTAGGAGTATGTGATTAAAAAGGTTCATGTCAATTTTAGTATTTTCTAAATGCTATCGGAAAGATATTAAAATATTTAAAAAGCCCCGAAAAATTTGATTTTTCGGGGCTTTGATATGATCATTTGTCTTGACTATGACCGAGCAGGAAGTTTAATTGAAGAGTCTGGTAATGTTAAATCCGATCAAAAAATTTCCTCCCTTAACAGTGCTGTTGTTGACATTTTTATACTCTAGTGGACTGTTTGTATTGAATATATTGTTTCTCTGATGATTCAGGTAATAATAGTTTCCTGCAAAAATCTGAAAAGCGTGTCCACTTGTACCAAATTCAAATCCAAAGGAAATATTGGGATTTGGATTGTTGGCGGTATGTTTGGTGATGGGTTGGTCGTAATTCGCGATGAGTGACATACTCTCCGTTATTTTATAACGACCACCAACTGCGATGGCAATGTGTTCGTGTTTCATTTCATTTGCCACCTCCTTAATTTCATAACCGGAGCTGTCTGTTCCCGTTACTTTGTAAAATCCGTACACAAAATTCTGCCATGAAATGCTCGGTGCTACCTGCACAGAAAACCTATCTGTGATTTTGCGTGCGATGATCAATTGATTGAAGAATCGAAGTCTGTCTGTCTCATTTTTATACAAGGTTCCATCTTCATCTTCTCTCAAGTCATAGGACAAATTTCCAAAGTAGGTAAGACTTACCGGCATGGCCCAACTGTCTTGTGTTTGTTTAAGAATGGCATACTTTGCACTTCCATCCAGAATCATGTTTGATTTGGTTAAACCGATTCCAAGATTTAGATTATCTACCGGAACATAGCTCACGCCTAATCTAATATTGGAAGGAGCAAAGAGTCCGTATAAATCTTCGAATCCATTTTTTACTGTACCGAATCTGTGTTGGATGTCAAATTCAAAAGTACCCTTTATTGGAACCATCACAGATTGATTGTCAATGAGCCAAACACTTTCAAAAGTATTTTTGACGGCCTTTCTAGCCGGCTTGTCCATAGTCTCTTCTGCATCTTGCGCTAAACCGACTGAGCAAACAGTGCAAGCAAGTAACATAAAGAGGATGAAGCTCAAGTTGAATTTTATTATTGAATTAGCTTTCATTTCTTTTGTTTTTGAAATTAATTATTAGGTGCTCCGTTTCTGATCCAGTCGTAGATCTTTTGTCTGTCTGCTTTTGAAGGAATGTATTCAGCCATAGATCCGTTGATTTGAATATAGATGGTACTTTCTTTCGGAATCAGCGTGTTTACAAAACCTCCATTCACAAGATTTCTGTAAGACAGGCTTAAATCATCCAAGTAAGGTTTATGGTCACCAGGAACGTGGCAACCTTTGTCCGAGCCACATTTTGTTTTAACCAAAGGAGCAATCTCCTCTTTGAAACTTACCGCTTGTGGTGGACCATCCGGATCTGTTTCAGGACTTATAACATCTTTGTAACATGAATTCAGAAAAAGCCCAAGAAACAGAACCCATATCAGATTATAAATTAATCGTTTCATAACACTTAATTTTGGGTAAACTATTTATTGTTAAAATTGGCATTGCACTGAATTTCTATAACATCGGAAACACTAGTGCTAACGATACCAAAATCCCGGCAGTTAAACTGGAAGCTTAATTGCAAGCCAAATACATCATAAGCTGCGGCGGTGCCAAATTGAACCCTTTGTTTTGGAACATAACTCATTTTACCAGTAATGGTTTTGGTAAGTGGTGCAGCTAATTTTCCCTGATAGGTAAGATCTATAGTTACTAGATAACCATTACTTGCCGGGTCAAACTTCACCTCTTTAGTCTTGATTTTAGCTAAATTAGGATAGCTAAGATTCTGGGTACCTGCTTCGATTGCTACAGTTCCCATTCCGGCAACATTACAGCCTGCATCACGACCAGGCTCCCCTGTGTTGGAAGTGTTGATTTGCACATAGCCATTAAAGTAGGTTTTTAACGGTTGGTTTTCATAGAAAGCCCAAGAGGTATCTGGAAGGGGTTGTGTGGTTACTGCATATTTTACAGCTTTCACATCCGTCACTTCATGTATACCAAATTGGTTAAAACGACCAGTTAAAAGTCCTGCAGCACCTACATACTTAGTCTGCCACAACACACTTGAATGCGTCTTGTCAAACTTCCATTCGTTGGCATTTCCAGCTGTCAAGCCTGGCAAAAATATGAGGGAATCCCTTGTTATTTTTGGTCCGGTCGGAGCATTCACATCGTCATCGTGGGTACAAGCCCAATAAAAAGCGCCTATAGATAAAAACGCGAGAAAATAGATTAACTTGGATTTCATATTCTAAAGTTTAAAAATGGTTTAACAAATAATAAAGCTCTAAGGTAAATGGCCCAAATCAGGGAATAAAGGACCTTCGTCATGCATTCGGATGAGTCTTGTCAATTTCATGAAATATAATTTGGGTTAACATTCTAAGTCAAAATTTATGTCGCTATTGTAATTAAATAGTTGATGGATGGGTATTCTAGTCGGATGGTTGAAAATTTTGTTTACATGAATTTACTCAGGATTTAAATTTTGAAGTGGTTATAATATTTAAGAAATGTGTGCTTATTGTATGATTGACAATCAGGTTGCATCTTAGGATGGTCAATTTTAGTCACATATATAATAAACTTTGTATAAGGTCTTACCTGCTTTGATAATTATAAATAGCAAAGCTTATAAGCTGATAAGGGGTTCACACAGGTAAAGTTATAGAATAATTAGGTTTTTTGGATAGTTTTGATTATTTTTGTTCAAATAGGTTTATCTACTCTATAATATATGATTTTATACATCAGGTCCATGGTCAGTTTGCGGTGCAAGATGTTTGTGAAGGAGGAGTTGGTGAGACTGAACTTAAAGTATATTAATCTTGAATTGGGAACAGTGGAAATAATGGAAGAAATCACTGAATGGCAGCGTCAGCAACTCAAAATCAACTTGATGAGGTCAGGCCTTGAGCTATTAGACGATAAGAAAACTATTTTAATCGAAAGAATCAAGAATGTAATAATTGAGATGATTCACTATTCGGATGAAATACCCAGAGAAACTTATTCTGAATACATCAGTAAGAAGTTGAACTATGACTACACTTATTTATCAAATTTATTTTCAGAAGTAAAGGGTACTACCATACAACAATTTATTATTATCCATAAAATTGAGCGGGTAAAGGAACTTCTGTTGTATAATGAATTGAATTTGACAGAAATCTCCTATAAGCTGCATTACAGCAGTGTGGCTCATTTATCCAATCAGTTCAAGAAAGTTACCGGACTTTCCCCTTCATTTTTTAAGAAGATTGGAAAGCAGCGTAAGAGTTTTCTTGAAAACATATAACTCTACACTGAGCGACTGCTGTATAAAATTTTCTTTTTTGTATGATCTCAATATTCGGGAGTAATAAAACCGGGGAAAGCAACTTGCGTCTATTCGTATATTTATTTATTTAATATGTGATTAATATAACAACAATATGGAATTGTGTAATTTCTATATGAGATAATGTGGGATCTTTATCCCATGGAAATTTTTTCCAAATAAATTAATTGAATATGAAAAATTATGTGTTTATTTTATTTTTATCATTGACCGTTTCCGCTGTGTTTCCGAATCTTGCACAAGCCAACAATATTGAAAAAATTGTACTTGTTAATCACAATAGAACAGCAGGAGTTTCAGACAAAGATGCTTTTGTAAAAAGGTTAAATGAGATCAGGGCCATTGACAGGTCCACACTCAGTGCTCAGGAAAAGTCAGATCTGAAAAACGAGTTGAAAGCAATGAAGCATCAATTAAGGCCAAGTGGAGGTTTGTATTTGTCTATTGGTTCATTAATTGTCATCATTATACTTTTAATTATTTTATTGTAAGTTGATGTTTCATCAGTGAATATTGTTTAGTTAAAAATTAACATTAAAATTATGCCATCAAAGTCAATAGGAATCATAATGATTGTTGTGGGAGTTCTCATGATAGGGTACACAAGCTTTAATTATGTGACAACTGAAAGAATTGTGGACATTGGTCCAGTTAAAATAGACGGAGAAAAGAAACACCAGGTTCAATGGTCACCAATTGCAGGTGTGGTGTTGCTGGTTGGGGGTGTTGCATTTTTGTTTTTTTCTAAAAAAAGTTCAACATAGATTTATTTTACTTTTCCGTGACTTAAATTTTAATTAGATACCGGGTTTAAATTGTCTTTTGATTGGAAGGTAAGATTTGAAAATTTTGCCTTCCATTTTTTATTTAGAGTCAAGAATAATCCTTACACTTTTTATTTGCCAACATGAATAAATCAACAAATTATTCTTTGGTCAGGTGATTAGCATATTATTGTTTGATGTTTGTTAAAGTAATTTGAACCTATTAGGTCAAGCGGATGTTCTCATTAATGTAGACGATACACAAGTTGTAATTATTTTTAGTCTGGGGTAGGGATTGAATCTTATGTTCAATTGATGCCATTCCTCATGAAGCTAACCAGACGGCATTTCTTTGATTCAAGATTGTATTTTTTGCATTCAATTTTAGTGAAATAAAATTGGAATCAGTTGCCGCATTTAGAAATTTACTTTTAAAATAATATATTCGAATGATCAAGATTTCCAAAAGGGGCGTCGTTCTTGAAAAGTCTCCATTAGTTTTTGAACAAAATGGTGTTCTTAATCCGGCAGTTTACCAAAGTGAGGACAAGCTGCACATGTTGTACAGAGCGGTGGAAGATGGAAATTTTTCCAGCATCGGATATGCCTGTTTGATTGACCCACTCATAGTCGATCACCGTTTAGACCATCCACTTTTGTTTCCGGAAACAGAATATGAGTCGCATGGAGTAGAAGATCCCCGAATTGCTAAAATCGACGATCTGTATTATTTGTGCTATACTGCCTATGATGGGACCAACGCTTTGGCGGCAATTGCCACTTCGGTTGATCTGTTGCATTTTGAAAGGAAGGGGATTGTTGTTCCCCAAATAGATTATGAAACATTTAAATCACTTACAAAACATTTAAAGTTAAATGAAAAGTATTGTCGATATAATGAGAAGAATAATCATCAGTCACATCCTGATAAGTTAAATTTAATCTGGGATAAAAACCTGGTCCTTTTTCCGGAAAAAATAGGAGGTAAGCTTACATTTCTTCATCGCATAAAACCAGATATCCAATTGTTTAGTGTTGAGAGTCTGGACGAATTGACACCAAAATATTGGGAAGATTATTTGCGAGGTCTGGATAAACACATCGTGCTTGCTCCAAAATATGATCATGAATTAAGTTATATAGGTGGAGGATGCCCCCCAATCAAAACACCGCATGGGTGGCTTGTAATTTATCATGGCGTACACGATACTACAGAAGGATATGTTTACAATGCCTGTGCCGCCCTGTTAGATTTGAAAAATCCTACCATTGAAATTGCCAGATTGCCTTATCCGTTGATAAGTCCTGAGCTGTCCTGGGAACTACGGGGAGAGGTAAATAATGTATGCTTTCCAACAGGGACGGCCGTATTTGAAGATACACTTTATATTTATTATGGTGCGGCAGATGAGAGAATTGCTTGTGCTACTATAAGTTTGGATGAACTTACCAAAGAACTTTTAATTAATTCCATTTAATATGAATACCAACAGTTTAATTAGAATTCATGATGGTACGGAATTGTCAGTACTTCCGAACCTGAGATTGATGAATGAGACCAGACAGGAGCTTAAGGAACAGACACTTCCCGAAATACTTTTTATTAGTTCTTACCCACCCAGAGAATGTGGTATTGCAACCTATTCACAGGATTTAATTAAAGCCCTCAACAATAAATTCAGTAATTCATTTTCGTTGAAGGTTTGTGCATTACAATCCGATGCGGAAGTACGAAATTATCCTGAAGAGGTGAAGTACATTTTGGACCCAAAGGACAAAGCTAATTTTTTTAGCCTTGCTCAATTGATCAATAAAGATAAGAATGTAAAACTGCTGCTGATACAACATGAATTTGGATTGTTTCCTTCTGGAGGTGATAATGTATTATTGCAATTCATTCAGATGGTAGAGAAACCTTCTATTTTGGTTTTCCATACTGTTTTACCTAATCCCGGAGCATTCATGAAGGACAGTGTAAACCAGCTCGCCTCTGCGTGCTCATCAGTGGTGGTCATGACAAAAAACTCTGCCAAAATTCTAAAAAGCGTATATGGCATTCAAACGCATAAAATTGAGGTCATTCAACATGGAACCCATCTTGTGCCTCATCTGAATAAGGAAACATTAAAATTGAAGTATGGTCTTCAAGGCAGGAAAGTTTTGTCAACCTTTGGATTGTTAAATTCCGGAAAAAGTATTGAGACAACTTTAGATGCATTGCCTCTCATTGTAAAAGAAAATCCTGATGTGCTGTTCCTGGTT
>Ga0073902_10001472_pt1 | contig 12716 bp, 13 predicted proteins | sample KloWWTmeKNB19Kit_FD_66667 | JGI IMG/M metagenome (GOLD analysis project Ga0073902, IMG submission 66667) | Active sludge microbial communities from Klosterneuburg, Austria, studying microevolution and ecology of nitrifiers - Klosterneuburg... | ecosystem: Engineered > WWTP > Aerobic digester >...
TGAGATGTTCACCGCCAAGTTTATCCGACGACGTAACCCGACAATGTGACCGATCAGCCCGTCTCAGTGGCGCAACTCGGTAAGACGTTCGGACAACAGGTCGAGTTGCAAGTTTGCCGCACCACCCGGCGACACCCGTGCGGTGAGGCTTGTTTCCGGCGTACGCGAAACACGATCCCCGGCAATGTCCGCCGCCTGACGATAGGCCTCGCGGAACGGCAAACCCGACGCCGCGAGTTCGATTGCGCGGTCGGTTGCGTACATTCCAGCATCAATCGCGGCGCGCATTTTCTCGGCATTCCACGTCACCGCATCGAATAGACGTGCAGCGATATGGAGGGCATCAAGCCCGTGCGCAAAGGCGCGCAAGACCGGGCCTTTTCCCGCCTGCATATCACGGTGATAACCCAGCGGCAGCGACGTCAGTGCCTGCAGTTCCAACATCGCGCCATGTACCACGGACGGGCTGGCGCGCAGCAATTCGACGACATCAGGATTGCGCTTGTTCGGCATCAGCGACGAACCGGTGGTGAAGGCATTGGGCAAGGCGACGAAGTCGAATTCGGCAGTGGTGAACAAACTCAAGTCCCAGGCGAAGCGACGCACATCATTGAGCGCTTGCGCCAAGGCCGCCAACGCCTGCCATTCGTACTTGCCACGAGACAACTGCGTTGCGATCGGATTCACCGAGGTGCGCGCGAACCCGAGATCGACGGTCACCCCCGCGCGATCAAGCGGCAAGTTCACGCCGTAGCCGGACGCGGTACCGAGCGGATTGGCGTCGACCCAGCAGCGCGTCTGCGCCGCGAGTTCCGCGTTATCGACGAAGGACTCGGCCATTGCCGCCCACCACATGCCGGTCGACGACACCATCGCACGCTGCAGGTGGGTGTAGCCAGGCATCGGCACGTCACCTTCGCGTTGTGCGCGCGCCAAGGCATGGTCCGCAATCGCGACGCAGCACGTCTGCAACGCGCTGAGCTGCGCTTTCAGCCATAGGCGCAATGCGACCAGCACTTGGTCATTGCGGCTACGCCCGGTGTGAATCTTGCGGCCAAGGTCGCCTAATTGGTCAATTAACCAGGCTTCGATCGCGCTATGGCCATCTTCGAATCGTGCATCGAGCACGAATGTGCCGTCGGCGAACGCCGACGTTAATACTGCTAATGACGATTCAAGCTGCGCGCATTCATCTGCAGTGAGAATTCCGATGCGCACCAGTCCGCGCGCGTGTGCGGCACTGGCAACGATGTCGTACACGAACAATTCGCGATCGAGGTGCACGTCATCGCCGGCCATGAAGCGCATCAGATCTGCATCGATCTCGATACCGGCCTTGCTCCAAATCGGTGCGCTCACAACTCGATACCCCGAAGCTCATCAAATCCAAACGCCAGGTTGAGATTCTGCATTGCCTGTGTGGCGGCACCTTTCAACAAGTTGTCGAGCGCGCAGACGATGACTGCTCGGCGCAGATCCTCGGTGGCGGTAATGCCGCCAATCAGCACGCCGTGACGACCGGCGATACTCGATACCCACGGCGCTTCGTCGCGAATCGAAATCAAGGGTTCATTGTCGTAGCGGTCGCGAAAGCGCTCATACAACGTCTCGACATCGCAGCGATCCGCCAGATGCGCGTTTACCGTCATGGTGATGCCACGAAAATGCGATGCAACGTGCGGCATGAATTCGACCGGGTGCGCGAGATGACGCGATGTCTCGCGCTCATGCAGATGTCCGACCAAGCTGTAGGGCATCAAATTGTCTTTGAGCTTGAATGGATCATTCTTGTCGCTTGGCGCGGTACCAGCACCGCTGTATCCGGAAACCCCGAAGCATTGCGCCGGCATCGACAGCAAGTCGACGATTGGCGCCAGCGCCAATTGCATTGCCGTGGCATAGCAACCCGGATTGCTGATTCGGCGTTGGCTCGGTGCGTTGAACCGCGTCAGTTCGGGCAGTCCGTAATACCAGTCATCATCGAACCGGTAGTCGGCACTCAAATCAAGCAATATCGGATCGCGGCCGGCCGCATCCAGGGCCGCGACATAGTCGGCCGCGCGGCCGTTCGGCAATGCCAACACGATCGCATCGACTTCACGGCGAGTGATCGCTTCCGGACTGAGATGTTCATAGCGCAGCCGCCCAAACGGCTTGTCGTCAGCGACGACGACTTCCTGCCCTGCCCACTCCCGCGACACCACGAAATCCAGTTCGAGCTGACCATGCGCGGCTACAAGAGCAAGCAATTCTTGTCCGACATGGCCGCGCGCACCGACCAATCCGATCCGTTTCATCGTCATCGTTGTCCACCCGTTTCCAACAGGAACTGCAAGTTGCGCTTCACCGCCGGCCACTCCGACTCGATGATCGAAAATACGACGGTATCGCGATAGCCACCGTCCGGCAGCTTCATGTGATTGCGCAGGATACCGTCCTGCTTCGCACCCAACCGTGCGATCGCTGCTCGTGAACGGATATTCATGTAGCTGGTACGCAACTCGACAACGCCGGCGCCGAGGTTTTCGAATGCATGCGTCAGCAACAACAATTTTGCCGCCGTATTCAGAGCAGTGCGCTGCACGCGCTGGGCGTACCACGTCCACCCAATCTCAACGCGCTTGTTGGCGACGTCGATATTGCAAAAGCGCGTCGTACCAACAATGCCGCCGGCGGCGTCATGAACCACGAACGGCACTGCCCAGCCGGTGCGCTGCTGCGTCATCGCCTGTGCGACATATTGCGCCGCAGTCTCGGGCGTCGGCACCGAGGTATAGAACAACCGCCAGAGCTGGCCATCGCTCGCAGCCAGGCCCAAGGCTTCGGCATGCGCCGGCAGCATCGGCGACAGTGACACGTGTGTGTTCTGCAAATTGACCGGCTGCACCCACCAACTCGGATCGATCGCTGCCGACATGTTCATCCCTTCAACGTGGCCGGGCGGGCCCGGCAATGCGTCACCGCACGCTCGATCTCGTCGAACGACTCAAGGCCGTACCAAAACACCGTCCACTTCTCGCCCTTTAAGCAGCCGTCGCATTCATCCGCGTAAAATTCGTTGACCGCGTTATCCGGACGCGAGCGCCAGAACAGCTTCGGCGTTTCGGCGCGCATCACCTGCCAAGCGGCCTTGCCCAAGCCTTCGCCCTGCGCATCGTCGGCGACCGCGAACTTGTCGAGGTGCGGCATGCCCTCATCCAGCGTGATGATCAGGGCCGCACGATAGTTTTCTGACACATAGCAACGCAGCAGTCGCGTCTTCGCGAACCAGTCCGGGGTGAGCTTGCGGCGAAAACCCGACTCGATCAGTGCCTGCAGTTTCTTCTTATCCAGCGTCGACCACTTGCTATGGACCTTGATGTTTTCGCCTTTGCGCACCAGCGTGCCGGAACCACGATGGGTAAATAATTCTTTCGCCAACTCAGCCGGCCGAGTAATCGACACCGAACTCGACATCGGCAGACGGTCGAGCAGTTCGGCGATCTGCTCGATCTTCAAGCGCATGCCGGAATGTAGCCATGGCGCTGCGCGCAACGCATCAAGGTCACTACTCAGATTGATCGAGTCGATCAACTCACCATCGCCATCAAGCAAGCCGCCGGTGCCGGTCAAGAACACGATCTTGTAGGGTTTCAGGCGCACGACCAGTTCATTCGCGGCCATGTCGGCATTGATGTTCAAAATCTGTCCACCGGGTGTTTCGCCGAGCGAAGCGATGATTGGGATCGAGCCAGCACGCAAACTGGCCTGGATCGGCGTCAAGTCGATGTTCGTCACCTTGCCGACCAGACCGAACTTTCGTTTATTCAGCAAGCCCGCCTCGAACACACCACCGACGATCGCACTTGCGCGTGCACCAACGGCATGCAAGGCCTCGACCAACTTCAGGTTCTCGGCATGAAACACACGACGCACGACTGCCAACGCTTCTGGTGAAGTGACGCGTAGGCCATCGACGATCGGTGTGACGATGCCGGCCACCGCTAGTTCATCATTCAACTGTGGGCCAGCACCGTGCACGACGATCGGTGTCAGACCGACCTGCTGCAGGAACGCCAGTGCCGAGGCTAGATCATCGATCTCGTCGCGGAGAATCGCGCCACCGACCTTGACGATCGCAAAGCGCGCCGCATCGAGTTGCGAAAAACGCTTCAGGTACTGGTTGATCTCCTTCGCGCTACCGATGCCCGAAAGCAGGCGCAAGATCACCGGGCGCACGTCCTTAGCCGAGTCCATGTTGAATCACCTTCGAATAGTGGATTGCCGCGCGTTCAAGTTGATCGATCGCCACCCATTCGTCTGCGGTATGCGCTTGAGCGATGGCGCCCGGGCCGAACACCAAGGCGTTGAATCCAGCCTGCGAAAACAACGATGCTTCGGTCCAGAAATCGACGGCATTGCCAATCGGCAAACCCAAAGCATCAGCGATGTCGCGTGTCGCCAGTCGCCGTTCCTCGGCAATGGCGATATCGCCGCTCGGCAACGATGGACCGCGAAACGTCTCGTGATAGACAGCGCGCTCAGCAACCGGCAATAGGGCGCGAAAATCAACATGCAGTTGGTCGATGTCTTGCGATGGCAGCGGACGGAATCCGAAGCGCAACTCGGTCGTCGGCGCGATCATGTTCGCCTTGATGCCACCGTCGATGCGACCGATGTTCAGGCGCAACCCGGTCAGCCCGCCGAAGCGCAATGCCCGATCCGCCTCGACCCGATCGAGCAGTGCATTCGAGAAGCGCACGGCTTGGTGCAAGGCCGAGTCGAGCATCGCATTTTCGCCGCTGGCGTGTCCGGCCTGCCCGATGAAGTTCACCAGCATCGAAGCGATACCGCGGTGTGCGAGCACTGCTTCGCACTGCGTCGGTTCAGCCACGAGTACCGCGTCGAATGCCGGCCGGTCGGCGAGGAAGGCAACAACGCCGCGCGCATCGTTCGCTTCTTCGTCGCTGGTGAATAACAGCGCGATATCGCCTGGCACCTGTTGCACGGCAGCCAGCAACGCTGCAGCCGCACCCTTGATGTCACAGGCGCCAAGACCAATGGCGCGATCCTGGATCACACGCAATGCATGTGGGTCCGCGCTCCATGCCGGGCTCGACGGCACCGTATCGAGATGTACGTTGACCAGCACACGCGGTTGACCGCGACTAGCGAACAGGCTGACTGACCCGGCACCGTGATCGCGGATGCGTACATCAAAGCCCACCAACTGCGCCGCGCAATAGGCGAAAATGCCACCTTCGTCGATCCGCCGTGGCGGGTTGCGCGTGTCAAACGCGACCAACCGTTCGAGATGCCCGAGGACCGCGTCACGCACGTTTCGCCCTACCCTTTTCCGCCCACAGATTGGACGACATGCCGTAAAGCTGGATGAAGCCCTCGGCCTCAGCCACGCCCCAGTCGGCCGACTGCGCATACGTCGCACCACGACTGGTCAGCAGATAGTCCGATACGATTTTGATCGCATCGACCTTGGCACCGTGTGTCTCCACCGTGACCTCACCGGTCACGCGCGTTTGGCTCGACGCGATAAACGCTTCGCAATCTCGCTTCAACGGATCGTGGAAAAAGCCTTCGTAGGCGAGCTCAACCCACTTCTGCCCGATCAACGGCTTGAAGCGATTCTGCGCCTTGGTCAACACCGATTCCTCCAGCGCATTGTGCGCCGCAGCCAGTACGGTCAGCGCCGGCGCTTCATAGACGATGCGCCCCTTGAGGCCAATGGTGGTGTCGCCGGTGTACATGCCACGACCGACGCCATATTCGGCGAACTCGTGATTCAACTGCGCCAATATGGCCGCGCCGCTCATGGAAACTCCGTCGATCGCCACCGCAACACCCTGCTCGAAACGGATCGTGCGACGCAGGGCCTGCGACGGCCATTGCGAACGTGGTTTGCACCAACCGCGCGCACCGACACCGGGCTCTTCCCAGCAATCAATTTCACCGCCGGACATCGTCACACCGAGCACATTTTCGTTGATCGTGTAGGCCTTGACCTTGTCGCGCACGGCGAAGCCGCGCGCTTCGAGATATTCACGCTCGTACTTGCGTACCTCGCCGACCTCGCGCTGGATTTCGCGGATCGGCGCCAGAATGTCGTAGTCACCGAGTGCTTTCACGGTCAGATCGAAGCGCACCTGATCGTTGCCCATGCCGGTGCAGCCATGTGCGAAGGCGCGCGTCGCCAATTCGTCACAGCGCTTCAGCGAATGCTCGACGATCAAGTAACGATCTGACACCAGCAGCGGGTATTGGCCCTGATACCACTGCCCGGCCTGAATCAGTGGCACCACGAACGAGTCCCAGATCGGCTGCGCGATATCGACGGTGCGGTGCGAGGTCGCCCCGAGTTCTGCCGCACGCTGCTCGATGTATGCCCGCTCGTCCGCGTCGACGCCGCCGGTATCGGCAAATACCGTATGCACCTCCCAGCCGCGTTCCTGCAGGTAAGGGATGCAGAAGCTGGTATCCAGTCCACCCGAGAATGCAAGGACGACGGTCTTGTTCATGCCTGTGCTCCGGACTGCCATTGAATGAGTTGTTTCATCACCGCTTTCTGCACATGCAGCCGATTTTCAGCCTCGTCGACGGCCACGCAATACGGCGCGTCCATCACGCCATCGGTGGCCTTGATGTTGCGTCGCAGCGGTAGACAGTGCGAGAACAGACCGTTGTTCGTCAACGCCATTTTTTCTTCATCGACGATGAAGTGCTTGAGCATCGCGCGCATCGGCGCCTCGCCTTCCCAAGCACCGAAATAAGGCAGTGCGCCCCAACTCTTGGCGTAGACGACATCGGCACCGCGATAGCCATCTTCGATGTCATGGGTGACGCGAAACGAGCCGCCAGACTCGTCCGCATTGTGTTTGCCGATATCGATATAGCGCGGATCAAGCAGGTAGTCAGGATTCGGGCACAGCAGCGTGACATCCATACCGAGTCGGGTTGCGATCGTGAGCGCCGAGTTGGCAACCGCGGTATTCAGCGGCTTCGGATGCCAAGTCCAGGTCAGCAGGTATTTCTTGCCGCGCAGGTCACGTCCGAACTTCTCACGCAGCGTCAACGCGTGTGCAAGTTCTTGGCAGGGATGGGTGATCGTTTCGAGGTTAATCACCGGCACGCGCGAATGCTGCGCGAAGGCCTTGAGCACCTTGTCCTCGCGGTCGTAAGTCCAATCGCGAAATTTCGGGAAGGCGCGCACACCAATCAGGTCGCAATAGCGCGACAACACTTGCGCCACCTCGGCAACATGCTCCTCGGCGTCGCCATCCATGATCGCGTTCGGCTCGAACTCGATGCCCCAGGCATCCTTGCCCGGCGCCAGCACCACCGCATGCGCGCCTAGTTGCCAAGCACCAATCTCAAACGATGTGCGCGTGCGCATCGAGGGATTGAAAAACAACAACGCGATCGTGCGCCCTTCGAGATCACGTCCGAGCGGCGACTGCTTCAGGCGTGCGGCTTCGTCAAGCACGGCATCGAGTTCGGCGCGACTAAGGTCTTGAGTGTTGAGGAAGTGACGGATCATGAATGCTCCCTAGCCTGGATGTTCGGATCATGAAAACGACGAAGCCCGGCACTGGGCCGGGCTTCGTCGAAAAAACGGAATGCCGGCCGGTTCAGTCGGAACGACGGCGCGCGCGTGAAGTCATGCCCGAGGCTTGGTCGGCCGAGCTGTTGAACGAGCGGGTGGCAAGAATTTGCTGCATGGCGTCATTGAAACATGCGTTCGGACCAAAAAGCAAAGGGCTGCATACCGCAGCCCTGAACTTTGACGATGCGATGCGGCTCAATCGGCCGGTGCAATCGCGACGCGGACGCGCATTCGCTCGCCCGGATCGTAGTTAAGACGAGACATGAAGACTTCGCCACGATAGCGGTATTCGACGTCATAGCCGACCACTTGTCGTTGTTCGCGCTGCACTTCGATGACACGGCAATTCGTGCCGCCACGCTCGTAGCGACCACCTGCGGAACCGTTGTTCTTGTCGACATCGCGGCCAATCGCGCCACCAATGACCGCACCGGCGACAGTCGCGGCGTTACGGCCATCGCCTTTGCCGACCTGGTTGCCGAGCGCACCACCAATGATCGCGCCAAGTACGGTGCCGCCGGTTGGATCTCCACCGGAGCGTTCGCGATACTGGCCTTGACGTTCGTAGCATTCCTCACGCGGTTCGCTGGTCATCACCGTCTCGTAGATCGGATCGACACGCAGCACATCGGCATAACCGTAGCTGATGCTTTCGGCGACTGGACCGGCTTGGCGGTCGACATAGTTGGACTGGGCGAGTGCTACCGGCGCAGCGGCCAGCAGGATCATTGGAAGCAACATTCGGTTCATGAGGTGCGCCTTGCGTAATGAGCCGTGAAAATTACAGCACGTCGCGACTGAATGGCTGCCAATGCGACGCCGGTTGCCGGCTAGAATTACGAGTCCACCATGGTTGATTGCAATGTCCCTGAACCTGTTTAACTCGTTAAGCCGCCGCGTCGAGCGCTTCGAACCCCAGCATCAAGATCGCGTCAGCATGTATGTCTGTGGACCGACCGTCTACAACTACGTGCATATCGGCAATGCCCGCGGCCCGGTGGTATTCGGTGTGCTCGCACGACTGCTGCGCCGGCATTATCCGGCGCTGGTCTATGCCCGCAACATCACCGACGTCGACGACAAGATCAACCAAGCAGCCATCGATCAACACGTACCGATCAGCGCCATCACTGGCAAATTCACTGAAGCCTATCGCACCCACATGGCCGCGCTGGGCGTCGATTTGCCCGATCTGGAACCGCATGCCACTGCTCACATTCCGCAGATCATCGCGATGTGTGAGCGACTGATTGAGACGGGTCATGCCTACGCGGCGGAAGGTCACGTCCTGTTTGCGGTCGACACCTATCGGGATTACGGGCAGTTGTCGCGCCGATCGACCGACGAAATGTTGGCCGGCGCGCGCGTCGAAGTCGCACCCTACAAACGCAGCGCTGGCGACTTCGTGCTCTGGAAACCATCGACACCGGAATTGCCGGGTTGGGATTCGCCCTGGGGTCGCGGTCGGCCGGGTTGGCATATCGAATGCTCGGCGATGTGCGAGGCCGCATTTGGCGACACCATCGACATCCATTGTGGCGGCATCGACTTGCAGTTCCCGCACCACGAGAACGAGATCGCGCAGTCAGTCTGCGCGCATGGCGGCAAACCGTTCGCGCGCTTCTGGCTGCACAACGGCATGTTGAACATGGACGGCCGCAAGATGTCGAAGTCGCTCGGCAATATCTTCCGCATCGATGAAGTGCTCGCTCACCATCCCGCCGAGGCGCTACGCCTAGCGCTGATGTCGGCGCATTACCGCCAACCACTGGATTGGACCGACGGACTGATTGAGCAGTGCGTGCGCACGCTCGATCGTTTCTACGGCACGCTGCGCGATCTCGCGGATGTCGACGCAACGGTCGGCTCGATTCCGGCGAGTGTTGAGTCGGCACTGTGCGATGACTTGAATACACCACAAGCCTTGGCCGCGTTGTCGGCGATCGCAGCCGAAGCGCGCAAGGCGGCCAATACCGCCGATCGTTCACGCCTCAAGGCGGCGCTGCTGTCGGGTGGTTTCGCACTCGGTCTGCTACAACAAAATCCGGCGGAATGGTTTGCGCGCGGCACCGAATCCGGCGGGCTCGGTGCGGCATCGATTGATGCGCTGGTCGCAGAGCGCCAAAACGCAAAGCAAGCTCGCGATTTTGCACGTGCCGATGCGATCCGCAAGCAACTCGCCGAACAAGGCATCGAGATCGAGGACACGCCGCAAGGTCCGCGCTGGAAGGTTGCTGCGAAATGAGTGACCTCGTGCTTACCGATCCAATCCAACAGGAAATTGCCGAGGAATTTGCTTTTTTCGGTGACTGGAGTGAGCGCTACCAGTATCTGATCGACCTCGGCCGCAAACTGCCGTCGTTCCCGGATGAATGGCGCACCGAGGCGAACCGCCTTCATGGCTGCCAGTCGATGGTCTGGGTCGTTTCGCAAGGCGATGCCTCAAGACTCGTATTTCATGCGATCAGCGACTCGTCGATTGTTTCCGGGTTGGTCGCACTCACGCTGCGCGTGTATTCCGGTCGCAGCGCGGCCGAAATCCTGACGACCGAACCGGTGTTCATCGAGGCGATCGGTCTCGGCAAGCACCTGTCGGCGACGCGCGCGAATGGTCTGGCGGCATTGATCGCGACCATCAAAGACACCGCGGCGCAGGCAGAAAAAACCCCGCCGTAGCGGGGTTTTCGTTACTCCACGTGCGGACTAGTTCAGTCGCCAATCTGGCGCTGACGATGCTCCCAGCGTTCCTGAGCATCCACCGTCCGTTCCGCAGTCGGACGCGCTTCGAGGCGGTCCAGGCCGATGTCTTCACCGGTATCGATACAGAAACCGTATTCGCCATCGTCGATGCGGCGCAGCGCGTCATCGATCTTCGAGATCAGCTTGCGATAACGGTCACGCGTGCGCAATTCCAGCGAGTTTTCGGTCTCACGCGTTGCGCGCTCGGCTTCGTCGCCAACATCGCGGACTTCGTCACGCAGATTGTCGATCGTCTGCTTCGATTCCTCGACCAGTTCGGCGCGCCATCCGCTCAATTTCTGGCGGAAGTACTCGACGTGCATGTCGTTCATGTAAGACTCTTTTGCGCTCGGTTTGTAACCGACGGGCAGATCTACTCGAATGGGTTTCTTCTTGTCGGGGATTCTGACGGGATGCATCGGGCTCTGCTGTTTCTTCGAATTCTTGTCCACGACTGCCGCCACTGCGACCGCCTTGCGCACGATCGTCGCTGGCTTGGACGCGGGTGCCGAAGCCGGCGTGGATTTGACGGACTTGGCGGATTGGGCGACCACTTTGGTTGCCGCTACTGCGGCCGGCTTGGAAACCGGCAGCACTGCTTTGGCCGCAGGTTTGGCCACCGGCTTTACGGCGGGCTTAGCAGCCGACTTGGCAGCAGGCTTGATCACCGGCTTGGCGACTGGCTTGGCGACTGGCTTGGCCACTGCCTTCGGAACTAATTTCGCAACTGGTTTCGCTACCGGCTTCGCAACTTTCTTGACCACCTTCTTGACTGCCGGTTTTTTGGCCGGCTTGGCGACGACCTTCTTCGCGACCGGTTTCGGCGCAGCCTTCTTCGCCAGTGGCTTGGTCGGCTTGGTCGGCTTACTCGACTTCGCAGCCTTGCTCGGCTTGGCGGGTTTGCTGGCCGGCTTGGCCTTGCCCAACAACGCCTGTTTCAGCTTGCTGACCAGACCGGGCTTGGCAACTGGCTTGGCCGCTGGTTTTGCAGCGGGTTTGGTGGTGATTTTCTTCGCGGGAGCCTTTTTCGTAGCGGTCTTGGCAACGGGCTTCTTGGCGACCGGCTTCTTGGCCGGCTTGGCGGCGGGTTTCACGCTTTTCGCCTTGGCGACGGGCTTCTTTGTGGGCTTTGCCATGATCGGACAACCTCCAACCTGTTGCTTGCAACCGGAGTGCCGGAAAACCCGACACTCTAAAGGGGGCGCTTTATAGCCGATGCTGGGACCACTCACAACCGCGGCGCGCCCGCTAGCATGTTCGCATGCTTCATCGAATCTTGATCAAGTTGCTGCAGGGCTACAAGCGCTTCCTGAGTCCACTGCTCGGTCAGCGCTGTCGTTTTCATCCCAGTTGTTCGAATTACGCGATGACTGCGATCGAACGTCACGGCGCCATTCGCGGCTGCTTGATGACGAGTACGCGCTTGCTGCGCTGCCAACCGCTGTGCGACGGCGGCATGGATCCGGTTCCGGATCGTTTCACGGCGAGATTCTGGGCGCGCAACCCGGCCGCTGATCCGCCGCCGGATGCGCCGGACAGCTAGAATCGCAGGTCCCACGAATCGAGCCCTCCATGAGCGAACCGCGCTGGTTGATCACGAACGCCCTGCTGGTCAGCGACGGCCGCAGCTTCCATGCCGACTTGCGCGTCCGCGATGGCCGTATCGTTCGGATCGAACGCAGCCTGACTGCCACCGACGACGAAACCGTGGTCGATGCCAGCGGCCTCTGGTTACTGCCCGGCATGATCGACTCGCAAGTGCACTTTCGCGAACCCGGGCTCACGCATAAAGGCGACCTCACCAGCGAATCGCGTGCCGCCATTGCCGGTGGCATAACCAGTTACATGGAAATGCCGAACACTCGCCCGCCCGCAGTCACCATCGAGACGCTGGAAGCGAAATATACCCGTGCTGCCGAAGTCTCAGCGGCAAACTACGGCTTCTATCTTGGCGCCACCAACGACAACCTCGGCGAAATTCGCAAGCTTGATCCAACACGCGTGCCTGGCCTGAAAGTGTTCATGGGCGCATCCACCGGCAACATGCTGGTGGACAACCCGGAAACGCTGGACGCGATCTTCCGTGAGGCGCCCTGCACGCTCATCACCCACTGCGAGGACACGCCGATCATCGACGCCAACGTCGCCGAGGCGCGCCTTCGATACGGCGACGATATTCCGGTCGAGTTGCATCCGGAACTGCGTTCGCGCGAGGCCTGCATCAAGTCGACACGACTGGCGATCGAACTGGCGCAACGTCATGGCAGCAGCCTGCACGTGCTGCATATTTCAAGCGCCGACGAACTGGCGCTGTTCGAACCCGGCCCGATCGAGCACAAGCGCATTACCGCCGAAACTTGCGTCCACTTCCTGCATTTCG
>Ga0073902_10001473_pt1 | contig 12703 bp, 13 predicted proteins | sample KloWWTmeKNB19Kit_FD_66667 | JGI IMG/M metagenome (GOLD analysis project Ga0073902, IMG submission 66667) | Active sludge microbial communities from Klosterneuburg, Austria, studying microevolution and ecology of nitrifiers - Klosterneuburg... | ecosystem: Engineered > WWTP > Aerobic digester >...
CTGATAGGTAGTTTCGAATGGTCAGGAGCTAATGGGGTAATCACATTCAAAAATATTTCGACAGAAAATGAGGAAACTCGAGCCAGAACATCCGCATTCGTGCCTGCTGTAATCAGAAAAAAGCAATTTGTAAATCAATATCCAAATGGAGATAACAAGGCACAAACCTCTGCTAGTCTTGCTTTCGAACGTTCAAAGGATGGCAATTGCTTGATATTCTGTGCGCAAGTTCGAGATACAGATCGTGTAGGTACGGCATTATTGAATATAATTAGTGCGGTCGAAGCCGATGGGCAACAATTTCCGGCGCATTTCAATCGTAATACTCAGACCGAGTCACATTTTTTTTCAAGAAAATGGTATGGTCACGATTCTTACGTGACACGTTGTATTGAACGAGGCATTGGTGTGCACTATGGCGATATGCCTGAGGCTGTACGAAGGTCCGTAGAATCTGATTACGTTGCTGGTAATCTGAGAATTTTAATTTCTACTAATACTGTCGGACAAGGTCTTAATTTTCCTATCAAACACCTTATTATTCATTCAACAATTATAAGCAATGGCGTATATGTCGGTGTTAGAGATTTTTGGAACATTATAGGTAGAGCCGGTCGGGCTGGCAAAGAAACTGAAGGCGAGATAATTTTTGTTGTCAAAAGTCTAACAGATAAACGTTCGTATGATAAATATACAGATAAATCTAATATAGAAGCTGCTTACAGTATGTTCTTAACAGTGCTAAAAGGCATGATAAGCAATAGAATAAGTATAAACACTTATGAACGATATATGGAAATTATATCTGAATCATATGTTATGAATCTGTTAGCTGAAGAAACTCTAGATACGGAAGATCAGCAACAAATTGAGCTTATAATAAATAATAGCCTTTTCAAAGTGCAAGCCGACAGACAAGAGATCGATTTACAGCCAATTAGGCAATCATTCAGTACCATTTTCAAAAGCATCAGAAATACTGTCCCGCCTGAGCTTTTGCAGGTTTTCGGTCAAACTGGATTTATACTAAAAAGTAATCAGGCTATTAGCTCTTTTATTGATACTAATCTATTAGCTCTGGAGGTGTTAGTTGCAACCGATGATTACCTTGAATATCTCAAAATGATTTTGGCTCTGTTCAGCGAAGATAATATTGAGGAGGTAACCTCTGATAAAATAAGGGCCATAGGGAAAAGCCACTCTGATTTCTATGAGATTGCTAAGTCATGGATTGAAGTCAAAGAAATAAACGAGATACAAGAGCAGTGGAGAAGTATTTCAGATAGCCCTAATCGATTAAATATTTTAATTTCAGATGGTTTTTACTATAGATACACCTGGGGGATTACCGCATTTACGACAATCCTGATTTCAAAACTCTCCATCGGTCGAGAAGATTTGCCAGAGGGAATTAGGAATTTACCTAGCTTTATAAAGTACGGCGTCAATAATGCTACAGCTTGTCTAGCACGTTCGCTAGCTATCAAGAACAGAGATGTTTCCGTAATTTTAGCTCAACAATCCGGTGGTCTAAGAGGAAGAGAATTTATTAAATGGTTAGCAAACCTGACTTTTGAGGAAGTGCAACATTATAATCTAAATACATTCGATCGACGCAATGTTCTTAGTGTTGCTACGAAATTGACAACTAAAAGGTATGATGAACTTCCAACGTCATTTGATTTCTTTATAAAAGGAATATCCTTTGAAGATATTAGGAAGACAACTTCGCTAATTGTAAATGTTGGTGATGAATTGAATAACCGAAGGGAAAATAACAATCAATATGATCCCTACGCCATAAAGCTATTTTTAGGGGAGAATGAACTCGGATATGTTCCCAGGGAATATTCGCGATTGATATCAGTAGAAATGGATATCAATGAGGCCGAGTACGGCACCGAGGTTTTGGAGGTCAATGAAATTGATGAGTACAATTCGATCTTGGTAAGAATGTCTAGAATTTAAGCGATCTTGTATAGATTTTTGAGTATTTAAATTCTGTTCAACCATTCGAACTTTTTCTCGACGGTTGAGCCTTTACCGTGTGTTTCATGGTTAAACTTAAATTTCCTTAGGTCGGTAATATCACTTTACTTCTGTAAATGTCCATTTCAATTTGTTTTTCTGATTTTATATTTCGAATAACAATAATTACAAACAATGATACAATTGAAAAGGCCCGCCCTGGAAAGAGCAGGCCGTTGCTAACCTATGAAAAATCATTACGATCACTTCTAATAATCTCGAACGTTCTGTATTTTATGCTTTTGCAACCATTCTCTGAAACCTTCTTTGCTTTCAGGGAAGAAATGTACGACACTACCGTTTCTCAATAATATAGAAAAAACACCTGCGGCTTCGATGTATTTGGTCAAGTCAGCGGAAGTGTATTCAAAGCCATGATAATAGGCAGCGTCGGTCATTTTATCTTCAAAAGCTAGTGAAAGACAAATCTACAAAATTGATTATACCAAAAAATGGGAAAATTCCCGTTTGAGCTATTGTTAAGCATCATTTTTCTTGTTTTTGTCACTTTTCATTTTTTCTCATCTGTTTCTTAGCCATTAAAGTCAGGAACTTTCCTTCGTCCTTTTTGAAGCGTTGGCGAAGTATTACGGCTCTTTTTTGTAAACGTTCGTCTCGCTTATATGAGAAAATAGAAAGGATATAATGAATTTCTGAAGCCAGCAGGTGCTCGCAAGTGTCTTCCAGGTGTGAGTACTGCCTTGTAAAGAATTCACGCTGTAGACTTCTTCGAATAGTTTTAAAAGCTGCTTGCCTGTCAAAGGGCGCTTTTTCTGGTTCGTGATTTATCTCCTTTATCCCGAAAAAAGCGGAGACTGACGGCATTTTCCAGTTATAGGAAAACTCCTTTCTGTCTACGTATGACCAAGCCACTTCATCCAGTAGATTTACCGAAAACTTGTTCGCGGAAGGATTTTTTTTAAGGATGATTTCTCGGCTTCCACCAGAGAATTCGTAGTACCGGGTATAGTAGTCGTAAGTAAGCTTTTCACGGTTATCGATGAGAAAGTCAGTTATATCTATTTCTATTTCAAAATTTTCCCGTTTCAGAGGGTAGATATATTTCTCGGCAAAAACCTGATATATATTTGCAGCCCATTCAGTGTATCTGAAAATTTCGAAGCATATTGCCAGCGCAACTATTTTTGCCCCTGCGCCTTTATGACCCCAACAAAAATCTTGATCTTTGGAAGCAAGGGCAGGGCGTAGCTTGGCGGCCTGCTTAGGTTTTAGTTCTTTTCCGTTTACCCAGATATGGCCTTTATAACTTTTTTGATGATAGTATATTTCTTTCTTTTCGACGGAGCCTTTATCAAAATCCATCACGTACATATTGTCATGTATCTCATACTCGCCATCATACTCTCCTTTGATGACGTATTTGTTGGCGGTCAGATCGATAGCAGGTGACTTTTTTGCCATGGGTTTTGCATTTTAAAGTCCAGGATAGCTGTAGCTTATTGAATGCAATTTACAAAGCTTTTGGCTAACGACATAAATGGAATGGGGCAAATGACCATGACCTTGTCTTGTTTCGCCGCCAGGCTGTTGAGCAGTGTCTGAAAGACGCTTTTTAGATTTTAAAGGCGTTGACCGATGGAGACGCTCAAGAACTAAGTTTAGGCTCGACCAAATTAGAGTCTTAAGCGGGTTTAATAGAAAGCTTAAAAGCCCTGAATTCTGTCGTTCAGGGCTTTTAAGCAACCGAATCATCGGGCTTAGCCCTATGTCGGATATGGTATTTCAATTAGAGATTGACGGCAGGTGGTTATTTGCTATTCCTTGAATCGTACCCCTCAAGCGATTCAAGAAATCGTATGAAGCAATCGCCTCTTTACTTACGTCTTTTTGAAACCGCGCTTTTGCGCGATTTTACTTTATTGTCCAAAATTATATAACAAACGGGATAATAGAATGAAGCCTGAAACAAAAGAAAAAATACTAGCACATCTGAAGATTAATATTTTTTTCCGATCTTTTTTCTCTATTTTTTTCCTGGCGCTCGCTTTTTCAATTCTAAAGTATTCACTATGGTATTGGGAGTGGCATTCCATTCGAAAATTCGCAGCGATGTCTTTAAGTTACTGTCTTATCTTTTCGATCTTCAGCACATTTTTCTACCTTGTTTTTTATCATTGGTTAAAATGGCCTATTGCATGGGCGATAGTGACAACACTTTTTGCTGTATTGCGTTTTTCCCTTTTTATTGATTATCCGCCTGAAATGTCACTTACCTGGAGTATTCGAGGGCATTTAATTTTTGAGCATAGCCGTGTTACAGCCTGGGGCGTTGCATATGGCTTAACCGACATCACAGTAGTGCAAGCGCTTATTGCAATTTTCACTACAACAAAAGAAAGAAATAATTCATGACCGATACATTTGCTCAAAATGGTTTTACTGTCACAACCACTTCTAAAGCGTAATGGTTTTGAGGTCTACACCGGCGTTAAATATGATCCTAAGATAGATAGAAACGTACCGCCATATGACGAGCAAATTATCGCTAAACGTAATTTATCACCAATTCACTTATACATCTGGAAGACTTGTAGAGTATATATCTACATGAAGAATGGAAAAGTATATCATGTTCTTGCGCATTCTTTTGTTGACGGTCTTTAACTCCTATGAAAAACTCAAATGGTTGAATCAATCGAAGTACGTTATGCACAGCTAATAAATCTTTCTTCATCGATATTGATAATGATTGCAAGAATGAAGAGCTAAAATATTTTAATACGCGGGCTTATATTAGTACGTCAGAAATTGTTGATGGTGTAAGAGTTGGTCTTCCATCACCAGGGGATGGACAGGGCATTGAGAATTACAGTGGAGTTTCATTCATTAAAGTAAATGGAAAGATTTTGGCTTTGCACTTTGAAAATGGTCCTTTGGAGTTGCAGGAACTTCGAGAGCTAACACCAAAGGAGATAATTCAGAGAGAAAATTCCACTACAAAATATTACGACGTGGGTCGCAAGAGATATGATGTAAAAGTTCTGTGCCGCTACTACGACAACAAATAATTTGGGAGAAAACGTTATGATGCTTTCTAAAAATAAACGTATCGCGATAGCAACTGTAGTAGGGGCTACCTTGTTATGGTTTTTTTGCTTTTTAGCGATGACCATATGGCCGATAAATGTATTTTCAAGACCAGGTAGCCCAGTTTTTGTTCGTCATCTCTTTGCTCTTGAAAACTATAACAATTATGATCAAAGACTCAAAAACGATCTAGCGTTGCTACTCCCATCGGGTACTTCTGAACAAGAAGTGGATGATTTGTTGATTGGTATAGCTGGAATGAAGAAAACAGAGCGAACTGGCTATCAGGGTGTGCGAATAGCTTCATATAGTAGAAAATTGAGCGGTCCTGCTTATCAATTTAGAGCCTTGGCGTCACCGCCTTCAAACCGAGCTATCGGCGTTGAGTATAATAAGAATAATCAAGTTCAAAAGATTTCATCTAATTGAGATTGTTAATTGCTGTAACTGCACTTTACCAAATCGTGAGGGAAGAATGACATCCAAGATTTTTATCGCCACCGACTCGGCAGGCTTAATTTGGGAGCACCTATATCTTGTTTATGATGTTGATGGAGATACAGCGACTGTAACCTAGCTTATTTATTAATTTCAAAAGCGGTCTCGTTTTGAGGCCGCTTTTATTTTGTAACAAAAATTTGAGTTAACGCGTGACAAGAGTGGATAGATTGTCATGCATGGTATTTTGTTTTCTTGCGACTTAACGACGCAATTAGCTATTGCAGAACTTTAGGGAGGGAAATGTATGCAAAAGGACAGAACTGAATTTGGTGTTTCACTTTCGGATTTGGAACAATGCTATAAGATTGCAGCTCGTGTAGTTTCTGCTTTTGGAGATGCGTACTTACCTACTTTTCAAAGGTTACATGAAGAGATAGCGACTCGTTACAAGCAAGTATCTTTAAAACAAATCGCTTTGGATATTGTCAATAATTCAAAGGGTTGCCATCGCTAATTTAATGCTTGCCTTTGTTTGCCGTTGTGTTTAAGTTTTCCCTCGCTGAAGCGAGAAAGATCGAACCCAAGCCTATACCCAAAACAATACCCAAGGTTATAGACGGAAGTTTTATCTGATTGTTATCAAAGACTTTTTGCAACGGTATAATGAATATGGCAATCCCTTCGAGTGCGCCATTTCTTCCTGGATAGGAAGATCATACCCAGCTTGATAGTCATTGATAACAACGAAAATTTGCCTCTTTAGGCAATCTTTCGGGCATTTTGCCGTCCTCGTTTCACCCGAATTCGAACCCAAAATCGAACCCAACGAGGGGACTAGTGCAATACGTTATCAACCTTGGTGGTCGCTATTATTTCAGCCGCCGTGTACCAACCGAACTAAGCGAATACGATAAGCGCAAGAAGGTGCGCTTCGCTCTGAAAACTGATAGCAAGAGGGATGCCCTTCGCCTTGCGGGCATAAAAAACGCCGAGCTTGAAGGCTACTGGCATAAGCTTGTTCAGACCGGGAAAAAACACAGTCATGATCTTTACGAGGCGACGGTAAAACGCGCATCGCTTTGGGGTGCCCAATACCTGACAAATCAAGAACTTTCTGAGGAACCGCTTTCAGTATTGTTGCAAAGATACCAGCAAGTCGACCAGCAGAAAGACAATCCGCTTTATGTCGAAGCCCTATTGGGGGGTATCCCTAAGCCCGTTATTAAACTTGAAGATGCGCTAAAAAAGTATTGGGAGTATTCGCGTGAGAAAACACTCGATAAATCACCTAACCAGGTTCGCAAATGGAAAAATCCACGGAAATTGGCAATCCGTCATTTTATCAATTGCGTAGGAAACAAACCTATCACTGAACTGACGCGAGACGATATTCTAAAATTCAAAGATTGGTGGATTGTTCGCATTGAAGAGGAAAATTATGCGATCAACAGCGCGAACAAAAATTTCATTCATGTGAAATCGATCATATCTACCGTTAGCAAAAATCTGAAATTGGGCATCGACATCGGTCATCTCTTTATGGAACTTGTGCTTGAAGATGATGATCAACGTCAGCGCCGTTCATTTGAAACCGATTATATCCTGAAGACGCTTTTACATTCTGATAATTTAGAAGGTTTAGATGATCAGGAGATGTGCGCCGTTTACGGTATCGCAGAATTGGGAGTAGGCCTTACAGAACAGGTAAACCTTGATCCTTGTAATATTATTCTTGACGATCCAATTCCGCGATTGGTCATTATTCCGAAAAAACAAAAAGGGTTGAAAACAAAGTATCGCCGCCGTGAAATCCCTCTTATAGGCTTCGCGCTCGAAGCTTACAAGAAATGCCCGAACGGCCTTACTGATTATAACGACGCGCCTGATCGCCTCTCAGGCGTTATCGGAAAACATTTTAGAGAGAGGGGGCTTTACCCCTCCGATCGGCATACCCTTTATTCTTTGCGGCATAGCTTCCAAGATCGCCTATTGGAAGTGAACGCACCTGATCGTGTTCAGGCCGATCTTATGGGGCATAAGTTTACGCGGGAGTCATACGGAAAGGGCGCGACTTTGGAAAAGAAACTGGAATGGTTGGAAAAGATAAAACTCAAACCTTAATCTTTTTTCGCAACATATTGTGAGATGATACATACAATGTTGTTAACTCTACTGAATGCTCATGTAACGAAGGCATTAAGCGAGATGGATAGTGATGGATAGGCATAATATTGTTTGACTTTCGAAGAGGCGTTTTGATATCACCCTTGGTCTCGCGCTATGAAAAACCTTTCATAGTAGTTTTAAGAAACAACATTTGGAGCCGCAATAAATGTTAGACAATCCGACTATTGGTAATGTAGATATATCCAAACCATCCGTCTTTATTACACCTGATATCGCAAAAGCTATTAATAATAAGAAGCTGAGCAAATCCATAAAAACCTGTTGCCCGAAATGTCAGACCGACTTTTTAGTTGATGATCCTTGGTTGCATACGAAAGAAGCCGCTGCCATTGTCGGGTTTGAACCTGATACGCTCGTAAAACATAGACATCTTGATAAACGACGTATTCCATTTCTAAGGATCGGAAGAACGATCCGATACCCGCTTTCCGGCTTGATCGATTACAAGGCGCAAGTACGAAAAGAAATGGAAGAGCAATTAATGCCGTAACTTGTAAATCGGGAAAGGTGTTGCGCTAACAACATCCTTCCCCCAAGCGCATTCAAAATAACAATTTAATCTATCGGAGATCGCATGAACATCGAACAGGCGAAAAGCATTCCGCTTGCGCAAATTTTAGATAAACTAGGTTGCCAGCCGACGCAACAGAAAAATAATGAGGCATGGTATCGTTTTCGTGATGAGAAGACGGCCAGCTTCAAAGTGAACATACCCCTGAATGTCTGGTATGATTTCGGGGTCGGTAGAGGTGGCGACAGTATATCGCTTGTCCAGTATCATTTGGAACTATCGGGGGAGGACTGTAACGTTCCTGATGCCCTGCGTTGGCTAAAGGGAATGACAGATACACCTAAGATCATACCTGTCATACGAAAAAAAGAAGAGCAGGCAAATTCATCGCTTCTTTACATCGATAATGTTTCGACCATCAAGCACGAATTATTGATAGAATACCTTGAAAAACGCGGCATACCGATACAGGTAGCACGACGTTACATGAAGGAAGTGAAAATATGCAACCGTGAAACAAAAAAATATTTCAAAGCATTAGGAATGCGTAATGAAGACGGTGGATGGGAAGTGCGAAATGAGTACTTTAAGGGATGCATCGGTAAGAAAAACATCACGGTCATTCGCGGATCAGATTCCACTTCAAACGGGTTTCATGTTTTTGAAGGAAGCCTGGACTATTTGTCGGCAATGATCCGACAGGAAAACGGGCGGCATTTTAAAGAGGATGTTTATGTCTGTCATTCCGTTGCCATCTTATCAAAGGTGACACCATTCATAAATGGCTATGAAAGATACAAAGTCGGATATACATGGATGGATAATGATGAAGCAGGTAAAAAAGCAACGGCAGCCCTGGGTGATTTTATCAGAACCCAAGACCAGCTTTTACACAAGCCACAGAACAAACTTTATTCTCCCTACAAAGACGTGAATGCCTGGCACATGGTTGAACTCGGCATGACTTAAATTCAACTTCACGCACAAACCCTCACATCAAAGAAGGATGATTGCTTTGTACTTGTTCTCAGAACCCGAACTCGTTCGGCTTGCTCAAAATTTCCAATCCTCTACCGACAAGATGGATCATATACCCGGTGCAAAATTGTACATTCCTATGTCTGGTCTTACGTGGCTGGTAACGGAACTCAATCCAAACAATCCGACAAAAGGTTTTGCGTTGATCGACGACGGTAACGGTGTTGTGACCTTCGATGAAATCGATATAGACGATATCATCCGTTTAGCTGTCAGCAAAGCCAACCACGTCAAACGCGATCCGTATTTTTCAGGGAAGTATCCAATTCGTACTTATCTAAATGCAGCTTTGACTTATGGATTTATAACTGATCAAGAAGTTTTACTTTCAAAATGGATGCCGAAAATGCCGCCCGGTCTTTCGCCTATTTAGTCTTTTAGCGTTTTTAATCTGTATTGCCACGGTGAGTAAAAGCCAGGCGTTACGAACCGCACAAAGATGTTAATGCCGAATCCATCGCAAACCTTGAAATTAGGGGCTAGAATGTCATTACCCACACAAACGCTTTTTTCCGTCTCTGAAGTTGACCTTGTCTACCGAAATAAAATCAATCCTGTGGATCGGCCTAAAGTAACAACCTCATCTGCGGCCTATGACATTCTATTACAATGCTGGGATATGAATAAGATAGAATTGCTCGAACAGTTTGCTATTTTGCTACTTGATAGGTCTAAAAATTGTTTAGGCGTATCGTATGTGTCAACTGGCAGCGTTTCCGCGTGTATCGTAGATCCTAAAGTAATCTTCGCCACAGCATTAAATGCCAGAGCCTCGAGCCTTATATTGGCTCACAATCATCCATCGGGAAATCTAACACCCAGCAAGGCCGATGAGTTTCTGACCAATAAACTCCTTCAAGGCGGCTATATCCTTGATATTTCTGTCGTAGATCATCTCATAGTTACACCCAGGTCATACTATTCGTTTTCGGACGATGGTGCTCTTACGCCGTTCTAAGAACCGTTAAAAGACTGCCGTTTGTCAATCGTTTTAGTATCCCGGTAATCTTTCTGTTGAAGTCCTGATGACTTCAACGGGAATACTGCCCGAACCGCTCCCTTGCTTCCGACAATAATTTTCCCCGTCCTTCGGGCTTCCTCGCGCAGCAAAATTTTTGCCGGATGGTCGCTTGAATTCGTGCGTGCGTTTCCCGTCGTCATCAACCCCAACGAAAGGAAATCCGATGACCGATTTATTCACTCCTGAACAATACCAACGGCTTATCAACAATGGTATGCCTGAAAACTATTCCAAAGACCATTGCCCGGTAGTAAGACTACATATTCTTTTTACAGGATGCCAATGGCTATTGACAGAGCTTGATCCCGAAAATCCTAACATAGCATTTGGTTTATGCGATCTTGGCTTGGGCTTCCCGGAACTTGGCTATGTTGATTTGGAAGAGGTCAAAGCTGTTAAGACTGTTCCGTTTCCTGTTATGCGGGACTTCTTCTTTGAAGCCAAATATCCCATCAGCGTATATGCCGATGCTGCACGATATCATTCACACATTACCATTGAGGACGAGGATTTACAGCATTTAGCTAACGTTAATAAGCCGAGTGACTTTTCGCCTCAATAATAAAAAAAACGCCCCGAGCCAGGGCGTTTTTTTATGGCTCGATCACGGCCTGCGTAACGATAAACTGATCCTCTGCTTCAATAGGTCTATATCGTTCCGAGACTACTGCAATAATGTAAGGTTCGTCAGTAAGGAACCTGTCAAACAATAGGTCGAACCTATACCCGAGTAACGTCACTTTGTGCGATATGAAGTAAAGCGTAATAACTTGCGGATCGCGGCCTGTATTAAGTATTGAGGCTTGCATATCAGAATAGACAAAACTTGCTTTGCGCCCGTCTGCCCAGATGATGACAAGTTTTTTGGTAATGTTATGGGGCGCATGAAAGCGGTTCTCGACGAGCGTGGGATGGCCTGTAGGATTACTTTCTTTGATTTCCCGCAGAATGTCATCAGAGTGTGAGTTTCGGCGCATGGTGCTTGATCCTGAGCTGAGAAACGGGCTTTTCGGATATTGTGTTTACGATAGTGTCTGTATGACGTTTACGACGTGTAGAGGCATTGGATAGGCCATTGCTTAAAGAGGTGGTCAGCTCTATGGCGCTAAGGCGATCACCCTCATGACTGACCTGATCCAACAGCGATTGAGCGTCATCGGTATAAATCAGCACGCTCTCTCGACCACGCGATACGGAAACATAAAATTGTTTCATGTCGCTTGCCGCGAAAGTTGCTGAAGGTTGGGCGATCAATACGATATCACAGGTCTTGCCCTGGGATGCGTGTGACGTCATGCAATAAGCATGATTAAAATGTCCGTAATCCATCGGAAGCGTATAGGTTGTTTTGCTGATAGGATTAATGGTGATGATTTCGCCGTTTTTATTAAGCCGTTTGACTATGAGAGATTGTCCGTTATTCAGGCGTTTTCCGTCACTATCATTCCCATTGCGTGTAATGACAAGTTGATCCCCTTCGGCAAGCGGTAACTCTGCGGTGTAAAAGACATCAAAAGCATTGTTTTTCTTTTCACAGCAAAATTCTTGTAACTCTCCTTCGTCATTCTGCAAGGTGAGGGTATTTCCATCCGTGGCCACCACTTCCCAACGGGTGCCGCGTCCGATCCTTGTTTGGTTCTGATTGAACTGGATGACTGAGCCGATATCTATATTACGTCCATCGTGCTTTTCCGCATCTGTAAGATTGCGGTTAATAAGGCGTTTTACCGTAGTATCCCGATCCTTGATGGTTCCGCATTCTTTTAGGCGTTTCCGTATCGCGAGGGTGACTGCCTGTCCTTGCTCATGGGTAGGCGACACGGCAAGGGCCGTCTTGCCCGCTTGAAGGGCTTGTAAATAGTCACCCGCTATTCTATCGGCCAGCTTCTCCGTATCAATGCTTAAGATAGCACCCATAGCGCTTAAGTGGCCAAAGCCTTTCTGAACCATGCCCTGGGAAATCGCTTCAACGGCTTTGCGATAGTCTTCTCTGGTTTGACGATAGATGCGGTCGACCTGGGCTGACTTGATGCCTGCGACGGTATTGAGAATACGTAAAGCATCTCCCTTGACGACGCTGGCGTGTTGACGGGTGTCCCCGCTTAAAATAAGACGGACGTTATATTCGGTCGCTATCCGAAGCAGAGCGGTCATGTCGCTTGTACCGAGCAATCCTGCCTCATCTACCCAAAGCACCTGCCCATTCAGTTGTTTTTGCAAAGAGGATGAACTAATAAGTTTGGCAACGGTTTCGGCATCGGAAAAACCTTCTTCCCGTAATACGCCCCGTGATGCCTGGGCCGTGGGGGCAACGACAAAGACCTGCTTACCTTTATTGCGGATCATGGCGACTGCCTCTTTCATAAGAGTTGTTTTGCCCGTTCCCGCACGTCCCGAGATAATTGAAATACGATCCGAGGTTGTCAGCA
>Ga0073902_10001474_pt1 | contig 12698 bp, 10 predicted proteins | sample KloWWTmeKNB19Kit_FD_66667 | JGI IMG/M metagenome (GOLD analysis project Ga0073902, IMG submission 66667) | Active sludge microbial communities from Klosterneuburg, Austria, studying microevolution and ecology of nitrifiers - Klosterneuburg... | ecosystem: Engineered > WWTP > Aerobic digester >...
CGATGGCGGCCTCGAAGTCGTCGGTCATCCCCATCGACAGCTCGGGCGCGTCCAGGCCGGCGATGCGCGTATGCAGCAGTTCGCGCAGACCGCGCAGGCTGGCGAAGACGGGCCGGGCAAGCTCAGGGTCGACGACGACCGGCGCCATCGTCATCAGCCCGCGCACGCGCAGGCCGGGCAAAGCCGCGATGCGGATGACTTCGGTGATAAACGCCTCGCGCGCGCCCGGATCGCGCTCCCAGCCCGCCACCCCGAATCCCTCTTTGCTCGCCTCGCCGCTGACGTTGCATTCGAGCAAGATGTCCTGGGGCGGCCGGTTCTGGGCGATCGCCCGCGCGTTGAGTCGGGTCGCCAGCTTTGGCGTGTCCACCGAATGGATCAGGGCGAACTCGCCGCCGAAGTCGCTGGTCTTGCGCGATTGCACGTGCCCAATGAGGTGACAGCGCAGACCGGGGCGCGGCCCGAGCGCGGCCAACTTGGGCAGGGCCTCCTCGACCCGATTCTCGCCAAAGTCGCGCTGCCCGGCGGCATACGCCTCCGCAACTGCGCTGGCGGGAAACGTCTTGGAGACCGCCACCAGCGTCACCGTCGCGGGATCGCGGCTGGCATGCGCGGCGGCGCGCGCGATACGGGCGCGCACGCGGGCGAGGGATTCGGCGATGGAGGCGCTCACATAAGGAATTGTACGGGCGAAAGGTGATTCAAACATGGATAGACAGGATGGACAGGATTGTTCTATCCTGTCCATCCTGTCTATCCATGTTCAATTCCTGCGCGCTGGCCCCAGGAATTGCTCGAGCAGTGCGTTAACCCGGGCGGGTTCCTCGTGCTGCACCCAGTGGCTGGCCTCTTCAATGAACTCAAGCCGCCCATCAGCGCACAGGTCGATGCTGGGCTGGGCGAGTTCGCGCCCCAGAAAGCGATCCCGGGCGCCCCAGATCATCAGCAGCGGCACGCGCACGCGCGGGTGGCCCATCTGCGAGGGCTTCTGCCCGATCGCCCGGTACCAGTGGATCATCGTGCGCAACCCGTCCGTCCGCGACCAGGCTTCGACGTAACGGTCGAGGTCAGCCTGCAAAAACGTGCCCGGCCGGCTGCTGGCGACCAGGCTGCGGGCGGACGCGGCATACTGGTTGCGCCGAATCACGGCCTCGGGCAGGCCCGGGATTTGGAAGAAGAACATGTACCAGCTCTTGAGGAGCTGGCTGAAGCTGCGGGTGAGCGTCCGGCCCATCACCGCCGGGTGGGGGGCATTGAGGATGGCGGCTCGTTCGATGCGATTCCGGTGCTTGAGGGCCAGCCACCAGGTGACGGCCGCCCCCCAGTCGTGGCCGACCACCCGGGCGCGCGCGCAGCCGGCCGCGTCAATCAGCCCGACGACATCGCCGGCAAGGGTGTCGAGGGCGTAGTCGCTGATCGCGTCCGGTTTGTCGCTCAGGTTGTAGCCGCGCTGGTCGGGGGCCCACACCCGGTAGCCCAGGCCCGCGAAGTGCTCGATCTGGTTTCGCCAGCCATACCAGAATTCAGGGAAGCCGTGCAAAAAGATGAGCAACGGGCCGTCGGCTGGGCCGGCCTGAGCGACGTTGAGGTGGATGCCGTTGGTTGGCACGCGTACGAAATCGGGCTTAAACATGGAGGCGCAGGATATACAGGATAGAGCAATCCTGTCCATCCTGTATATCCATGTTCAAATCCTATACCGCGCTCATCCGATTGCGCGGAGCAATGTATCCAAAGCCGCGCCGACATCCTGCAGCTCGTGGCAGATCTGGACCAGTTCGTCGTCGACCCGCCGAAAGCGGCGCGAGGCCGCGCTGCGAAACTGGGCGAACAACCGGCGGGCCAGGATCAGGTCACGACCCGTCAGAGCGGTCTGGAGATCGGCTCCGAGCTTGAGCAGCCGGGCTGCCCAATCATCAGTTCGCGCGCCAATGAGTTGGGCGGCCAGCCCGCTGACGTCGCCCCAGGTCGCCTCGAGCTCGCTGCTGTCGGTTGCCAGGGTGTCCTCGATTCGGCTGAGCTGGTTCTCAACTTCCTGCCAACCGTTGTGTTCGTCCCGGATTGATTGCAACCTGTCGCGCAGGGTCACCAGGGCGCCCAGGGATTGGACAAAGGCGCCCATCTCGATCTCGGTCACGCCAGCGGCCGTCAACTGCTCGCGCGCGGTGGCCATGCGCGCGCCCATGTTGCTCTGGAGCAGCACGTCCACGGTGGCCACCATGCGGGTGTTGACCTGCGAGGGTCCGCGCCCGAGCGCGCGTTTGAGATCCGCCCGCCCCCGGGTGAGGGCGGCGGCATCTTCGGATTCCAGCGCCGCCAGCAGCGTCGCGCGCGCCTGGGCGAGCTGGGTCAGCCACAGGGCGGCGGCCAGGCCGAGCGCGCGATTGGCCGCCTGCGCGCTGACTTCGCCAATGATGTCGGTGATTTCCGGGATCGATTGAATCAGGGTGTTCCAGGCGCCCGGGTCTGTGGTGGCGCGACGGCTGTCGGCATCCAGGGGCGGGTAGCGCACCTCAAGCTCCTGCAACAGCTCGTGCAGGGACTTGTAGGCGCCGAGCAGGGCGATCTGAGTCCGCGCGTTTTCAAAGTCCACCCGGAAGCCGCTGATGGCCTCGAGCGCCACCGGATTTCGAGCAAGCGTCGCGAGGGCGTTGACGCCTTCGGCGATCGACGCCACAACCCCGGGATCCGGGAGCGTGACTCTGGCAAAGGTTCCCCAGTCAATCGGCCCGTGTTGAAGGCGCGCCTTGCAGGCCTCGAGCAGGGCGGTCAGCTGGCCGCCCCGCAAAACGTACTCACACAAGGCCTGAGCGCGCGCCTCGATCGTGTCGCGGCGGGGCACGGAGTCAGGGTTGATCCCGATATCGGCGCACAGCACGTCGATGTCATCCAGCCCGAAGGCGCGGGCCAGCGCATTGCGCAGGTCGGCCAGGGTCGGCGTGGGCTGGGTCATCGCCTGGACCCTGTCAGGCCGCGGCCACGACGGGCGCGGTCGTGCCGCGCTTGATCAACTCGATGGGAATGACGATGCGGGTGTTTTCGACCGGGTCGCCGCGCAGCTCGGCCATGAGCAATTCCGCGGCGGCGCGCCCTTTCGCCAGGGCGGACTGGCGGACCGTTGTGAGGCCGGGTTCAGCCCGGATGTGGGTTTCGATGTCGTCGAAGCCGACGACGGACAGATCACCCGGCACGCTGAGCCCATGGGCGAAGGCCGCTTCGATCAGGCCGTAGGCGATGGCATCGCCGAGCGCAAACACCGCGGTCGGCCGGCGCTCGAGCCGGAGGATGCGTTGCAGTGCCTGCGCGCCGCCGGCGGCGGTGCAGGGCACTTCGGTGGTGTAGATACGCTGCTGCAGCAGCGAGATGCCGCGTTCCCCGAGCGCCGCACGGATACCGTCGAAGCGATGCTTGAGCGTACCGGTGTATTTCTCGGGGGTGCCGAAAAACGATTCAAAGGCGACGATGGCAATATCGCGGTGGCCCAACTCGAGCAAGTGGCTCATGGCAAGCCGGGCCCCCTCTGCGTCGTCGATGTTGACGCAGGGCACGCCTTGCGGCGCGTCGGTGTCGATCATCACAAACGGAATTTCGCGCCGTCGAAGCGCCTGGACGGCGTCGTCGTCGGCATCGAGTCCGGTGACGATGCAGCCATCGATGAGGGCCGTGTATGTCGCATCGACGAGCGATCCGCGGCGGGGCGGGATCATCATGAGGGAGAGCCCTTCGGACTTGCAGACCTGGCCGATACCGCTCATGAGCGAGGCGAAGAACGGGTTGGCCAGCGTGTCGCTGATATCCTGGGGAACGAGCAATCCGAGCGCGTGTGTGCGGCGTGTATTCAGACTGCGGGCAATTGGATTGGGCGTATACCCCAGCTCGCGCGCGACCTCGAGGATGCGTTGAGTAGTCTCAGCTGACAGACGTTTGGGCAGGTTGAAGGCAAAGGACACCGCGGTCTTGGATACGCCGGCCTGGCGGGCGATGTCCTTGATCGTCACCCTCGGCGCGGTGGCGGAGGCGGAGCGATATCCATTCCGAACCTGGGGTGGTTTTACCGTCTGGTTCGGTCCCGGGTCGGGAACTGGCAGGGCGTTTTCGGGCGGAGCTTGATCGCCAGACTTGGATTGGTCTTGATCCGGAGTTCCAGGGGATTTAGCAGTCATATCGTAGATTTCACCGACGCGGTCTTCTGGGTCGAATGTTCGTTGTCATGCCAACGAGACCTCCATTATGCCGTGATTTACTAAACCGGTTGCCAACTTTCAGAGAGCGCTCTCAGAGCGTACAAACGGGAAGTAAGATCTGGACGAACACCCTAAAGGTTGGCCCGCGTGGGTTCGCGGCGGGCACAAACGTAAGGGGGCCAACCTTTAGGGTGTTCGCGTCGTCACGGTTTGGCGCCTGGAGTAAAATAGAACAGACGTTCAAATGAGGTTCAACGCGAAGAAACCCGCCGCCAAGGGTGGCAGTCCCCGCAAGGGCAAGGCCAAGCCACGCCAGGCGCCGCGCGAGCCGCTGCTGTCGCTCACCCCTGACCAATGGCTGGACGTGCTTGGTGCCGTGCTCATCGGCGTGGCGGCCATCACCCTGCTCAGCGCACTCTCCCCCGGAGGCCAGGGGACTGTCACCGCCGCGTGGTTTGTGTTCCTGCGCGGGGCGTTTGGGTGGATGGCCTATGCCGCCCCGGTCGTGCTGGCGGCCTTTGGCTGGTATCTCGTACAACATCATTTTGGGAGCCTGCCCCAGATCGGGATCGGCCGGCTCACCGGCGTGGTCGCCGCCTTCCTGACGCTCCTGATGCTGTTGCACCTCTTCGGGATGGCGACAATCCAACCTGACGGCGCCAAACTGGCGGCTGAACAAGGCGGCGGCGGCAATCTGGGCTGGGCGGTGCTCAAGGTCTTCATCGACGCCATCGGCATCTACGGGGCCGCCATCGCGGTCGTAGCCCTGGTCGGCATGGCGCTTATGATGGCCACCGGGACGACGATCGCTCAGCTCGTCGAAGTCATCCGGGTCCGCACCGCGGCCCGGCCGGACACCATCACCCCGCGTTGGGATCCCCTGCGGCCGCGTCCGCCCGAGTCGGATCCGAATGGCGAGCTGGTCATCAACGGACTCAAGCCCAAGCAGCGCCGGGGGAGTCGCGCAGACGATGGGGCGACGGCGCCGCGGCTGAAAACGCCAGTCGCGCCTACCGGGCAATTGCCGACACCCCGGATCAACCCCATGCGCCCAGGCAAGGCGCCGGCCGACGATCCCGACCTTCCCCCCGCCCGGGTCATCGGGGCCGGCCGGGGAAATGGCGAGAGCGCGAGCCCTGCCCGCGGCCGCCCGGCGGTGCAGCTCAAGCCGGCCGCGGCGGCCATGGCGGCGCCACCGCCACCGCTTTCTTCGCGTTACGACAGCCAGCGGGTCTGGCAGTTGCCGCAAGTTCAGGAGCTGCTCGAGCCGGGCAAGGACGCCACCCTGCAGGAGTCGGATATCCGCAAGAAGGCCGCCGTGATCGAAGACACCCTGCGTTCCTTTGGCGTGCCGGGACGGGTGACCGAGGTCAATCGCGGGCCGACCATCACCCAGTTTGGGGTGGAGCCGGGCTTCACCGAAATGAAAAGCGGCAAGCAGCAGAAGGTCAAAGTCAGCCGGATCGCCTCGCTCGCCGATGACCTGGCGCTGGCCCTTTCCGCGCCGCGCATCCGGATCGAGGCGCCCGTGCCTGGACGCGCGATCGTCGGGATCGAAGTTCCCAACGGCGAGACCTCGCTGGTAAGCCTGCGCGACATCATCGAGAGCGAGGAGTTTGAGCTCTTGAGCCGCAAGACGCATATGCGGCTTGCCCTTGGCGCGGATGTGAGCGGACATCCGGTCGTCGCCGATTTAACGGCGATGCCCCACCTTCTCATTGCCGGCACCACCGGATCAGGCAAGAGCGTGTGCGTCAACGGGATCATTGCGGCGTTGCTCATGCACAATTCGCCGGAGGACCTGCGCTTCCTGATGGTCGACCCAAAGCGGGTTGAGCTGACCGGTTACAACGGCATTCCGCACCTGATCTCGCCCGTTGTCGTGGATGTGGAGAAGGTCATCGGCGTGCTGAAGTGGGTGACCGGCGAGATGGACAACCGGTATCGGACCTTCGCCCGGCACGGCTGCCGCAACGTCGTCGACTTCAACACCAAGTCAGCCGAGGCGCGCCAGCGGGCCGTGGCGGCCGATCCGAACGGGCCGCCGGTCGTCATTGACGCGGATCTCAAGAAGCTGCCCTACATCGTCGTCGTCATCGACGAGCTGGCGGACCTGATGATGCTCGCCCCGGACGAAACCGAGAAAATGATCTGCCGCCTGGCCCAGATGGCCCGGGCAACGGGCATCCATCTAATTGTGGCCACCCAGCGCCCCAGCGTTGATGTGGTGACCGGGTTGATCAAGGCCAACTTCCCGGCCCGGATCGCCTTCACGGTCGCGACCGCGGTGGACTCGCGGGTCATCATCGATCAACCCGGCGCCGACAAGCTGCTCGGCCGGGGCGACATGCTGGTGATGACGCCCGAGTCGGGCCAGCCGATGCGCGCCCAGGGTTGCTTCCTCAGCGACATTGAAATCCAGAAGATCGTGCGGCACTGGCGCGGCCAGGGCGGCGTGATCGACCATGATCCGGTCGCGGCCTCGATCGAAGGGCCGACCGCGCCCGTGTCTGGGACATTCGAACGCGGCAGCCTGCCACATACAACGCACGAAGGCAACCCATTGTCGTGGGACGAGGCGCGCGCGCTGACGGCGGCGATGGCGGACACCGGCAGCGCCGGCGGCAACGCGGACAAACTTTTCGAGGACGCGGTGCAGACCGTGCAATTGCAGGGCAAGGCATCGATCTCGCTGCTTCAGCGCCGGCTGCGGATTGGCTATACCCGGGCCGCGCGGATCATCGAGGAGATGGAAGAGAAGGGCATCGTCGGACCGACTGTGCCCGGCTCGCAATTCCGCGAGGTCCTGATTTCGCCGCCGCAGTAGCCGTCGCAGTAGCGGCCGCAGTAGCAGCCGCAGTAGCGGGGGGCGGGGGAGATCGCCTCCGGGTACGGGGTCGGCTGGAAACTCTAGCGGCGCGGCAACAGCCAGCCAAAGGTCGTCGGGGGCGGGGGCGGCACCGCTGCGCGCTCGGCATCGGTGGCGGCATGCCGCCGGGCCAGCTCAAGGATCAGGCTGCGCTCTCCCATTCGCATCGCCCAGTGATGGTTGGCCGAGAAGATCGGCTTCATGATGAATGAGAGGTGCTTCAGCAGCGGCTTCTCGGCCTCGATCTTCCAGTCGTAGGTGATCTTGACGCTTTCGCCGTCGGGCTCGAAGGTCCAAATCCCGCGGCCGACGAAGTCGCCCTGCGCGCGCAGGGAGAAACCGAACGGATGGCGGGATTCCTCGACCCGGAACTGCCAGCGCAGGGTATACGGCAGCCAACCCTTGGTGTAGAGATCGATGATCCTGCCGATGCCCCGGGCATCGCCGGGCGCGAGTTCCTTTACCTCGAGGTAGACCGATGGCCACCAGCGGCCCAGGTCGGTGGCATTGCCGAGGATCTGGTTGATCTCGTCAAGGGTGGCCCTTACGCGCCACTGGGTGATGAAGTGATAGGTGTTTGCGGTCGCGCGCACGCCAGAGGGGGGCAGGGATTTTTCTGTCACGCCCATCATGCTAGCGGCCACGCCGCCTGCGCGGAAGCCCGTCCGCTGTCCAATTCCTGCCCAAAACCGGGGCGCCGCCAAAATCAGCACTTGTCGGGGGCTGGTCGGCTTGTCTCAATGTGCGGCCAGCAGCGCATCAAATTGCGCGCCGTGCGAGGTTTCGTGGGCCGTAAAGTAGCTGACGGTCTGGACAATCGTGAGCGGCCCGAACTCGCCATGCCGCCCGGTCCGCCACCAGTCCTTCAGCGTTATGCTCTCGAGGGTGTGAATGGTCTGATCGCGCGAGGCGCGGTACGCGCGCAGAACTTCGGCCGTGGTCTCGGCCGATTTCGCGTCCCCGCCCTGCATCGCCCAGACCGCCTTGGGGATCAGGGGCGGATCATCCTCCTCCAGCATGAGGTTGACCCGGTAGGCGAGCACGTCCTGCGCGTCGCGCAGGTGGGCGACGACCTGATGAAGTGACCAACCCCCGTCGACCGGCCGGCGGGTCAGGGCCTCTCCGCTCAGTCCTGCGATGGCATCAGCGATGCGCTTCGGCGTGGCACGCATCAGGGTCAGCGCTTCGAACGGGTTGAGCGCCTCCAGCCACCATACCGGACGGAATGACTGGTACGTCCGCCTCCACGCGCCGCATACCGGGCACGTCTCCGGGATGTCGCCGGCGAAGATGCGACCGCACGTCCGGCAAACCTGCGGGTCGGGCGCATCGATATACATCGGCAGATCGCCGGCTTCGAGACGATCGGCCGCCAGGGTGAGCGGCGCCAGGGCGTCAGGCTGCAAGCCGGCGGCAGCCAGTTCCACTTCCAGGCTGCGGCTTTCCGCCAGGAGAGTGGGGACATCGGTCGGCAGCAGGCGACTGTGCGCGTCGCGGGTGACCAGCGCCGCCGCCGCGGCGCGGAGCCATTTGGCGTGGTTGTAGCGGCCTTCGCGCTCGAGGGCGTGAGCGAGCGCAACCAGACGGGCGGGAAGGGGGTTCATGAGCCGATTGTATTCTTCCCACGCTGAAACGCAAGCGATGTCCGGCCCGGCCACATGGCTCTTGCAAAGGCCCCTGACAGGATCCCTGGGCCCCCTGGCCGGGATACACTCTGAGGGTGCCGCGCTCTCGGCACGTTGGCATGAACAGTCTCTCGGATACGCACCCCGAAATCGCCCGCCGGCAGATCGAACTGATCCGCCGGCTCACGCCTGAGCAGCGCTCCGGGATTGCGGCGAAGATGACGGCCGACGCGGTTCGGCTCTCGCGGGCCGGCATTGCGCGGGCCCATCCAGAACTGAGCGCGATCGAGGTCAAGTTGTGCTGGGCAGAGGTTCACTACGGAAAGGCCCTGATTGACCGGGTGCGCGCTTATCTTCGCGCTCGAGAGCGGCTCGCTGGATAGGCCGAACTACCGGGCTGCCCTGGATTCGTGTATTCCTGCACCTCGGAGGTAGGCGCCATAGACTCCGAACAGGCAAAGCTCGTTGGCGCCTACCTCCGAGGTTCAGGAATGCGAAATCACCAGCGTGAACGCGCAACCTTTGCCCGGCCCGTCGCTGCGCGCCTCAACCCGCCCGCCATGGGCCTCGGCGATGGCCTTCACGATCGCCAGGCCCAGGCCTGTCCCGCCCGTCTCGCGGCTGCGCGATTCGTCGGCCCGATAGAAACGGTCGAAGACCCGCTCGAGTTGTTCGGGACGCAGCCCATCGCCGCTGTCCTCAACGCTCAGGCGCAGCTCGCCCAAGCGCGCCTCGCCACGCACAACGATCTTTCCTCCCTCAGGCGTGTGGCGCAGCGCGTTGCTGATCAGATTGATCAGCGCCTGGCGGATGCGCCCGGCATCGATGCGCGCGGGCAGCATCTCGGCCATCCGCGCCGAAAGTGCGACGCCCTTTTCGGCCGCCATTGGATCGAGGGCGAGCAGCGTCTCGTCCACAAGCGCCCCCAGGTCTGTAGGCTGAAAATCGAGCTTGAGCTGGGCCGTCTCGGCCAGGGCCAGCTCGCGCAGGTCGCCCACCAGCCGGATCAAGTGGTGGGTCTGCCCGTACAGATTGGCCACGCCGGCGTCGTCGAGGACCAGCACGTGGTCGAGGGCGCCGCGCAAATTGCCTTCGAGCACGGTGAGCGGGGTGCGCAACTCGTGCGACACGTCGGCCATCAGATTGTTGCGAAGCGTCTCCGCGCGCTCCAGATCCCCGGCCATTTTGTTGAAGGCGTCGGTCAACTCGACAATCTCGCGGCTGCCGCGGGCCGGGATGCGCGCGCCGCGTTCGCCCAGGCCGATGCGGCGGGCGGCGTCGGCCAAATCGCTGACCGGCTTGCTGATCAGGCGCGCGATGAGAATTCCTGAGCCCAGCCCGATCCCCGCCGAGAGCAGCGCGAAGTTCCCCAGGCGGCGGGCGATCTCGGCCCGATCCGGCCCGCGGAAGTCGCCGTCATTCAGCGCGCCGGCGGGTGGGCCAGCCTGGTCCACCGTGATCGATAGAAACTGGATGAAGAAGACCAGGAAGAGCGTGCCCGAGATCAGCGCGCTCAGGCGCACCCACAGCCGGTTCACGCCGCGCCTCCCGCCGGATCGCGTGCCATCCGGTATCCAACGCCGTAGACGGTCTGGATGTAGAGCGGATTGTCGGGATCGGGCTCGACCTTGCGGCGCAGGTTGCGCATGTGCGTGTCCAGCGTCCGGCCCATGCCCTCATAGGCGTAACCCATCGCCTTTTCGAGCAGCTCGTCGCGGGTCAGGGTGAAGCCCGGGTTGGTCATCAGCGCCTCGAGCAGGCTGAATTCGGTGCGGGTGAGCTCCACAGGTTGTTCATCGACGGTCAGCGCGCGGGCCTCGATATCGAGCCGCAGCCCGCCGTTCGCGAGCGCGCGGGCCGGGCCGGGCCGTTGATCAAGCCGGGTCCGGCGCAACAGGGCGTTGACTCGAGCCACGACCTCGCGCGCGTTGAAGGGTTTGGTGACGTAGTCATCCGCCCCGAGCTCGAGCCCGACGATCTTGTCGGTGGCTTCGACCCGCGCCGTCAACATGATGATGGGTGTGGCCGCCAGGGTCTTGTCCTCGCGGACGAGACGGGTGATCGACATCCCATCCCGGCCGGGCAGCATGAGGTCGAGGATGACCAGGTCGGGCCGCTCGCGGCGGAGCATGTGCAGGCCGGTCTCGCCGTCGTTGGCCTCGAGGACCTGGTAGCCCGACTGTTCCAGGTAGCCGCGCAGCACCTGCACGATATCGCGATCATCATCAACCACCAGAATGCGTTGCGCCATCAGAAATCCTTCTTGCCTCGGGCGAGTTTCATGCCCTCGGACCCCTGTGATTATGACGCCCGTTCCTCAAGAGATTCTCAAGACACGTATCGGTGGATTCTGAACTCGCGCAGCGCCATTCTCTGATGGATCCAGGTTCAAGCCCATACTTCGTCTTTTCATAGCCGCTTGCAGGAGAACGAGAGAACGGGAGAGGACATTCACGCCATAATCGCCGCATGGCCCCACGACGAAACCAACACGAGGAGGAGCCCGTCGCCGATGCCGCGTTTATGCCCCTCGCAAACAAGATCTGCGCGCACGCCGAAGCGCTGCTGCGCCGCGGGGAAATCGGCGAGCTGCGCGCCTGGTGCGAGGCCGCGCCACCCTCTCTGCGCCGTCTGCAGCCCGACTTGAGCATGTGGTTGGCCTGGGCGCTGGTGTTGGGTCCGACCCCGCAGCAGGCCGAACCCCACGTGCGAGAGGCGGAGGCGCGTCTGGCGCGACTCGAGCAGGCTCGGACGCCATCGGTCGCGGCACGCCTGAACTTCCCGTCCATTCGAGGACAGTTGGCCCTGATCCGGGCCATTGCCGCGCGGCGGGCGGGCAAACCGGATGAGGCCGAACGCTGGCTGACCCAAGCGCGCCAGATCGTGCCGGCCAACGACGCGGTGCTGGCCGGTGTGATCGAGTCCCAGTACTCGCTCATCGCCCGCGATCGCGGCGCCCTGGTCGATGCCCGGCGCCGGATGCGGACTGCGGCGATACGGGGCGAGTCCACCCGGCACGGTTTGCTGCACGTCACCTCACTGGACGGCCTGGCTTCGCTCAGCCTGCGCGATGGCGATCCGGTCCGGGCCGAGGACCTCGCCCGGCGCGCCCACTTGCTGGCTCAGACTCAGGGGACCGGCTTGAGCGACTTTCTGAGCGACGACACGCGCGCGCTCGCGGGTCGAACACAGGGCGGCCCGCTCAGCCCGCGCGAACAGGATGTCCTGGCCTGTCTCCGGCGCGGCTGGCGCGATCCGCAGATCGCCCAAGGGTTGGGAATCTCCGTGACAACCGTGCGCTGGCACTGCCGGAATCTGTATCGCAAGCTGGGCGTCAACAGCCGGATGCAGGCGTTGGCGACGCTGGCCACCGCGAGCCCCTGATGTGGCCCCTCATCCGCCGGTGCAATGCTCGCGCGGAGCGCGCACATTGCATCGGCACCTTCTCCCAGCGGGAGAAGGTCAAGGGCTCGTACCGATCAAGGTGCGGATGCCCAAGATGTCGCACAAACGATCCTCCATTCTTGTCATCCTGAGTTCCGGACCGCCGTCGGGGGAAAGCGCGGCCAGAAACGGCGTGTGCGCGGTAGCGCACACAAAAAAGCGCAGGCATCCTTCGGCTTCGCTCAGGAGGGCTCCTGAGCGGAGCGCATCGGCGCGCAAGCGTCGAGGCGCGTAGTCGAAGGACGCCTGCGCTCGACCTGCCAGCGGAAGCGCCCTTCGACTGCGCGCGGCTGGCACGACCGGTGGAAGCTCATGTGGGCCGCCGCGCTCCGCTCAGGATGCTTCCGCAAACAATGGTGGGCCTGGTTTCTGAGCAGCGAGCCCCATCGGGTCTCGGGCGGGACGAACGGTGGGGGCGAGCGAAGGACCCCTGTGACGTCAACCCGGGCATGGGTGGATCGGCATACGCGTGTTGTCACCGATATCCTACGCTTCCGCGTAACGTCACAGGGGTCCTTCGTGCGGCCCGTTACTCGCGTTTATGCATCAGCTCGGTGGGCCGCACTCAGGATGACA
>Ga0073902_10001489_pt1 | contig 12623 bp, 7 predicted proteins | sample KloWWTmeKNB19Kit_FD_66667 | JGI IMG/M metagenome (GOLD analysis project Ga0073902, IMG submission 66667) | Active sludge microbial communities from Klosterneuburg, Austria, studying microevolution and ecology of nitrifiers - Klosterneuburg... | ecosystem: Engineered > WWTP > Aerobic digester >...
TTCCGGTGCAGGATGCAACACAGGCTCAGTACCGGAGCGTGGATGGAATCCGGTTTACAGCTGACGCTGAATTTAAGGGAGCAAATAGATTGGGTGGAGCTGTTATTGTAGCCTATGTTAAGCCTGAAGCAAGAAAGGATTCCCTCGCAACTGAAGCACCGGCAAGCGGAAAAGGAAAACAACAGAAAAAGCAAGATGGAAAATCTGCAGACACTCAAAAGAATCTGGTGGTGTCAGATACAGTCAAACAAACTGAAGCAAAGAAGGATAAGAATTTATTGAAGTTGTATGTATTAGCAGACGATGGTGACACCTTACGTTATATCAGTCAGAAATTGAAAGATGGATGGAACGGGATCGGTTGGGATATGCGCCAGAAAGGTGTCCGATATCCTTCACGTCAGGAGCCCGCAAAAGATGCTGATGATCCTTCAGGCCAATACGTATTGCCAGGTAATTATATGCTAGTGGGCATGTACGAGGGTCAACGGGATTCAGTAACTATAAATGTCAGGTTGGATCCGCGATTAAATATAACCGCTGCCGATCTTGCTGCCCGAAATGCCATGTTGGTTGACTTCAATGTTGAAGTAAGCCGTGCACACATTGCATTTCGCGCTCTTCAGGATGTGCGCAAGGATATCAAAATGATTGAGTCAATGACCATCAATGCTCCGGACAGCACGCAGACAAAATTAAAGGAGAAGACCAAAGAGCTGCTAAAGCAAATCGATGAACTTGAAATGGGTTTTATGGAGCCTGAAGGATTGAAAGGGATCAGAAGAGAAACGGATAATCTCAATCGATACCTTGGCGGTACGGGTGCCTATCTCAACAGTTCGTTGGGCGCACCAGGCGCCAATGCACAGGAAATTTTCGCACAGACTCAACGTGAAGTAGCAAAGAATGTACAGGCAGTAAATACATTTCTATCAGGTCCATGGACAACGTATAAAGCATTTGTTGAAGGGTTGGATTGGCCGCTGTTCAAGCAGATTGAGATGCCTAAATAATGAAATTAAAAAATGATTCAACTGTAGGGGTTCAATATTTTGAATTAAACATCATACCTAATGGTAGGGGTTCAAAATCTTGAACCCCTACCATTAGGTATGATGTTTAGTTAAATGCACCATTTAACCTTTTGGATTTTCCCTCTTACCCAATTCCCTGACAACTTCAGCTACACCCGCCGATGCCAACTTTGGTATCACCTTTAAACCGGTTCTGCGACTGAGTTCATAATTGATCTGCGGATTAGGATCAATGTAGTAAATGTCAGCATCTAACGGTGCATAGGCCACCAGACTTGCAGCTGGATAAACCTGCATACTGCTTCCGATGACGATGACTATATCTGCATTCCGTATTTCCTCTATTGCTTTCTCCAGCATCGGCACCATTTCACCAAACCATACGATATGTGGGCGCAATTGAAATCCTTTCTCACACACGTCGCCTGTATTGATGTCTTTTTTCCATTCATAGACCAGATGATCAAAGCCTGAGCTTCTGGCTTTTAGCAGTTCACCATGGAGGTGGATTATGTTTTGGCTACCAGCCCTTTCATGAAGGTCATCAACATTCTGGGTTATGATAATAACATCATGCGCGGCCTCCAAATCTACAAGTGCAGAATGAGCGGCATTGGGAGTTGTTTCGAGCAATTGTTTTCTTCGTTCGTTATAGAATTCAAGCACGACCTCCGGATTACGATGCCAGGCTTCCGGTGTGGCTACATCTTCTATCCTATAGCCTTCCCATAATCCACCTGCATCACGGAAAGTGCGTATTCCGCTTTCGGCGCTTATACCTGCACCGGTGAGTACGACAATCTTAGACATCTTTTTCTTCCGTTTCGTCAATGGAGGGTTCGCGATGTCGTAATTCTTCAAATGCATCTCCGAGGTATTCTACAATATCAGAAGCTATCAATGATTCATAGCCTTGCTCTTCTGCAGCGAGATCTCCTGCAGATGCATGAATGTATACACCAAGCAGCGATGCATAATCGGAAGAATATCCCTGACTCAGTAAGCCCAGGATAACACCTGTCAATACATCTCCACTTCCTCCTGTAGCCATACCTGGATTGCCACGGGTATTAAAGAAGCTGACACCGTTTGATTGACAGATGATCGTAATTCCACCTTTGAGCACAATATTGATTTTCCTTTGCTGCGCTTCGCGTTGTGCTGTAGCAAACCTACTGTAATGATCATCCTGTTCGCCAAAGAGCCTATCGAATTCACCAGGATGTGGGGTGATGATAGAGCCTGCGGGCAATTTGTCAAGCAAGTCTTTTCTTTCAGCAAGGATATTCAAGGCATCAGCATCCCAAACCATCGGAGCATTGAGTTTCGTTTCAAGCAGTTTTTCAACGGCCTTAATTGTCACAGGATCCTTTCCAAGTCCGGGACCAATACCAAGTGCTGCAATTTTATCAGGTATGGTAAAACCGGAAATGAAATGTGGGTTATCATCCAGATGAACCATGGCCTCCGGGACAGCTGCCTGAAGGATAGAATACATAATGCCCGGAATATGGACAGTCAACAGCCCCAACCCAGATCTCATGGCAGCGGCTGAAGCCAATACAGCCGCACCCGCTTTTCCAAGGCTGCCTGAGAGCAGAAAGCCATGGCCGTAATCACCTTTATGACTGAACCGGTTGCGATCGATCAGAAAGGGAAGTAGATAATAATAGGAGAGTTCAAAGTTCCGGATATCATGTTCCAGCAGGAAGGTATCCGATAACCCGATATTGCATACCAGGACTTCCCCGAAATGTGGTTCACTCTCCGGCATCATAAAGGCAAGTCGCTGGCATTGAAAGGTCAGAACCAGGTCAGCATAGACCACCTCGCCATCAGGTGCACGGTCAACATATAAACCTGAAGGCATATCGATAGCCACCGTAAGATTGCTCTGCTCGTTGACCCAGTTTGTGATTTCCAGCCATTTGCCATCTATCGGCCTTTTTAGTCCTGTACCAAACATGGCATCCACAATGGTCCCAGAGGTACTGAGTTCGATTTCTTCCGGATTCCAGACAGTGTGAATTTCCAATTGCTCAGGATCCTGATTCATCAGCCGCTCATAATTGGCTTTCCATTCAGGGGTGTGATCGCCTTCCAGGCTGACAAATACATCAACGATGTAATCCATATCAAGTAACAACCGGGCTATGGCAAGGCCATCGGCACCATTGTTACCATTGCCACAGATGATCAGGACTTCCTGGTCTTCTTCACCCAGTAATAAATCCAGCTTGTCAGTGACAGCGACGGCGGCTTGTTCCATCAGGGCCAAGGAGCTGATTCCCTTGGCTATAGTGTATGCATCCCAGGCTTTTATCTGGGCTTCATTGAGTATGATCATAAGGGGAAGGTACAAAACTGAACAGGTGCTGAAGTCAACTAAAGGGTAGAATAAATTTTAACTAAAAGTTTGAATTGTTAAAAATTGGCTTATCTTTCGTACGGATCATCCCTCTTAAAGTTCGCAACGGATCCAATTCTTGCCAACTACGCCCTTCACCCCTTTTCAGAACAAATGAAATATTGAGTACAGTTTTTGCTGTATTGTATTGATGTGGATTAAAGGCCGATGCTTTCGGTATATCATATTGTTAATTAGTGATTTAGATATATTTATTTATATTTATATCAAACCCAGGAATCTGACATGAACATGAACATATCTATCAAAGGGGTAATATTTTGCCTTCTGACGATATCCGGCGTCTCAGCTCAGGATGTCCACCTGTCTCAATACCAGTTTGATCGATTGCAGATTAGCCCTGCATTGACAGGGATGTTTAATGGCGACAAACAAGCGGCTTTGGTCCACAAGCAGCAATATTTTGCTGTTCCAGTTGATTATCTCACATTCTCAGGAAGTTACGATGTTAAATTCCAGGATTGTTATGATGAGGGTGGATTTTTCTCAGGAGGTATATTATTTAATTATGACCAATCAGGGGACTCCAAGTTAAGTCTGGCAAGTCTTACCATTAATGGCTCCTATACGTTACCTCTTACGACCAGCCTATTTGTAGGTGGTGGAGCCTATGTCGGGGTTGGTCAGCGGTCATTCAGTGAGAAGGATCTGCAATGGGATAATCAGTGGGATGGATCCATGTTTGATCCAACCAGACCTACCGGGGAATCATTTGACAAGACAAGTTTTACCTTTCTGGATGCAGGTCTTGGAGCTAACATCAGGCTTCAGGGCGTCGATCGGACGAAGCTGGATGCTGGTATTGGAGCTTTCCATTTAAACCGGCCTAATTACACCTTCTATGACAATCCAAACGAAGATGTTAGACTGCCTATCAGGCTTTCCTTTTATGGCCTCGGAATACTGAAGGTGCTTGACATACTTGATATCTATGCCAACGGTCTTTACCAGGACCAGGGGCCATATTCAGAAACCGTGCTTGGAGGTGGGGCCATCATCCACCTGAGCAATAAGAAGGCAAGAGAAGTTGAGCTTCACCTTGGAGCAGCTGTGCGATTGAATGATGCCTTAATCCCTCAAATCGCTCTCGGATATGACGGGTGGAAAGGTGGATTCAGTTATGATATCAATAATTCGGAATTTGAAGTGGCCACCGATGGAAAAGGTGGGCCTGAGTTCTTCCTGACCTATACTTATAAGAAGCTATGTCCTCTCAAACAAACAAAGGTCTGTACGATTTTCTGATCTACCTCAATAGATAACTACTGTAAAAATGAAGCGTCACTATATACTCATCATCTTCTTCACGATAGCGATCCTCAGCCTGGCTAAGGGTCAAACCCTGAATGCCTATGCAAAAGGTGCACAGGAAGCTTTCGAGAAAAAGGACTATTACACCGCTTATAATTTCCTGCGCATTGCCCACGAGATTGAACCTAATAACACGGTGCATACCTACAACCTGGCTGAAGCCGCACGACATTACGCTGCTTTCACTATGGCTGAAAAATATTATGCTGAAGTTGACAGTAGTGCACAGGCAGCCAACTATCCGGAGACTAACTATTGGTTAGGATACGTTAAAGAAAGACTCGGTAAATACCAGGAAGCCCTTGATCTCTACCAGATATATGCAACAGAGCATAGCGGTGAAGATTCCCTGCTCACAGTGGCTGCTCAAAAGCATATTGAAATATGTACATGGGCTTTAAAGGAACTGGCCAACAAAGACACTTTACTCAAGCTTGAGCATCTTGGGCCTGAAGTCAACACAACTTTTTCTGAATTCGGCGCTGCCAATGAAGACAGCTTGCTGTACTATAGCTCCCTGCGGTTTTTAGGTAAAGCCGATGTGGCGCTGCCTGAAAAACCTTATGCGAAGATTCTCATCAGTAAGAATGATTCAACAGGTGTGGTAGACACCATTCTCAATGATCTCAATTTTCACACGTCCCATACAGCCTTCAATGAAGCTAAGGATCGTGTGTTCTATACCATCTGTGATTATATCAACGGTATAGATATCCGCTGTGATATCTATTATCGCGATATCGTCGATGGTGAGTATGGCCTTGCTCAAAAACTGCCTGAGCCAATCAACATGGCCGGTTATACAACTACGCAGCCTCATGTGGGTTATGATCCGGAATCAAAAAGAGAAGTACTCTATTTTGCTTCTGATCGTCCGGGAGGAAAAGGCAGATTGGATATCTGGTATTGCTTTATCGCAGGACCTGATAATTTCTCTGCTCCTGAAAACCTGATGAGTGTTAACTCACCGGATAATGAAGTTTCCCCCTTCTATCATCGCAAGAGCAAGACTTTGTACCTGAGTTCAAACGGATATTTGGGCTTTGGAGGTCTAGATGTATACAGTGTTAAAAATCAGCAAGGTGTCTGGGATACTTTAGTCAACCTTGGTTCACCTGTCAATAGTAGCCTGGATGATGCTTTTTACAGTGTCTCTGCTGATGGTATGGAAGGCTATTTTTCATCCAATCGCCTTGGATCCATGTACCTCTCTCCAGAGGATGAAGCATGTTGCTTTGACATCTATCGATACGAAAAACCACCTTTGAAAGATCGGGTCATTCTGGTCAGGACATTTGAAACCTATAAAGGGCTCAATCCTCAGCCGCTTTTTGGCGTAAGAGTTGTGCTTGCCGTGCAGCCTGACGGGGCAGCTGACATACGGGAGGATTATCTTTCAAACCAATACTATTATGTGCTGGACAGGGACAAGAATGTCAATGTTTCAGGTACCAAGAAAGGATACAAGCCAGATGCCAGGACATTTAATACATCTGACAATCCTGATGTGGATACACTCATCATTGATTTGTTCCTTGAAGTGGATAAGATCGATGTGTTCCTCTACTCTAAGATATATTTTGATAATGATGAGCCAGGCCCAAGTACTGCGGATCGCACGGAAGTATCCTACTTTCAGACGTATGATGCGTACACTGCCCGCAGAAGCAAGTTTGCAGAAGAATTTGCTGCGGGTAACCCTCCTGAAAATAAAGAAATGGCTACCAAGGCTATTGATGGTTTCTTTAATGATTCCATACCAAAGGGAAGACGGGAGTTAGAGACTTTGATGCACATCCTCGAACAGTACCTGCGGGATGGAAAGCAAATGGCGATCTACTTGAAAGGTTATACAAGTCCATTGGCATCAGCTGACTATAATCTCAGGTTAGGAAAGCGAAGGATTTCGAGTATTCAAAATGAATTCAAGGTATTCAGAGGAGGTGTGCTGTGGAAGTATATGGAATCAGGAGACCTGGTAGTAGCTGAAAAATCCTTTGGGGAGGAAACTGCTCCAAAGACCGTCAGTGATGACCCTAAGAAAGTAAGACAATCTATCTATAGTCCGGAAGCTTCGGAAGAACGCCGTGTTGAAATTGTTGAAGTAAAGTATTAACAGACATGAACATACCTATCCTTAATATCCTGAACAGTGGCAAGATGGCCCTACGCATGATTTTTATCATGTGCAGTTTGCTGATGTTATCCCAACAGGACGCGAAAGCAACGCACATCGTAGGAGGGAATCTTACATACCGATGTCTGGGCAATAATCAATATGAACTCAGGCTTTCCCTGCGAAGGGACTGTCTGCTTGGTGCCAACGATGCCCAGTTTGATGACCCTGCTTCCATAGGCTTCTTTGATGCCACAACTAACTTGCCTCTTGCCTTTGTAGGCTTCGGGGGTGAGTTTTTAATGGATTTCAATGAAGATGATACCCTCAATCAGATACTGGTAAGTGATTGCAGTATTGCAGGTAATCCGGTGTGTGTGCACCAGACGACTTATGTGGATACGATATTCCTGCCGTTCTGGGCAAATGGATATAAAATGGTTTATCAGCGGTGCTGCCGAAATGGATCAGTGCTTAATATTCTAACTCCCCTGTTGACCGGTATGACATTGGTATCAGAAATGTCGGGCGAAGCACAGAATGTATGTAAAAGTTCACCGCAGATTGGCTCATATCCGCCAATTTATATCTGTGTCAATAAAGACATAGATTATTTCCTTCCGGCAACTGACTTGCAGGGTGATTCGCTATCCTTCAGTCTGGCAACTCCGTTTAGTGGAGGTGATATCATCAACAATATGCCACAGCCACCTAATCCGCCACCCTATGACCTGATTAATTGGCGACCACCATATAGTCTGGCAAATGTGATGGGAGGCATACCCCTGGCTATTGATCCTGCCACAGGGCATATCACCGGTCGACCGAATACCATAGGCCAGTTTGTGATTACGATTGTGATTTCATCCTTTCGCAATGGCCGAGAGCTGACGCAGACACGAGTGGATTTCCAGTATAATGTGCGGGCATGCCGTGATGTACCGGTTGCAGATTTTACTTCGCCGGGATTGAATTGTGAAAATCTCACCATGAACTTTATCAATACCTCTGTAGATGCTGATGAGTACTTATGGATATTTGACTATGGTAATCCATTGAGTGATACTTCTGTCGAAGAGAATCCATTATACACCTATGGCCAGGAAGGTTTTTATGATGTAGCCCTGATCGTAAATGACAGTGATAAGATTTGTTATGACACGATCATTCAGACCATCGGTGTGTTTACTTCAAATCTGATTGCTGAGTTTAGTTATAGCTCCAATTCCTGTACAGATGGAATTATTCTCGATGTCGTTGATCTTTCGTCCGATCCAGAATATCCGATAGTAGGTTGGGAATGGCTATTGACATATCCTGGAGGTGTGTTAGCCAGTACAGAACAAAATCCGACATTTACTTTTGACATAGAAGATCCTTCAACCGTTTTTCTCGTCCTAATTGTGACGGATACAAATGGCTGCACCGCATCTGAAGCTAAGTCCTTTCAGGTACAAGAACTTGACCTGATATTTAATCCCGAGGCAGACAGTATCTGTAATGGCGAGTCAGTCCATCTTTTATTAAATGGAGATTCAACGCTTACCTATACCTGGGCACCACCTAATGGTTTAAACCTCAATCAACCCTGGGATCCAATCGCATTTCCTGGTATCTCTGTGGAATATTATGTGACCGTGACAGACGGCGTTTGTACTATATCTGACTCTACCTTTGTGGAAGTCCAACAACTTCCGAATCTGGCATTTGACTACGAGACGGATTGCAAGAGCCTCGAAGTTCAGTTTAACAATACTTCCACGAATGGGGTAAATTACCACTGGGATTTCGGAGACACTTCTATCACCACCGATACATCGATTCTTGTAAATCCAACATACACTTACAACCAATCTGGCGTGTATATCATAACGCTCTCTTCAAGGGATGGTTGTGATGTTTCGATTACAGATACCATAACGGCAAATGCTATACTAGATCAATTGCCAGAAGCGACGGTCAATTGTTTTAAGGATTCTATAGAACTTAATCCAGGTTATAATCCGCTGTACAATTACGTATGGTCGCCTGCTGAATTTCTCGATAATCCTAATTTGCCAAATCCTACTGCCGGCGTTGAAAATGATACCTGGTTTTATGTGACGATCACCGAGTCATCACTCCCAGGTTGTGAAATTATAGATAGTATCCTGCTCCAGGTGCCGGATGATTTTGAGATCAGCACCGGTGATGAGACCATCACCAGTTGTGATTTTGATGAGGTGACACTCACAGCAACAGTTACCGGAAACCAAAATATAGTTATCACCTGGACAGACCTTGATGGCACCATACTTGGTAATGGACCTGTGCTGGTTGTGAATCCAACGAATACCACAACGTATATCGCAACTGGTACAGATACCCTTGGATGCTCTAAAGCAGATACGGTCACAGTACTAAAACCAGATCCGACTTTTGAAGTCAATATCATCCCAAATGATACTGCTTATTGCTACATTCAAACTATCACACTTTTTGCAACATCAGTGAATGGTGTAACCTTTGAATGGTACAATGCCAACAATGAATTGATAGGAACTGGCCCAACAATTGAAGTGACACCAGGTGTATTTAGTTGTTATCACCTCATTGGGACAGATCCGCTTGGCTGCCAGGCTTCTGACACCGTTTGTCTCTCACCTACATATTTTGAAGCAAATATCTCTTCTGCAGGTGAGGATTTTTGCCTTGGTGAAAATACAACCCTGACAGCATCAACAACGTCTGTCAATGGTGTCACCTATGAATGGTTTAATGCACAAGGTGAATCACAAGGAACAGGTGAGGCACTCACCGTTTCTCCTCCGGTGTCAACTTGTTATTATCTGGTGGGCACAGACACACTTGGATGCCAGGATGCAGATACGATCTGTATCAATCCGATTCCATTTGATGCTTCGATAACTGGTGACAATGCAGTATGTCCTGGTGATCCAACTACATTAACCGTGACAAGTACTATTGGAGGTCCACTTACCTATATCTGGGATCCAACTGGAAGTACTGAGTCTTTCATCACTGTATCCCCTGAGGTAACCACAACCTATAATGTTACGGTTACAAGTACTGAATTTGGATGTGATACCGTACTCAATATTACTGTTGAGGTCTTTCAATTCAATCCTACTATTGAGATTGATGCTGAGCCTGATACCATCTTCCTGACGGATCCAACCCAGCTAACTGTTAACCAGAATCCTGATTTCGACTATGTTTGGGAAGCTATTCCTCCAGGCGAGAACATTCCACCGATCTACAATCCGGTGGTTACACCAACGGAGTCCACTACGTATTGTGTGACTGTTACTGATGATAATGGCTGTACAGGTACGGCATGTATCGCAGTCACAGTAAATGATCTCTTTTGTGATGACCGTGATATCTTTATTCCAAATGCGTTTACGCCTAATACTAGCGGAGTCAATGATGTGCTCTTTGTGCGGAGTAATTTTATAGCCACCATGGAATTGGTGATCTACAACCGATGGGGGGAGAAAGTCTTCTCGACCACGGATCAAAGTATTGGATGGGATGGCACGTATAATGGTCAGTTACTATCACCAGATGTTTTTGGCTATTATCTGACGGTAACCTGTCCAAATGAGGAAACATATACCAAAAAGGGGAATATCACCCTCTTGCATTAAAAAACAACCAATCTCATGAAAAAGGCAGACCCGGAACATTCTATTCCGGGTTTGCTATTTTTTGCCCAATTTTGCAGCCTCACTCAATGGGAATATGCAGGAAGAATCTAAAAGCTGGTACCAACGATTACGCCATGGCATCCAGACGGCTACCAAGTCAAAGAAGGAAACCCCTGACGGCCTGTGGTATAAGTGCGAACAATGCAACGAGACCAGCACCGTAAAAGACCTCAAGGAGAATTTCTACAAGTGCCCTAAGTGCCAGCACCATGAGCGTATTGGCTCCAAGGAGTATTTCCAGCTTGTGTTTGACGAAGGATACACCCGGTTGTTTGACGATATTATTTCCTATGATTTTCTGGAGTTTACGGACTTGAAGCCATACGGAGAGCGTCTGGTAGATGCCAGGAAGAAAACCGGCCTGGATGACGCCCTGGCAGTTGCCGCAGGCACTGTGGATGAGCAGCCACTTGTGATTGCCGCGATGGACTTCCGCTTTATAGGGGGCAGTATGGGCTCCGTAGTAGGGGAGAAGATCAGCCGGGCTATAGATCATAGCCTCAAGAGTTCCATACCCCTGATGATCATTTCCAGGTCTGGAGGCGCCAGGATGATGGAATCCGCCTTTTCCCTGATGCAAATGGCCAAGACCTCTGCAAAATTGTCTCAGTTGGCTGCAGCTAAGATTCCTTACATTTCCCTCATGACTGATCCTACTACTGGTGGGGTAACCGCCAGTTATGCGATGCTTGGGGATTTTAATCTGGCCGAACCAGGAGCCTTGATTGGATTCGCCGGACCACGTGTGATCAGAGAAACCATCAAGAAAGATCTTCCGGAAGGATTCCAGACTTCTGAGTTTTTACTCGAACACGGTTTTCTTGATTTTATCGTCGACAGGAGTGAACTCAGGACCAGACTTGCAACCTTACTCATGCTCATTGAGAACAGAGCAAAACCTCGAAAGTCAACTACGCCTTCAGTTCCACAACCGTAAATTTTTCAACGAATGGATCGCAAATGTTGATCATGGAATCTATCCATGAGGGACCGTACAGTGCGTAGAAGGACAGAAAGTTTTCTTGTCTTTCCTGCAATCCATTTTCTGGAAATAATTTCTCCTTTAATTTCTGGATGCGCTTGATATGGGTATCCTGCTGTTGTTTCTCAGCGCGCAATAGCCTTGAACCCAACTGTTCAAATTGTTTTGTCTGCTTTACTTCCTCCGCCAGGATGGCCTTGGCGAGTGTGGGATCTATTTTGTCAGCCTTTGCAGCCAGTTCATCATAAGCGGATTTAATCCGACTGAGTTCTTCTTCAAATCCGAGCTCGGTCTGACTATGCCGGAACAGGTACGCTTTGACTATAGAATCAATGTCCATCAGCATGTCTTCCCAGGTTAGATCAGATTTTTTCATCTGCGCGGCGGATGACTCATCGATAAGTAATAACGAGTTTCTCCTGATAAGCATTGGGAAGTGAATACCTGCTACGGCAAATTGTGCTTTGCGCTCCAGCCAGTAAGCAATTTCACCACCGCCTCCGATGTAGGCAAGATTTGGTAAAATATATTCCTGGTATAATGGACGCATTATTACATTCGGACTGAATCGCTCCGGGTGTTGCTCCAGTTCCAACAATATTTCATCCAGAGAATACTTTACACCACTTTCCACCCTTAAAAAGCCTCCCTCCACCTGTTCAATTCGTTCTCTTGTGTCATCGGCCATATAGAACAGATTCACCTGTCTGCAATAAGCTTGTGATTTAAAACCATCTTGTTCAAGTGCATGCTGAGTGGGGATGACAGATTTAAAAGAAAATTGCTCTTTCAATTCCCTTTCCATCACCGGTGCAAACGCTTTCTTCAACTCAGCATCGTCCATGCTGAGGACCAACAGACCATGTTTGCTGAAAAGGCCATGTACCAGTAATTGATGAAATTGCCCATAGTTTTTAGCCTTCTGTAAGCAGTTCTCCAGGAGTTCCTTGATTTCATTTCCATGGACACTGTTGGAAAACAATTCTACGACGGATTGTATCACACTATCCAGGCCATCCAGTGACAACCTTCCACATGGTCC
>Ga0073902_10001490_pt1 | contig 12613 bp, 8 predicted proteins | sample KloWWTmeKNB19Kit_FD_66667 | JGI IMG/M metagenome (GOLD analysis project Ga0073902, IMG submission 66667) | Active sludge microbial communities from Klosterneuburg, Austria, studying microevolution and ecology of nitrifiers - Klosterneuburg... | ecosystem: Engineered > WWTP > Aerobic digester >...
ATGTTCTGTATTTACTCCACAAGCACCGCTAGTTTCAATAGAAGGTTGTGGAGCAGAAACCGGGATTACTCCTGCCTCACTTTCAACGGTTATTTATGCAACCTCGAATAGTGGAGCAGCAGAATTCAAATTTAAGCTGACAGATAGTTTCGGTTATGATCAAACATACACTACCTCATCAAGAACCTTTAGATTGAGTAATTTCAATGCACTGCAAGCTTTAACACCTGGAGGAACATATTCTCTAACGATAGAAGTAAAACTATTTGGCTTCTATTATCCTGGAAAAGATTGTAATATCTTAGTACCGGGTGGAGCACCAATTGTTCCGTTAACCAGAGCAGTTGTTGACACAGACAATGCCATGGGAGAATTCAAAGCAGTAGCTTATCCGAATCCATTTGAGAATAGCTTTGCAATAGATTTGAAAACAAGTAGTACGTCTCCGGTAAGTATCGCTATCTATGATATGACGGGAAGATTATTAGAAACACGAGAATTTAAATTTGAAAAATTAGCTTCTCAAAAATTAGGAGAGCGTTATCCATCCGGAGTTTACAGCGTTATTGTAAACCAAGATGAAGAAACTCAAACAATCAGAGTGGTTAAGAAATAGGTACTAAGGTACTAAGGTTTTAAAACTTACATTACTATAGAAACCTCCGAGCAATCGGAGGTTTTTTTATTTAGTTTATGTCAGTTATAAAAAAACGATAGGAATAGATTGTGAGTGAATCTTTCAATTTGATATTCTATTTCCATTTTTGTCATAAAGAATAATCCATTCGTTATGACCGAAATAATTCCATTTTGCTTCTCCAAAATCAACTGTTGGATCTATAAATAATTTGTATGGTTTGCCATTTACAGAAAGTTGGGAATGAATATAGATTTTTACTTCTTTGCCTTGTTTTCCAAATTCTTTTTTGATGTGTTGTGCCATTTGCCACATCCCATCCGGTTTGCTGCTCACAAAAACAAGTTGTTTTTTTGTCAGATGCTCAGCAAGGTCGTATTTCAGTTCTTCCTTTGTTTTTTTATCTATTATTTTAAATGTAGTGAGACCGCTTTTGTCTCTAAGCATCATTCTCCAACTTAGGCGATGACCTTCTTCCGTCCACAAGACATCTCCTTTAATGAACCAATGCCTTACCGGTAAAATCAGTTGAATAATGAAAAAAGGAATAAAGAAAAAGGTTAGTGCTTTAGTGTGTGAATAATTTGTCACATTTTCTTGAATAAGCGTTGGTTTTCTTTTAAAGAAAATGGCACGAATAGTTTCCGGAGGATAGAAAAAAACCACAAAGCTCAACGCAAAATAAGGGAAAATCCCTATTAGAAGCGTAATGGAATTAAATAAATGAAAAATCAAACTAGCAAGGAATGCTAAATTTCTTGTTTTTTTCCAGAGTAAAGCCGGAATGATTAAGCCATCAAAAAAGATACCGGTATAGGCAATAAACAAATGAAACCATTTTTCAGTAAAAACTTCACCAATTACAGGGAAATCAGAAATGTTTGAAAATAAAATTCCAGTAAAAGTGCCGTTTAACCAATCGGGATAAAATTTCGAAATAGTTGCGAAAAAATAAACGATTGACATTTGTGCTATCATTACCCAAGCGACCCATTGTGGCATTGATAAACTTTTTATTTTAGGATCGCTTTTTGCGTCTAAAGAAGCATAGCGATTAGCCGGTAAAAAAAGCATAATTAAACAAACTAAAAGCAATAGGTAATAGTGATTGTTATAGGATGCTTTTTGCATTAAATATACGCCGGTCCACATTAAAGTAAAGCCCGCCAAACTTAGCCGGTATTTAAAACCAACTAGTATGCCTAATCCAAAAATGCCCATTATACAATAGTAAGCATACATCCCTAATCCGGGTAGGGGAATTAAAAAATCAAATCCGATATGGGGAAGATGGACCGTTGGGTCTATTAAGTTCTTTTTTACCCAACCTGTAAAAATAGCCACAAAACTTTCCACCATAATTAAAGCACCTAATGCAATTCTAAATAAAATTAAAGGAGCATTGTCTATCGGGCGATATGCTTTTTCAAGAATCATAGTGTATTGAGATAATTCAAGGCAGTAGATTTGTCTTTCTCCAATTGTTGGGTCAACTGTTCCAGACTGTCAAATTTTTCCTCATCTCGAATTCGTTTTAGTACTTGAATTTGTATTTTTTTGGTATATAAATTTTCTTTAAAATCAAAGAAATGAATTTCGATGTTTTGCCCTTCTCCATTTACTGTTGGATTATATCCAATGTTCATCATGCCGAAAACCAACCTATTATTTATGGTGCTTTGAATTATATAAACACCCTTTTTAGGAATCAGTTTATATGATTCTTCAATTTTCAAATTTGCCGTAGGAAAGTTTATCGTTCTCCCAATTCCTTTTCCTTTAACAATCGTTCCGGTTAATAAATAGGCGTAACCTAAATATTCATTCGCCAGAGCAACATTTCCTTCCAATAATGCTTTTCTGATTTTGGTTGAACTTACAGAAACTTCATCAATTTCTTGAGCAGAAATTTGTTCAACTTCAAATTCATAATTTTTTCCAAATTCAATCAAGTCGTAGATGTCCGCAGTTCTGTTTCTTCCAAACCGATGGTCGTATCCTATGATTATTTTTTTGACATTAAATTGGTCAACTAACACAGTAGAAACAAATTCTTCCGCAGTTAGTCTGGAAAATTCCTGATTAAAGGGATGAATTACTAAATTATCCAACCCTGAAGCTTCTAATAATTGTATGCGTTCCTCTATGGTGTTCAATAATTTTATTTCCTGGCTATCCTGAAGAATCATTCTGGGATGAGGGAAAAAAGTAAGTACTAAACTTTCACATTCACAATTTGAGGAGTTTTGAACAAGTTTTTCAATTATTTTTTTATGCCCAATATGAACCCCATCAAAAGTGCCAAGGGTTACAATGGACTTCTGATTAGAACTATAGTCGAAAAGCGATTGAAATTTTTTCAAGTCTTTTTTTTACAAATTTAAACAATAAGTGATTATTTGCAAGAAGTTTCCAATTAATAAGAATATTCGATATGAAAACCATTATTTTGTTACAACATCTTAAAAAAAATTGAAAATAATTAAAATTATAATATATTTGTCTTTTAATTAATTACAAACTAAAATGAAAAAAACATTACTATTAATCCTTTTAACTGCTTTTACGTTTACCAGCGGAATGGCACAAGCAGATAAATTCTGGGTTATGACAAAAGAATCTGTTTCTGAAGTATCAAAAACAGCTCAAAGGGAAGATTTTCCCGCTGTTTCAACGATGTATCGTTTGAATACGTCTTTATTGAAACAAACTTTAATGAATGCTGCTGATCGTTTTTCGGGTAATAGTAGCGTTGTGGTTACTATGCCAAATGCACTAGGTGAAATGGAACGATTTCAAATGTATGAGGCTTCCAATTTTGAACCTGCTTTACAAGCACAATTTCCGGAAATCAGAGCTTATATTGGAATTGGTTTAGATGATCCAAAAGCACAACTCCGGATGAGTGTTGACCCAAAAGGAATTCAAACGATGACTTTTAGAGCCGGTCAAAGAACAGAATTTATGGAGCCTTATGCTGCGGACGGTTCAGTTTATGCTTTTTACGTGTCCACTAGAACAAAAGGTAAATTACCTTTTACTTGTTCAACGGCAGAACACTCTGTAACAGATAGACTAGCTACAGACAAAGATATTAATGTTGTGGAAGCAAATAATTTAGTATTAAAAACATTTAGACTCGCTTTGTCCTGTACCGGTGAATATACTACTTTTCATGGTGGGAATGTTGCTGGGGCTTTAGCCGCAATGAACGCAACAATGACTAGAGTGAATGGTGTTTTTGAAAAAGATTTTGCTGTTCGAATGAATATTATAGCCAATAACTCAGCTGTAATATATACTAATGCTGCTACTGATCCTTATGCGGATTCAGCTCAAATGAATTTATGGAATGCTCAATTACAATCCACTCTAACTTCAGTAATTGGAGAGGCAAACTATGATGTTGGTCATTTATTTGGAGCAACAGGTGGTGGTGGAAATGCAGGATGTATTGGTTGTGTTTGTGTTGATGGACAAAAAGGTAGTGGAATTACTTCTCCTGCAGATGGAGTTCCTGCCGGAGATACCTATGATATTGATTATGTAGCTCATGAATTAGGTCACCAATTTGGAGCTAATCACACTTTTTCTCATGCAGTTGAAGGTAGTGGTGTGAATATTGAACCAGGTAGTGGTTCAACAATTATGGGCTATGCAGGTATTACAAACTATAATGTTCAAGGCAATAGTGATGATTATTTTGCTTACAGAAGTATTCTTCAAGTGCAAACAAATTTGCTAAATAAAACATGTCCTGTTTCCACACCATTAACTAATCCAGCTTTAACAGTTACATCTGGAGGAAACTGGACTATTCCTCAAGGGACAGCTTTTATATTAACTGGTACAAACCCAACAAATAATCCTGGGGCTACATTTACATGGGAACAAAATAATAATGCGAATTCTTCTGTAACAGGAGCACAAAGTGTTTGTTTTCCAACTAAAAGTGTTGGTCCTAACTTTAGATCGGTCATCCCAACAGCTACACCTGTTCGATATATGCCAGCATTTAGCTCGGTATTAAATAATTCACTTAGCACAACTTGGGAGTCTGTATCAACTATACAAAGAATATTGAACTTTACATTAACTGCAAGAGATAATATTGCCAATGGTGGTCAAACGAATACGGCATCTACAGCAATAACTGTTAATGCTGCAGTTGGACCTTTTACAGTAACGTCACAAAACAGTAGTACTTCTTCATGGGCACAGGGATCTACCCAAACAATTGCATGGAATGTGAACAACACCAATACGTTAGTCGGTTCAACGGAAGTAGATATATTATTATCAACTGATGGCGGAGCAACTTTCTCAACAGTTTTAGCTGCTGCTACACCAAATGATGGTTCTCAAGATATTGTTGTTCCTAATGTATTGACTCAATCTGCTAGAATCATGATCAGACCAACCGGAAATATTTACTATGCTTTAAATGGTGCTTTTTTCCCAATTGGTTACACTTGTTCTGGTATTTCTAATAGTACTTCTGCTGCTATTACAGATGGTTTAGGAGCTAATTTAGCCGGTCCAACCACCGTATCTAATATTGTGTCCACTGAATCCGGAGATATTACTTCCATTGAAGTAACCGTGAATGTTACTCATTCTTGGATTGGCGATTTAGTGATTGCCTTGGTTCACCCTGATGGAACATCCCGTAATCTTTGGAACAGAACTTGTAATAATCCACAAAATGGAAATATCAATGTTACATTTAAAGATGGTGCCGGAACTATTGTTTGTGGAACACCAACTTCAGGAACGTATAGTCCTGTTCAAACCTTAGCTCCCTTTTTAGGAAAACCAAAAAGTGGTAATTGGTCATTGAGATTGACTGATTTTTATAATGGTGATACAGGAACTTTAAACTCTTGGTCTATCAATTTTGGTTGTACTTTAGGAAAAGAAGATTTCAGTTTACAATCATTAGTGGTTTATCCAAACCCAAGTAAAGGTAACTTTAATGTAAGTTTTGATAATGTTGCTTCTGAATCAGTTAACATATCTGTTTTTGATATTCGTGGCAGAAAAATATTCGAGAACGACTACCAAGGTGGAAGTAACTTCAATCAAAACATTCAATTAAATAATGCCCAACCAGGAGTTTATTTATTGAATGTAACCGATGGAGAAAGAAAAGAGGTAAAAAGAATTATTGTAGAATAATCAATTTCTTTATATATTATAAAAAGGCTGTCAAACTTTTGACAGCCTTTTTATTTTTAAACGTTATTTTTTTGAATTATTTAAAGATACTTGTGATTAGCTGTAGCTTGAAAATGTAATTAGTTGCAAAATATTTTTTGCTTAATCTTTGTTTTTAATTTTGACAAAAAGTTAAATTAATATTTCACTGCAAAAAGTTAATATTCAATTCAATTTAAAAATTAACATTTAAAAATGAATAATTGTATACATTTGGATTCCAAACAAACTTTTACTAAACATGAAAAAATTATTTTTATTTTTATTTCTAAGTCTATTTTTTCAAATAGATGCACAAAATGATAAATTATGGAAATCTTTACCCAACGATTTATCTGTTCACGTTTCTAAAAATACGCAACGAGAAAGTTTTCCTGAAAATTTCAAATTATTTCAGTTAAATCGAACTTTATTTACACAACAATTATCAACTGCGGTTAATCGTTTTTCCGGACAAAAGGGGATTGAGATTACTTTGCCAAATACAGCGGGTAATTTAGAACGATTTGAAGTATTTGAAGCATCCAATTTTTCAGAAGAACTTCAAACACAGTTTCCTTTTATTCGTTCTTATTTTGGAAAAGGAATTGATGATAAAACAGCTCAAACCAGAATTAGTGTTGATCCGAATGGAATTCAAGTTATGACTTTCAGAGCGGATAAGAAAACCGAATTCATGGAATCTTATTCGGCCGATGGATTAATTTATGCCGTTTATACTTCCTCCAGAACAAAAGGGAAATTACCTTTTACCTGTTCCACAGAAGATCATAAATTAGTGTTGGATTTAAATCGAAGTGCACAACAACCGCAATCAAACACCGGAGAGCTATTAATTTTTAGATTGGCTTTATCTTGTAATGGTGAATATACACAATATTTTGGAGGCACAGTTGCCGGTGCACTTGCCGCGATGAATGCAACCATGACCAGAGTAAATGGAGTATTTGAAAAAGATTTTTCCATTCATATGGATTTAATTCCAAATAATACGAGTGTTATTTATACCAATGCCGCTAATGATCCCTATACAACTATGGGAAGTTGGAACGGTCAATTGCAAACTACTTTGACAAATGTAATCGGAGAAGCAAATTATGACGTAGGCCATATGTTTGGAGCAACCGGTGGAGGTGGAAATGCAGGTTGTATAGGCTGTGTTTGTGTAGATGGACAAAAAGGGAGTGGAATTACTTCCCCAGCAGATGGTGTGCCGGCTGGAGATACTTTTGACATTGATTATGTAGCTCATGAACTAGGACACCAATTTGGAGCTAATCATACTTTTTCACATAATGTAGAAGGATCCGGGGTGAATGTTGAGCCGGGTAGTGGTTCAACTATTATGGGTTATGCCGGAATTACTACCCGTGATGTACAACAAAATTCTGATGATTATTTTGTCTATGCGAGTATCAAACAAGTACAGGATAACATGGTTGGAAAGACATGTCCAACTAGAATAACACTTACAAATGCCGCTCCAACTGTTAATGCAGGTGCCGATTATGTTATCCCAAAAAGTACTCCTTTTGTGCTTTCTGGTTCAGCCGTAGATCCCAATGGTGATGTTTTAACTTATTGTTGGGAACAAAATGATTCAGCTACAACCCAAACAGGAGCAAACAGTGCCGCTTCTGCTACTAAAACGGGTGGACCAAACTGGCGTTCTTACACCCCGGTTTCTTCCCCAGATCGTTATTGCCCACCTTTAACTAGAGTGGTTGCTAATCAATCTAGCACGCAAGGAAGTGAAATCGTTGTGGAAGCGTTAAATTCTGTCGCACGAACCATGAATTTTGTTTTAACCGCCAGAGATAATTTTTCAGGAGCAGGTCAAACCGGTTCCGATGCTATGGTTGTAACTGTTAATGCTGTTGCAGGACCATTTTTAGTGACTAATCCGAACACAGCAACAACTTGGCCAGCCGGTTCCAATCAAAATGTAACTTGGGATGTAGCAGGCACCACAGCAAATGGTGTGAATGCCGCTTATGTCGATATTTATTTATCTACCGATGGTGGATTCAATTATCCTTATTTATTAGCCAGTCAAGTTCCGAATGACGGTTCTGAAGTAATTACAGTTCCTAACCAACCAGGAATGACTAATCGAATAATGGTTAAAGGGAATAATCACATTTTTTATGATATTTCAAATACTAATTTTAACATCAGTAGTGCTCCTACTACTTTTTCAGTTGCTTTTAATGGTATTGTTGGAGAACAAAATAAATCAAATTGTACAGGGGCAGATGTGAGTTATACAATACCTTATTCAACATTAGGTGGATTTTCCGGAACTACTACTTTTTCTGTTACCGGACAACCAGCGGGGTCAACAGCTACTTTCAGTCCAGCTTCAATAAGTGTAGATGGTAGTGTAGTTTTAACCCTTAGCGATACGCAAAATGCTACGCCTGGTTTTTATTCGATGACAGTAACGGCTGTGTCAGGAGCTGAAACAAAAACTGTTCCTTTATACTTCCAATTATTTGATTCTAACTTTAATGGATTGAATTTGAATTCTCCGGCTAATTTTGCTACCGGTCAACCTGTTAATGTAACCCTTACTTGGACCGCAATTGCTAATGCCACTGCTTATGATGTTCAAGTAGCATCAGACATGATGTTTACAAATATTATTGCCTCAACAACTGTTTTTACAAATAGTTATACAACCAATGGCTTAGCTGAGGTTACGGATTACTATTGGAGAGTTTTGCCTAAAAACACTTCTTGTAGTGGAGTATATACTGAGGCCTTTACCTTTGGAACCGGTCAGGTGGTTTGTTCAAATTTTGTTTCAACTAACGTTCCTATTACTATTCCAACTACCGCTAATGTTACTGTTAATTCAACACTAGTTGTTCCGGATACCTTGGTATTATCGGATGTTAATGTTACTGTAAACATTGCTCATACATGGGTAAATGACATGACCATTACGTTAATTAGTCCTGCCGGAACGCAAGTTCAATTGGTTGCCAATCCATGCGTTAGTGATAATTTACAAAATATTCAAGCTACATTCGATGATTCAGGGAATACAGTAGTTTGTGCAACAAATCCTGCTATTTCAGGGATTGTTAAGTCTGTTCAACCATTATCTGCTTTCAATGGTCAGTCAGCGACGGGAACTTGGACTTTACGCGTTTTAGATTCATTTAATCAAGATGGTGGGGCAATAAATAGTTGGAGTTTGAATTTGTGTAGCACACAGCAGCCTTTGTCGGTACAAGAATATGAACAATTAAATGTGGCGGTTTATCCGAATCCAAGTAATGGGAATTTTAATGTTCAGTACACTTCTACCACTTCAAATCCAATTGCTATCTCAGTTTATGATATGCGAGGGAGAGCAGTTTATACCAAAACTTATGAAAACACAGGTTTAATTAACCAGCCTATTGCGTTAACTGATGTTCAATCCGGAGTTTATTTATTTACTGTTGTTGATGGGAATCAAAAAGGAGTAAAAAGAATAGTAATTCAATAATAACATTTATTTATATTAATATAAAGCCCATCCTTAATACACTGCCCCCAAATAGTGTCTAAACTTTTGGGTTCAGTCTATAATTGAGTGGGCTTTTTAGTTGATGTTGGCTTCAACGGAACGGATAATTTGTGGGATTTTGGAAGTAGAAAAATCTATTTTCAATACTCCCTTTTTTTCAACCTTTTGAATAGTTAATTTACCATTCTCTACTTTAAAATATCCTGTTTGTCCTTTACAAAAACAGTGTCGGCCAAAAATAAGTTTGGTTTGTTGTAATTCTGTATTTTCCAGATTTAAAGCCTTGGTATTGTTGTTGATTTCTAGTAAAATATCTTCCCGGTAATGGCCATCTTGTAAATTGGCTTCTGTAGTTTTGTTGTATTGAAAATGAATCACAGATTTTCCGGCCGTCTCCTTTAACTCATAATACATCCCGCCAAAATTATCATATATCACTACTAATGATTTGTTTTTGTGTAGTTCAATTTGGCACGTTCCATCTTTTGGGCAATCACTGGTTAACGTAAGTTCTTCCTTTGAGGGAAGTTGAGCTTTACAGGAAAGTATAAAAGCAATTAACCCGAATACCACCGCTTTTTTCATTTGGATTATTTTCCGTTAAATTCGTTCATTGTATTATTAAGTCCTGCTAAGGCGAAGGAATATACTATTTCAATTGATTTATCTAATCTCTCCGGCAGTTTTGCTTTTTCATCCTCGTTCCATTCCCCTAAAACATAATCCACTTGTTTGCCTTTTTTAAATTCATCGCTAATGCCAAATCGAAATCTCGCATATTCTGTAGTTGCCAACAAACTTTGAATGCTTTTCAACCCATTATGACCGCCATCACTTCCTTTCGCTTTTATTCGAATCGTGCCAAAACTCAAGTTCAAATCGTCTGTAATGACTAAGATGTTTTCTTTTTCAATATTTTCTTTTTCCATCCAATACTTAACCGCTTTACCACTAAGGTTCATGAATGTATTTGGTTTTAATAGGAGTAACGTTCTGCCTTTAATTCTGATTTCGGCAATATCACCCAGTTTGGCGGTTTGAAAAGTTAAACTTTCTTTTTTAGCCAAATGGTCAAGCACTTTAAATCCGATGTTGTGGCGTGTATTGACATATTCGGCACCACTATTTCCGAGTCCGACAATTAAGAATTTTTTCATATCCGGTTTAGAGACAGTTTTGTTGCTTTGAAATAGTTTTGAAATCCATTTAATCATGAAGCAAAAATACAAATATTATTAATGGTAAAAATTGGATGGAAGGAATTTAAGCATCCTTTGAATCCCGAAAATAAATGCAAAAAAAAAGCATCAGCGTGAACTGATGCTTTTGATATTGAGAAAATAGAATTATTTTTTCTTTTTTGCTCCACCTTTTTCGGCTTTGGCAGCTTCTTGAGCGGCTTTCATTGCTGCACGAGAAATTCTTACCTGAGCAACTACTGTATTGTCAGGGTGCATTAATTTAAAATTATTAGTAACCACTTTCGTTACATATAATTTGTTACCCATTTCTAATTCAGAGATGTTTGCTTCGATAAAATCAGGTAGATTTTTTGGTAAAGCTTTCACTTTTAATCTTCTTTGGTTCAAACGTAAAACTCCACCTGATAATACACCTGGAGAAGTTCCTGTAACTTTCACAGGGATTTCCATTGTGATTTCTTTGTCGTCTTTTAACGCATAGAAGTCAATGTGTAAAATTTTGTCTGATACCGGGTGAAATTGGATGTCTTGTAAAATCACATCTGCTTTTTTTCCGTTATTTAATTCAATTACAACAGTGTGTGCGTTTGGAGTGTACACCAAGTTTTTGAACGCTTTTTCTTCTGCTGCAAAATGTACTGGTTGATCTCCTCCGTAAATAACGCAAGGAACCATTCCAGCATCACGTACGGCCTTCGTTGCCTTTTTGCCTACGCTTTCTCTTTCTGATCCTTTAATCGTAATCGATTTCATTGTAAATAAATATATAGTTAATAAAAATTCTTTGCTCTAGGCAATAAGCTTTAGGCTTGATGCCGGATTTATAAATAATTGAGAAGGCCTATTGCCAACTCTGCTTTTACATTAAAAATTTTCCACTAATGGAATTGTTGTGTTGCACCATGTGCATTACTTCGGCAAAAAGAGGCGCACAACTCACGACTCTTATTTTGTTTGATTCCTTCTTTAACGGAATAGAATCAGTTACTATTAATTCACTCAATTTTGACTTTTCAATTTTTTCATACGCATCGCCCGATAAAATGGCGTGTGTACAAATTGCACGAACACTCAAAGCTCCTTTTTCAATCATTAAATCGGCTGCCTTTGCTAAGGTTCCACCGGTGTCAATCATGTCATCTACTAAAACAACGTTTCTTCCTTTCACTTCTCCGATTAACTCCATTGTATCAATTACATTGGCTATTTTTCGTTGTTTATAACAAATTACCACATCTGATTCTAAAAATTTAGAATAAGCATAGGCTCTTTTGGAACCACCCATGTCAGGTGAAGCGATTGTTAGGTTCTCCAAATTTAAACTTTTTACATAAGGCAAAAAGATGGTCGAAGCGAACAAGTGATCAACCGGTTTCTCAAAGAATCCTTGAATTTGATCCGCATGCAAATCCATGGTCATGATTCTCGTTGCTCCGGCAGTTTCTAATAATTTAGCCACTAATTTTGCTCCAATCGGCACTCTTGGTTTGTCTTTTCTATCTTGTCTTGCCCATCCAAAATAAGGGATAACGGGAGTGATATGTCTGGCTGATGCTCTTTTTGCCGCATCAATCATTAATAACAATTCCATTAAGTTATCCGCACTTGGAAAGGTTGAACAAACGATAAAAACGCGTAATCCACGAATCGATTCTTCAAACGAAGGTTGAAATTCACCATCACTATATTGTGAGAACGTAACTTTTCCTAGCGGGACACCATAATGCGTGGCAATTTGTTCCGCTAAGTATACACTTTTTGAACAAGCAAATATTTTTGCTTCCGGTTCTAAATGTGACATTTTAAATAGTTGTTATGTAGTTAGTTAGTTGTGTGTCGCCGAAACGAGGTGCAAATTTAGAAATAAAAATCAACTTGGGAAGGATATTTTCGACTATTTTTTTGAAAAAGTAAAGAAAACTGATTACATTTGCACCCACAAATAAGCATCCTTATGCCCGGATGGCGGAATTGGTAGACGCGCACGACTCAAACTCGTGTACTTAGGTGTGTGGGTTCGATTCCCACTCCGGGTAC
>Ga0073902_10001491_pt1 | contig 12611 bp, 7 predicted proteins | sample KloWWTmeKNB19Kit_FD_66667 | JGI IMG/M metagenome (GOLD analysis project Ga0073902, IMG submission 66667) | Active sludge microbial communities from Klosterneuburg, Austria, studying microevolution and ecology of nitrifiers - Klosterneuburg... | ecosystem: Engineered > WWTP > Aerobic digester >...
AGATGTGGTCGGTGGTGATCGAGTCGCCGAGCAACGCCAATACCCGCGCGCCCTCGATGTTGGATGGAACGGCTGGTGCATCGGCGAAGTCCTTGAAGAATGGCGGCTCGCGCACATAGGTCGAGTCGTCGGACCACTCGAACAGGGTGCCGGTCGGCGCCGGCATGCTTTTCCACGCATCGTCGCCCTCGAAAATGCGCCCGTATTCGAGTTCGAATTGCTGCGACTGCACCGACGAGGCGATCAGGGAATCGATCTCCGCGGACGTCGGCCAGATGTCCTTCAGATACACCGGCTGGCCGTTTGCGCCGCTGCCCAGAGGATCACGCGTCAGGTCACCGAGCACCGTGCCGGCCAATGCATAGGCGACAACCAGCGGAGGCGACGCCAGGTAACTCGCCTTCACCTGTGCGTGAATACGGCCTTCGAAGTTGCGGTTTCCCGACAGCACTGCCGCCACCGTCAGGTCTTCGCGGTTGACCATGTTGGCGACCTCTTCGGGCAATGGGCCGGAATTGCCGATGCACGTGGTGCAGCCGTAACCCACCAGGTTGAAACCGAGTTTTTCAAGATAAGGCGTCAGGCCCGCCTTGTCGAGGTATTGCGTGACGACACGCGAACCGGGCGCCAGCGATGTCTTCACCCACGGACGCGACTGCAGGCCGGCTTCCACCGCTTTTTTTGCCAGCAGGCCGGCAGCGATCATGACCGATGGGTTCGAGGTGTTGGTGCAACTCGTGATGGCGGCAATGACAACCGACCCGTGCGTGACGGATTTTGCGGCGTTGGGTTGTTCCAGCCGTTCCGGCGGTGCCTTGAGAAATTCACCGGCCTCGGAGCAGCTTTCCGCGACGAGCCGTGCGATCTCTTTCACGCTCGCCTGGGCGCTGGCGCCTTCAGCCGCGGCCTGGAACGACTGTGCGACAGCCGCTAGCGCGACCCGATCCTGCGGCCGCTTGGGCCCGGCCACGCTCGGTTCGACCTTGCTCAGGTCGAGGTCGAGCACTTCGCTGAATGCCGGTTCGGCATCGTCGTCGGTCCTGAACAGACCTTGTTCGCGGGTGTAGCGCTCGACCTGATCGACGATGTCGCCACGCCCAGTCAGCCGCAGGTACTTCAAGGTGTTGACGTCGACCGGAAACAGCGTCGCAGTCGCCCCGAACTCGGGCGACATGTTGGACAGCGTGGCGCGGTCGGCAATACCTAAGCTGCTCAAGCCGGGGCCGAAGAACTCGACGAACTTGCCGACGACACCATGCGCCCGCAGCATCTGCGTCAGCGTCAGTACGAGGTCGGTCGCCGTGGTGCCCGGTGGCAGTTCGCCGCGGGTTCTGACGCCCAGAACGACGGGCTTGGGCAGGAACATCGGCTGGCCCAGCATCGCGGCTTCGGCCTCGATGCCACCAACACCCCAACCCAGCACGCCCAGACCGTTGATCATTGGCGTGTGCGAATCGGTGCCAACAAGGGTGTCCGGAAACAGCCAGCCGTCGCGCAGGGTGACGACCTGCCCCAGGTGCTCCAGGTTGATCTGATGGCAGATGCCCATGCCGGGCGGCACGACGCGAAAGCCGTCGAACGCCTGTTGCGCCCAGTTCAGCAGCGCATAACGCTCGCGGTTACGCTGGTACTCCCATTCGAGGTTGTCGGCATAGGCGCCGCTGCTGCCGAAACGATCGACCTGCACCGAGTGGTCGATAACCAGATCGACCGGCACGAACGGATTGACGCGCTCGGGGTCGGCGCCAGCGTGCTGCGTCATGCTTCGCATCGCAGCCAGATCAACGACCGCCGGCACGCCGGTGAAATCCTGCATCAGGACGCGTGCCGGCATGAAGGCGAGCGACGCCTCGGCGCCGTTGGGCCAGTGCGCAAGGGACTCGACGTCTGCCACTGACACGTCGCGGCCACCGCAGCGGCGGGCAATGTTCTCCAGCAGGATCTTGACGGTGTGCGGCAGGCGCGCGACATCCGTACCCGTCCTGGCCGCCAGCCTGGCGAGACTGATGTACGAAGCGGTCCCTGACGCTGTCGGCAAACTCGCCTTGATATCCATCGGGTCACGACTCATGTTCTGTTCTCCTTGTATTGTCCCGGTTCGACCCGTGGACGCCTGACCCGTGTACTTTGTTGGATCTTTGCGGCGCGCTGCCCGAGCTTCGCCGGCCGTGGAATTTGAGCGGATTGAGTCTAGGCTCAATCCGCGGCATGTGCGCAGGGAGTGTCAGTATTTTTGTGTGCAAGGCCTCGAAGACTTTTCCACGGTGCCGCTCGCCGCTCCTTATCGAGAGCAAGAGCGTGCGGCACCGTGGAAAAGTCGGTGTTCAACTTACCCCAAGGCTTTCGTGAAGTGCTCGTCATAGAGGATGGCGAATTGATTCATGGCCACTTTCCAGTCATGTGCGGCACGGCTCCAATTGGCGGTGATGTTGCGTAGGGCGAGTCAGAGTATCTTGATCGCCGCCCCGTTGCTCGGGAAATGACCGCGGGTCTTGATGATCTTGCGCAGTCGGGCATTCACGCTCTCGATGGCATTCGTCGTATAGATGACGCGCCGTACCGCTGGCGGGAAGGCAAAGAAGGGAATCACGTGTGGCCAGGCACGGCGCCAACTAGCGACGACGGTCGGGAACTTCTGGCCCCAGGGGCTTTGCTCGAAAACATTCAATTCGGCTTCAGCCGCCTCGGCGCTCAGTGCCCTGTAGATCGGCCGAATTGCGGCCGCCAAGAGCTTGCGCTCCTTCCAACTGGCGTAGTCGAGACTGCTGCGGATCAGATGCACGATGCAGGCTTGCAGCGTCGTCGCGGGATTGTCATCAGGGTGTGTACGCCGGCTAGCGGTATGAGGAACGGCAGCTAACCGACTCCATTCGCGACTGAGTTAGCCATCAGGCCGAACGTCGGCTATGGCCGAAGCTCGGAACTACATCGCGGAGAATCGGGCGACAGGTTGCCGATCAGTTACCCGCCGTTCGTCCCACCTCGTTTTTGAGCACTCGAATGGCCGGAACTGGCCGGTAGTGACGGTTGGGCTGTTTGAAACAAAGCTGCCGTTGGCATTCAGGGCCGAAACTCGAATGGCCGGTTACTGGCGCGAGAGAGAACTCACCCTACCTGCCATGACCCGCCGCTCGGACTTTTTCTCCATTGCGGCCCTTCATTTTCACGCTCACCCGGAAGCGGTCGTTGCCCCGAAGGTACTCCGATTTCGCCTGGCAGGCCGTTGTTCAACGGTTGGAGCCATTCGCGACACAGTAAGCGTGGGCCGTGGACCGATGGCTTAAGGAGCCCACCGGCCTTTCCAACGGATAAATCTGGCTCAGATGGCGTTGGGGCCCGGACAACTCTAGCCGTTAAGATAATTGAAAACTCTTTGTTCCAAACGGCAGGTAACGAATCTCTTTATTGACCTACGGCCACTAAGCCTTTGAGGCTTTTAACCATTCAGTTTTCTTGATTTGCAGCCCTCCTTGTTTCGACTCATAGCTTAGCAATCACGCAAACCCTAGCGAACTAGCTCGGTATACTCCATTGATGCGCGCCCAACTAGCTCCTTCTCTCACGATAGCAATGCGATTGTTTTGCATTATTGGGCTATGCCTATTGGTGATTTCCAAAGTATTCGGTGGCGAGGTGGCAATTGGCGTTTTTGCCTATCAGGGTGAGCGTGCCGCCGCATCCGACTGGTCCCCTGTCATCCGCTATCTGAATCAGGCGTTGCCCGAACACCATTTTCGCCTTGACCAATATGACGCAGCAGGCTTGCGCCAAGCCATCGCAGGCCACCAGGTCGATCTGGTGATTACTAACCCAGGCTATTACGTATCCATGGAATCAGAGTTCGGCATCAGCCGGATTGCCACCCTTGATACTGAGGATAGCCATCCGGCGCGAGCCCTCGGCTCGGTAGTCCTGACCAGAGCACACCAGCCAAGCCTTCGTGTATTGGCAGATCTTGCAGGGAAACGGGTCGCTGCTGTTGCTCCTGAAGCTTTTGGTGGCTATTTGGTGGCCGCACGGGAAATGCTGGGCGAAGGTGTTGATGCTGAGTCTGATCTCAAGGAACTGCGCTTTGTCGGTCTGCCAATGAACCTGATCATCGAAGCGGTACTGCGTGGCGATGTCGACGCCGGTATCGTTCGCGCCTGCCTTCCTGAGCAAATGGCCGACCAGGGAAAAATCCGGCTTGAAGATTTTCGTGTCCTCTCGGAGCGTAAGGATCCTGACTTGCCCTGTGCCCTATCGACACGCCTATACCCGAACTGGCCGATTGCCGTGACCCGGCAGACCGATCCTGTGTTGGCCAAAGCCGTTGCAAGGGCCTTGCTAGCCATGCCGGAATCAGGCGGTATGAGTTGGTCAGTACCAGCCGATTACCAGCCTGTGCACGACCTGTTTCGCGAACTGCGCATTGGCCCCTACACCTATTTGCGGGACATCACACCGGAAGGACTGGTTCGGCGTTTCTGGCCCTGGCTGCTCGGGTTGCTTGCCATCCTGACAGGATGGATCGTTCATACGGTTCGTGTCGAGCATCAGGTTCACTGGCGCACGGCAGAGCTGCGCGAGTCTCTTGCCGCCCGCGACCAGGCCGAAGCAAAAATGCGCACGAGTCAGGAACAGATGGAACACTTGTCACGCCTTTCGGTGCTGGGAGAGCTATCCGGCAATCTCGCGCACGAGCTCAATCAGCCCCTGACGACCATCGGCACCTATGCGCGGACAGTGTTGCGTCGCCAGGAAAGTGGCAACCTGACACCGGAAGCTGTTACCGAGGCGTCGACCGAGATCGCACGGGAGGCCGAGCGTGCTGGCGGCATTGTGCAGCGCATCCGCCATTTTGCGCGTAAACGTCAGGCGACCCGTGAAGCTGTTAACTTGGCCGAGATCGCCGAAGAGGCGCGGCGCCTGATTGTCGGGATGCTGGCGCGGGCACCTGAGGTAGTGATTGAGAATCGCTTGACCGCCAACTGCAAGGTGCTTGCTGACGGTGCCCAGATCCAACAAGTTTTTCTCAATCTGATTAAGAACGCGATTGATGCCAACCGGGATTTGCCGAACGAGCGACAGAGTCTGCGTATCGTTATCGAGCCACTGGAGAATCGCGCAGCGGTCCATGTCATCGACCAAGGCATTGGACTCGAAACCGAGCAATTGCCTCATTTGTTCGAACCCTTCTTTACGACCAAGCCGGATGGCCTTGGCCTTGGTCTGCCGATCTGCAAGACCATCATTGAAGCCCACGGCGGTAGACTCTGGGCAGAACCCAATCAGGATACCCCGGGCATGTGCTTCTCCTTCTCCCTTCCCTGCCATGAACTATCAGCCTGACGCCTGCATCGTCCATGTGGTCGACGATGACCCTGGTCTGCGTCGCTCATTGCGGTTCTTGCTCGATTCCGTGGGCTGGACCGTCCAGCTTCATGCCTCGGCCGAAGAGTTTCTCGATGTCGTTGTAGAGCCCACGCAGCCTTGCTGCCTGCTGCTCGATATCCGCATGCCGTCGATGAGTGGTCTGGAATTGCAACAGGTGCTGCGCGCACGCGGGGTTGTCTTGCCGATTCTTTTCATGACTGGCCATGCCGATGTCTCGATGGCGGTGCAGGCGATGAAATCCGGCGCTCTCGATTTCATCGAAAAGCCCTTCAATGACCAGAAGGTGCTCGACTCGGTCGCTGCAGCAATACGCCACAGTGCCGAGGCGATAGACGTAGTCGCCCGGCGTCAGACTGCCAAGGTCACACTGGCGCTGCTCTCCCCCCGCGAACAGGAGGTGGCGCAGCTGGTCGCTCAAGGACAGCCAAACAAGCAGATTGCCAGCCTGCTCAACATCAGCGAAAAGACCGTCCACATCCATCGACAGCATGTCATGGAAAAGGCCGGTGTTTCCTCAGCCGCCGAATTGGCCCGCCTGATGATGCGGGCCAACCCTGCCGCCCTCGATTAGCCGAGGATATTCAAGCCCGCTGCATTCTGGCCGGCAGACCGTTGCGCACCGAGGCACCGGAAATCGCATCAACCCACGGTGATTTGTCCGGCCGTGTCGGGTCGAGCAGGCCGATGTCGTTGAGATTTACCCCAGCTGCCAGGCGTTTGTCTTTTGGCTGCTCCGTCCGTCCGATACGATGAGCGCGAGCACCCAGTTCCCGGTGGCCGAAGCCATGTTCGATAGCCGCAACGCCGGGTGCAATGCCGGCATGAACCATGATGCGCGCCTTCAGACTGCCGCCCGGCGTGCTGATCTTGACCAGATCGCCCATCTCGACATGCAGACGACGTGCGTCATCGGGGTGGATCAAAACCGGATTTTCCGGATGCAGGCCAAGCAGACGGGTGGCACCAATCGAATACGGGTTTTGCAGCGCCGACTTGTAGCTGACCAGTTGCAGCGGCCATTTGTCGGCTGGATAGATTTTCCGCATCGGCGTGCCATCGGCGAAGGCCGGCTCGACCCAGCTCGCACAGCCGTTATTGCGCTTACCGGACAGGCTGTTTTTCGAGGCGCCGACGCTTTCGTTCCAGAGATGTGCCATGGACTTCATCGGATTGCGCATCCAGCGCGGATCTTCTTCATCGTAGGCATCCTTGCCCGGCTGGTAGCGGCCGCCGCGACTCAGCAGGAAAGCCACCTTGGCAATCTCCTCGGGCTTCAGCGTCTTTTCGAGCAAGGGGCGCAGGCGCTGAACGCCGGACAGGATGATGTCTTCTTCCGTCGCATCGGCCACCGGCTCCTTGCCCAGCCAGGCGATGTTGGCGCCGCCACGCAGATACCACTCTTCCGGCGTATTTAGCGCATAGGTGTTGCCTTGCGGGTCGCTGATCGCGTTCTCACCAAAGCCGGGCAACTTCATCGCCTTGGCCAGCGCGATGAAGAAGGTTTCCATGCCGATGGCGTGGCGTTCCGGGGTTTTCGTGGCCTGTGGCTCTATCACCGGCCAACGGGCACTCATCGCCTTGGTCGGTACACCATTCCAGGCCGCTACCCACCCCCAGCTTTCATACATCAGCGAATCGGGAACAATATAGTCGGCGAAGGCGTTGCTTTCATTGATGAATGGATCAACTGAAACGATGAGTCCGATTTTCTTTGGGTCGGCCAGATCCTTGGAAATCTTGTTGTGCAGTCCGGCAATACCATAGAGCGGATTTGAGGACCACATGATCAGTGCCTTGAGGGCATACGGGTAGCCGTGCAAGCCACCGGGCAGCAATTCGGTGGTCAGCCCCGGCGCATTCGGGAACCAGGGCGCAGTGGCTGGGTAGGGCTTGTTGTCAGCCTTGCGCGCGGCAAACTCGGCTGTCTTCTCATAGGGAACATTTCGCCCGAGCGGCGTACCGGATGTCTTGACCATACCGGCAAAGTTGTCGAGGTTGTAACGCGGCCCCTCGCCGTTGTCCTTGAAGCCACCGCCATTGGCGATGAAACCGCCTTTCCAGTTGATATTGCCGAGCAAAGCGTTAATGCTGAGCAAGGCATAGGCGTTGTAGAAACCGCTACCACTCATCATGCCGCCGTGGGCGATTACGGAAGCTTTCTTTCCGTGCGAGGACAGCTCTTTCGCCAATCCGGCTAGTGTTTCGACCGGGATACCGCAAGCTTCGGCATAGGCAGATAGCTCAAGGCGCATCGCCTCTTCACGTAACAGTTGTAGTGACGATTTGACTCGAACTTCCTTGCCACCAACCGTGAGAACGGTATCGACAAACAGTTGGGCCGGACCGGTTGCCTGATCATGGAAAACTGGCTTGCCAGACTGATCGAGGCAGACGAAGGCATCAGTTTCCTTGTAACGCAGGTCTTCAGGCATCTCGACGCCAAGATCAGAAGCGCGCAGCATGTGTTGCTCGCGTGGGTGCTTTGGTTCGACCACAACCAGATGGCTGGCGTTGGAGAAGGACGGCTCGCCGTTCTGTTTGGCCAACGCCGCATTCGGGAAGCTCAGGAAATGGCTGTCTATACGCTCGTTCTCGAACAGCCAGCGGATGATGGCCATGGCCAGAGCACCGTCAGTACCGGGCTTGATTGGCAACCAGCGCCCACGGTCAGCGCTGGCCCGGTTGTCGGCATGAGTGAGTACTGGGTCGACCACGACATAAGAAAGTTTGCCTTCGGTGCGCGCTTTCGCAACCAGAGTGCCCTGACGCTTGAAGGGATTGCCGGCTTGACCCGGAGCCGTACCAACAAAGAGAACGAACTCGGCATTCGAGAAATCCGGCTTGCAATGCGGCATCGTTTTCATGTCGCCGAACAGTGCGCCAGAGCCGGAACGGTAGGAACCGCCGCAGTAGGAGCCATGGCCAATGAAATTGAGCGTGCCATAGGATTTCTGGAAGAAGCGGCGGGCGAAATTTTCGCGCCCATCGTTGACACTGGAGAGCACCGCCACCTGATTGACGCGTGGCCCAAGTGCCGGCTGTTTGCTGTCGATTGGCGTTGTCAGGTCACGCAGTGCGCCGAGTCCTTCCACGTTACCTTCGCCGAACAGATTGCCGCCATTGACCACTTCCTTGACCATCTGCTCAAAGGAAATGGGTTCCCACTGACCGCTGTTGCGCGGACCGACCCGTTTCAACGGCATCAGAACACGATACGGCGAGTCGATCTGCTGGGCCACGGCGTTACCGCGGCCACAGGCCGTCGAGCGGCCATCCAGCCCTTTGCCGTTGAGCGCCGAAATCGCGATGAAGCTTTCGCGGACACTTGCTTTCATCGGCAGATGCGGGTCGGTGGACAACGGGCTGTAGGGGTTACCGCTAACCCGCAGTACCTTGCCACTGGCCCGGTCAATCCGGACGCGCACACCGCACATCGTGGTACAACCGAGGCAGGTGGTATAGCTGACTTGCTGGGCGGTGTTGATTTCGAGCTTGCCCTGACGATCTACACGAAACTCCGGGGCCGGGGCTTCACCGGCAGTCTTGTGTTTCGGCGCATCATGCCCAAGGAGTTTGCTGACCATTCGGCCGGCGGTTTCCGAGTAACCGGCGGCGAAGGCGGCTAGGCCACCGAGAGCGAGAACTTGACGACGTTTGCTGATTTTCATGATGGATCTCCTCAGGCGCTTGCCTGGTCATCCCAAGGGATGAGGCTGGTCAGGATGATGTAAAGGGTGACGCACAGGCCAGCCATGCCAACGATGCCGAGTAGACTGTCCGGTGTCAGGGTCAGGTAATAGCTGTGGCTTGCAGAACCCATTTTTGGCAGGCTTTGGCCGCCGATGAAGACGACCCAGCGGATCAACCAGGCGCCATGCAGGGCCAACAGGGCTGGCACGAGCAGTGAGTTTCGGTAGGTCCGGGCCAGCCAAAAGGTGAGCAGTGTCGAACCGAAAAGCCAGCCCCCAGTCACCATCCAGCCAAACGATCCGTGCATCGCGGCAAGTGCTTCGGCTGCTGCGGTCGACGTGCCGAAAAGGCCAAAAACCAGCCACAAGGTGAGCAGCGCGAGCGTCACCCATACGCCGCGTGCCAGCCACTGATTGAGCAGCGGTGCCGATTGCCGATTACCGGTCAGTGCTTCGAACAGTGCCGTCATGCCGATGCCGCCCGTCATCGCGGTGACCGCGAAGATCAAGGGGAGCAAGGCGGTATTCCATAGCGAACGCGCCTGAACGACCATCACTTCCATGCCGGTGTAGAGTAAGACCAAGAATGCACCCAGCGTCGCAACCAGGGCAGCGGCCTTGATGACGGAAAGGTTGTCGTGGCCACCATAGGACAATTTGCGATAGAGACCGGCGAGTGGGCTCGGGCGCTTTGCCAGCTCAGCCAACAAGGGACGCAGGCAGAGCCAGGCGTAGCCGATCAGACCGAGCAGGTAGAGCGGGATAAAGAACGATCCCCAGGCCATCCAAGAACCAAGATTCGGGTGCAAATAGAAATTGAGGAAGCGTCCGGGCTGGTGCAGGTCGGCCAGTAGCGCAACGGGCGCCGTCAGGCCGCAGACCAGTGCGGCTAGCAGGGCGCGCCGCGAAACTCCCCGCCAGTCGGGATTACGCCAGACCAAACCGGGTAGCGACAAAAAAAAGGCAGCGGTCGAGATGCCGATCAGGAAAAAATACTGCACGGCCCAGGGCAACCAGCCGGGTTCGCGCGCAAAGCCAAGGACTTCAACAGTGGTGTTCATGATCATGCTCCCTGAGTGGCCGGACGCCACATCATGTCGGCGGTCGAGGCGCCATCGACCCGGCCATCCAGTTGCTGATCGAGACCGATATAAAAGACACGCGGCGTCGTCCCAGCCTCCGGCTTGAGGACGCTGGTCTTACCTTTGGCTGCCGTGAGGCGCCGGCTTATATCGCTCTGCGGATTATTGATGTCACCAAATATGCGCGCACCACCAACACATGTTTCGACACATGCAGGCAGCAGCCCCGCTTCGACGCGGTGACTGCAGAAGGTGCATTTGTCGGCCTTGCCGGTGTGATGATTGACGAAGCGTGCATCGTAGGGACAGGCCTGAACGCAATAGGCGCAACCGACACAGCGGTCGCCATCGACCAGCACGATGCCGTCCGCGCGTTTGAAGGTGGCGCCAACCGGGCAGACCGGAATGCAGGGCGGCTCTTCGCAGTGATTGCAGAGCCGGGGCAGCACTGCGAGGCCGGTCTTGCCTGCCTGATCGGTGACAGCGTAGGTCGCGACTACGGTACGGAACTGCCCTTCCGGTGAAACGTTTTCCATCGAACAGGCCATGGTGCAAGCCTGGCAGGCAATGCAGCGTCGGGTATCGATCAGCATTGACCAGTGCGGGTTCGCCTCGTCCGCAGCATGGGCTGGGATGGCCAAGCCTGCGGTCACTGCCGGCAAGGCAGTGAAGAAGGCACGCCGGGAAAGATCGGGTTGAGCGTTCATGCAAAGCTCCTTTTAACCTATTTTCCTCAGTCACCCCGTCGAAAGCGTCTGTAATGAAGCGGTCATAACTGCTGGCGGTGCGTGAATTTTCTCTGTGGCCGCGATGATCTGAGCCACGATGTAGCGAACAAGAGCCGCCCATCGTTCGGGTTTGGTCAACTGAGGCGCAGTAGCCCGAACGGTATCCAAGCCCTTACGAACATTAGCAATCATCGCCTTGACCTGAGTGCTGGCGGCATGGGTGATCGTCAGCAGCAAGTGTGACTGGCCCGCATGCTGGGTCAAGCGAGCGATCCCTGCCAGCAGCAAGGGGCGCGAGGTGATCGCCTCCAAGCGGGTTTTGGGGTGTGCCAGTCGCACATACCAACTCCACCAGTTGTAGATCAGCGCCACGGCACGCGCCGACAGGTTGCAGCGCTCCAGATCCTGCGTCGTGTAGCCGCCCCAGCCCCACTGATTTTTCAACTCATCGAAACCATTCTCACAATCGGCCCGATCCCGATACAGTTGTCCGATGGCATCCAGCTCGTAACTGGCGTTGGTGACCAGCACGGTGTATTCCCACAGCTTGACCGGCCGTAGAGGTTCGGCAAACTGCAAGCTCTTCTGCCGCTTCTCGCGTTTGCCGCTCTTTGGCTCCGCCACCAGTGAATCCTTGATCGCACGACGCAGCACGACGACACGCCGCGCACGCGTCCAACTGGCCAGGGCAAGCTCCGCTTCGACCGCCTGGAATCCCTGACCCACGTTGCGCCAGTCTTGCCGTGACCACTGTCGCTCAATCAGTTGCTTGACGCCTGTTGTTTGCCGCAGCTTGAACAGGTACGGCTGCTCAATGGCTTCGAGCTTGACCATGACGGGTTCGTTGCCAAAGGCGTTGTCGCCGCGCACCAGTCGCGGCCGTTGCTCGGCGGGCAGTTCGCTGAGGATCTGGATCAGGCGCGGCAGACTGTACTTGGCGGCGGTGGCGGTGCCCTCCTGCACTTCGGCGTCGAGCACCAGGCGGACGTTGGCGATCCAGTAGGTGTGGATGGTGTGACTGGGGCGCCCGGGTTTGGTCGGGTTGTAGCCAATTTCAGCACCGGCCTGATGGCCGTAGAGCACTTTGACGGTGGTGTCGCAATCCAGTATCCAGTCGGTGCCAAGGGCTTCCCGGATGCTGTCCTTGAGTGCGGCATCCATCCAGACCGTACTGTGGGCCACCTGGGCTTTGCGCTGGGCGCGTTCCTCGTCGCTGCGGGCATCCTCCACGCAGGGGGCCAGATGTTTGAGCGCACGCCGCAGACTTTCGTCACTGATGATCTGCGTCATGCCGAGAATCTCGGGGGCGACGCCATCACCCCGCAGTCCGGTGATGTGTGCATAGCGGCGCTGACCATCCAGGATTGAGAGCAGCCAGGTGCCCAGGACATCGCGCACGTCGGGCGCATTGTTACTGGTGTAGCTCAGGGGACAGCCCGCTGCCCATCGCTCGAACAATCCGCTGACATCGAGAAACTCGGCAAAAAAGGCCAGTTGCCCGAGCGCACTGGCGCTGCCGTTCTCATCCCAGCGCACTTGAAACCGACCACCGGGGGTGCTGACGCGAAGCTCGCCTCCTCCTGCACTACGGGCAGCGAGCGCCTTATCCTCGGCGTTGACCATCGCCGTTTGCTCAAATGTCATTTCACCCATCGGGTGATCCTCCCTTTTCGTTCAAAACCCTTGCCAGAACAGAGTTTGCTGCAGTTCTGAGATGAGCAACTGAGGAAAATAGG
>Ga0073902_10001493_pt1 | contig 12591 bp, 15 predicted proteins | sample KloWWTmeKNB19Kit_FD_66667 | JGI IMG/M metagenome (GOLD analysis project Ga0073902, IMG submission 66667) | Active sludge microbial communities from Klosterneuburg, Austria, studying microevolution and ecology of nitrifiers - Klosterneuburg... | ecosystem: Engineered > WWTP > Aerobic digester >...
TGGGCCAAGGCCAGTTCGCCATCGGTAGCCGCAGGCGCCTGGACTAGCTGAACCTGTGGCAGTTCTGCCGCCAGCCGGTCGCGCAACAGGCGGTACTTGGCCATAGGAAAACGGTGCCCCTCGGAGGGTCAGCCGGGATAAGGCCAGAAATAGCACATAAGCCTTTTAGTTATAAAAGGCTTTGTTGTTATCTTAAATATGTGACCCCCCGTCGGGGAAGCCTATAGCTTGATTCCAGTCTTGTCTTCGATTTGTTTTTTGACGAAGCCTTTGGCCAAGTCTTTGACGAGCTCAAACGTAAACCCACCAACTTCCTTCACGCCATTCCTGGTTTTTCTCCAAACCTCTGGATCACGGATTGAGTCCAGAAAGTCGTGGCCCTCCCAGGACAGTGATCTGAAAAGAATGCCGCTCATGGGCCTGTTGCCGGCACCTACGATCAAGCCAGCCTCGTCAATGAGATTCAGGTGGTATCCGATCTGATCGGTCGTAAAACCTTCCACTCGCAAGTCATCTTCGGGATCGTCCTCATCCAACGAAAGGTGGACAACACTGCCCTGTTGAATGGGGAGTGCCTCCAGCTTCAACAGGAGTTCCCGGATCAAATCCATGTCACGTTTCATTCTTTGGCCTTTGCTTGAATTACCCTGGACTGCCGGGCCAGAGAAGATGAAACCAGTGCCGCCGCCGTGGCAAGGAGCATATTGGCGTCATCCCGGCTGTAGTACTGCGCAGCACCGCTATCGTCCACATGATGGGCCAGCTGCGTGTAGTGCCGTACGGCTTCCATTAAAGAAAACTCTCGTTCGAGCTTTGTCATATCTCGTTTGGCGGTCTTTAATTTCAGTGCAGTCGCGTCAATGGCTGGCTTTTCACCAGTCGCCTGTGCCGCACTTTCGATGGCCAGGCGGCATTCTGAAACTACTGCATCAAACCGTCCATCAACCAGGTGGCCATGTGCCCGCCGTATTCGACTAACCGCCTCGGCCGGGGCATGGTCTTGTGTGCACTGTGGCAGAGGAATGCCAATGACCATGTATTCTGGTCCCTGCAGCTCCTTTAAGACCTTTGACCAGTCGCTGAGATTGAGTCTATGACTAACTTCATCTTGCTGCGGCCAGACTCCGTTGGGACCATCTGCCAATGCCGTAAACCGCAGTTTTAGATGGAGGTCGTCCCCACCACGAAACTTCTCCAGTGCAAACAACTGGCCTTCCGCAAGTGGGAGTTCAAATATCAGGCGCCTAGGATTTTGGCCGCTCTTGGTGGCCAGTTCCAGGGGAACCTCAGGTTCAGCAAAGCCCAGAAACACAGGAACCTGGCCGTCACTGCCCACTACATTGATCCGCAGCTGGAAATTGCGCAACCTGACTTCCGCCAACGCAGTTTGGGGGACATGAAAGGCGATGCACAAACACAACAGAGAAGCGCCAACCCCTGCACGGCCAAAAACACCCGTAACTTCAATGTCCGCTACGGCGTAGCCGTTGTAGCCGAATGACACGGAGCGACGTTCCTTTTTTAGCGCTTGCGATTGGACTGTGAGACAACCGAGCCAGCCAGTTTCTGGGTTGTGGCACTGGCGGAACTGCTCCGCAAGGCCTTTGACGCTGTAGCTTCAATCGCTGCGCCAGTTTGCTTGCCAGTGTGTGCCTGAGCCAATGCCGATGCGGCAAGTTGTTTTTGCACTTGGGACGCATTGCCACTCTGGAGCGTCTTGCCCGCTAGAGACGCCACAGAAGGCGATGTTTGCTTTGAGTTGGTTGCCATATAAAGCTCCTATTTTTTATTCAGTGAGAAACCATAAAATCACTATATATGGTGTTTTGGTTCGATGCAAGACACTACCTATAGTGCTAATGCGCTTTTTCGCAGTGGACGTACGAGGAGCTTCGGCTATCTGCGCGCGATGGCAACGGCACCTGCAGAGAGGTACATGACCAGGCGACAGGAAGACTCAATGGCAGTGCCGGGTTCCTGCTTTTCGATCGTTGTGACAGCCGTCTTTGTCGGTCCCACCGGAGTGCGCAAATACGAGGCTGGACATCAGCAGGAGCGCGAGTATCACGAGTTTTTTCATGGGGGCCTCACCAAAAATACTCCCACGGTATGCGTGGGTTCAGTCCATCCGTCATCCATCTACGTGGCTGTTCAAATCGTCAGCCAATGAGTTTGACGCTTCTATGCGGATTTGCATATCCCCCAAACGGGTGAATGTGGTCGGTCTTCATGCTAATCATGCGCGAAACATCAATGCATCTTTTTCCGCAAATTCCCCCGTTTGGGGGATATCCAAACGCAAACATCTACAGTGAGAATGCATTGCCACTGAGCGAAGTCACGCCCAACAAACAAACCCAAGGAGATGCTATGGCTGATGACTTGAGCAAACGTGGACCACAAGACCGTTCCCGCGTGAACGTAAACGAGCCTTGGGAATTAACGTACTGGCGCGCAGAGTTCAAATGCAACGAAACCCAACTGCGTGCCGCAGTAAAGGCGGTTGGGGTAATGGTCACGGACATATGGCGCCATCTTTCCAAGTAGTCCAGCCTTGGAATAAAAAAGCCGCCAAGGTTGCGCATTGTTAAGAGGCGTGGCGGCTATGTTGAGTGAATTATAGAGTGCCGGCTTCTGGTGCCGGTGTTGTTGCGCTGACTTGCGGCATCATGCTCGCCACATCAGAGCTTCGATCAGCCTCAATGGCCCTTACCAAAGCGTCTTCCTGAACTTTGTTAAAGGTCTTGAATGTCAATGCGTCATGCGTCATGCGAAATGTGAAGGTGAAAGGTGCTGTGCCCCATCATTGGGGGTATTGCAAAAGGGGGGTATCGGGAGCCCAGAACTGCTGACCAAACTTCTCGCTACATAGTGCCTTTCCGCATCCGTTAAGGCGAACGAAGACCACTCTTGCAAGTGCGAAACCTGAAGAGGCGCCGATCAGGGATGCCCAGCAATTTCTGGAATCACATGGATCAAATCATCGCGAAACAAGATGCGGGGAGCCTGCCGGCAGGCGTCAGGAAAGACTTCCTGGGCATAATCTTGAACGAGCCAGTCCTTGAAGTTCTCTTTGTGCCTGCCTTCAAGAAATGGGTGAATTCCCACCTGAGCCAGCACACTCCCGACAGCCTCCAACTCCCCAGATGAAACCACTGTGTACGGCATGCAGTCCTGCATGGCTGTATCCATTCCCTGTGTCTGCAACTTCTCCTTAACAAGCTCTTTCAACATTGCCCCTACAGGGATGCCAAACAGATACCAGTCCTCTAGCGTAACGACAAGGGGATAAATGGGACGGCTGTTGGGGACCCATTGGGTAATGCCCTGTTTGGCATCCGCAATGTTTTTGTACAACTGCACGATCGCCTTTGCAAGCACCTCAAATTGCTCCTGTACTGAATCGCGGTCAAACGCCATTTTGGCGGCCTGTTTGACTCGCTTAGTCTTGCACTCGATAAACAGATTGCCACTCGGGTCCATGAGTATCCAATCCGCTCCATGCTTCTGATTGCGGCCGTCACGATAAGGCACCTCTGCTTGAAGTTCATATGTGGCACCTCGGAAGGTCTCATGGATGACATCACCGATATATGCTTGGAATGAGTGTCCATATGGATTTTCGTATCCGCGCGCATTCTTCAGCTCATAAAACAGCCCCTGGCTAAACCGCTTCATCACCAGCTCAGGCATTGGGCAATACAGCAAATGCGGTTTTTTCGAATCTGCCGCAATCAGCGGTGACTCTTCAATGGGGTTCCAGCTGTACAGCCAGTTTTCGTCGTACAGCTGCATGCTTTGTATTTTTTGTCGCAATGGCTCAATGCCCATGGATAGCTTCTCGAAAAATGCTTGCGTTCTCTCCGGTGAAATTCCGAATCTTTGTAAATCCTGCTGGGCATTGATGCCGGGCTCGCGCAGCACATGGCCTGAGATAGCCATCCCCATCAAATACCAATCTCGTATGGACAGCCCACTGCTTTGCATCAGGACCGTCTCGACTGCTTGGGCACCAAATACCTTCATGTAGCGCATCAACGATGTCATTTGCCTCTGCCGTTGCCAAGGGAATTGACGGTGTACTGTGGCGTACAGCGATGCAAGGGCAGTTTGTGCGCCCACGCCTCTGGTGCGAAAGTACTCAATGGAAGAGGCGTTTTCCACATCGCGAATCCGATTGATTGCGGATGCTAGGCTGTTAAAGCTGTCCAGGCGAAGAGCACCTTGAGGGGAAGCGTTTAAGACGATTTCACGCGTGAGGATGGCCACATCCCATTGGTGCATGAAGTCTTTGACCCTGTGGGGTTGCCCATCGTTAAAAGTTCGGGGGAGCTGTGTTTTGTTGGATAGATGATCCGAAAGCGTCCAGATATCCGCAAGCGATTGCACCAGGTTGTATTTGCGCAGGTGATTGCGCAATGGCTTGTATGCCTCGTAGACGCGATTCACACTACTGCCTACTTGGTGATCGTCTGCCTGTCGGTGGCTTCAGCCGCCGGCGTAGTTGCGCTGAGCCGCTGCAACATGCTTCCGACCACAGCCTCCTGGGTCACTACAGCAGCTTTCGCAACCGCCAAATCGAGTTCCAAGCCCTGATTCACCCCTTGTAGAGCCGTGAGTTTGGTCTGCATCTCGCTGGCGTTGGCTGTCAGACTTTGATTGGCTGCAGTTTCCGCCACCAGCTTTTGGCCTAGTTCTTCGGTTCGTCGCTGCTCGAACGCCAGCGCATCTTTCAGCGGTCGCAGCTTTCTGTTCTCTTCTTGGGCCTGGTGCAGTTCAGCCTGAACGCGCGACAGATCGCCAACCAGTCGGACGCCTTCCTTCTGGGCGAGCATAAGTTCCTGCTGCTTGCCAGTGAGGGTGTCAGTGACTTTACGGAGTTCGGACTGCAAGTACTGGACCTGCTGGTCATGTTGTCGCTGCTCCTGCTCTCGCTGTTCCTTGGCAGAGGTGCGAAAGTGCTCCAATGCCTCGCGGGCATGCTGGTGCTTTTCTTCCAGCGACTGGCGGTGCCGTTCTTCGGCTTCCAGGCGCTCTTGCAGGCCCATAACCCGTTGGTTGAGTTGCGTGGCCTCAAGCGTCTTGCTCGATAGGGCCTCCCGGGTCTTGGTGTGATCGGCCGTTTCGGCGACGACGCTACGCTGGACCTGATCCAATTGGCTGCAAACCGCTTGCACCTCTGCTTTTAGCGTCGTGTTTTTTTTTTGCGTCCAGGCAAGACTGGCTGCACTGACGGCCAAGGCCTCGGAAGAGCGGGCATCAGCCTCTTCATTCAAGCGGGCTGCCAAGCGGCCCACGAGGTCCTGGATGGCCTCGCTAACGGCCACTTTTGTGCCGGTTGCGCCGCCTTCTTCCTCTTCAATTTCCTTCAAATACCGGTGGATAGTGGTCTTCGAGCCGGTGCCCAATTCCGCACGTATGGCGTCTATGGACGGGTTTACACCGCTGGCCAGCAGCTTGTTGCGTGCCCGTACAACCTCAGATTTGTAAATTCCTGATCTGGCCATGATCCACCTTTATTTGATACTAATTACATACCACGATAATACATACCAATTTAATAAAATTCAAGACGGCAAATTTCAATAAATTGAGATTTGATAATGGTGGATTATCCAATGTGATGCCGATTTTGAGCTAATTCGGGCGCGGCCTTGGTATGCGTGGACAGATTTGGCCGCGGGTGCCATTCGAATGGTCGCCCGCCAGTCGCACATTCAAAGTGACTGCAGGCCATGATTTAGCCAGTTTGTCTGGATGCTCCGCGCTGGTGGTCCACCTCGACGGCCACCGCGGGCTCAATTGCGTCGGCTCACGGGGGCCCGTTGGCTGCGGTGGACGATCGCTCAACCGTGCTGGGCTGCCGGCCCGTTTTCTGCCCTGTGATTTCCGTGCTTCCTGGCGCTTAGGGAAGAAAACTAGCAAACGCAGTTGACTCTCTACCAGCTAGAGAGTGTCCAATCGACGATTTACCATGTCTCGAAGCTTGAGAATACTTGTTGTCGCTCTCGTATTATTAGTTGCAGCCGTAATGGGTTTTGTCACTCGGCAAACAATCGAGAGCAATGTCTCGGCGCCATCTCGCGCAGGCCAAGTGACTTCGCAAGCTGCGAGCGAAGTCTTCGAGCTCAGCGGCCAGAAGTTCGAGCGATGGGCCAAGCCGCGGGATGTCCCGGACTTGCGTTTCTCCGATCCTGCTGGCAGGCCGACCAGCCTGAGCAAATTTCAGGGCGGTGTGATCCTTTTGAACCTGTGGGCAACCTGGTGCCCACCATGCCGCGAAGAAATGCCAGCGTTGGACCGCCTGAATGCGCGTCTGGGCGGAGACAGATTCACCGTCATAACGCTGGCGCTGGACTCGCCTGCCAAGGCCGATGCCTTCCTTCGACAGATCAAAGCCACAACGCTCCAGAACTATACGGACACCCAAGGGCTGGCTCTGAGCACACTTGGTGTCACCACGGTGCCAACGACGCTGTTGATCAACGCGCAGGGGCGCGAGATCGGGCGGCTTTCCGGCGCCGCCGCTTGGGATGAGAAGCCGGCGCTTGATTTGATCCAGTCTTCTCTGAAGGAATCCCCCTGACTACCGCAAAACCCGTCACCACATCGCTGTCTGCGCGCGAGATGCGCCCTTTGGCGTGGACTCTGCTTTTGCTGGCATGGCTAGCCAGCCTTGCCGGCACGCTCGGCAGCCTCTTCTTCAGTGAAGTAATGCAACTGCAGCCCTGCCTGCTTTGCTGGTATCAACGGATCGCAATGTTTCCTCTGGCACTGGTTTTGGGCATCGGCCTGTACCGCCAGGACGCCGGCAGCGTGTTCTATGGGTTGGCGCTGGCAGCGGTCGGTTGGGCCGTGGCTGGCTACCACCTCCTCCTGTACAGCGGCTGGATTCCGGAGAATCTGCAACCTTGCAGCAAAGGCCTCTCTTGTGCAGACGTTGACTTGCGTCTGATCGGTTTTCTCACCATTCCACTTATGTCCTTGCTCGCGTTCAGCTTGATCATCGGATTGCTAGTGGCTGCGCGCCGACAAGGGGTACGAGCATGAAGCGTCAGCACATCATGGCCGGGAGTGCTATCGGGCTCGTGTTGGCTTTTGTGGTCGCCATGTTCGGCTACTCGTGGCTGCAAGAACGGCGCTTGGTCGAGCTCGCAGCAAAGCCGGATTCGGTGTTCGTCCGGCCTCATTCGCCCACCTACGGCCCGGCTGATGCCAAAGTTCGCATCGTTGAATTTCTTGATCCTGCATGTGAGACATGCCGCGCGTTCTATCCTTTGGTCAAGGACATCATCGATTTGAACGGCGGCCGCGTCCAGCTGGTGGTTCGCTACACGCCGTTCCATGCAGGCGCTGATACAGCCGTCGCGGTGATGGAGGCCGCCCGCTTGCAGGGCGTGTTCTGGCCTGTAACCCAGCGGCTGGTGAAGGACCAGCGCGTTTGGGGTGCAGATCACAATCCACGGCCCGATCTGATCTGGAACCTCGTGGATGGAACCGGTTTGAATATGCGCCAGGCGCGCGAGGATGTCGCGTCGACGATCGTGCGTGACCGCATTGAGCAGGACTTGGCAGACGCCCGGGCACTAGGCGTGACCCGAACCCCTGGATTCTTCGTAAACGGTCGGCCGCTCAAACGGTTCGGCGAGAAAGAATTGAGAGAGCTGGTGCTTGAAGAGGTCAAACGGGCTTACGGTCAAAGCGGAGTCGCCCCTTGAGGATAGCTGCATCTGCCCTTTCGCGTCGTGCGATGTTGCTTGTGGGCGGTTCCGCGCTGGCAGCCGGTGGGCTGGCCTTTTTGTATCCGGTGCGCACTCGTGAATTTAATAGTGTCGATATCACCGGGGCTAACTATGCGCGTGACTTCTCGCTACCGGACCATTCAGGGCAATTGCGTAAGCTAAAGGATTTTCAGGGGCGTGCCGTGGCAGTGTTCTTCGGGTTCACTCAATGCCCGGATGTGTGCCCTACCACGTTAACCGAAATGACCCGGGTTAAACAGCTTTTGGGACACGACGGTGGCATGTTGCAGGTCATTTTTATCACCGTAGACCCCATGCGCGACACCCCGCAGATGCTTGAAGCCTATATGCACAATTTCGACCCCCAGTACCTTGCTCTTGCGCCCAGCGAGCAGGAACTTGCCGAGGTGACGAAGGAATTCAAGATCTATTTCAAGAAGGTGGAGAGCAAGACGTCGACTGCATATTCAATGGACCATTCGGCTGGCACTTACATATTCGACCTTCGCGGGCGTGCTCGTCTGTATGCGCGCTACGGCTTGAAGCCTGAAGAGTTGGCCTCGGACGTGCGAACGCTTCTGAGGGAGGCTTAGACATGCCGCCGACGTTCCGTCGTCTGCTGCTCTGTGCTGCGTTGGGCGCGAACGCCGCTGCAGGGGCCGCAGATGTGAATGCTTCCGCGGCTCCTGGCGAAGACATCGCAGAGTCAAAGCTTATTGAGGTCTACAAGCTGGTGGGAGCGGGGCAGAGCCGGGAGGCACTTATGCTGGCTGAGGCTTTGGTGCGTCAATTCCCCACCTTTCAGCTTGCGCAACTGGTCCATGGTGATCTGCTGGCGGCGCGCGTGCGGCCAGTGAGTTCATTCGGGGATGTGCGGGAAGGGTTGAGCCAGGCCGGCAACCAGAACTTGCAGGAGCTGCGCAGCGAAGCTCAACTGCGAATCGCCGCGCTCAAGCACCGGCCCGTTCAAGGGGCGGTGCCAGTGCAGTTCCTCAAGCTTTCAGCCTTGAACAAGCACGCCATCGCTATCGACGTTTCCAAGGGGCGCCTTTATCTGTTCGAGCACAAGGGTGGTTCTATCCGTCTCATTTCCGACCACTACATCTCGGTGGGGAAGGCTGGTTTCGGCAAAGCGGTGGAAGGTGACCAACGTACACCTCTGGGCTTGTATTTCATCACGAGCAATTTGAACCCTAAGAGTCTGAAGGACCTGTATGGTTCGGGCGCGCTGCCCATAAATTATCCAAACGCTTACGATGTTCGAAGGGGCAAGACCGGCAGCGGTATCTGGCTGCATGGAACGCCATCCAAACAATTTTCGAGGGCTCCGCAAGCAACGGATGGATGTGTGGCCGTCGCCAACCCGGACCTCCAACGCATCATCCAGACTGTGGAAATTCAAAGCACGCCGGTGCTGATCACGCAGCGCCTTACCTGGGTGCGCCAGCAAGATCTCGCTCCAGAGCGTGCTGGTTTTGATGCCACGCTCGACAGATGGGTGCGAGCAAAGTCGGCCGGAGACATGCGCGGTCTGTTGTCGCTGTACGCACCCGATTTTGCGGCCGATGGCAAGCGGCTCGAGGACTATCAGCAGCTGTTGCAGCAAGAAGTCGCTCGCCTCGCAGGTCGAACCCTGCGGCTTGCAGAGATCTCCGTGCTTGGCTGGTCAGACGACGCTCAGGTCCGTGTCGTCACTTTTGCCCAGACGGCCACCGGCGTACGCGGCCACCGCGTCATGCGGCAATACTGGGAACGCAGGGGGCAGTCATGGCAGATTGTCTACGAGACAGCACTCAGGTAGCGCACTGCAGTGCTTAGCGCGCCTTCTTGGCCAGCGCGATCAAATGGTCGACGGCGAGCAGGGAGCGCGGGTTGGTGCCGGCCAGTGACCCGGAAGTGAGCCATCTCCCATCCACGCCCAGCGACGGGGTGCCTTCGATCTTGTAGCCCTCGGCCAGCGCCTTTGCCTGCTTGACCTTGCCTGCGACGCTAAAGGAACTCATCGTTTCTACAAGGCGCTTGCCATCGACACCGTTCTTTGCCGCGAAGGCGGCAATGTCCGTGGTGGTGGCCAAACGTTGTTTGTCAGAGTGGATGGCGTGGAACACCTTCCCGTGCAACTTCTCGACAAGGCCAAGACCTTCCAGCGCAAAGTAGAGCTGCTGGTGGATCACAAAGTCCTCGCGGAAGGCAACCGGTATGCGGCGGAAAAGAACATCTCGTGGCAACTTCTTTAGCCAGGCGTCCAGCGATGGCTCAAACGAATAACAGTGGGAGCAGCTGTAAGCGAAAAACTCCAGCACCTCGATCTGCTTTTGATCTCTGGTGGGCTGACGTGGCGAAACTTCCAGATAGTGCTTGCCTTCAGCAAAATTCTCCTGGGCCTGCGCGGCGGTATGCAGGGACAGGGATAGCGGGAGAGCGAAGCTGCAAAAAGTGCGTCTTTTGATCATGATGGAAGGTTGGTGAAAAAAGCGATCCGATCAGCGTTCAGAGAGCAGCCGGTCGATGAGTTGATGAAGCTCCGCAAAGTCCGGCTTTCCAACAAAGCGCTTAACGATCTCCCCGCGCTTGTTCACGAGGAAGGTCGTGGGCGTGACGTTCACATCGCCCCACGCCTTTGCCACGGTGCCGGTATTGTCAATGGCCACCGGGAAAGGCAGCTTGCGTGTTTGCGCGAAATTGACGACGTAGGTCGGTGGGTCGTAGCTCATGGCCACAGCGATGGTTTCATAGCCACGGCTGCGGAACTTCTCGTAGGTGCTTACCAGCATGGGCATCTCCGCGACGCAGGTCGTGCAACTGGTCGCCCAAAAGTTAATCAGCGCAACCTTGCCTTTAAGGTCGGCGGTGGTCCGCGATGAGCCGTCCAGCAGCGTGAAAGAGCTTTCTGGCGCGCCCGAGGAGTTCACACAGCCGGTGAGTGCCGCTGAGACTGCGACAAAAGCCAGAAAATTTCTAAAAACCTTCATGTGTGCCCCAAGTGTGTTCAAAGAATATCGAAGCATGGCCATTTGGTCCTTCAGGCCACAGTTAGTTCACCGAGAATTTTTCACCGCGGGGGGCTTTTCCGCGCTCAACAGCGAGTGAAGCACCAGCGCAATCGCCCCTCCTACGATGGCCATGTCGGCGATGTTGAACGCGGGCCAGTGCCAGCCCCGCAGGTGGAAATCAAGGTAATCGATGACGTGCCCGCGCACAGCGCGGTCGAACCCGTTGCCAAGGGCGCCGCCCAGGATGAGGCTGTAGGAAAGCGCCTCCAGTCGTCGGAGCGGCCGAAATAACATCCAAGCGAGCCACACCGAAGCAGCGAGGGCGATCACGAGGAAGAACCATCGCTGCCAGCCACCCGCGCCAGCGAGGAAGCTGAACGCCGCGCCCGGGTTGAGTACATGAACCAGATTGAAGAAGGGCGTGACGTCGCGTGACCACCCCAAGGGGGTAGTCATGTCGATGTAGGTCTTGGCAGCCTGGTCGGCGACAAGTATTCCAATGGCAAGTGAATACCACTGCGCCCTATCAGAGGGATGAGTCATCTACTTCTTCTCCTGTTCAGAAAATTCCGGTTCCGGCGAGGGCTCGGCGGGTGGGGGCTGCAAAGCGGCCTCGATCTCCTGATCGGTCGCCTGCACCTGGACTTGCTGCGTGGTCGCGATACCGGGAAAGACGACTAGGATACCCACCATCAGCAGTTGGATCGCCAGAAAGGGTATTGCACCCACATAAATCTGCGTCGTACGTACTGTTGCCGGGGCGACGCTGCGCAGGTTGTATAGCGCGATGCCGAACGGTGGATGCATGAAGGAAGTCTGCAGGACGACCGCGATCATGACGGTCAGCCACACCATGTCCACCCCGAGTTTGCGCGCCACTGGCGTGATCAAGGGAACGACGATGAACGCGATCTCGAAGAAGTCGAGGAAGAAGCCGAGCAGGAAAATTCCCAGCGCAATGGCGAGAAGAAACGGGGTTTGCCCCTCCGGCAAGTGTTTGAAAATGCCCTCAATCCATACCTGCCCGTCGAACCCCCGGAAGACGAGTGTAAAAAAAGAAGCGCCGATCAGCAGAAAGATCACACTGGAGCAAAGGACTCCCGTGTTCGTCAAGGCCTGGCTGAGACGGCCTCCAGCAATTCTGCCGCGCAGTGCGCCAATCGCCAGTGCACCGCAGGCGCCAATAGCGCCGCCTTCGGTAGGCGTGGCGATCCCGAAGTAGATGGAACCAAGAATCACGAGAATAAGTCCCAGGGGCACACCGGCGGCAACCACCGCTTCGAGCCACACCTTTTTGTGGGAGGCGTTGCTGACGGAGGCGATCGGCGGCGCCAACGACGGACGCAATCCTGTTGTGACCAGCACGAAGAGCAGGTAGAGCCCGACCAGGATGGCACTAGGCAGAAGCGCGGCATGGAAAATGTCGATCAGCGGCACCTCCACCTGCTCGGCCAGGACGATCAGCACCAGGCTGGGGGGTAGCATCTGCGCCAGAGTGCCGGCGGCAGCGATCGATCCGGTCGCCAGACGCGCGTCGTAGCCCGCCTTGAGCATCACGGGCAGCGCGATCAGACCCATGGCGATGACCGAGGCCGATACGAATCCCGTGATTGCCGACAGCACGGCCCCGACGATGATGGTGGCGTAGAGCAGCCCGCCCGGTGCGCGCCCAAACAACCGTCCCAGCGCGACCAAGGTATCTTCGGCCACCCCCGTTCGCTCCAGAATCAACCCCATCAGCACGAACAGGGGCACTGCCAGAAAGTTGTCGCTGTTGAAGACGCCCTGCACGCGTAGTGGCGTGTTTAGCAGGAAGGCCGCGTTGAAATGCCCGAGCGCCACACCGAGCACCCCGA
>Ga0073902_10001494_pt1 | contig 12585 bp, 11 predicted proteins | sample KloWWTmeKNB19Kit_FD_66667 | JGI IMG/M metagenome (GOLD analysis project Ga0073902, IMG submission 66667) | Active sludge microbial communities from Klosterneuburg, Austria, studying microevolution and ecology of nitrifiers - Klosterneuburg... | ecosystem: Engineered > WWTP > Aerobic digester >...
GATATACGTCTTGTATCCATTTGACCGGAGATAGGATAGCAATTCCAGCATAGGCTTGTAGACCATTTCTGTATAAGGTCGGTTCGTTCTTGGATGACGGGCAGATGCGACCCACTCCATCACGATCTTGTTGAATTCTTCCGTGGTCGTTCCTGCATGGGTGGCAATCAGCATATCCACCATGGCCTTTTCACCACCTGACAAGGCTGTCTTTACATCACCTTCGATAGCTGCTTTGAAGGGCTGAGTTTCCTTCCACTCGGGATGCTGTGGTGCCAGTGCCTTGATGCGATCCATCACGAAGGCCAGTTGAAAGTACATCGGTTGTTCACTCCACAAGGTGCCATCATTGTCAAAGCAAGCTATTCGATCTGCCATAGGAATAAAATCTACTGACCCTACTGTTGTGGTTTTAATCACAAAATCTACAATAGATTTTTTGGTCGCACCTTCATTCCAGGAGGGAAGAGGGTCCATTTCGGCAGCAGACCTCTGTTGCTTTGCTGCAGTATCTGTTGTCTGTTGAGGTATATTACAACTGATAACAATTGATAAAAGAGCAAAAATCAGTAGTGCTCGAAATAGTAGGTTGTGGTTCATATAATTCTATATTCTTTTGCCAGTTGTTCAATATCATCGTTCACGAAATGGACCGGCAATTGAAATCAATAAAAAACAACAATGGCTACCTGGCGGTAGCCATTGTTTAATATTTGTATTTTTATTTACCCGCTGTCTGCATGGATGCCATCACATCATCAAGGCTAAAACTGCCTACCTTTTGACTTGGAGGAAATTCTTTAAATGAGTAAAGGAACTGACCGACATATTCCTGTGCAGGAACCAGCAAGAAAAGGCGATCCGCCCGCCATTTCCAGTTGTCCCAACTGTGCTCAGCCTCCTCAAAAGGATCAGTTCGGATATTGAAGATTTTGGGGACACGGAGTGGTGAGAAACTTTCCTGCCAGACATCAAAGCCATGGGCTCGTTGTTCAGCGAAAACAACCTTCCATTGATCATAGCGCAAACCCACCAGTGAGCCATCATCATTAAAGTAAAAGAATTCATGTCTTGGACTGGAAACCCTTCCGCTAAGCGCATCGGTAATATTATAGCCGTCCAAATGTACTTTGAAAGTGGTACCACCCACTTGCATTCCCTTTAAAAGTTGCTCTTTAACATCGGGAACACCCGCAGCTGCCAATAAAGTAGGCAGCATGTCTTCATGCGCAAAGATATCGTTGTTGATTGTACCAGGTGAGATGACACCGGGCCAGCGGATGGCACATGGCACACGGTAACCACCTTCCCAATTCGTGTTCTTCTCTCCTCGGAATGGGGAGGTTCCTCCATCAGGCCAACTGGCCTTCTCTGCACCGTTGTCAGTTGAATACATGACGATAGTATTCTCATCAAGCCCGAGTTCCTTGAGTTTATCAAGCAACTGTCCAACCATGGCATCATGTTCAACCATTCCATCGGGATAAACACCAAGTCCGGTCTTGCCTTGACTTTCTTCTTTCAAATGGGTGTTAATATGCATCCGGGTGGAGTTCCACCAGAGGAAGAAAGGCTTATCAGACTTTGCTGCCTTTTCCAGATAGTCAAGTGTGGCATTGGTTATTTCTTCATCAATCGTCTCCATCCTCTTTTTACCAAGTGGGCCCGTACTTTCAATCCTTTGTGTGCCATCAGGATTTGCCCATGTATGGATCACACCACGGGTCTGGTATTTCTTGATTAGCTCAGGGTCTTTAAAGTAATCTGGGTTTTCAAACTCCTCCTCTGCATTGAGATGGTATAGTGAACCAAAAAACTCATCGAAGCCATGTGCGGTGGGCAAGTGTTCATCGAGATCACCAAGGTGGTTTTTACCAAATTGAGCTGTCGCGTATCCTTGTGCCTTTAGTAACTGTGCGACCGTCACATCTCTTGCCTGAAGACCTTCTTTAGCACCTGGAAGTCCAACTTTAAGCAAACCAGTTCGGTAACCCACCTGGCCAGTGATGAAACAAGCACGACCGGCAGTACAACTCTGTTGACCATACCAGTCAGTAAAAAGTGCACCTTCTTTTGCGATCCGGTCTATGTTGGGTGTTTTATATCCCATCATGCCCTGATTATAGGCACTGATGTTCCAGTAACCGATATCATCTCCCCAGATGATGACAATGTTAGGCTTACCCTTACTTGCCGATGAAGAAGTTGACGTGCCTGAAGCCGGTTTTGCAGGAGTTGTTGTTTTCTTTTGCTGGGCATGTACCTGGTGGCTCAAGAGGACAGTCATCGATAAGATTAGTCCAAAAATAAATCTTCTCATAAGAATGAATATTATATGAAATAAATGATAGGATGCATGAAGCAGAATGTAATGGATTATGGCATATCGTATGCCTCCCTGACATCCTTAAACATATCATAACTAAGCGAGAAATAGAAGATATTAGATTTCAAGCCCGCATAAGGCTTGTTGCCCGCACTATCCGTAAAGTCCTGGTTGTGGAACTCACTCAGGTAGTATTTGAATTTCAGGTTGATACCATGTGGAAACTGGATACCCGCCAGGAATCCATGCTGGAAACTTTCCTGCCGGTTACTAAACCAACCGGTGATCTTATCAATTTTATCGCCATCATCAAAGGTCTTTTCCTTGTAATGAAAAGGAAACTCCACTTCATACCCTCCATAGAAAAACAAATTGGACAGATTGCCCACTTTGATCCCGACAGGGAGTGCAAGGTTGTACGACCGAAATTTTTTCTTGTTGATCACCAGTGTTGCCGGATCCTGGTAGTCATCATAGATGTATCCTACATTCCGAATGGCCAGCCCTGAAAAAATACCAAAATTTGGACTGAGGTCAGAATTGATAAATGACTGCAGATTAAATACCGGTGACCATCGCATCAGCGAACTCGCTTCATTGCCCTGATCCTCAATCGTAGCCCAGGAAAATATCATTTCCCCAGCCACAGAGTAATACACTTTGGAAGACTGGCTTTTCACCGAGGTAGTTAACAGCAAACAAAAAGCAAAAAGGGTAAATACATTTTTCATCTGTTATAATTTATTTTAATTATTTCCAATCAACTAATCAACCTATAAGCCTTATAAGCTCATAAGCTCCAATTCAACTCATCAACCCATCAACCCATAAACTCATAAACTTATAAACTTATAAACTCATAAACTTATAAGCTTATAAGCCCATAAGCCCCCTATTTCTCTCTCACAAACTCCACATCATACGTATTCTTCTCCACCGCTTGGTAATAGGTACCTACCAGATGATCTGTAGAAACCTGGTATTCCAGTCCGTATATAGAACCCGGATAATTAACATCCTGCAATTCGGCCATCACATAGAGCTTGCCATCCTTTGCCACCCATTCGGCACGACCTACATTGATCGATTTTGGATTAAAATAACCTACATCCAGCTTGCCATCCGGTGTGGCGCTGCGTATCTCAAGAATGTAACCACCATCAGGTCGTAGCCAGCGGCCAACAAGATGATTTATTTCAGGAATGGCCGGTTGAGCTGTAATGTTTTCAGAAATTGATGTAGTGCCAGCACCAGGAGAATTGATGTCCTGATCTTGTCTAAACATAATGTATAAAACAAGCAAAACTATAAAGGCACTAACGCCTGTAAGAATGAGTGTATGTTTTAAATTTCTGACGGGCTGGGTGGTTGTGATAACTTGCTTTCCTCGTGTAGGATTGGCCATTATGTCTGATTTCGAAATGGAAGGGTGTTAAAAATGATATCCGAGGTGGATGGTATATCGGAAACCAAAACCTTGTGTATTGGTAGATCCTGTGGTTTTAAAATCAATATCATCGACTGCAAAAGTATATCCGGGGAAGCGCTCTGTTAGAAACTCGTTTATCTTTTCGTATACCAAAGCTTCTTCATCTGGATCAAGGGTGGTATCCAATTTGGCTTCAAGCGAATACCAGGCTACACTCGGTCCCAGCAATACAAAATCCAGAGCTACTCTTTTCCATAAGATAAACTGGTATCCCAACTGTGCGCCTATCGCAGTCATGTTAAATTTGAAATCTGTTTTTAAGTCTCCTGTAAATCCATCCGGGACGTCCAGATGCCATGAATTTTCACGGCCCATAAATACATGGGAAGCATACGGTCCGATATAGATACCTCGCGGTGCTCTGTGTTTATTTTCTGAAGCTAAATAAAAGCGGTAATCACCCGTAAAATTATATCCCCGGTCCTTCGACGATTTATATAACTGCACTAATGAGTCATCTGCTATACTGATCAGGTTAAACTTAGGCAGCGTGGCCTGGCCTACATTAATGGAAAAACTCTGGTGTTCACCTATCGTCCGCTCATACCCCAGAATAAGGGATCTTTCCCCAAAGATGGCCGGATTGGTCAGGTTGAAACGAATGGTGTTTTTGCGAATTCTATCGGCCTTCATGACCTCTTGTTTCAAGGTATCGCTCTGTCCAAACAAAGAAATTCCGGCTGGCATACATAAAACAAGTACCAGCAATAAGGTGATATGCTTTTTCATAGCAGGTGTTGGTTTGATGCCCCCAAATTAAGGCTAATTGTTGAGGAAAAGGTAAAGGCTGAGGCAAAGGCTAAGTAGGGTCAAGGGAGTTGTCGATTCAATTCTACAATTCTTGATGCTACAACCTCCATGAATAGGGACAAAATCGCCTTATATCAATCCGGAGCTGCAGTATGTCAAAATTCTAGCCCTAACAGACCCCTTTAATCCTGTGGTCATCAAATTTTCACAGCCCCAGACTACGAAACAACTCCTGGTATTCGGGATTTGCAGGTTCAATGGCTTTGAGGACTTCTGCATACTTCATGGCTCGCTCAGGTAGATTTTGCTGCATATAAAAATAAGCTAGTCCATAATTGATATTGGCTGCCTGTGGATGTAAGGTAATCCCTCTGAGCAATATCTCTTCCGCTTGCTTCCATTGTCCTTGACTCTGAAGGGCTAATCCGTAATTATAATACACACCTGGATTCACAGATCCGAGGTTAACGGCTTTTTGGAAATTTTCCATGGCTGCAGGTAACAATCCCATTTCATACTGCAGTAACCCAAGGCTATAAAAGACATGGTCATTAAAAGCATCGATTGATGCGGCTTGTTGCAGCATTTCCAGAGCCTCTTTATTTTTACCAACAGCATTGTAGGTAGCCGCCAGGTTCATCCGTGCATAATTCATCAGGCTGTCCATCTTTAGTGCCCGCTGATAATACCGGATAGCTTCGGGATACACATTACCCTGCATTTGATAGTCAGCCATCATGACATTACCTACTGCAAAGTCTGTCTGGTAATGAAGAAATCCAAGGTTTTCTGCATCTGCCTTTGCATATGCTTCTTTAGAATCTGCCGGGATAGCATCCGCCGGTAAGCGATGATACAGATCGGCTGCTGCAATACGGACAGCACGTACCTTGTCAGTTAGCAACAGAGACACCTTCATTCTCCAATGCTCCGGCGGAAAATTTTCAAGTGATCTCAGCACATGATATCTGACTAATGCTTTTTGATCCTGCAGCATTTCAAGCAACGCCTTTACAGTCGTGTGAGTTTGAATGTTGCCAAGATAATAGGCAGCTGTGGCACGCGCGATCTCCGGCTGGGTGGTATCGCGCAATAATTTCACCAGATGCATTTCACTTTGTTCGTTCAACAGACTACCCGGTATCAAGTCGTCAGAGAAGTGATACTTACGCTGCGGCCCATACCACTTTTTGACTGACTCCGCTGCCCATTTGTCCAATTGATCAGTATGACATCCTGTGCATGCATTCGGGGTGCCGTACTGCACAGACTGATCCGGTCGTGGTATACGGAAACTATGATCCCGCCGGTGGTCTACACCCATGTAGGTTCGCGCCACCATATGGCAATTGATACATTGCGCAGCTTCAGTTTCCGGTGTATGAAAATGATGCGTGACTTTATTGTATTCAGGCTTATGGCAACTCAAACACAGATTATTACCGGACAGTCTGAGTTTTCCGGTGTGAGGATTATGACAACTGGAGCACCGAACGTTCTGATGAAACATCTTGCTTTGGGTGAAAGAACCATATTCATAATCCTCCTCCATGATCTGCCCGTCTGCAAAATATAATTCGTTGCTGAGCACTTGGGGAATCAAGTCATCCATGATCTCACCTGACCTCATCAAATCCGGGGCGACATCTGATTTGCGTGCATGACATGCCGCACAGGTGTTCAACTGCAATTGCGAAATCGTATCCCGACCATAATACAGGCCTGCATTTTCGATTCGCTTACCTTTTGCGTATTGTTTTGAATTGATGTATTCAATATGGCTGCTGCCGGGTCCATGACAGCTCTCACAACTCACATTGATTTCTTTCCATGTGGTATTGTACGCATCTGTTTGTTCGTCATAGTTCTTCTGCAGATCAGTGGAGTGACAGGAGGCGCACATCGTATTCCAGTTCTGACTATTCCCTGTCCAATGCAGCCAGTCCGCATGATGGACAACCCTTCCTGCATATTGGTGAAACCACTTCTTGTCTCTTGAATCCCAGCTTACCCTGGTGGATTGCAATCGCCCTCCCGAAAAAGCAATGAGGTATTGTTGCAATGGAAAATATCCAAACACATAGAGTACTTCATAATCATGGTTGCGTCCGTCATCACCCTGGGTATTGATAAAGAACTTCCCGTCCTTCTTAAAAAATGAATTGGTGACTCCATCTGCCGTAAAGGATGTATTATTAAAATCACCCAGCACTGTTGAATCATTGGCGGGTTGCATCGCCAGGAAATGATCAGACTTTTGCCAGTCCTGGTATGCTGATTCATGACAAGATTTGCAGGAGACAGAACCAACAAAAGTGCTTTCCTTTGAAAACGAATTTTCACTTTCTCCGACCTGACCACATCCCACGATGATCATCATCATGAAATAAATCAAGAAAAACATCGGAAATAGAATATGCTTAAAGGGTTTCAATCGGCAATTGGCTGATGTGGTGGGCAAATTACTTTATTTCTTTCATGCTCTGCAGCACATATTCCATTGGAAATTGCGAAACCGGTATCAAGGTGGTATGCGAACGATCCAGTGTCTCGATCATCACGATGACCAGTGAAAAGGAAATGGCCATGATGACCGTGGCCCATGACCTTTTGGATCCAACAATGGCTATCTGGTATCCAACGGAAAACATAGCGAGCAGCGTGAGGAGGAGGAGGACCTCCCAGATCCCTTCAGGAATACGCGTGTGTAAACCAACGACTACCCTGGATGCATTGATATTGGCTACATCATTGAGTGACTCAATGTATAGGGCAGCGACATCTGAATTCATATCCTTACGCGCAGTCACGACGGCCATATCCCAGAGCTGCTCTTCTATCTTGTTGCTTTCAACCATGGCCAGCTTAATCCTGGCAGGATCAAAGGTCTTTACAGCTTCCAGCCGAAGGCTTGTATATGTTTTGATCAGGTCCTTTGCAATGACCCGATCAGAATCCGGTAAAAATTCTGCGCGCTTCCAGGCGGTACGAAGCAGGTTAGCTTCTTCACGAACGAGCTCCTTACGGGCCTGGTATCGATCCGTGACGATCCCAAATGTAAATGCGATTATGAAGGCGAGGAGTGCGAGGACATATCCTGAAATGGAAGAGACCGTTGATTCTGTTTCGACTTCACGTTTTTTCTTGATGGCAGAACCAACCCTGTATCCCAACTCGATAGCCATGATCACCAGGAAGATGGTGGTCATCAAGAGCAGTAATACAGGCATTCCATTTATATCCATCCTATCCCTGATTTAGAGCATGCGTTTGTAAGCATACCCTAACAAAAGTACCAATTTTCAATTCGAAGTTTTCCCGATACCTCTTGCCCTTACCATAAAATAACGGGCTCCTGCCTCGGCACCCCAATTGTAGCGGGCTATAAAATCACCATACAACCCTGCATTGGCCTGCACCCAGATATTCATGCGGGGCATTGGAGCAAATGTCATACGGCCCTTTAAAATCATAGAGGTACCTCCGTTGATGTAATCAATAAAGAGTTCAGGAGCTACTACTGACCACATTTTCCTGGACCAGTAATGGAGTAATATGCCCTGAATCTTGGAAAATGAATAATCAGGCCTGGCTTCATCCCCTGAAAATGAATTCGTTTGTTGAAACGTAAGGACGGCGATGGTCTTGTTGTCCTTTAACAAGCTACTATAGGTGATCAGCGGAATAAGCATATTTTTCCCGGCACCCTGGGCGGGTGTGCTGGCGGTGTTCAGGCTGATCTCCAGTGATGCCGTAACAGCAGATCGTTTGGTTTGACGAATTCTATAGCCCAGTAAACGGAACGAAATATCCCCCAGGCCATAGGAGGCATATCCCTGCGGATAAGGAAATGAATTGTTGACAAGCGGGACATCCACCCGGGTCGTAAATCGTTTCCCAAGTTTAATAATGGTTCTGAAGACTGTCTGGTTGAGATTGAATCCTCCTGAACGGTCGTAATGTTGAAACTCATTAAAGATTTCCACACGCGTGAGGAATTGCGACGGGTCATCGGCATTTACCTGTACAGGTTTTTGAGTGAGTGTATCTACTTGCCCACAAACTATAGTTACCTCCCCAAAGTGAAGGAGCAGTATACTGATGATCAGTTTTAGCTGAAACGTTTTATTTGTTTTCAATTCTCTGCTGCCTTCGCTGCTGCCTTTCCTTTTCCGATTGGAATTCCAACATTCACATAGAGTGTCCTATTGAGTTCAGCTGGTGAAGCATCTGATATTCTGACATCGACAAGGCCATAATAATATTGAATGCCAATGTTCATTCCATTACCCCCGGTAAGCCGGTAGCCCAAGCCTGCACATAAGCCCCCATCCAATGGGTGGTATTGATCCTTAATATCGACTTTGTAAGACAAGTCTTCTTTGTCATTGATGGTATTGAGAAATTCATCAGTGCCTTTATACCTTAATCCAAGCTGGATCCCGGCCTGTGCGTACAGATGGTTTTTAAACATATATTTCATCATCACCGGCACATTGAAATAATTTAACCTTCGGGTCACGCTACCGGTTGCAAATACATCATCAAGGTCCACGTTATTCAAGGAGTACACTGCGATCCCTTCTGCTCCCATGGTAGATTTGACACGGACACCTGTACTGAGAAACCACGATGGGTTTTTCATTGCAAAGTCAAAATAGAAACCAAGGTTGTAATTGGAATGCCCTTTGGCGGGGTCTACTCCCTGTAGGGTTGACATACTCCATCCACCTTCCAATCCGAATTCTATTTTTCCGGAATTGAGCTTATCTCCCAGCAGGATAGAAATCAGGACCTGGGATTGCCCCATGTATGCAGCGCATACTAATAGCATCGTATATACGTACTTCATCAACATAAGTTTTACAAACCAAAACGATATTGGAGTGAGGTGAGGAATTGTTTGCGGCTGCCCAGGAATCCAAATTCTGCCCGGATCATCCAATGTTTGTTTAACTGATACTGTGAGCCAACGATAAAATTCCATTTATCCTTCAGCGACTTATCCAGCGAGTATTGAACGGTGGCCTGGTCTCCATCATTTAAAGCGGCATCAGCAGCGTTCAACAATTCTCCTGCCGTAGACAAGGCCCGGTTAGCTGTTTCGTACTTTGCTTTGTTCACAGGGTTAGCCTGTTCTATAGTGGAAAGGCCACTCCACCATTCATCCACGTTCATTTGCTTGGTTTCCACATTGACAATAGCCTGGTCAACTTTGGCCTGAGGATCAGCGCCAGGAAACAACTCAATCAATGGCAGAGAACCTGTGGTTTCAGAAGAAAACTGCACCCGGAATCCACCTGCCCAAAGGGCGAGCTGGCTTTGTGGTTTTTTAAATTTAAATGACTTTCCAAACCTGGGGCCAAAGACAAAGGTCTTCACTGGTTTATCAAGGGCTTCTATATCGGTCCATGCAAAATTCATATCCAAAGCGATCCATCCTCCCCCAACTCCCATGGTCGGGGTAATGCCCAATCCCATGACAGTTCCATCAAATTTCGCTGTAGTGCCAAATGAAGCGATTGGACTCCAAACATTGGCGGTATCCGGAAGGTAAATACTGGCATCAATTTGAGTGGATGATTTCACCTTGCCTAAAATACCATACACATTCAGAAAAGGAAAAATCCACAGATCTGGCCGAATATTCAATGCACTAGCCTGGGCTATGGCACTATTAAATCTGACGATCTCATCAATATTATATTGTGGACCATTATTGAACCCTACCACAAGATTTTGCAATACCAGCTCTGACTCCTGGGTCAGGTAGTTGACACTCAGACCTGCGGAGTAAGGGAGATCAAAGCCAAGAGCAGCAGCCTTTTCGCCCCAGATCGGAAGTGCATAGGGATAAGGTGTGGTCTTTAAGCTATCTACGAGAGGTTCACTCTTTGCACCTACAGGTTTGTTGGTGTATACCTGTGCCTCTACCGAGCCTGCAAGAGCAAGGCCAAGAACCACAGTCATCAAGGTCTTTTTCATGTTGCTTGAATTTGGCCGCAAAATAGGCATTCTCCACCCAAACAACTGAAATCCCATATAACCTGTCAGATGATCTTTATCATTTGACCAGAGGTATAAACTGAAAAAGGCCGCAAAATTGCGACCTTCTTATATAATCTTTCTTGTGCTATGCACTATTACCTGTTTTGCCCCGAAATCCCTGAAGGGGATTTCAGTTTGAATCCGCGCTATGCCCTATGCTCTATGCCCTATGCTCCTTCTTTTCCGATTTGGTTTTTAATCGCCTGGATCAATTGCGACGGATCCCCTGGACGATGAATGTGTTTCTTGATACTATCCCGCATCAGTTGCTCATGCTGGAAAGCTTGTTGGTACTGTGGATCTGAATTCACTTTTTGAAGAAATTCATCTTTGGATTGCGGATCCAGGGCCTGGTCGAAGTACATGCCTACTTGCTTTTGCAATTCTTCCTGTTTGTCAATGTTCTTCATGAATTCCGCTGTTTAATATTCCTTATTCCTGAGGAATGGAAATTTTAAAAATGAATAATTACAATCCGTTTGTTTTCTCAGGTTTTATTCTTCTTCGGTGTGATCCTCGGTTTTGGCGGTGTCGCCTCGCTTCAGTTTCTTTTGCCCTCTGAAATCAGTATAACCGTGCTGTTGGGCATACTTTGTCAGTTTCTCTTTCAATAGGTTCCTGGCTCTGAACAGTCTTGACCGCACTGTACCGATGGGAACATCAATGATAGCTGCTATCTCCTCGTAGGTAAAGCCTTCGATGTCGCATAGCAGGATGACGGTCCTGAAATCGAGGGGGAGACTGTTGATCGCGGAGGTCACCTCATCACCCATCATATGGAGGAAAATCTCTTCTCTCAGGTCACTATATCCGGATACGCGGTCATCATCGGTATCATGGAAAGCAACAATGTCCTCAAAATCAACCTTGGTGGGCTGTTTGACCTTCTTCCTGTATTCGTTTATATAGGCGTTCTTGAGGATTTTAAACAACCATGCTTTTGCATTAGTTCCTTTCTCGTACTTATCTATAAACCGGTATGCCTTGAGGTAGGTCTCCTGGACCAGGTCATCGGCATCTTCCTGGTTGTAGGTCAGGTGATAGGCAAAGGTCTGCAGGGCTCCTACATGGGGCAAGAGCTCCTTTTCAAAGATGTTGTCGTTCTGTGATTTGGCGGGTTTTTTTGGCATTTGATCCCTACAGGTATTAATCAACGGTGAAAGTATGAAAAAACGAAAAGAGGCTATAAATGTTTAGCCCAGGATTATCAACCAGATCCTGGCGGCCATCGAAACACCAATCCCAACTGCCGTTGGATGGCGTTCTCGCCGCCAACTACCGGAATTCATAAGTTGTATTCTCAATGGGTATCTCCTTACTGGCGGAGAAAACTCCATCCAGCGGCTTTCTTTTCTTGCGAAAAGAAAAGCAATACAACTCCTTAGGAATACCAAATCCAAATGCCGCTGGATGGAGTTTGCCTTGCAAATTCTTATCAATAAAACCCAAACGGCGTTAATATGTAAATTTGCGCCCCATGGGAAGAAAAAATAAGCTTAAGCGGTTTGCGGATGTAGCCACTTTTCCAAATGTATATGAGGTAGATCCTGCCCAGGAGTCCTTTCTTTCCAACCAGGAAGGCAGCAGCAGTGACCTGCGGGGCTATTGGGCCTCTGGCCATTATCACAATGACCATCCGTTGATCCTCGAGTTGGCCTGTGGTAAAGGCGATTATACCGTTGCATTAGCCAAGGACCATCCTGAAAACAATTACCTGGGTGTCGATATCAAAGGGGCACGCATGTGGAAAGGGGCACGCCATGCGTTGGAGACCGGGATGAATAATGTGGCTTTCTTACGTACCCGGATTGAATTTATCGATCGCTTCTTTGCACCCGGTGAGGTCTCTGCCATCTGGATCACCTTCCCTGATCCCTTCGAAGGCAAAGTTACCCGCCGACTGATGGCCGCTCCGTTTCTGGAACGTTATCGCCGCATCCTCAAGCCGGGTGGCATAGTCCATTTAAAAACA
>Ga0073902_10001496_pt1 | contig 12583 bp, 10 predicted proteins | sample KloWWTmeKNB19Kit_FD_66667 | JGI IMG/M metagenome (GOLD analysis project Ga0073902, IMG submission 66667) | Active sludge microbial communities from Klosterneuburg, Austria, studying microevolution and ecology of nitrifiers - Klosterneuburg... | ecosystem: Engineered > WWTP > Aerobic digester >...
CTACTTGTTCGGGCAAGCCATACTCGGGACCGAGCGGCTGGACCACGATATGTGGGCCGTCGACACCCGACGTGCGTGTGACAAGTTGCGGATAGCCGCGCCAGTTGCCAATCAACCAGCGATCGGTGGCGAGTTCGACCAAGGTCGAAATCGCGACCTCACCGAGATCATGGCGCACGCTCACACGCCATGACGCCGTGTGATCAAGTTCGAGGATCGAGGCATCCTCCAGCGCCAACACGCGGCCTGGAACAAACGTCGATGGGATCAGTTCGAATACGCCATCGCTGTCGATCAGGCGTGTCGCTTCGCCGGCATGAACCACCTGGACGCTCTTGCGTTCACCGACCAGCAGGTCGTCGCCGATCCGTTGCAGGTCCCAGACTTCGTCACGCGCCCACGGCAGCGCATGGAACCGCACTCGCCCGTCATCGTCGCGATCGGAGCGAAACAGGCCAAGCGAGGTTGCAACCCAACGCTTCCCTTCGAACCATTCGGCGTCATTCAGTGCGCCGAACAGACCGTCTTCCTCACCAACGAATGTCCATGGCGATGGCCATTCCATGCGCACCAGATCGCCTTCGGTCGCAAACCACAAGCCGCCGTCGACACTCGCCGCGATGTCAGTGATCGGAAAATTGCTTATTCGGTATTGCTTCTTCAACGCCAACGAGGCATCGATGATCGCGACTTCGCCGGACAAGGTCGCAAGCGCGTAGTTGCCATCGGCGAGTGCCGCAACCGAATACACCTGGGTTTGCAGCATCCACGCGTCGTAAGCGGTATCGATATGTCGCAGCCCGTGCTTGGCATCACCGAGATACAAACCCTCTGCCCGCGACGTGAACAAGGTGCCCTCTGGATGCGGCGCGGCGCTCTGCACGCCAAATACAATGAATTCCTCACCACCCGGGACGCTAACGAACGCCTTACCGTCGAAACGCATCAAGCCTTGATCGACGACACGGGCCCAGATTTCGTTGCCAACAAGCACTCCGTTCAGCACGTTGCTCGGAATCGGCCAACTCTGCTTCTCGCCATTGCTGCCGATGCGAAACAGCCGGCGTTCGGCGAGGAAGTACTGTCCATCCGGCAGATTAGCCACCAGCCAGATCCGCCCAAGCGGATGTGCATCCGGAACATCGCGAAACTGTTCGTCGAGATCGGTGTAGGTCCATTCACCATCGGGCTGTTCGCGGAAACATCCGAACTGGTCGTAGGCACCGACCAACACACCACCGTCGTCACTCAAGGCGAGCGAGCGAACCGACATCTCTTGGGCCGGATGCAGATGCTCGAAACGACCGGCTGAGTACAGCAGCACGCCCTCGACATTGCCGACGAAGACGCGACCGTTGGCGTCAGTGACGATGGAACTGTGCTGCGGCATCACGCTGTAGTGCTCGGCGTTGAAGCGCGACAACATCGGTACGCCGCTGGCATCGACTGCGGCCGAAGTGCTGTCGGAATTTGGCCCAGCCAAACTACTGGTGCCCCAAGCCGCAGCCAGACACACGAGGCACTTGAGCAGTTTGCGTGCTGCGGCTACCGGCATGGCGTTATTTCACCACAGCGCGCTTGGCTGGCACAGCGATTCAGAATTGTTGACCATACGCCGCGTCCGCACAGCATGCTATGGCAAACTCTCGCCATGACCTTCTTGAGCGTGAATCTGAACAAGATTGCCGTGTTGCGTAACTCGCGTGGCGGGACGCTGCCGGATATTGCGGCCGCTGCCCGGGTCGCGATCGCGGCCGGCGCCGATGGCATCACCGTGCACCCACGGCCGGATCTTCGCCACATTCACCCAGACGACGTGCACGTCTTGGCGCGCATGCTCAACGTCGAATTCAATGTCGAAGGCAATCCGTTTGCCGGACCGAATGCGCTCGGCTATCCGGGATTCATTGAACTGGTCGAGGCGGTGCGCCCGACTCAGGTCACGCTGGTTCCCGACGGCGATGCTCAGATTACTTCCGACCACGGCTTCGACATCAGCCGCGACAGCGAGCGGCTGCGGCCAGTGATTGCGCGGCTGCGGCGCACCGGTGCCCGCGTCAGCCTGTTTGTAGATGCCGGTACGACCTGGGGTGCGGAACTGCGCGCGCTCGGCGCCGACCGTATCGAGATTTTTACCGGGCCGTATGCACACGCGTTTGCGAATGGACGATATGACAGCGAACTCGCAGCGTGTGTGCGAACGGCTGCCGATGCGCGTGCGGCGGGGCTCGCCGTGAACGCCGGGCACGATCTCGACCAAGACAACCTCGCGCTCTTGCTCGACAGTGCCGCACCCATCGCCGAAGTTTCAATCGGCCACGCCTTGATCAACGACGCACTGTATGCCGGACTGACGACCACCGTGCAACGCTATTGCGCCCTGTGCAACGCACACTGATTTCGCAACGCGCATAAAAAAAGCCGGACTCTCGTCCGGCCTCTGTTCTCGATGAAACGGTACCGCTCAACTTTCGGGTGAGGCGAAACCGATCTTCTTGTAACCGACGTTCTTGGCGGTACCCATCACATCCGCGAGCACCTGATACTGCGTCTGGTCATCCGCCTGAATCTGCAGCACCGGCTGTGGATTCTTCTTGGATTCGAATTCGATCTGCAGCTTCAGAATCTCCATCGAGATCGGCTGACCGTTCCAGAACAGTTGGCCACTGGCGCGGATACCTAAATCAATCGGCGGTGGTGGATCTTTCGGCGGCGGCTGTGTCGACTTCTGCGGCACGTCAATCAGGATGCGGTTGGTCACCGCCGGCGCCGTGATCATGAAAATGATCAACAGCACCAACATCACGTCGACGAGCGGCGTGACGTTGATTTCTGCCATCGGCCCGCCGGACTTGTTACTTGAAAAAGCCATTGCGCGCTCCTGCGGTTACTTGGTCGGCTCGGTGATGAAACCGAGCTTGCGGATACCGGCATTCTTGACCGTAGCCATCGCTTCTGCGATCTGTTTGTATTGCGTGGTCCGGTCGGCGCGCAGTTCAATCATCGGCTGCGGCGTCTTCAGGGCCTCGCGGCGCAAACGATCCTCAAGAGCGCGCTGATCGATCAGCGCGTCCTCAAGATACATCTGACCGGCGTCATCGATTGCCAACGTCAAGGGCACCGCTTTTTCTTTTTCTTCCACCGTAACCGTCTTGGTCGGAAGATCGACCTTGACCTTGTGGCTCATCATCGGCGTCGTGATCATGAAAATGATCAGCAGCACCAACATCACGTCGACGAGTGGCGTGACGTTGATTTCCGCCATCACGCCGCCGTCGTTACCACCTGATGACATTCCCATCGCGGGCTCCCTATGCGACTGCGATTACTTCTTTGCAGCCTTCGGTGCCGCGGCTTCAACGCGTGAACCGGTGGCGAAGAAGTCATGTAGGTCATGTGCGTACTCGTCGAAGCGAGCCAAGATCTTGCGGTTGCTGCGCGAGAAGAAGTTGTATGCGAGCACGGCCGGGATGGCGACGAACAGACCGAGCGCGGTCATGATCAGCGCTTCACCCACTGGACCTGCGACGACAGTGATGTCGGCAGAACCGGAGGCACCGATCGCGATCAGCGCGTGGTAAATGCCCCACACCGTACCGAGCAGGCCAACGAATGGTGCCGACGATCCGGTGGTGGCGAGCCAAGTGAGGCCGTTTTCCAGCTTCGAGCTTTCACGAGCCACGGCCTGACGCAGGGCGCGATCGATGAACTCGGAACGATTCAGAGCTTCGACCAGACGCGAGCCTTCATGGCGTTGATGATGCGCAGCGGCCGAAGCGCAGTCGAGCGCGATCTTCGAGAACGGCTCGCCCTTCGGCTGCTCTTCCATGAAACGCACAGCATCGGCGGCCGAAGGTGTTTCCCAGAAGGTGCGGATGACCTTCTCCATCTTGCCGGTGATCGACATGTTACGGAGCATGTTCATGATCGTGTAAATCCAACTGACGATCGACATGATGATCAGGGTCACGAAAACGACCCAGCCGACCCAATCGAAATTGGACATCAGATGGTCAAAGCCCATCTGCTGGAGTGCAGCAGCGTTGGAAGTGTCGCCCGCCATGACCGCATCGGCCGAAATATCGGCAGGGGTCTCGGGCATGCTCACAGCAGCTGTCGTGGCATCGGCAGGAACAGCCGCGGCATCGGCAGGCTGGGTGGTCTGGTCTTGTTGCATGGCAATACCCTTAGGAGTTGAGCGTGAACTTGATGGGAACGAGGACGCGGCCTTCGACCGGGCGACCGTCGCGTTTCTCGGGGTTGAACTTCCACAGACGGACCGCTTTCATCGCTTCCTGATCGAGTTCGCGATGGCGGCTCGACTTGTGGATTTCGACTTTCAGCGGCGAACCGTCGATTCCGACCGTGACGACCAGTACCACCTCACCTTCGAGGCGGCGCCGTTGTGCGACCGGCGGATAGCGTGGCGGACGCATCTTGCGGTAGCTCGGATCTTCCGAAGCGCCGATGTTATCCGGCAACACTGGCGCAGGCGGCGCAGGCGGCGCAGGCGGTTCGGCTTCTTCGGCCATCTCGTTGGGTTCGTCGAAGACCGGTCGGTCGTCCACTGGCGGCGGCGGCGGCGCCACCGGCTGCGGCTTGTTCTCGACGATCTTCTTGATTTCCTTCGGCGGTTCCGGTGGCGGTGGCGGCGGCGGCGGCGGTGGCGGCGGTGGCTCAATGAAAGTGACGTCAATCACCTGATTGACTTCATCTTCGATCGCATCCGGTGGCATCACCGGCGCAATCAGAAACATGAAGGCGCCTGCATGCAGAGCGATCGCGAACGATTGCCCGGCGACGCGGCGCCAGCTGAATCCTGTTTCGGTGTCGTTATCAATACTCGACATGGGGGTCTCGGTTCTGCGGAGGCCGTGGTTACGGCCCGATCGCCGGACGGGTCCGGGCAAGGGGGCCGTGATTATAACCACGGCATGTTGTCTTCATTCCAGCCTCCGTGCAGGATTTTCCCTGCACGTTACAGCTGCCTAACGAACCGCGTCGCCCCAAGGGGTTGGCGATTCACAAACTGCATCACATTTTCGATACGTTCTTCAACCAGCTTTCGGCGCTCGCACGCGTCGCTTCGAAACCGGTCGCCTTCTGGTAGGCCAGGATGGCACCGGGCTTGTTGCCAAGAATCAGCTCACAGCCACCGAGCAGAATCCAGGCCTGACCTTCACTTTTGAACGGGGTTTTCTTCAGTGCTTCCTGCACGGCAGTGCGCGCTTCCGCATTCTTCTCCGCCTCGTACAAGGTGTAGGCCTGCAAGAACTTCATTTCGCCGTCGGTAGCGAACTGAGCCGCTTCGCCAAAGGCCTGCGCAGCTTCGATGGGCTTGTCGGCCATCCGATAGGCGTCACCCATCGCACGCAGGTGATCCTGATTGCGCGGCAATACACCCTTGGCCATGCCTTCTTCGATGACCTTGATCGCCTCGAGCGGGCGGTCGCCGAAGTTATACAACTGGTAGAGCTGTTTGACTTCGGATTCGCTGGTCATCATGCCGTTTTGATAGGCCGCTGACAGCAGGGCCACTGCTTTGTCGGGTTGTTCGGCCTGGATGTAGACATTGCCAAGCAAGCGCGTGATCACCTTGCTGCCGGGCAGCACTTTCAGTGCCGCCTCGCCCTCGGCCACGGCTTCGGGGAATTTTTCCTGCTCGTAGTAGCAGGCCATCAGCAACTGGTACCAGCCTTCATTTGGCGTCTTGGACAAAGCGATCGCCTTGCGAATCGAGGCTGCGGCTTCGTCCAGTTTTTCCATGCGATACAGCGACTGTCCGCGGATCGCATAGGCGAGATCCTTTTCGGTACCGGTCAACTTCAGCCACTGGTCGATCGCGGTAACGGCTTCGGCGTACTTTTCCTCGCTCATGCTGAGGTTGGCGTACTGCAGCAATGCGCCGAAATGGGTGACATTCGGGAGCGCGTCGAGATCAAGTGATTTGCGCGTGTATTCCAGGACCTTGTTGACGTCATCGTCTCGGTCGTTGGCGATATTCGCCAGGCCCTGATACGCCATTGCCTTCTCGTAATCGTTCGCCTTGGCATCGGCTAGCAGTTCATTGAACACTTTTTCTGCGTCATCGTACTTCTCGTCATACAAAGCCTTCACCGCTTTGTCGATCTTCTTGGCGAGCTTGCTCGATGCCTTGGCCTCGGGTTCCTTGCGCGTGGCGTTTGGAAACGGATTTTCGGTGGCTTGTTTGGTCTTGTTCTTTTCGGCGTTGCGCACTGCGCGGGTATTGGCTTTGCGCTGGTCTACGCCACCGCTTTCGGTTTGCGCCAATGTCGCGGTGAAAGGAATAGCAACCAGCGCGGAGCCTGCGAGCAGGGCAATGGCAATCGGGAAGGCCAGACGTTTCATGGTTCACCCCTCGAAGAGAAACTGGACTGGCATCGTGCCAGCAAAAAAGGTCGCAGAGCGTAGCCGTTGGCATGACGGTGTCACAAGCACCGTTGTTTGAATGTTACGAAGCCGGCTACACGGTGAAGGTCGCTTGCGCGCATCCGCTACGAATGTGCCGAAAGCCATGGCTCTCATCAGGTGGTTGGGAAATGTGCTTTTGCGAACGCCACGCGCTCGGCGGGATCCTTGGACAACTGGCCAAGGCGCTCCAATTCTTGCACCTTGCGTAGTCGATGTAGAGCGCCGTTGCCATTGGCGATCTGGATAGCGAGACCCGGACGCGCGTTCAATTCCAGCACCAGCGGACCGAGATCCTTGTCGAGCACGACATCGACGCCGACGTAGCCGAGTTCGCACAACTCATACGCCTTGGCACCGATCATCAGCAACTCATCCCAGCGCGGGATTTGCAGCCCGACAATGGTGTGCTCGGTATCTGGGTGTTCACCGACGATCTCCGAGTTCCAGACACCGCGCCGAGTGATGCCGGTGGGGATATCGATGCCGACGCCAATCGCGCCTTGATGCAGGTTCGCCTTGCCGTCCGACAGGCGCGTCGGCAAGCGAATCATCGCCATCACCGGATAACCAAGGAAACTGATGATGCGAACGTCCGGCACACCTTTGTAGCTGACGTGTTCGAACACCGGATCGAACTGCACGCAGTATTCGATCAGCACATGATCGGGTTGCCCGCCGAGCGAAAACAGCCCCGAAAGCATGTTGGACAAGTGGTGGTTGAACTCGTCACGGGTCATGAACGAACCGTTCGAGCGGCGATATTTGTCGCCACGCCGGCTGCTGATCACGAGGATGCCGTCGCCACCTGAACCGTGTGCCGGCTTGACGACGAAGGACTCGCGATCCTTGATCTTCTCGTGCACTTCCTCGATCTCGTGCTCTTCGCGTACGACGGCATACAGCGCCGGTACTGGCAGCCCGGCCTTCAGCGCCATCTTCTTGGTGATCAACTTGTCGTCGACGCGCGGATAGAAGCGGCGCTGGTTGTAGGTCAGCACGAACTCGGCATTGCGCTGACCAATGCCCATCAGCCCGATCTTGCGCAGGCGCCGTGCAGTCTCGAACGGATTGAACAGGCCCATGTCAGGCTCCGGCGGGCGCGTCCGGCTTGGCCGGCGGCGGCGCGATCGGATCGGGGTCACGCGCCAAGGCACGGAAGCGCAACAACTCGCTCAAGCGGTAGCCGGAATAACGACCGAGCAGCAGGGTGACGGCGAGCAGAACCAACAACAGCTCCGGGAAAACGAAGATCAGGTGTTGCAGGCGCGGCTGGCCCATCGCCATGTAGGCGAGCGCCGCGATCGCGAGAGATCCCAGCGCCTGTTTGATCGCATAACCCGCGCCGCGCTCTTCCCACGCCACCGAGACGCGTTCGATCGTCATGGTCAGGATGATCATCGGGAACAACGCGACGCTCAGTCCGACGTTGAAACCGAGCTTGTTCGAGACGACCGAGACCAACGCCATCAGCAGCACCACGATGATCAACACGGCGGTCAGGCGCGGTACCAGCAGCAATTTCAGCCGCTCCATGTAGAAGCGCACGAGCAGGCCGAGACTGATGATCAAGGCGAACAGGATCAGCCCGGCGACGAGGCCGGTCCAGTTGAACGCGAGTGCGACCAGCACCGGCATGAAGGTACCAAAGGTCTTGATGCCGACAAGGTTGCGCAGGATCAGCATGATGAAGGCGCCGACTGGTACCAGCAGCAGGATCTTGAACGTCTGCTGTGACTCGATCGGCAAGTTCAGCAGCGAATAGGCGATGAAGTTCTCGTCACGACTACGCAGATTTTCCATGGCGGTGTCGAGTGCATCGGCGAGGCTGCGCTGAAGCGAAAATGCGATATGCGCACGCGGATTGTCGTCGACCGTGAGTACTGGCTTCTGCGCCGTACTCCAGACGAACAGGTTTTCCGGCAGGCCTTCCGCGCCGGTAATCGCGTTGATTGGCCGCCATTGCTTGAGGTCGGTATCCCAGATGCGCAGAAACGGTTTCAGTTCGGCTTCAACGCTGCCGTCGTTGAGTTCAAACCCGTACATCAATCGTGCCGAGATCTGGCGATCAGCGAGCAAGTCGATCGCCAGCAGTGGGCGATCCTCGGGCTTGTCATTCTTGCCCAGCAGCAACGCGACTTCTTCGTTTCGCTGACGCGCGTTGATTTGCCGCACGAGTGCGGAAGCGAAGGTGGTCGAATCGACGGATTTCTCGCGCACTTGGTCGAGCAAGGTGGCGCGTGCGGTCGCGAAAGGTTCCTCGTAGACCTTCGGTTCCGGTGGTGTCGGCGCAATCGGCTCGGCCGCCGGATGATCATCGCGATAAATGGTCGCGCGGTAGTACAAAGCCTGGGTGCCGCTGGCACGCCGGATCTGCCACTGCACTTCGCGCGCTCCACGGCTGCGCTCGATGTTCATGCCGTAGTTACGCGCGACGAAGTTCTCGTCGATCACCGAATACCCGGGCGGGTTGTGCGGAATCTGCAAGGTGACTTTGTTCGGCCCACTACGCGCAATGAATTCGACGCGCGCCTGTACTTCCCAAACCTCGCTATCACTCTGCGGCGACACCGGGAAACGCAGCACCTTCCATTTGTAATAGAACCCGGCAACACCAAGCACCGCCAGAATGAGAGCAAGCAGGTAAAGCTGTGTTTTCTTCATGGTGCGTTTCGCAGGCATCCCCGTATTGGCAGGAGTATAGCCATGCCCCACGACCTACTGGACAGGGCCGACGAGTGATCGTTCTAGGAACCCTGCTTGTGGCCGCGCTCGCATCAGGTCGCGGCCACGCAGACGGATACGCTCACGGGCGCGGTCGCGTTCGAGATAGCTCATGCAGGTGTCGACCAGCTGCACATAGTCTGCGAACACCAGACCGCCCTGCCACTCGGCTTCGGCTTGCGCATCGCCATTTTCAGACACCACGAAACAGGCATTCGCGAGCAAGTAGGAAACGCGGACCTGTTCGAATACTTGAGCGTCGTAGAAGTGGAGGTTGAGTACGATCTTTGAGCGCGCGATCCAGCTGTCCCGGTCACGGCCGTAGACGCCGAACAACGGATGCACCTTGACGCCGAAACGCGCCAAGGATTCGAGCACGGCGATGCGGCGATCGTTCGGCGAACCGTAGAACAGCACGTCGATGTCTGCGACCGGTGCCGCGATGATGCGTTCGAGTCCCAGGCTGTGCCCAACCGGCATCAGTGCCGCGTGATCGATGCCATGCTGCTGCGCCAGCACCGCACGGTTGCGTTCGCTGTAGTCCCAGAGTGCGTGGCGGCGGAATAACGCCAGCACCTCGGGGGTGATCCAGCTACTGCTGCGATCGATCTGTTCGAGGTTGTAGAGGATGGCGTCGTCCGGCACCGCCAGACCGCATAGCGGCAACAGTTGCGGTGCGAGCACGATGGCGCGCCGCTCGCTGTGTTGCGCACGATCACTGTGGATCGCGTCGTGCCCGAGGGCGTTCAAGCCTTCGACCAGTGCCAGCGCGATCTCATCGAACGCGTGGCTGTGTGGATAATCCGGCAGCCGCGGGATGACGACGGCATAACGCGACATCCCGCTGGCCTTTATACGTCGAGGTTGGCGACGCGCAACGCATTCGACTCGATGAACGCGCGGCGCGGCTCGACGACGTCGCCCATCAAAGTCGAGAAGATCAGGTCGGCGGCGACCGCATCTTCGATGCGGACCTGCAACATGCGCCGGGTTTCCGGATTCACCGTGGTTTCCCACAGCTGCGCAGGGTTCATTTCGCCGAGACCCTTGAAGCGCTGGATCGTCCGGCCCTTCTTTGCCTCGTCCATGAGCCAGCTTTGCACGGCGTGGAAGTTGCTCACCGCAGCGTGCTTGGAGCCGCGTTGCACACGTCCGTCTTCTCCGATTAAGCCATTGATTTGATTAGTTATTTCTGCGATAGGCGCATAGTCAGCCGAAAGGAAGAACTGACCGGGCACGACGCTGTCCGTACTGAGGCCATGGTGCTGCTTGCGGATACGCAATACTGCGCCCTGCTCGCCCTGTGCGGCTTCGGTGTGGATGTCGTACTGCGGACGACCAAGTCCACGCGTGTTCAAGCGCGCGACGACCTGCTGTGCCCAAGCGGCCAGCTTGTCGCCGTCGGCCAGCAAGGCCTGGTCGATCGGCGCGACATCCAGCAAGGCACCGAGGAAGTTCGCATCGACACGCGACGAAAGACGTTGGATCTGGTCCTTCGCCGACTGATAGTCGCGCAGCAGCTTTTCCAGCCCGGCACCACGGATCGGCGGCGTGCCCGAGCTCGGGTGCAGTTCAGCGTCGTCGACGGCGTTGTTGATCAGGTAGGCAGCCAATGCGGCCTCATCCTTCAAGTACATCTCCTGCTTGCCCTGCTTCAACTTGAACAACGGCGGCAGGCCGATATAGATGTAGCCGCGCTCGATCAGCTCCGGCATCTGTCGGTAGAAAAACGTCAGCAGTAGCGTACGGATATGCGAGCCATCGACGTCGGCGTCGGTCATGATGATGATGCGGTGGTAGCGCAGCTTGTTGATATCGAACTCGTCCTTGCCGATACCGCAGCCGAGCGCGGTGATCAAGGTGCCGACTTCGGCTGACCCGAGCATCTTGTCGAAGCGAGCCTTTTCGACGTTCAAAATCTTGCCTTTGAGCGGCAGGATCGCTTGGGTGCGGCGATTGCGTCCCTGCTTCGCGGAACCACCGGCGGAGTCACCCTCGACCAGGAACAGTTCGGACAAGGCCGGATCTTTTTCCTGGCAATCGGCGAGTTTGCCGGGGAGGCCGGCGATGTCGAGCGCACCTTTACGGCGCGTCAGTTCACGCGCCTTACGCGCGGCTTCCCGCGCGCGCGCGGCATCGACCACTTTTTCGCAGATTGCCCGCGCTACCGCCGGGTTCTCCTGCAGGAAATCGGCAAGCTTGTGGCCGATCACGGATTCAACGGCGCTCTTCACTTCTGACGAGACCAGCTTGTCCTTGGTCTGCGAGCTGAACTTCGGGTCCGGCACCTTCACTGACAGCACCGCGATCATGCCTTCGCGCATGTCGTCGCCGGTCGGAGAAACCTTGGCCTGCTTGAGCAAGTTCGAGGACTCGATGTAGTTGCCGAGCGTGCGCGTCAGCGCAGCGCGGAAACCAGCCAGATGAGTGCCGCCATCTTTCTGCGGAATGTTGTTGGTGAAACAGAACATGCGTTCTTCGTAGGCATCAGTCCATTGCAACGCGACGTCGACCGAAATGTTCTCGTGGGTACTGATGAAGCTGATCACCTGCGGATGCAGCGGGGTGCGCAGTTGCGAAAGATGTTCGACAAAGCTGCGAATGCCGCCTTGGTAGGCGAACACGTCGTGCTTGCCGTCGCCGCGCTCATCGCGCAACTCGATCCGCACGCCTGAGTTCAGGAACGCGAGCTCGCGCAGACGTTTGGCCAAAATATCGTAGTGGAATTCGACGTCGGAGAAGATTTCGGTACTGGGCAGGAAACGGACCTGGGTACCGCGCTTCGTACTCGCTTCCAGGCGCTTCAGCGCATAGCGCGGATCGCCGAGACTGTATTCCTGCTGGTGATGGAAACCTTCGCGCCAGATGTCCAGCCATAACGTCGACGACAAGGCATTGACCACCGATACACCGACACCATGCAAACCGCCGGAGACCTTGTAGCTGTTGTCGTCGAACTTGCCACCGGCGTGCAACACGGTCATCACGACTTCAGCGGTCGACCGCCCTTCTTCGTGCATACCGACCGGGATGCCGCGGCCGTTGTCGAGGACCGACACCGAACGATCGGCGTGGATGGTGACCAAAACCGTGTCGCAATGACCGGCCAAGGATTCGTCGATGGCGTTATCGACGACCTCGAACACCATGTGGTGCAGGCCGGTGCCGTCATCGGTGTCGCCGATGTACATCCCCGGGCGTTTGCGGACGGCGTCGAGTCCCTTGAGAACCTTGATACTGCTGCTGTCGTAGTCTTGCTCGTTCATTGGGCTTCCCGACAAAGGGGGCACGGATCCGGTACCCGCGGGGCGGGCGGCGTCGACGTGCGTGGGATGGTGGTGAAGTATATCAAGCCGGCGTGACTTGGCCCTGTTCCACGTGGAACAAGCGCCACGTTTCGTTGCGGCGCTGCAAGATGTCCGGAATCGCC
>Ga0073902_10001497_pt1 | contig 12581 bp, 8 predicted proteins | sample KloWWTmeKNB19Kit_FD_66667 | JGI IMG/M metagenome (GOLD analysis project Ga0073902, IMG submission 66667) | Active sludge microbial communities from Klosterneuburg, Austria, studying microevolution and ecology of nitrifiers - Klosterneuburg... | ecosystem: Engineered > WWTP > Aerobic digester >...
GCTGATTTAAGAATACCTTTTGCCATGCCACTCCTGGCTCCACTCCGGCAAACAGTGATAACGGGCTTGTTGAGTTTTTTTAATTCAGCAACTTTTGTACGGATATTGTCCAGCGGGAAATTTTTAGAACCAGGGATATGTCCGGCTTTGAATTCTGCTGAAGTGCGAACATCTACAATAATAGCACCGTTGCTAACCATTTCTTTATAGTTGACGGTAGTGCCGCCGAGCAATTTCTTAAAGAATCCTAACATAGTTATCAGTTTAACAGGAATTGCATTTCGCCAAGGCCACCGCCATTGTACACATCTGCTACTCCATTTTGTTTTAAAATGCTTACTGCCATTCCACTTCTGGCGCCGCTGCGACAGTAAAGAACTACCGGGCTTTTGAATGATTTGAACTCTTCCACCTTATACATAATCTCTTCTAAGGGAATATTCTTTGCACCGGGTATATGTTCCATTTCATATTCCCAGGGGCTGCGTACGTCCACCAAAACAGTTGATGGATTTTTAACCAGTTCTTTTATTGAACTCATAGGTATAATAATTTATATTTTAAAAAATAACAGGGTTTCCTTCATTTATCCATTCGTTCATACCTGCTGAATAGTTTAGTATATTGGCATAACCGTTTTTTGCAAGTAAGGAGTAAGCGATAGATGACCTGTCGCCACCCTGGCAATGAATCACTACTTTTTTGTCTTTACTGATCTTGTCAAGGTTGTTCAATAAACTACCCACAAATATATTTTCTGCACCCTTTATATGGCCACTATTATATTCAGCAACACCTCTTAAATCTACCAGCTGTATGCCGTTGTTTTCATATAATGGTTTGAATTCTGAAAGCGAGATAACCTTTGCATTATTTAAGCGACCACCAGCTTTTTCCCACTCATTAACCGAGGGGATGTAGCCATAGATATTATCCAGGCCAATTCTCATCAGTTTTCTTGTCAGATCATCCAATTGTGATTCGTCAGCCAATAGAATGAATGGTTCTTCGTATGTTAAAAACCAACCTGCCCAAGTGGCAAAAGAATTATTACCCTGGATATTTATACTTTCTGGAATAAAGCCTTTTTCAAATTCCGTTTTGTTTCTTGTATCAATCAGCTTTATGCCTTTTGCCATTGCTTCTTTTAATTCATCATTGCTCAATTTTTTCAGCTTAGGTACTTCTGTCAGCAGCGGCCTGTCCACTTTGTTCAGCTTTTTCATCATTGCAAAATACTTGGGCGGCTCTGGTTGATCTGTCAACAGAAATTTTACAAAACCATCCTCATTGTTTGCATACCGGAAAGCCCAGTTCCTTGCTTTTTCATAACCGACGGTAGTACTGGGTACAGCTCCGAGTGCTTTACCACAGGCAGATCCGGCTCCGTGGCCAGGCCAAACCTGTATAAAATCTGACAATGCATTGAAGCGTTGTAATGATTTATACATTTGGTGAGCACCAGCATCCTGGGTGCCTTTTAAACCAGCTGCTTTTTCCAGCAGGTCAGGTCTTCCAATATCACCAACAAATACAAAATCACCAGTGAATAGCATTACAGGTTCATCGCTGGCAGGAGTATCAGTTAACAAGAAACTTATACTTTCCGGCGTATGGCCGGGAGTATGTAAAACCTCTAGTTTTAAGTTACCCACTTTTACTATAGTGCCATCTTTTAACCCAATATGCGGGAACTCGTATTCCCAACCTGGTCCACCCTCAGCAGATAAATACATCTGGGCTCCGGTTAAAGCAGCCAATTCTCTGGAACCTGCCAAAAAATCAGCATGAATGTGGGTTTCGAATATGTGAGTGATCTTCATATTGTTTTGCTTCGCAATTTCAATATAAGTGTCCACATCTCTTTTGGGGTCAATCACTGCAGCTACACCAGCTTTCTGGCAACCAATAAAATAACTGGCTTGTGCAAGGCTTTTATCATAAATATGCTGAAAGAACATTTGAATTATAGTTTATAGTTGAAAAAATAATTAAAGAGTTTTAAGCTAAATACCAATCAATTTTTATAATAATGTTGTAGGACATACATAATCACTTACTTTAAACATGCCGCTTTCTTTTAGAGCTTTAAAACCACTTTTGACATCGACAAGGTTATCAAAACCTCTTGCACGGAGTATCGAATTAAAGATCATGGAACGGTAACCTCCTGCACAATGCACATAATAAGTTTTCTTTTTGTCTATCTGGGCCATGCTGTCATTGATAAAATCCAGTGGTGCATTTTCAGCATCAACGATATGTTCACTCAGGTATTCACTTTTTTTACGTACATCCAGGATATTCACTTTCTGTTTGTTCATAATTTCAGACAACTCATTTACATCAACTGAAGCAATTTGATCTACTTCTTTCCCGGCATTTTTCCATGTGTTGAAACCACCTTTCAGGTAACCGATTGTGAAATCATAGCCAACCCGGGCCAGCCTGGTGATCACCTCTTCTTCACGGCCTTCGTCTGTTACTAATAAGATCTCCTGTTTGATGTCCGGAATCATGGCGCCCACCCAGGGGGCAAACTGGCCGTCAATACCAATATTGATAGAGTTGGGAACAAAACCATTAGCAAATGTTTGGGGGTCTCTTGTATCCAGGATTAAAGCGCTGGTTTCATTAGCTGCTGCTTCAAAAGCATCAGGGCTTAGTGCATGCTGACCTCTTTCCAAAACTTTATCAATACTTTCATAACCTTGTATATTCATCATCACATTCAACGGAAAGTATGCAGGAGGGGCAACCAGGCCAGTAGTAACTTCTTTGATAAACTCCTCTTTGGTCATATTGGCACGGAGTGCATAATTTGTTTCTTTCTGATGTCCTAATGTGTCTGTAGTTTCTTTGCTCATATTCTTTCCACAGGCACTACCGGCACCATGTGCAGGATAAACTATAATATCATCTGCAAGTGGCATTATCTTATTACGAAGGGAATCGAACAGATAACCGGCTAATTTATCCTGGGTCAGGTCAGCAACTACCTTTTGGGCCAGGTCGGGACGACCCACGTCACCAATGAACAAGGTGTCACCTGAAAACAAACCGACTTCTTTTCCATTTTCGTCTTTCAACAGGTAACAGGTGCTTTCCATGGTATGGCCAGGGGTATGTAGCACCTTTAAAGTTACTTTACCCACTTTGAACTCTTCACCATCTTTAGCAATATGTGCTTCAAATGAAGGTTTTGCATTCGGTCCGTATATAATAGGAGCTCCTGTTTTCTTACTAAGGTCTAAGTGACCACTTACAAAGTCCGCATGGAAGTGTGTTTCCAGAACGTATTTGATTTTGGCGTTATTACGCTCTGCCTTTTGTATATAAGGCTCTACTTCACGAAGCGGATCAATTACAACAGCTTCTCCATTACTTTCAATGTAGTAAGCTCCCTGAGCTAAGCAACCGGTATAGATTTGTTCTACTTTCATTTGTATTTTTTTATTTTAATTAAAGATCAAATTTCGAATAAGATAAAGTGTTGTACAGTGACAACAATCACAATCAATGGCCACCTCCACCGGGGAAGAAGAGTTCTTTAACAATAATATAAATACCCATTATTAATACGAACCAGCCAAATCCTTTTTTAAGTTTGTTTCCGTCTATTTTCTTGCTAAGTATATCACCGATAAAAATTCCGCCTATTGCCAGTGCTGTTACAGTCAGTAATAGTTTCCAGTCCATTGTGTAATTGGACAAGTCGCCTGTAAATCCAATCAATGATTTGGCAGCAATAATAAGTAAGGAAGTACCTACAGCCTGTTTCATGGGTAATTTGCTCAACAATACCAGGGCAGGAATAATCAGGAATCCGCCACCGGCACCAACAAGACCGGTCAACAAGCCTACCACAGCGCCTTCCAGTAATATCAGCGGGTAGTTAAATTTTTGTTCACCATTTCCTGTTTCTTCATTTTTCTTTTTATCCCTTATCATAGAAACAGAGGCAAAGACCATAAGGATGGCAAATAATACCATCATCAGGATACTTTTCGTTACCACAAAATCTCCGATTGTGAAAACTTCTTTCGGTATCAGTGGTACTATAAATTTCCTGGTAGCAAATACCGCAGCAATAGAAGGAATACCGAAAATAAGGGCTGTTTTAAGGTTTACCATTCCCTGTTTGTATTTAGGAACAGCACCAACAAGGCTGGATAATCCAACTATAAATAAGGAATATGCAGTGGCTAAAACAGGCTCTACACCAAAAAGATAAACTAAAACGGGAACGGTGAGGATAGAGCCGCCTCCACCAATCAAACCGAGAGAAATACCAATGACAAGCGAAGCAATATAGCCGATGATTTCCATGTAAATAATTTTTGCAAGATTAGACCAAAGACCTTTCTCACAATGTGACAGAAATCACAGCAGTAACAGCTACTAAAGAAGCTCAATCATATTACGATGCAACTTAACAAGGTTTCGTTGTTCCATCTTTTTCAACAGGCGGGATATCACTTCCCTGGAACTATTCAGATCATCTGCAATCTGCTGGTGAGAGATATCAATGGTTTTCTTACCGGCTTTTTCTGTGTATCTCTTGAGGTAGAATTCCAGCCGCTCATCCATATTCCGGAAGGCAATATTATCAACAACAGATAACAATTCATCAAATCGGCCACGATAGGTTTGAATGACGAACTGATACCATGTCTTGTATTTATTCATCATGTCATCCATCAGTTGTACCGGTATCATTAAAACCTCCGAATCTTCTTCAGCCACTGCCATGATCTCACTGGTATGAGATTGCAGTGCACAGATCATTGAAACGGCACATGCCTGGCCAGGTCCGAGGTAATACATAAGGAATTCTCCGCCGTCCTGATTTTCCCTGTATATTTTAACACGGCCTTCCAGTACCAGGGCTGTAGACTTGATATATTGTCCTGTCCGCATGATGATATCTCCGGCATTGAAGCTCCTTTGTACTGCTTCCTTTTCTATAATTTCAATTAGTCCGGGTTCAAATTGAGGGAAGAGTTGTTTCCAGTTCATTTGGTAAAGTTAAGGTTCTAATATTTTCTCCATTTTCATACTTCTGCTTCCTTTGATAAGGATATGCATATTTTCAAAGTGCTGTTTTCGAAACCATTCTTTTGCTTCTTCAGCATTCTGAAATGAGATAAAAGGGTGTTCCACTCTTAAAAAATCACCGCCGACCAGAACAACCTTACTCCATTCATCTTTTTTAATAACATTAATTATGTCTTTGTGTTCAGCAAGACTTTCTTCACCCAGTTCTGCCATTCCTCCCAGCATCAGTACTTTTCCACTTGTATGAAACCTGGCAAAATTTTCAATCGCCAGTTTCATACTGCTGGGATTGGCATTATATGCGTCCAGTATGATTTTATTTGTTCCCCGTTCTACCAGTTGAGACCGGCTATTGGAAGGAGTGTAGTTTGCGATCGCCAATGCTATTTTTTCATCTGGAACAGTGAAGTGTTTTCCAATAGCAACAGCCAGCAGCACATTTGGTAAATTATAGTCTCCCACTAATTGAGTTCTGATTATTCCAGTTCCTGCACCTTTCGTTATTTCCACTTCCAGAAAAGGTTCACTGCTTACTATTCGCCCTTCTACATCGGCATTTGCAATTCCATATTTAATAATAGAAGTTATACCGCTGCTCATTTCCTGCAGGTAATTGTAATCCCACATTACGAATGCAGTACCGTAATGAGAACGTAAATAATCATATAGTTCTCCTTTGCCTTTTCTTACTCCTTGTACTCCTCCAAAACCTTCAAGGTGGGCTTTGCCACAATTGGTAATTATGCCGTGGGTCGGTTGCGCATATTCGCAATAGCCGGCAATTTCTTTCTGATGATTGGCACCCATTTCTATAACTGCTATTTGCGCATCCATTTTTATCTTCAAAATGGTTAAGGGAATGCCTATATGGTTATTCAGGTTTCCCTCAGTAGTATAAGTTATATACTTGGTGGAGAGAACAGCATGTACCAGTTCTTTGGTGGTTGTTTTCCCATTGCTTCCTGTAATGGCAATAAATGGTATACTGAATTGTTCCCGGTGATAATTGGCCAGTTGATGGAGAGTGGTTAATACATCTTCTACCAGGATAGTCTTTCCGGTTATCTCAAATGCCGGTTCGTCAATTACAGCATAAACTGCTCCGGCATCAATTGCCTGTTTTGCAAAAGCATTGCCATTGAAATTATCCCCTTTTAGCGCAAAAAAAAGATCTCCGGGTTGTAGTTTACGGGTGTCTGTTTGTACCGAAGGATGTTGTTTAAAAATACTATAAATGGTTTCAATAGACATCCAGCAAAAGTAATCCTTCAATAAACTCCAGACGATAACTTAATAAAAAAACCCTCCGGATTCCGGAGGGTTTAAAGAATGTATTAGAATCGATTATCTTTTTTGTCTTTTTGTTTTAAAGTGCTGGCCTGTTTTACGCTTATTGCCTTCAGGGCTACCCATACGATTCATAGCGCAACGGAAACCCAGTGTGCTTAAAGCCTGGTCTTCTTCGAGGTGACGACGACTTCCGGGAGTTAACCAATAAGCCCTGTCATTCCAGCTGCCACCTTTGTACACTTTGGATTTTTCAGGGTGAATTAAGGTAGTGTTACCGTATCCGTATGAAGATTGAGATAAAGAGTCACCATCGAGGAAGTCAATCACATTACCTCTTTGGTAGTTACGGCGGTTTTTACTCTCTTCGTCGGTCACATCAACCATTTTCACACGGCCTAAACTGTCTTTTTCATATCTCGTAGATGGATCCATTGTAGTTGAATCAGCTACATATAATTTTTGATATTTATTACCACGGAAAGGGGCCGGCTGGTCATCAAAATCAAGAGAAGAAAGAGGACGGTAAGCATCTTCTACCCACTCACTCACATTACCAGCCATGTTATATATACCAAAACCATTGGGATAAAAAGATTGTACCGGGGCGGTATAAAAAGCACGGTCGTTCAAACCGCCAGCCACACCGGCGTTATCACCGGAACCTCTTTTAAAGTTGGCCAGGAAAACACCCTGCCAGCTTCCGCGACGGGTATCACGAAGACCATTTACATTTTGTGACCATGGATAAACTTGCTTATTTGATTGTAACTCTTCGCCTCTCTTGCCTTCTTTTAAACTTGGGCGGGGGTTTTGATTTATCAATCCATAAGCTGCATATTCCCACTCAGATTCAAACGGAAGCCGGTAGTCCGGAGACAGAAGACCTGATTCCATTGTTGGAGCCATTGGAGGTTGTCCCTTTTTAGACTGCATGGCTTTACCGGGAGGAGCTGTGTATAAACCTAACAAATAAGATTTAGTGGTGAAATTATTGTCACCCTGCTGAGCACCGGGTTTTTGATTTGCTTTATTGATGAACCCTTTTTGAACAAGCGTTCCCTCATTTACACGGTCACTCCTCCAAAGACAAAAATCTTTTGCCTGTCTCCAGTTTACACCAACAACAGGATAATCATTGAACCCCGGATGGCGGAAATAAAATTCAACCATCGGTTCGTTATAGCTCAACTCACTTCTCCAAACCAGTGTGTCAGGTAAAGCACCTTCCAATATTTTGGCATTGGCCGGATCAGTTGGGTCAAAAACTTTTGTTAACCAGTGCAGGTATTCACGGTAGTGAACATTGGCGACCTCAGTACGATCTATATAAAATGAAGGAACCGACACCCGGCGTGGAATATTGTTCCAGTCGCCCATTACGTCTTCCTCAGTTTGTCCCATTGTGAAAGTACCACCTTCAACAAAAACCAAACCCGGGCCGAGACCCTGTTCTTTGGCTTTAGATACCTGGAAACCACCCTGGTTTTTGTCATTGTAGTTCCAGCCGGTAACGTCGGACTTGTCGTATTTCTTTTTGCCAAAAAGGCCTTTTCCTTTACAGGATGCCAGCAGCACCACACAGGATAGTAGGATTGTTAAGTTTCTCATTGTTTTTTGCATAAACCTATGAATTGGAATAAATTTAACGCCGGATGAGGTAAAATATTGCGGCCTGAAGAACTTTTACCCTCCGAACTGCGAATATATATACTTTGGGGAATAACGGTTACGCAGAAATACCTTTTTTTAAACGGGAAAATCCCATTAAACCAATGTTTTAGCAGATGTATTTGAACAAGGGGCTTGTCTGCTTTGCTACCTTTTTTTTACTCCCATTTTTGGGGATCGGACAACGTATCTACACTCCTAATTCAATTCTTGCAAATGGTAATTGGTATAAAATAAGTGTTGAGAAAACAGGCATTTATAAAATTGATATTCCTTTTTTGGCCAGCCTGGGAATTAATACATCTGGTCTTGCCTCGGGTTCAATCCGGTTATATGGAAATGGTGGAATTATGCTGGCTGAAGCTAATGATGTCCCCAGGTTGGATGACCTTACTGAAAATGCCATACAGGTAGTGGATGGCGGCGATGGGGTCATCAATGGTTCAGATTATATCCTCTTTTATGCCAGGGGTCCGCATGAATGGGTCAAAGACTCAGCTAATCTTCGGTTCATACATCGGAAAAATTTATACGCAGATAAAGCCTGGTATTTTTTAACTGTTGGCGGGAATGGTAAAAGAGTACAATTAACCCCTGCTTTAGCTTCTCCTTCGATAACGGTCAATAGTTTTTCAGAAAGAATTTTTCATGAATTGGATACAGTCAATTTTTTAAGTAGCGGTAAAGAATGGTATGGTGAAGAATTTACCAATGCTCCGGGAAAAACGTTGACCAGGACTTTTACAATTAATATTCCGAACATTATTAATAACACTCCCTTGATGCTGCAAAGCAATTGCGTAGCCAGGTCGATAGGCTCAGGCAGCCGGTTCGATATCAGAATTGATAATCAGCCGGTTGGTCAGCAACTGATCAATGCGTTGGGCGGTGGCCAGTATGATTTATTTGTGCAACAATCAACTTTATTGCTTTCTGCAATTGCTTCTCAAAATAATGTGAATATTACTTATTCTTATGTTCCGGGTAGTTTTAATTCGCAAGGTTGGCTCAATTGGTTTGAATTGTTTACCAGGCGTCAAATTTCCTTAAATGGGGTTAGCCAATTATCGTTCAGGGATTGGTCAAGTGTGGGCAATATCAATGCAGCGTTCATTGTCAACAATGCTACAGCCGGAACGCAGGTTTGGGATGTAACGGATCCGTTGAACCCATTAAGGATGCAGGGAGCGGTATCCGGTACTGACTATCAGTTTGTAAATAATTGTTCAGTTCTGAAAGAGTATATTGCCTTTAATGGGACTGATTTTTTAATTCCAGCAGCTGCGGGGAAGATATCCAATCAGAATCTACATAATACTTCGCCGTCAGATTTTTTGATAATCACCCACCCTTCATTATTGTCAGAAGCTCAGCGATTGGCACAATTTCACCTGCAATACAATGGTTTAAGAACGGTTACCGTTACCACTGAACAGGTGTTTAATGAATTTGGAAGCGGGAGCCCTGACCCTGCAGCAATCCGTGATTTTGTAAAGATGTATTACGATAAATATGTTTCAAATCCGGCCAACAAGCCACGTTACCTGCTGCTTTTTGGCGATGCTTCATTTGATTATAAAGACAGGGTGAGTAATAACACAAATTTAGTTCCAGCCTATCAAAGCAGTTTTTCAAACGACCCGTTATCTACTTATACTTCAGATGATTTTTTTGGTTTTTTGGAAGATGATGAAGATATCAATTCTGGTTTGGTCGTGAATGATCTTGATGTTGGCATTGGCCGTGTGCCGGCTAAGAATGCAGTTGAAGCCAGGAATTTTGTTGATAAAGTTGCAGCGTATTTTGCTTCACAAAGCTTCGGCCCCTGGCGAAATAACCTGACTTTTATTGCTGATGACGAAGATGGAAATCTTCATTTACAGGATGCAGAATTAATAACAACAACTGCTGCTGTAAATGGTCTGGTATTCAATCAGCAAAAAATTTACCTGGATGCGTTTCAGCAGGAGAGCGGTGCCGGGGGGAGCAGGTACCCACAGGCCAACCAGGCAATCAATAACCAGGTGTATAATGGTACGCTTATATGGAATTACAACGGACATGGCGGATCAAGGCGATTAGCAGAAGAAACCATACTCGACCAGGAGATAGTGAATAATTGGAACAACCCGAACCGGTTACCATTGTTCATTACTGCTACCTGTGATTTTGCACCCTATGATAATCCAACTGTCAATTCTATCGGTGAAAATATTTTATTAAGACCTAAAACCGGGGCGATCGCCCTGATGACAACTACAAGACTGGTATTTGCATTCAGTAATCGTGTAATGAATAATAATTATATACAGTTTGCGCTGCAACCGGATGGTAATGGCATTTATAAAACACTTGGCGATGCGGTAAAGGACGCTAAGAATTATACTTACCAAACCTCTGGTGATGTTGTCAACAACAGAAAATTTACCCTGTTGGGCAACCCGGCTATGTCTTTGGGATTTCCTGTTTTGAAGGTTAGGGCCACCAAAATCAATGGAATACCAGTTTCACAGGCAGATACATTGAGTGCAACAGAAAAAATTGTAATAGAGGGAGAAGTGACTGACCAACAGGGCAGTATTTTAACTGGTTTTGCAGGTACTGTTTACCCAACTGTTTTTGATAAACCTCAAATGGTAACCACCCTTGCTAATGACCCGGGTAGTCAGGTAGCTGCTTTTCAAACACAAAACAATATTTTATTCAAAGGCAAAGCTTCTGTCGTCAATGGTCAGTTCTCTTTTACATTCAAAGTGCCGAAGGATATAAATTTTCAATATGGAAATGGGAAATTAAGTTTATATGCTGAGGATGGTACAAAAGACGGGAGTGGTTTTTTTACCAATTTTATTGTTGGCGGAACAAGTAATGCTGTTGGCGGAGATATTGATGGCCCGGATATAACGGCCTGGTTGAATGATGAACAATTCGTAAATGGGGGTATAACCAATCAAAACCCGGTTTTAATCATAAAGCTGACGGATTCGTCTGGCATTAATACGACGGGAACTGGCATAGGGCATGATATTCTAGCCACTCTTGACAACGACAATAATCAGTTCTTTATCCTGAATGACTATTATGTGGGAAATCTCGACAACTATCAGCGTGGTGAAATAAGGTTCCAGCTTCCACAGCTTACCCCGGGGCCTCATTCAATAAAGATCAAAGCATGGGATGTATTAAATAACTCCAATGAGAATATACTTGAATTTACGGTTGCTAGCGATGAGGAACTGAAACTAAGCCATGTGTTGAATTATCCAAACCCATTTAGTACCAGCACCCGTTTCTGGTTTGAACATAACAAGCCAGGTCAGCGGTTACAGGTAAGTGTGCAGGTAATGACTATATCGGGCAGGGTCATTAAAACCATCAGCCAGGACATTACAACCGATGGTAACCGTTCTGCAGAATTGGTTTGGGACGGGAAGGACGAGTACGGTGACAGGCCCGGCCGTGGGGTATATATCTATAAATTAAGGGTAATATCCCCCGACAAAAAGACAAAAGAAGTGCTTGGTAAGCTGGTAATATTATAATTACCTGATTTTTTGGTTCAGATCAGGGTCCTTATTTATTGCAAGCAGCTAAAAATCCGGTTTTTGCCGGTTAAAAATAAATTTTAACAATAAAATCGAAAAGAAGACGTTTTTTCAGAAATTTGCTTGTTGGCAATAGCCATCAAATAGCTTAAAAATCGTTGAGAACCATCTAAAATCGACAATTTTTTCGTTTCAGATAAAATTCTCTATTTTAGATTTGTATTTATTCAAAAGCTCTATATTTACACCATTATTAAAAATTTTCTAATGAGACCAACTGCTTTAAAACTAACTGCCGTAATCCTGCTTTTTTGTAGCTTATCATCCGCTGTAAAAGCTCAGGGTGAACTTAATGTAGTAACAACCGCTGTTCCTTTCCTTCGTATTTCACCAGATGCCCGTTCAGGCGGTATGGGAGATATGGGTGTGGCCACTTCTCCTGATGCTTATTCAGGTTTGTGGAATATTGGTAAAGTCGCTTTTAACCAATCAAAAGGTGGAATTGGCGCTACTTACACTCCATGGTTGAAAGACCTGGTAAATGATGTTTATCTTGCTACAGTTGCTGGATATTATAAATTTGATGAGAATCAGGCTCTCTCTGGTTCTGTTCGATATTTTAGTCTTGGTAATATTGATTTCACTGACATTGTTGGTAATACATTTGCAAACTACAGGCCCCGTGAATTTGGTATTGACATTGGTTATTCCCGCAAACTTTCTGCAAAAAGCGGTGTTGGTATCGCTTTAAAATACATTAACTCTAACCTTGCTGGTGGTACTACTGTAGGTAGCACTACATACAAAGCAGGTAGCGCTGTTGCTGCTGACTTAGCATATTATCATGATGGTAAAAAGCCATCAGGTAGCGGTTGGGCATGGGGTGCAGTATTATCTAACCTCGGTTCAAAAATCTCTTACACTGATAATGCAGATGCTAAAGATTTCATCCCTGCAAACCTTGGATTGGGTCTTAACTATACCAGCAAGTTCAATGAGAGTAATTCAATTTCTTTCGGT
>Ga0073902_10001503_pt1 | contig 12570 bp, 8 predicted proteins | sample KloWWTmeKNB19Kit_FD_66667 | JGI IMG/M metagenome (GOLD analysis project Ga0073902, IMG submission 66667) | Active sludge microbial communities from Klosterneuburg, Austria, studying microevolution and ecology of nitrifiers - Klosterneuburg... | ecosystem: Engineered > WWTP > Aerobic digester >...
CTCGGTTTTACATTTGCTATCCCGCTAGTTCTTCAACTAGTTTAGATATTTGGTTCAAACGATCACGATCCAGAGAATAGTAAATAAATTTACCCTGCCTGTCTGTTGCAACCACACCTGCCCTACGCAAAATGGCAAGATGTTGAGAGGCTACTGATTGCTCTAACCTTAGCTTAATGTAAATGTCAGTCACAGTGAGCTTGTCTTGCTCCTCCAATAGGTCAATCACCCTCTGCCTAAGCTTGTGGTTGACAGCGCGCAAAACCAATACGGCCTTCCTGAGGTCCGCATAATCGAGCTGAATTTCTTTGCCGCCCTTTTTCAGTGTAATCGTTTCGTTTTTTTTATTCCTCATGTCACAGAATTTAATAAAATGTGCAATAACGAATAAGGATTATCCAAAAATGTGCCAATTTTGGAATAACTGGGATTTATTTTAGTAGGCGAATTTTGATATGCCGGTTTATTATATACATTAATAGCTCTTATACTGTTTTAGTTCAATGAGTTAGGCAACTTTTCCTTTGGTGTTGTGATGTTTGGGTCCATCAAATATTCTGGAACTGAGTTTTGAATCGATTCAAATTGACCCATTCGAAAACAGCTGAATGCCAATTCAATTTGATGACTTGCCAATGGAATAATATTCTTCACAACACATTGAATATCTGAGATTTGAAAGCTATCTTCTACTATATTCGTTCCAACTATTAATGCCTTTTCAGGTACAATATTGTGCACCCTAAAGAATACTTCGTCGATCTTACTGGTGTGTATCTCCTGCATGTTAGAGCCATCCCTTTTATAGAGACAAACAAAATACTGATCCTTCCGCAGAGGCTTCAGCACAATAATAGTCTGAATCTCCGCAACCAAAGAGGTTTTTGCAGCTTCTGCAAGAAGCCTCATCCCATTTAACTGAATAAGAGGTTTACTTAACCCCACACACAATCCTTTGATGGTCGCAAGTCCTGCCCTAAGCGATGTATAAGCTCCAGGACCAATGTTTATACTGATCGCCTCAATTTGTTCCAACCTGAGATTAGATCCTTTCAGACAATCTCTGATACAGGAATTCAGAAATCTTACAGGGTCAGAAGCTTCCTTATTAATCTCATGAATGAGATTCCCATTATTGGAAACTGCTACTGAACAGGTCCTTCCCGAAGTCTCTACATGTAAAAGGTGATTCAAGCTATTTGGACTTTCTATTTAGGATGACATCATAATGATTTTGGTCAGCCAGGATTTTTATTCCCTCTTTGACCAAAGGATCATGCTGCAACCTGTTGAGTAACTTGCCACTTTCATAAAATTTCCTCGCAACCAACTCTTCTCCAATAACAAATCCAATGAGGTCTTTGTGCTTCTCAATTTGATTCCATTGATCTTCGTCTAGCTCCTTTTTGATATGTCCAAGTTCCTCAGTCAGGCCTTTCGAAGCATTGTCTGACGCCAATTCCTGCAATTCTTTCAGTTTTTGCTCTAAAACTGATCGGTCATCAAACTTGTTAACTCTCAGATAGTCAATAAATTCATTGATCTTTTCAAATTTATAACTTTTTGCATCTACGGGAGCTGGATTCTTCAAAAGATAATCTGTACAATAATTAAAAATCCAACTATCGTCTATTAATTTTTGAACAATCAAAGGGTAATCAGCTTCTTTTAGTTCAATATCCGGTCTGACTCCTCCCCCATCAAGTACATTTCTTCCATTTTTTGTTTTGAAGGTGGACCTTAGTGAATCTGGTAAATGAACTTTAAGGCCATTGTCATACCTGACACTTTGAATACAACGGCCAGAAGGTATATAATACTTAGAAATAGTTAACTTTACCTTGGCATTATAGCCTACATCCTTGGTATTCTGTACCAATCCCTTACCATAAGAGATTTGCCCAATAATAACACCACGATCCAGATCTTGTATGGCCCCACTAACTATTTCAGAGGCAGAGGCAGAATTCTTATTGATTAATACAACCAATGGTATATTTTCATCTACAGCGCCCGCCATGGTACTGTAATTCTGGTCGGTTTCCTTTAATTTACTCCTGGTACTTGCAATCAGTTGTCCCTGTGGAAGAAAAGTGTTACAAACATTTACAGCTTCATGCAATAACCCACCTCCATTTTCTCTAAGGTCCAAAATGACACCTTTCAGTCCCGGATTATCCTTTTTAAGCTTAACAACAGCTTCCTGAACATTTCTGCCGGCATTTTCAGTGAAGGTCGTTAAAATTAAATACCCAACTTGATCATTAACCATTCCTGAATAGGGCACATTGGGTATATTAACTTCATCTCTTACTAATTTTAATACTCGGGTTTCTTTTTCTCCAGGCCGTTGAATCTTTACGTCAACTTCTGACTTTGGAACACCTCGCATGATTTGGTACAGATCTTCACTTTCCTTGCCCTTCGCATCAAGTCCATTAACTTCCAGGACTTTGTCTCCAATCTGTAAACCAGCCTTAAAGGCTGGAAAATCTTTATAAATTTCTGTAATGGTAACATAATCGCCTATTTTTTTTGCCTTGGCACCAATCCCATTATAGCGCCCCTCCAACGCAAGGCGGTAATTTTCAATCTGGGCCTCTGAGATATAATTTGTAAATGGGTCAAGGGTATTTAGCATTGCGTCAATTCCAGCCTTCATCAATTTGGAAGGATCTGTCTCGTCTACATAGTTTGCGTTGATTTCCTTATATACATTTGCAAATATTTCAATGTTCTTGGTAATTTCGAAGTACTTGTTGTAATTCCATGCTGCCCCTAAGCACAAAATAAAAACAAATAACAATCCCAAAGGCCATTTCATTTTCTCCATTCTAACCATACCTTGTCTTTTCAATCTAAAGTACAAACGCCAAATGAAAAGGTTTAGTGCCAAATTTTCAATCCACCCCTATATTCTTTTGGGGTTTGTCAAAAAATATATAATTGGGTTCAACTTGGCAAACTTGTTTCATCATACTTTTCATTCAGACAAAATTTTATTCTTTCATGTTGCAATTAATTAGCCGCAAAGAAATTATTGTAAAATATAATAGAGAAATATAAAATTTTATACCAAATATTATTTTATCAACTAGTTTTCACATTATATTTCATAGAGAATTTCATACCTTACAACATTCAATTAAATCACATAAAACAAATCGAAAATGAGTACTGATCCCAAACACATCAGAAATGTTGTTTTGCTGGGCCACTCACATTGTGGCAAAACCAGCATGATTGAAGCAATGCTCTATGAATCCAAAGCCATCACCCGCAGAGGAACCGTGGAAGCTGGAAATACGGTTTCCGATTTTAGTGACATCGAACAAGAAAGAAGGGGTAGCTTATTCAGCAAACTCATGCATGTAAATTGGAAAGAATCTAAAATCAACATCGTGGACACCCCCGGGTCAGATGATTTTGTTGGTGAGATATTATCCTCTATGAAAGTCTCGGACCTTGGAATAATGGTCCTCAATGCCGCCCATGGTGTAGAGGTTGGAACCGAACTGATATGGGAATACAAAGAAAAGTTTCAACTCCCAGGAATGTTTGTTATCAATCAGTGTGACCATGAAAAAGCTGATTTTGACAGTACTCTTGAACAAGCCATCTCCAGATTTGGCCCAAAATTAATTCCTTTTCAATATCCCCTGAATCCAGGGAAAGGATTCAATTCAATTATTGACGCTTTAAGAATGGTAATGTATGAATTTGGTCCTGATGGTGGCAAACCCATAAAAAAAGATATTCCTGCCTCAGAATTAGATCGTGCTAATAAAATGCACAATGCCATCGTGGAGGCGGCTGCCGAAAATGATGATACCTTGATGGAACATTTCTTTGAAACTGGAAATTTGGAAGAATCTGAACTTGCGGAAGGTCTCCGAAAAGGGATCGCAAAACAGCATTTGTTTCCGGTTTTTTGTGCCTCCTCTATTAAAAATATGGGGACAGGCAGAATCATGGGATTTATCAACGATGTCTGTCCTTCTCCTGCTGACAGGCCTCTCACGAAGCTGACCAAAGGCGAATTGGCGATTTCTACTTCAGGGCCTGCCACAATTTTTATTTATAAAACCTTTAGTGAACCAAAAGTTGGAAGAATTTCATACTTCAAAGTTTATTCCGGAAAAGTAAAGGCTGGAGATGAGCTCATTAATAATTCAAATAGGGGCCACGAAAGGATCAATCAAATCTTTGTTTCCAATGGAAAAAATCGTGAATCAGTAAGTGAATTGGTCGCAGGGGATTTAGGTGCTCTGGTAAAATTAAAAGATAGCCACACGAATAATACACTCAGCGTAAAAGGTAATGACATTGAAGTTGAACCTATTCCATTTCCTGAACCAAGAATCAGGACTGCCATTCACACAGAAAATAAAAATGATTTAGAAAAACTTGTGAAGGCAATTCACGAAATTCAAGAGGAAGACCCAACACTCATTTTTGAACAATCCATGAGGCTTAAACAAAATCTTTTACATGGTCAGGGACAAATGCATCTCGATCTCGTAAAATACAGAATTGAAAAATTGCACGGGCTGCACATGGATTTTGTTAAGCCGAGAATTCCATATCTTGAAACCATTACCAAATCTTCAGATACTTCTTATCGGCATAAAAAACAATCCGGGGGATCTGGTCAGTTTGCTGAAGTCCACATGAGGGTGGAGCCTTTTTTTGATAACATGCCGGAACCTGCTGGGCTGACAGTTAGAAACAAAGAGGTCGAAGAATTGGATTGGGGTGGAAAATTTGCTTTCTATTGGTGCATCGTTGGAGGATCCATTGATGCAAAATTTTCAAACGCTATTAAGAAAGGCATTATGAATAAGATGATAGAAGGTCCTCTCACTGGTTCGTATTGTACCAATATCAGAGTATCCGTTTATGATGGAAAGATGCATCCTGTGGATTCAAACGATATGGCATTCCAGATTGCTGGCACCATGGCTTTTAAAGAGGCGTTCCAACATGCCGGGGCTCAAATAATGGAACCAGTTTATGACTTGGAAATCCTGTGCTCGGATGAAGTGATGGGAGACATTATGGGTGACTTGCAAACACGTAGGGCAATCATCATGGGTATGGATTCCGATGGCCATTACCAGAAGGTCAAAGCAAAGGTACCCTTGTCTGAAATGCATAATTATTCATCATCGCTTAGGTCGCTCTCCCAAGGTAAGGCTAAATTTTCCATGAAGATTGCAGAATATGCACCGGTATCTCCTGATATTCAGCAAAAATTATTGCAAGAGTATCAAGCTTTGCATAAAGAAGCTGAAGAATAGCCTACTTTTGTTTTAACCTTAGGAATTAACTTAGGGATTATAATAAGCATTAATCATTGGAGATATTCTTTGATGCAAAAAGGCTTTTCTACAACAAAACCGGCTTGGGTAATTATGCAAGATGGTTAATTAAATCATACTTGGAGCATCATCCGGAAGATTTTTTGTATCTCCTAAAACCGGGTCATAAATCCTCTCCTTGGCAAAAGGACTTTGAAATGGATGGGATTAAAAGTATTGAGTATTCAAATCCTTTAGGACTGACAAGAATTTTTGGATTGTCTAATATCATTTCCCAGGGCAGTATATTTCACGGGCTTAGCGGGGAGATACCTCGTCTAGATAATAAGAAATGTATAAAATCAATAGTGACCATTCACGATGTAATTTTTCGTAGCCGAAAAAATGATTATTCCATGATAGATCGCAATATCTATCACCTTAAAACCAAATATGCTGTAAATCATGCTTCTCATATCATCTCAATAAGTCAAAAAACTAAATCGGAGTTAATTAGATTTTACGACGTTGATCCAAATAATATAAGTGTGGTTTACCAAAATTGTGCATCACAGTTTTATGAACCCATTGATGCAGATTTAAGATCTCGCTTTTGCAAACAATATGGGCTGCCGTCTACATACTTTATTTCAGTCGGTAGCTTTAATCCGAGAAAAAATCAAAGGAGCATTTTAGAAGCTTTAAAAAAAACTAAGATATTAAATCGCATACCGGTTGTATTTATTGGAGAGGGTTCCATGAAAAAAGAATTCAAAGAGACTGTTTTAAAAATGGAATTAGATAAATGGTGCTTCTTTCCGGAAAAAGTTAGTACAAAAGAATTATGCGCTGCATATGCAAATGCAGTAGCATTAATTTATCCTTCATTAAATGAAGGCTTTGGAATTCCTGCAGTGGAGGCTTTAGCAATTGGAATACCTGTAATTGGACATGAACAAACAGCAGTTGAAGAAGCGGCTGGCATGGGAGGGGTTTTTATAAACACAACAGAACCTGAATTATTCGCTCAAAAATTAAATGAATTAGCTCACAATTCTGAGCTAAGAAGGGATCTTATTGCCAAAGGAAAAGCCCATATTAAAAATTTTAGTGAAAAAATAACCATGAATCAACAAAAATTTATATACGAAAACCTAAGGTAATATTTTACGTATTAATTTGTTTTTGAGTAAATTATGGATTTACATACATTATATACAATTAAAAAAAATATTATTTTTATAGAATTGGTACGGTTTTTACATAATACCTAACAGATTTCATTCTTAAAATTTTAGGTTTCATTCTCATTCATTCAGCGGCGCTAGATAAACGATTTAGCGCCGTTTTTTAGTTGTGTGAAATTTGTTATTGCATCAGTCATTAATAATAATTCAACTGTTAAAAAAAGTGCGACGCTCAACCCATTGTAAAATAGAGCACCCTACAAACACCGATGGTAAAAGTGAAATTCAATATTATAACATTAATAATTTAACGGAAAAAATATATCATTTGGTTGAATGAAAATTTACCTGTGACAATTATGGTTAATAAAATTTTCATTAATTCAACTAAGTAAGTAATCAAACAAATAAAATGTTGGAACTAATAAATATCCAATAATTCTCGAATTCATTATTCGAAACTTCTAGGCGTTCAGCAAAAAAAAATCAAATGTCAAATTAAAAATTCCACCACATTCGTCCTCCCTTAAAAATTACACATGTAGTGTTCAAAATTTACAGCAGGACACAATTTGTCAAAATAACACTGGAGTAAGTGGATCTTAAATTTACAGTAAGATAAATCAAATACCTTCGGAGTAAATTAAATTTATTAAAAATATTATATCTCTGGATATTGCCAATTCAAATAAATAAAATTATACCCAACTTATTGTTGGAAGATGTAAAATCACCAACATTGCATTTTATTGATAATAGTGAGATTTAATTTACCTAAATGTGTGTATATGTAAGGTAAATTAAATATTTGCACATTTAAAAATCAACGCCTTTCCCTAATTTATAATCAGTAATTACTTCTTTCCGTAATGCATGCCTATTTCTGTTTTTTCAGGGGTTGATAACCCAGCATGACCTTTACCGTACATCTTTCCTAAAATTGGAGCAATGGTCAAACCAACTAGACAAGTCAGCTTTATTAATATATTCATGGAAGGGCCAGATGTATCTTTGAATGGATCCCCAACTGTATCTCCAATTACCGCAGCTTTATGTGGCTCAGATCCTTTGTAATAAGTTACACCATCTATCACAACACCTGCCTCAAAAGATTTTTTGGCATTGTCCCAAGCGCCTCCTGCATTGTTTTGAAAGATAGCCCAAACTACTCCGCTGACACAAACTCCTGCCATGTATGCACCCAATGGCTCAGGTCCCATAAAGAATCCAATCAAAACAGGGACTACAATTGTGATAAGCCCCGGCAACATCATCTCACGCAAAGCTGCTTTGGTTGATATTGCTACACACTTAGCATATTCAGGTTTTCCAGTACCTTCCATAATTCCTGGAATCTCTCTAAATTGTCTCCTAACTTCGTTTACCATTTCCATCGCCGCCTTCCCCACTGATCTCATTGCCAATGCAGAAAATACAACGGGTATCATACCTCCGACAAACAAAGCCGCTAGGGCATCTGCTTTAAATATATTGATACCATCAATTCCTGTAAAGGTGACATACGCTGCAAATAAACCAAGGGCAGTTAAAGCAGCAGAGGCAATTGCAAAGCCTTTTCCAATAGCTGCAGTTGTATTGCCTACTGAATCAAGTATGTCAGTCTTCGTTCTAACCTCCTTTGGTAATTCACTCATTTCAGCAATTCCGCCTGCATTATCAGCAATTGGACCAAATGCGTCAATGGCCAATTGCATCGCTGTGGTTGCCATCATCGCGGAAGCCGCTATTGCTACTCCATAAAATCCAGCAAATGAATAAGCTCCCCAAATAGCCGCTGCAAATAGTAAAACAGGGCCGGCAGTACTGAGCATTCCTGAACTTAAACCTCCAATAATATTTGTGGCTGCTCCGGTTCCAGATTTTCTGACTATATCAAGTACAGGTCCTTTTCCTAAACCAGTGAATAATTCTGTCAACCAGGATATTGCACCCCCTACAAAAAGACCAATTAAAACGGCATAAAAAACTTCATTTGGACTGACACTTACATCCCCCTTGCCAAAGAATTTCATGGTCATGGTTTCTGGAAGCATCCATTGAATTAAAAAATAAGAAGCTACAGCAGTCAAAGCTATTGAGCTCCAGTTTCCAAGATTCAAAGCAGATTGAACCTCCTGCTCTCTTGCCTGGTCATTTTTTACTTTAACTAAAAAGGAACCTAAAATTGAAAATATTATTCCCAATCCTGCCAACAACATAGGCAATAGAATAGGACCCAATCCACCAAAATTATCCGTAGCTGTAATGTTGCCCCCCATATCCCTTATTACATAATTTCCCAAAACCATGGCAGCAAGAACTGTAGCAACGTAGGATCCAAAAAGATCTGCACCCATACCTGCCACATCTCCTACGTTGTCTCCAACATTATCCGCAATGGTTGCAGGATTTCTAGGATCATCTTCGGGAATTCCGGCTTCCACCTTACCAACTAAATCTGCTCCCACATCCGCCGCTTTAGTATAAATTCCTCCTCCTACTCTGGCAAAAAGGGCAATTGATTCAGCTCCAACTGAAAACCCAGCTAAGACTTCAAGAATAATACTCATCGCTTCAACCGGTTGGCGACTGATGCCTTTTATAGTAGCTACTTCCCAAATACCTCCCATAAAATACATAAAAAACAAAGCGAATAATCCACAGAGCCCCAACACTGCAAGTCCGGCAACACCCAAACCCATTACAGTTCCTCCTTTAAAAGAAACCTGTAAGGCCTTTCCGAGGCTGGTTCTGGCTGCTTGGGTGGTTCTGACGTTTGCCTTTGTTGCAATCTTCATACCTATATACCCTGCACTTACAGAAAAAATAGCTCCCAATACAAAAGCTACTACAATAAGCCAGTGGGTAGTATCTACCAGACTACTTAAAACTCCTAGCAATGATCCGGCAATTACTACAAAAATGGCTAAAACTCTATATTCAGCCTTTAAAAAAGCCATTGCACCTTCCGCTATATGGTCTGAAATGCCTTTCATTTTGGCATCTCCTGGATCTTGTTTTGAGACCCAATTGTATAAGTAGGCCATATATATTAAGCCAAGAATACCAAATAGAGGTATGAGGTAAACAAGATTTTCCATGGTTTTAACGTTTTTTGAGCCGCAAAGATAACGGAATTATCAAAAATCCCAACTTAAGCCGCTAATGGGTCGATCTCAACGTTCATAATAAAACTAACAATTGCTAAATTGGTCTGTTGTATTAAAAATAAAACCTAATTAACATTCTGATGGAAAGGTCAAATTGAAAATATCTATTCAATATTTATGTTAATAATTATTCATTTTCATTTCAATCAGAAAATTCAAAATTACTTTACGATATGATTTCAAAACTAAGCACAACGGTCAGTTTAATTTTCTCTGTTCTATTTATTTTATGCTCCTGCAAAAATGATACACAAAAAGAAAGTTCCCCTACATTAGGTGAGGTGAAGGTTAGTTGTGATAAGAGTTTAAAAGATCTCATTTTACAACAAGAAAATATCTTTGAAAGGGATTATCCATATGCAAAAGTGGAATTAGATTTTCTAAATGAAAATGACTTGTTCAATAAATTTTTTATTGACTCTGTTCAAACCATCATCACATGTAGAAAACTTTCAGATTCTGAAAAGGATTTCTTACATAAAAAACAAAACATTCATCCACGGGAATTCCCCTTCGCCACAAGTGCGCTCGCCTTCATTTCTTCACAAGCCAGCAGAGACAGCAACATAACTTATGAAGATATTATTAAGCTTGTAAAGGGAATAGAAAGCGACGGCTTTTTTAAAAGTCTCGTCATCGAGGATAAGCAATCTGGATTGGCAATGGATCTGTTGATTAGAGCAAATGTTACTAACCCTTCGGCACAAATGTTTGCATTGAACTCTAAAGAAGAAATATTGAATTATCTTTCAACTCATCCTCATTCACTTGGTGTGGTTGACTGGAGCGAGTGGAGTGATTCAGATGACATAAATGCCAAAAATAAAATCAAAAACTTTAAAATCATCAAGATCAGTAGACCTATAGATTCTATACAAAATGGATTCCTGGCCCCATTTCAGTATATGCTCAGTCAGGGAAATTATCCCTTTACAAGAGATCTTTTTGTGATTAGCAGATCCGGAAAGTCTGATCTAGGCTTAGGCTTTGCTTCATTTATTGCAGGCGAAATTGGTCAAAAAATTATACTGAAGGCTGGGTTGTTACCTAAGTACCAATCTGACCGTTGGATTGAACTAAAAAACTCGGACCCGAAGGTTGTAGAGTGATTTAATTTAAATTTAACATTGAATTCCGAACGATTAAGTTGTTTTTAGTGTCAAATGGTTAAATGGCAACTCGCCTGAATTCTAAATAAATTACCATGAAAACTTTTAATTTTGCCAGCTTTAAAATCAACCAAATGAATAAGAACAGAATCCTGATTTTGTCTATATTGCTGTTTTTCAATGCTTTAATATCAAATTCTCAATCTCTCCAAGATGGAATTAAACAATTGGAAAACGAAAATTATTCTGCTGCATTGAATACTTTTACCAAATTGAATGTCTCAGATCCAAAAAACCCGCTCTATGCTTATTACATTGGGGAGGTGCATTATGCGTTGGAAAACTATGAAGCCGCAAAAACAGCTTACCAAATTGGTTTAAATACAAGTTCTAAATGCGATGAATGTCGAATTGGACTTGGAAAACTTGAGTTGGACAATGCAAGAGTTTCTGAGGCCAGGAAATTATTTGATGGTGCGCTGAAGGGAAATAATAAAAATCATCAAATAATTGGACTTGTCGGAGATGCCTTCCTTTACAGCAAAAAACCAATGCCAGATGAGGCTTTAGAATATTTAACCAAAGCAAGAGACCTTGACCCTAAAATTGCCAGATATTGGATTCATTTAGGTGACGCGCAATTGGCCAAATCAGATTTGGGTGCTGCTATGACCTCGTATGAGACTGCTGTGGAAAAAGACAAAAGTAATCCTGAGACTTATGTAAAGATGGCCAGGATCTGGAGTGCCAGCAAAAAATATGATCTTGGTATTGAAAAACTAGAAGCTGCGATCGTCATTAAACCGGACTATGCAATTGCCTACAAAGAACTTTATGAGCAATACATAAAAAACAAAAATTATAGCAAAGTCCTTCCAATTTTAGAAAAATATGTTTCACTTTCCGGTGATGATGTTGGTGCAAAAGTCAGATTGGTAAAGTTCCTTTGTTTTCAGGCAAAGGATTATGAAAGAGCCATTATAGAAGGAAATAAAATAATTGCTACCAACCCTGAACAATATACTATTTATAGGTGGTTGGCCTGGTCATACAGTGAGCTTGACAAAGCTGAGGAATCATTTATCGCCAGCGAAAAGTTATTTTCAGCCGTAAGTGAGGATACAGCAAGAAAAACTTTTCCTTCTGATTATGAATATTTTGCCAAAGCCTCAGCAAAGCTTAAAAAAATGGAAATTGCTGAAAAAAACTATTTGAAAGTACTTGAACTTGATCCGTCAAGATCAAACGAAATTTATGGACTCTTAGCAAAAGCATACTATGACCAAAAGATGTACGACCGATCAGCAGACTGGTATGCAAAAAAGGAAAGTATTCAACCTCTGAACAATACTGACCAATACTATTTAGGACTTGCACTTTTCAATCAGGGCTATTATGATAAAGCAGATTCAAGTTTTGCCAAGGTATTAACTGTTACTCCAAATTATGCGAATGGATGGTTGATGAGAGCAAAATGTAACATAGAATTAGATTCAAATCAAATAAATTCTCTTGCAAAACCATTTTATGAAAAGTATATTGAGTTTGCTGTTGTTGATAAAGAAAAGATCAGTGTTAAAAAGAACCTTATAAATGCTTATAATTATTTAGGTTATAGTTCTGTACGCGATGAAAACTATGCAATGGCCAAAACATATTTCGAATTGACAACCTCTCTAGACCCTGCAGATGAAAGAGCTCTTGAAGCCCTTAAAATTCTAAATAAAAAATAAATTCTGTTGCCACATTGAAAAAACTTGACTGAATAAAATCAGTCAAGTTTTTTCATGCAACATCTGCTCAA